>Ga0209515_10006475_pt1 | contig 14563 bp, 11 predicted proteins | sample Subgroupgradi54m_FD_187454 | JGI IMG/M metagenome (GOLD analysis project Ga0209515, IMG submission 187454) | Subsurface groundwater microbial communities from S. Glens Falls, New York, USA - GMW60B uncontaminated upgradient, 5.4 m (SPAdes)... ...
TTTCCCGGCTTCCGCCGTAGGCGGAAAGGGTTTTGGCGAAAATCAAAGCGCGATTTTGGCTTCCGCAAAATCGCTCCATATTCTTAATTCCGAACAAGTTACTACTGGTGCCGGGGGAGGGACTCAAACCCTCACGGGCTTACGCCCAAACGATCTTAAGTCGTTCGTGTATATCAATTCCACCACCCCGACCCACAAAAGGAATCTATCATTTTTGGACGTCTTTTGCAAGGACTTGAGCAATTGTGATATTTGAGATCAAAAAATGTTTTCCAAATTTTTCTTTATTCCCAAAAAATAGTTTTATCTCCTATCTCATATTCGCCCGCCTCTCCCAGCGCCGCGCATGCCTGCGGTTTAGTGGCACCTGACACACGGCGGGCAAGCGCGAATATGAGATAGGGAGCGCGCGGGTTACGGAAGATTGATGATCTGTGATGCTTCGTGGGTGAGGAGTTTTATGCGTTCTTCGGTGAGGCCTGTTTTTTGGGCGAGGGTCGCAGTATCACCTTCGGTTAGTTGTTTCAAAAGCATGATTTTTCCGTGGGCGAGCGCTTTAAGTGTTGGGGCGTCGGCATCGCGTAAAACAGTGACCGGATACACGGCTTTGGCGTCAATCATGTGTGAAATGCTTCGTTCTTCGGGATAGTTCCAGCCGATGAGCGTTATATTTTTGCATGCGGCAAATTTAAGTGCATCGCTTGAAAAGCGTGTATTCGTGATGAGCCAGCACTCATCCATTTGCGGACACAAGCCGCGCTTCGCGCCGTCCACGAGATCAAGATAGCGCGCCCAGTTTGCCATCACGTCTTTGATGCCGATGTAGATGTTGGCTTCATGGCGGAATTTACATTCGATCATGGCGCGGCGATTATCTTTCACGGCGAGCACATCAACTTCGTGCGTGATGCACGCACCGCTTAAAATTTCCGGCAATTCGGTTTCATAACCATATGCGTGGAGCAGTGCGGCGACATATTTTTCAAACTCAAAACCCGTCGGTCCTAATTGAAAAAGCGCTTGCACAAGATTGTAGCGCGCGGCGATCGGTGGCGCGTCGCGATCAAGTATTTCCAATATCATTTCGAAAATTTGTTTGGTTGTCGTACCATCCACGACTCGTCGCGTTACTTCTTGCGCCACCGCTTCGGCAAGATTCGGTTGTGCGCCCGCGCGCAATGCCGTGCGTGTAATTTTTTCTTTTTCGAACAACACTTTTTCGCCGCTTGATTTGGTAATAAACATAAAAAATTATTTACGAGCAAGGTTCATGTTGAGATATGATTCGTCGCCGGTCACTTCGCGGGTGATCCATGGCGGGAGTCGAATTTCTTCATCCTCGTGATCAAGTTCGATTTCAGCGGTGACAAGACCCGCGTGTTTTTTCAAGTAACGATCAATGGACCACGTCTTTTCATCGAGTTCGATGTAGACACGCTCTTTTTCAATGATGTAGTGGCCACAAAAAGGGAGCAATTTTTCAACATTTGCGGGAGGGATCACATATTCCCACTCATCGCGCACCAAGGCACCCGCGCTTTTGATGGTGAGGGTACCCACCCCACGCGAAATGCGCACCCGCACTTGGCAGGGTTCAAAGGCAAGATACCCCTGCTTGAGCGGTTGCCAATCAAGGTTGGGTGGCAATTTTGCGACATCAACGAGAAATTTTCGTTCGATTTCTTTACCCATAGAAGGTTACCTCTCAAGGTACAGTGTACCCGAGATAGCGAATAATTTCAAAAAATAAACTTGACTCCCGTTTCGTCCTACATAAAAAGTCCTCCTGTTTTTTGGAGGACTTTTTATGGAGTCGTTAATGAAATCGGCTCGCACCTATTTTAGCAGAAATTGACGGGATTTACCTAGTCACGCGGGTAGTCAGTCGCTCTACCTCGGAATGACTACCCTCCATCTCTAAAACTGCCTATCGTTCCTCGCTCTTTTGGTGGTGCTCCTCTCAATTCCCAAGTCCGACTTCACTCCGGTTTACCCCTTCACGCACCCCTTCACTCCGGCATGCCTCGTGTGAAGGGGTACGCCTCTCTGTTTCTGGCTTCAATACTCGTTTTTCTAGGCCTGTCGCTCTAAAATCCCAAGTCCGACTTCACTCCGCTCCTCCTTGCTAGTCGTCGCTCCGTGAAATGTCGCGGGTTCGCGTCTGGTGGCTCGGCCTTCTCCTTCCGTCCTGCTGTTTCTTTTTGATTGGTGGGGGGGGTTAGATACGTTGAAATGGATAGGACGGGAAGGAGGAAGGCCTCGTTTCCGGGGGTCGGAAAGCAGGTATTTCAGGGTATCCCAATATGCCCAACTTATTACCTTAAAAGTTCGTTGAGAGGTAGACGCGACCCCCTCCGATTGAGCCCCGCGACATAACGCCCTTACGCGATTGGTAGTATTTCGAGTGAGACGATCTCCTACGACAACCTCTCGATTTCTTTGCAGAGCTTTCCTTACCGGTTGAGAGACATAACTGCCTCGCGGTGAATAGAGGTTGCTTTTGGAAACCAACTGTGCTAAGGTAAATCCGTATGGAAGACAAAGTTAAATTTTATTGGCACGCAAGCACAAGTAGTGGAGGCACATTAAGCCTTAGTCTTAGTTTTGATGGAAAGTTAGAAAAAAAGAAAAAAGAAAAAATGCTCGCTCTTGGCTTACACGAAGCCTACAAGCAAATGGAAGAAAAAGGATACATACCTTTCAACGCTCGGCTCATGTCTTCACGCGACATCGCAGAGGAATACGGCAATACTCGGCAGTATTGGGAGAAGTTGCTAAACGAGGGAAAAATTTTGTATAAGGAGACATCGGCCGGGCGCATAACGACCGACCTTTGGGTGAAAGGATACTTAGGCAACAGAGACGAAGTTAATAAGTACGTTCGTGATGTTCGCCAAGTCCTTAAAACTATTGCGGACTCTGAAAAAAAACATGGTAGCGTCGAGTGTCCAGTATGTAGCGCGCGGCGCTTTGAATATCATGTTAATTATCAGCAGACAAACGGAATATGTCGCGCTTGTGGCTTCTATGTCCATACGACCAATGAACAAAAAGATTAAAATGTTTGAAAAACTAAACATCAAAAATAAGAACTACCAGAAGCTTGCCAGCCAAGCCATTCTTATAACGCCGGAGCTTAAAAAGAAACTCGAAGGGAGCAAAACAAAATATGGTACTCGGTTTGCCCTCCTTGAGACTTACGGGTTCAAGGGTGGTAAGCACCTTATTGAGCAACTTCAAAAAGGCCTCGGCAAAGAATTTAAACTTGTTCTAACCCACGCTCCCTCAAAGATTGACGGCAATAATATTCACATTGAGCTATTGAAATTCAGATCGCTCAATCAAAGTTTATTTATGAGCCTGTATAGAGAGACCGGCAACAGAGCCGCCATGGAATTTTTATCAACAGAGTTTCCCTCAAAATTTAAGACATCGAGCACTCCTATTCCAAACAAAAAAGAAGTTGCAAAAGTGATGGACAATTTATCCGAATCAATCGAAGCACTTCCTAAGAAACAGCGAAAAGAGATCCCGGAGAAGATTCTCCAGCTGATCGAAAATGAAGACCCCAACTTCGTTTTTCAAATTTTGACTGCTGTAGGCGGTACAAGCGAGAGATTCAAACTTGAGGTAAGGGAGCTTTTGCGAAAAATACCAAAGGATAAAACCTCAACCAAGGGGCTTGAGGAACTTGGCGATTTCATGGACAAGTGGAATTTGCACCAAATCACATCGCTCCTAAGTATCGTCAAGTCGAGACTTCAGACAATCGCAACCTTTGAGCAGATGATCCATGATGACAGCACATATGAGATAAAGGGAGACAAGTCCATTCACCGCGTCCTTGAGAAAAGCATGTGGCTCGTAGATGATAAATATTGGATTGTTTCCTCGAATAAATCTTTACGAGAATTTATTGGCAAAGAGCTAGAGAATAAGGACAAACAATATGCAAAAAAACGACCCGACTTCGTGTGCGTGAATCACGGAGACAGAATCATTATTCTTGAAATAAAACGACCGTCAATTGAGCTTAAAAAAGAAGAGATGGATCAAGCGGAATTATACTTAAGACTTATTAAGAAATACAAAGCCGAGAAGAAGAGTGTCGAGGTTATCCTTATAGGGAATAAGATTTCTGAGGAGGCGGTGGATATATCAGAAATTCGCACCGCTATAAAGATTCAAACTTATCAGGATTTTCTAGAAAAATGTCGTGCGCGGTACGAACAGTATCTCAAGGTAGTAGAGGAAGATTGATCTCGCTATGGATAAAAAGCAATTTTCTAAAAAACAAATAAAGGTTGGCGGAACTACTGGCGTGGAGCCAGTATCAATAAAATATAAAGACAAGGATTATACTCTAAAAACATATCCGGAGAACAAGTCTAGCGCAACAGGTCATGTTATAATTGCAGAACTTTTTTCAAGCGATGATAAATTGGAGAAATTTATATTTCGGTGGGATCATAGCGCAAGTGCCATGGATATTGACATCTTTCTTGATGGAAAAGATTGTAAAGATTTATGGAAACAAAAGGGGTATCAAGGACACTGGACAAAACTTACCAATGATGAAAAGCGAGAATACTCGGTTTCGATTGAAATACCTGGACGTAAAATATTTGAAGGTGTCATTAGGGTAGGGCTTCTCACGGAACTTAATTCCCATGATGACATTACTATAGGTGAAAGTGTAGACGTTAAAATTATTTAGCCTGCGCCCACTCATTGAACTTTAATTCAAAAAATTGGTTTGAAAAATAATTTTCTCGGCCATACGGCCTTGAGTTTTATTTTTCAATCACGATTTATTACCCCCCCCACCAACGAGCAAAAAGAAATAGCAGAACAGGAGAGAAGGCCGAGCCACCAAACGCGAACCCGCGACATTTCACGGAGCGACGACTAGCAAGGAGGAGCGGAGTGAAGTCGGCTTTTGATTTTGCGAGGTGGTGCTCTGTAAAAGGTAATGTTTAATAGGGCTTTTAGCTTTTCTGCCTAGTCATTCGGGCAAGGAGCGACTGACTACCCGCGTGACTAGGTAAAGTGCCTCCATTTTTGCTAAAATAGATACGAGCCGAGTTCAATAACGACACCAGAATTAAAGTAAGGTCAGTTTTAGAAATTTTTTCTTTGGCGTTCGCCAAAGAAAGCCAATGGTTTTGGGCAATTCCGAACGCTCCGCGTTTTTTTAAGGTGAGGTTCACGAAAATACAAAGCCGAAGATTTTTGGAGGGAGATTTTTTTGGAGGGGAGGTCGGAACGCAATACATAACACTTGCCCCACCCTACCCGTGCGCGTGTTAAAAACTTTTGCCGTCTTAAAAGATCGGCAAACTCCCTTAATTATTGCTAGAATTTTCCACAATTTTTTTACCAATAGTCTTAATGTCAATACCACGCTTTACAAACTCTTCTTGCAGAGCGGCATGAAAACGTCCCCTTGCACTTACCCAGCCTTGTTTTTTTAGATCTTCATTGTAAGTGGCTATCAATTGTTCATCATTCATTTTTTGAAACCTTTCTTTAAACTCATTAAAAATAACATGTGCTTCATTAGATGTTTTAGCATGTAAATCTCTATTGGTCTGCTTTCTAGCAACTGCGTCCGAATGAATTTTTTGGTCGTTTGCTAACATTTCAATACGATTTTTTTCAGCGTTTTGCTCCACTTTTTTACTTTCCTCAAAAATAACCCCTGACTCAATATAATAATTGCCACCGTTAGAGGCAATCCAATTGTATAAATCAATAAACCTATTGGCATCTTTTTCTATCAGTGTGCCAAATAGGTTGCAAATTGTAGTCGTACTAGAGCCACCATATCCAGACTTAAACTCGATTATGTGTATGCCCTTAATCAAATCTACAATAAAAGATACTAATTTTTCATCCTCATTTCTTAATGATTGTGCGTTTCCCTTAGTGTCGATAGCGAGAATATCCCTGCGTGTCCAATGCTGTGTGCTAATACCATACTCACTCCTTAAAACATGGAGAAGGTCTTTGTTTGCTATATCTGGCAAATTTGGTAAAAAATAAGAAAGCTCTTGATCGGTACAAGTTCCTCTTTTGCCTATTTCTACGATTTTATTTATATATTCTGTGTTCATAGTTTTTTGTTTGAATTTTCTACAATTTCAATTTCCTCTTTACTTAATTTGTCTTGAAGACCGGCAAACTCCCTACTGAAATATTTTGTAAAAGATTTTATTCCTCCCGCGAAGCTAAAATTTTATCAGCAACATACTTGAACATTTTCTTTTCGATGTATTTATTTAACTCTGCATTATTGCGCAACTGTTCCCAGAGCTTACGATCTGCTTCAAACTGGTCATCTACCTTGTCTTCAAAAACTCCTTCAAAATGAATTCCGGCATTTTGTTTAACATTATTTGTAAGGACATTTTGTAGGGTTTCATCAGAAGCCAGCTCCTCGCTCATTGTATTTAGGGTCTTTTGTTGCTCCGGCCCGAAATCAACTCCCCATCGTTTGTTTACATCTTGAATTATCTGTGACAGGGGGTCTTCTTTTTCTTCAAATGGCGTACCGGGCACAACTTCTTCTTCACGCACATCACCCCCTTCGGGAGAAAGAGCAATGCTCGTTTTAAGTTTGCGCACAACGCGCACAGAATCCATATCAACATATTTCAAAATCTCAATAAGCGGCGTTTTGGGGTCTTTCGGCAGTTTCTTCAATAGATATTTCAAGAGTAAATATAGTTTTTCATGCGCCATATCCGAATACCCTAAAACTTGTGCCAAGTACGGGTAGCGCTTGAGATACATGTTACCGATAGACAAAAACTCGCCATATTGATCCTCCTCAATCACATCATTCTTATTCCCTCGCGGTAACTCCGCAATAATTTTCTTCGCAATGTCATCAAGAAATGAATTTGCCTGCTCGTGAATTTCTTCCGCGTCCGGGTCGATCAAAGTAACAAATCCGTCCAACACTTCATCGTCAAGCGGATATACAGCGAACAGTGCGCCGCGCAAATCGTTAAGTGCGTTAATATCCGTGCCTTCGGAAATAATTGTACTCGTATAATACGGCTCAAACGCCTGTTTGATTTCGTCTATCTCATTTATAAAATCAAGAACATATACTCCATCCTTGTCCCGAGCGGTGCGGTTTAAGCGCGAAAGCGTCTGCACCGCCTGTACACCGGAGAGTCGTTTGTCCACATACATCGCACACAAAAACGGTTCGTCAAATCCCGTTTGATACTTTTCCGCAACAATCAAAAAGCGATAATCCGGTTTTTTGAACTCATTGGCGGTGTTATCTTCCGGCACGCCATCATTGATGGAAGTTTCCGTATATGACTGGCCATCTATCTCAATGCTGTCTGTAAACGCGGCAAGCGTCTTATAGGGAAGGTTCCGCTCGCGCAAGTATCGGTCGAGAGCAAGCTTGTATCGCACCGCGGCCTCGCGTGAGTTTGTCACAATCATCGTTTTTGCCTCGCCGCGCAAAAGATCTCGTACCGTCTGCTCAAAATGCGCCATGATAATTTCAATCTTTTGTTCCAGCGTTGTATCGTGCAGTTTCACATACCTCAAAATTGCCGAGAGTGCGCGGGCGCGCGGCACAGTCGGATCTTCGCCAACTTTTTTAAGAAGCTTAAAATAGGTGCGGTAGGTTGTGTAATTTGTAAGCACATCCAAAATAAAACCTTCCTCAACCGCCTGCTTCATTGAGTACAAACTAAATGGCTTAAACGACCCATCTGGCCGCTTCTCGCCAAAACGCTCCAATGTCTCATGTCTTGGAGTGGCGGTAAAAGCGAAGTACGAAATATTCTTCGGTTGTTTACGGCTAGCAAGCTGTCGAAGAAGCCATTCCTCCTCGTCATAATCGCCCAAGGTTTCTTGAACAGTCCGCCGCAATTCTCCCGACTGCGAGGAATGCGCCTCATCCACAATGAGCGCAAATTTTTTAGCCGAGAGTTTTGCGACGACATCTTCCACAAAGGGAAACTTCTGTATTGTGGTTGTGATTATTTTTGCGCCACTCTCAAGGGCGTCTTTGAGCCGCATATTATCTTCTCCTGCCGCGACCAAAACCCCCGGCTTCGCTTCCAATGCTTTTATGGTATTTCGCAATTGCTTGTCTAAAATTCGCCTGTCTGTGAGCACAATCACGGTGTCATATTTCTTCTCGTTTCCCGCAGTGTGCAAATCTGCCAAGCGATAGGCAAGCCATGCGATAGTCAAACTCTTGCCGCTTCCGGCACTGTGCTGAATAAGATAGTTTCTGCCAGCGCCAACTTTGCTTGCAACAGCAAGTAAATCAAGCACGGCCCGCCACTGATGATAGCGTGGGAAAAGCTGGACTTGCTGGCGATATTCCTTGCCTCGTCGGTCTTCGCGTATCTCCTCGTACGCATGCACAAATGATTGTAAAAGATCGGCAAGCGCTTCCGGCGCCCACGTCTCTTCCCACAAGTAGTGCGTCTTGTGCTTACCCTCTACTGGTGGATTGCCCCCGCCGTTTTCGAATCCCTTGTTGAAAGGCAAGAAAAATGTCCGCTCCTCTTTGAGCTCGGTTGTTACATACGCCTCACTTGTATCCACGGCAAAGTGCGCTACGCATCGCTTGAACGAAAGAAGCTTCTCACGCGGGTCGCGGTCAGTGCGGTACTGGCGCATAGCGTGATGCGCGTTCTGGCCTGTAAGTTCGTTTTTGAGCTCGGCAGTAAAAATGGGGATACCATTTATAAAAATCACCATATCCACCGACTGCTCTGTGGTTTGCGAAAACTTTACCTGTCGCACAACAGAAAAAATATTGCTTCGAAAAAGTTTCTCTATGTCGGGATTGAGCGACGCAACCGGCCGAAAAAACATCAATTCCAGCCGCACCGGCCCCTCTTCCACGCCCTTGCGCAACACATCAATCACTCCGCGCTTGGTAATTTCTTCATCAATCCGACGCACAAGGCGCAATTCCAGCGCGTCGCCGTAAGTTTCTTCCAGCCGCGCGAGCTTGTCAGCTTGCGTGGCACGCAAGAATTCAAAAAGCAAAGCGTGGTCAAGCGCAGTCACCTTATCATAATCCGTCTCGGCATTCCGCTTGCGAAAACCGTGCATATGCACAAGCTCTTTTTCAATGTGTTCCTCAAAAGCGATCTCTTTTAGATTTTTATGTATTTTGGGCATAGTTATATTTTTATCCTTCCCGTCACGGCGGAATGAATAAACGACGAGCGGTATTCTTTTAATTTCTCAATTTGCGATTCAATGAGCACGGTGGCTTTATCCATCTTTGAGGTTTCGGCGTCCAAATAATCTATGATATTTTCTTGAATACTTTTTGGAGGCAACAATATCAGCGCTGAAATATATTCCCAAACTTTCAAGTTTGGATATGTTGTTGACGAACACATCAATTCAATTCGTTGTCTAGTTAGGTGTGATGTAAGAAAATAATACAAAAATTTAGGACTAACAACGCTTAATGCGCGTATTCGAAGTAAAAAATTCCCGAAAACAGTCCCGACTTCTTTTTCTGAAACAAATCCCGCTTTCCCTGATACAATATTTGTTGATGATCCACTAGATTTTACAACAACAATATCTCCGTAGATATTTTTAAATTTTTTATATTCATCCTTTGTAAAAAATCTATCTTCCATTTTTTCCCAATACCATTCTCCGCTCATAGATAACTGTCCGGTTGTTACAAGTTTTGCTTCCACATCGCCAACCATTTCATCACCGAAAATTCCACTAGTGTCAATGCGTGATATATATTTTAGCTTGCGCGCTTTCCACTCCTCTGTAATATCGCCGAGCCAGTCAATGCCGGAGGGTTTGAGTTTGGCATTAGGATCAAGGCCTTTTGTGACGGCACCAGTAATAAGCGCGCCGCGCTTTTCGTGCAGAAGCTCAATAAGCCGTTCTTTATTCGCAATCAACTCATCAATAATTATTGTCTTCTCATCTAAAAAATCAGCAATCCGCTTTTGGGTTGCAAAAGGAGGGTGTGGATTTAAAAGGCTCCAAAATATATGCTTTGATACGACATTTCGTAGCCCTGTGCAAAGATGTAAAAGTTCTTTCCTATTATCCAACCACAGAAAATAATAATAGTAATATTTAGAGTGTACTGCGCTCTTTGGTATCAGTCGTGTATATGCTCCGGTTACAATACCTTTTTGAGCAACATAGCCAACAGTGCGTGGCGTAACGTCGTAATCAAAAAGGCACATTACGAGGTCGTTTGGGAAGACTACCTGATAGGAGTCGTAATCTGCCGGATGTTTTCCCGAACCTTCATCAATATCTCGGGGAATCACGCCACCGAGAGTTAGACTTAATAAAACATAATCCGAAGCCATTGTGCCAACCCGCTCTTTCTTCATTTTCATTAAACTCCGCATTGGCACAACGCTCCAGTCAGCCGGAATTTCCCGCACCCATTCAAGGGCAGAGGGCTTAAACTTATTTTTTTGCGAATTAGTTTTGGTCATCATTTTTTTTGTTTATAAATTCAAGGGGTTCTTGTGTAGAAACGGTGCGCGGAATATGTTTTTTTACCTTAGACACAAAATATTCGTCGTTTACAAATACGTTTGCCGCCTCATTGAAAACTTGAACTATCTCTAAATCCGCGATCATGCGATCACCACTTCTGAACGCAACTTCACCCTTACCAACTCTTGCTATAAATTCCGTGTCGGTTATGGAAGCATATATTCTATTACCGTCATAAAAGAACTCCCATTTATAATTCTCACGGAAAACGATTTTGAAAACAGAAAGCTCTTGGTCAGGTTTAACTTCTTTTTGTTTTCTTTTCTCGACCTCGCCTATATCGGACGCCATTGGCCCAAAGTCGCTTTTTTCGGCGCGAAAGATTTCTTCGCCGTTATCTTGGTCAATAATCTCAAAGTCATCAATTTCTTCCGCATCCTTCAGTTTTGTAAAGGTCTTTTTTAATCCCTCTCTCGCTTTTTCAGAACTTTGATATATGTGAAAAACATTCTTATTGATGGTAATTTCGCCGTTATTATTTTTCACTTTTACAGCATTTTCGTTGCGCTCAATCGTATCCGGCTCGCCGTTTTTAGAGAGCCACTGCTTAAACTTATAAAGCCCTCCGACGATCGTAACAATACTCGAAGCGTACACAACATTTTGGGCCGTAAAAAGGTTATTTCCGGCATTCGCAATAACATCAAGTAGTAATTCAAAACTTCCCTCTTGTGTTGCCTTGATTTTTATATTGACTCTGCTATCCGGAGATAAGTAAACAGAAACTTCCTGCGTAACTATTGAATAATTGACAAGGGATTCAATCAAGACATCGGCGTCTATATCATGAGAGCCACCGCCGAATACGATTTTTAAATGTTTTGTTGTTTCTTCTATTCTGGTCATAATAGTTTTTTCAATAACTCCAGCGTCTCTGCTTCGGTTTTTTTGATATCCGTTTCAATTTCTTCAACCTTTCTCGGCTCTTCGTATTTGTAGAAATAACGGGCGAACGGGATTTCAAAGCCGACAACCCCTATTTGGCCATCTTTTTCATCGTGTATTGATTCATCTATCCATGCGTCCGACGCGTAGGGCTTCACTTCTTTATCAAAATACTTACGAATATCCATACCCCAAGGCACGCGCTCGTAGTCCTTAAGCTCGTTATCGGCTTCTGGCTTACCGTCTTCATCCACACAAATTTCCGCGTCTTCATCGCGTACCCCAATCTCTTGCCAGATTATTTTAATAGTTTTTTCGGATACTTTTAAATCTCTTTTTAAAAATTCTATTTTAAGTTTTTTTAAAAACTCTGCGCGTGAGAGAATTATTTTGCCTCGCATATTTTCCAGTATTTCATAAATCGTGGTGCGAAGCTTTTGCCATAATTTACTCTCCGCTTCACCTTTTCCGCCGGTCTTTTTACTCGGTCGGTCGTTTATAAAATCCTTGTGCTCCTTGAGCCGCAAGAGAGATTCGTCCGTAATTTCAAACTTGAGTCGTAGTGGGCGTTGGATAGTAATTTCGCGGTATGCGAAAGCTGTTGTCGGAAAAATCTTTGAGCATTCATTTTCTTTGGACGCAGAATATAAGCCGAGGATTTCTCTCGCATTTTCTTCGCTCATTTCGTAGCGCTTCGCGCCAAGATTGCGACGAAGCTGGGTGTGAATTTTTCTTGCGTCTATCAACTGTACCTTACCTTTTCTTTCAACATCTTTTTTATTGGAAAAAATCCAAATATAAGTAGCAATTCCGGTATTGAAAAAGAGCTGGTCAGGCATAGCAACTATCGCTTCTAAAAAATCGTTTTCCAATACCCAACGGCGAATTTCGCTCTCCCCAGAACCGGCACCTCCGGTAAATAACGGGGAGCCGTTGGTGATAATCGCGGCGTCGCTTCCGCCTTCTTTTTTCGGCTTGAACTTGGAAATCGCGTGTTGGATGAAAAGAAACTGTCCGTCAGAAATTCGCGGTAAGCCAGCACCGAAACGACCAGAAAAGCCCCGTTGCGCCTCATGCTCAACTACGTCTTTATCTTTTTTCCACTCCACGCCATATGGGGGATTGGAAATGATGTAGTCAAATTTTTTGTCTTGGTGTTGGTCATTGGAAAGGGTGCTTGCCTTGTCGTGTTCCTTATCGCCACCCCTTATGCCTTCCGGGTCTTTATCTTCGTTTTGAAGTAGTATGTCTGCTTTGCAGATGGCATAAGTGACAGAATTTAGTTCTTGCCCAAAAAGAAAGACGTGGGTTTTCGGATTAAAATTTGCCTTTACATAGTCGCTCCCAACAGTAAGCATACCGCCAGTGCCGCAGGCAGGATCATAGAGAGTAATCACTTTCCCGGGCTTTGATAGCTCTTTCTCTTCGCCCGTAAAAATAAGTGCGGTCATCAAACGCACGACATCGCGCGGGGTGTAGTGTTCTCCTGCTGTTTCATTTGATTGCTCGGCAAACCGGCGAATAAGGTCTTCAAACGCAAGGCCGATGACGTGGTTAGGCACACGTTCTGGGTGTAGATCGATCTTGTCAAACTCTTGAAGGATAAGATATAAAATGTTTGAGCCCTCAAGCCGCTCTAACTGTCTTTCAAAATCGAATTTCTCAAAAATCTCTTTGATATTAGGTGAGAAACCATCAATGTATTTGCGCAAGTTCCGTGCGATGTGCGTTTGGTCATCAAGAAGTTTTTTGAAAGTAAACGGCGAAACATTGTAAAAATCGTAGCCAGTAATACGGCGCAATATACGAAAATCGCTCACCTTGCCATCTAGTTCGTTGTATCTTTCAAGTGCTTTTTGTTTGGTCGGCTCAAGCGCCGCATCAAGACGCCTCAATACCGTGAGCGGCAAAATGACATCTTGGTATTCGTATGCCTTCCAAGAACCTCGCAAATGATTAGCAATGTTCCAAATTGTACTTGCTATTTGATGGTAAGTTTCCATAAAAATTCTCTGTTTTTATTTCATCAAATCGTCAATTCCGACTTTCAGTGCGTCGGCGATCTTCTTTAATGTTTCAACGCGGGGATTATAAGTAACCCCCGATTCAATCTTAATGATTGTGGTATAGGTAACATCGGCAAGTTTTGATAGCCTGTCTTGAGAAATACCAAGCTTGGCTCGATATTTCTTTATATTGTCGGAAATGGCTGATTTTTTAGACATTGGTATAGCAGTTATTTGCTATGCTATATGATGGTAGTATAATATAAGCACGCTACTATCTACCTAGATTGATTATAGCACTTTTTCTAAAACCACATAAACAACTATATGAACACTAAATACTTTCTTTATTGTCGCAAATCAACCGATGTCGAGGACAAGCAAGTCCTCTCCATTGAAAGCCAACTCGCCGAACTGCGGGCACTCGCCAAGCATGAGAATCTTTCCATATCGGACGAATTTATCGAAAAGCGTTCGGCAAAAATGCCCGGTCGCCCGATCTTTAACGATATGCTCTGCCGCATACAGACGGGCGAAGCACAGGGCATTATTTGTTGGAAGATTGACCGCTTGGCTCGTAATCCCGTGGACGGCGGACAGATTCAATGGCTTCTCCAACAAGGCGTGATCGCACACATACAAACGCACGACCGAAGCCATTATCCAAACGACAATGTTTTAATGATGTCCGTCGAGTTAGGCATGGCTAACGAATATATCCGCCAACTAAGTGCGAACACCGCAAGAGGATTACGGCAGAAAGCACGGCAGGGAGATTTCCCCGGCCTTGCCCCGCTTGGCTACATCAACAACTCCAACATCAAGAAAATTGCCGTCCATCGCAAAAATGCGAAACTCGTCAAAAAGATGTTTGAACTTTACGCAACGGGAAGCGTCCGGCTTGAAAATCTTTCTGTGGTTTTGGAACAGGCGGGTATTTATTCTAAAAATAATAATCGTGTTCATATCTCACGAATATCAAATATTCTCACGAACCCGATTTATTACGGACACTTCCGCCACGCAGGGGAAATATACGAGGGCAAACATGAGCCGATTATCACGAAAGACCTCTTTGACAGGGCTAACGCCGTCTTGCGAGGCCGAGGCCGCACCCCCGC
>Ga0209515_10006477_pt1 | contig 14557 bp, 11 predicted proteins | sample Subgroupgradi54m_FD_187454 | JGI IMG/M metagenome (GOLD analysis project Ga0209515, IMG submission 187454) | Subsurface groundwater microbial communities from S. Glens Falls, New York, USA - GMW60B uncontaminated upgradient, 5.4 m (SPAdes)... ...
GCCAAAATCGAAGCCGAGATTGCCGATCTGGACGACGCCGACAAAGCCGAATTCCTCGCCGACATCGGCATGGAAGAGCCGGGCCTGAACCGCCTGATCCGCTCCGGTTACACCCTGCTGGGCCTGCAAACCTACTTCACCGCCGGCGTGAAGGAAGTACGCGCCTGGACCATCCACGTTGGCGACACCGGCCCCAAAGCGGCAGGCGTGATTCACACCGACTTCGAACGCGGCTTCATCCGCGCGCAAACGATTGCCTACGACGACTTCATCACCTACAAAGGCGAACAGGGTGCGAAAGAGGCGGGCAAAATGCGCGCCGAGGGCAAGGAGTATGTGGTCAAGGATGGGGATGTGCTGAACTTCCTGTTCAATGTTTAGCGCCTCGGCGACCAAAAAATCAGCGCTAGGCACATATTTCATCAAAACAGTTAATCCGTACTTGCATTAAATTTGCATGGCAGTTAGTATTTTGCCCATGCGAGTATCCAAAACAGAGCTTGTCACTGTCCTGTCCCAGTTCAATCCCTGGTGGCGCAAGGAAGCGATTGCCGATCTGCCCACTTGGCAGCGCGCGGCGTTTCGGGATTTGCATGGGTGGATGACCAACCCGCCCGCCCCCCGTGCCGTCCTGCTTTCGGGCGCGCGGCAAATCGGCAAGACCACCTTAATGCTGCAAGTGATCGACGCGCTGTTGCGCGACGGTGTGCCGCCCGCCAACATTCTGTATGCAACCTTCGACCACCCCATCCTCAAACTCGCCGGGATCGACGCCGTGCTGGAAGCCTGGCGCGAGCGAGAGCCCAAAGCCGATGGCCTGGAATACCTGTTTCTCGACGAAGCCCAGTTCATCCGCGATTGGGGCACCTGGGTCAAGCATCAGGTGGATTTCTCCAAGCAGCGCCGCATCGCCTTCACCGGCTCGGCGATGCCGCTGGTGGAAACCGGCCAGGAATCCGGCGTCGGCCGCTGGCACACCATCCGTCTGACCACGCTGTCGTTCTACGAATATCTTCAGATCAAGCAGTTGTCGCTCCCTGCGTTGCCGCGTCTCAAATCGCTGCGCGATTTATTCGACTGGCCGCAGCCGGAGCTCTATCGAGTCACCGAAACCGCAGCGCCTTACGTCGGTCATTTTCACGAGTATCTGGTGCGCGGCGGCTTTCCCCAAACCGCACAAGTAGAGAGCATCACCCAAGCGCAGCGGCTGCTGCGCGAAGACATTATCGACAAGGTGCTCAAGCGCGACATGACTGCGCTGTTCGGCGTGCGCCGCGTGCTCGACCTCGAACACACTTTTCTCTATCTCTGCATGCACGACGGCGGCCTGCTCGACATGACCGACCTGTGCGCCAATCTGGAAGTTAAACGCCCCACCGCGCAAAACTTCATCGAGCTGCTCGAAGCCACGCACCTGATCTACCGCCTGCCGCCCTTCGGCTACGGTAAAGACATACTGCGCGCCCGCTTCAAGATTTATCTGGCCGACGCTGCCATCGCCCCCGCCGTTATGCTCAAAGGGAAAACCATTCTTGAAGATTCTGCTGCACTGGGCATCGCTACTGAAACCGCCGTCTTCAAACATCTGTTTGCCCGTTACTATGCGCAGAATGTGCGCTTCACCTACTGGCGTGGCAAGAAAGACAGGGAAGTCGATCTGGTCGCCGAAGTCGGCGGAAACATCATCCCCTTCGAAGTGAAATACCGCGCCCAACATACCGGCCTGCGCGACCTCAAGGGCCTGCTGGAACTGTGCCAGCAAAAAAACATCGACCGCGCCTACGTCGTCACCAAATCCCTGGACGACCTCGGCCCCATCCCCAACCCGCCCGGCAACACCCGCATCATGCGCATCCCCGCGCCGCTGCTGTGTTACTGGATGGGGGAGTCGGAGATTGAGGCAGGATGATGATGTGGCTCGAATACCAATTTTCTGTTGATATTGAGGCGGAACATGAATAGCGACGAGGTATGGCAGCTTTTTATGCCGTTAAGCGAGGAGTTTCGACCCGAAGATACGTTTCCTCATAAAAGACCTTTGCTTGCCCACTACACGTCAATCGATGTGCTTGAGAAAATATTCAAGCAGGGTGAAATCTGGTTCTCCAATCCGTTGTTGATGAATGATCTTCAAGAAGTCCGTTTCGGGATAGAAGAGGGTGAATTCTTGGTTTTGGACAATCAGGAAATTCCTGATGCGTTAGGACCGCCAGAACAGTACAGACACTTTAAACAATATTTCGATCATTACCGTGATGAATTTGCCAACAGCCACGCATTTGACACCTATGTCTTTTGCCTGTCGGAGCATGAAAGTTCAGATACGGATGGTTTGCTTTCAATGTGGCGAGGATATGGAAGCGATGGGAACGGCGCTGCCGTCGTTTTTGATACATCAAAGATTGACAATGAGACTGTGGGATCGCCGTTAATAATTGCCAAAGTGCAATATGCCTCGACAGAGGCGCGTAAGGGATCGCTCCAAAGTATGGTGTCCAAGTTCGCGAAGATACTGCAAGAGGTCAATCTCCCTGGGGCAGATCTTTATCTGGCTGCGTACGCATTGTTTGAGCATATAAAGCTACGCGCTTTGTTTACAAAGCATGATGGATTTGAAGAGGAAAGAGAGTGGCGCATTGTCTATATGCCTGAGCGAGATCGAGAAAACAAACTTAAGCACATGTTGGATTATTCAATTGGCCCGCGAGGTGTTGAGCCGAAATTGAAATTCAAGACAGCCCCAATGGATGGGGTAACGCCAAATGATTTTTCGCTAGAAAAAATTGTTGACCGAATTTTGCTTGGGCCAAGTATTTCTTCCCCATTCTCAAAAGCCGCGATTCTCAGGATGTTTGACCGATTAAATACTCCCGCCGAGATTAGAAACAATGTGCACGGATCGTCCATCCCTTTTAGGGCGGTACGCAGATAAAGGCGGCGACGGCCTGCTTTGGGTTAGAGGCTGCCTTTATTTGCTCAACAAATTAAATAGTAAGATCGAAAAATTGCTGTGTAGCATTTGAATTCTTCGGGAGACATCATGAAATTCATCAAACCTGTTTTATGGATTATCGGTGGGTTGGTGCTGCTGTTAATTGTGGCGGGGGTAGCGTTGGTGACGCTGGTGGATCCGAATGATTACAAGGCGCAGATCGTGCAGGTGGTGAAGGACAAGCAGCAGCGCACGTTGGTGTTGGAGGGGGATCTTTCGCTGACGTTGTTTCCACGTGTGGGGATTGCGCTGGGCAAGACTTCGCTGTCGGAATTCCAGAGTGAGAAAATTTTTGCGCGGATGGAATCGGCCAAGGTGTCGGTGGCGGTATTGCCGTTGCTGCGCAAGCAGGTGCAGATCGCGCGCATCGAGCTGGATGGGTTGGAGGCGACGCTGATCCGCGACAAGAATGGCAAGACCAATCTGGATGATTTGCTCGCCAAGCCGTCCGGCGATGACAAGAAGACGGTGGAAGACTCCGCGCCCAAGTCACCGGACGATGCAGTGGCGATTGATATCGAGGGGATTCGCATCACGCGTTCGCAGCTGCATCTGCGCGATGCCATGACCAATACCATCGCTACGCTGCGCGATATTGATCTGGACAGTGGCCGGATTGCCGATAAGACGCCGTCGCGGATTGCCTTGCGCGCGAAGCTGGTGGGCGATAAACCCAAGGGCACGGCCGAGCTGGTGCTGGACACGCGCTTTGAATTTGATGCGGCGGCGCAGGCGGTGCGCACGGAAAAACTGTCGTTGTCGATCAACGGTGCGTTTGACAAGCAGGCGCTGAAGGCGACGCTGGAGGCGGCGCTACTCGATTTCAACGCGAGCCAGAACACGCTGGCGCTAAAAGATGTGAAGCTGGACGCGAGCGGCCAACTGGGCGATCTGGTGCTGAGCAAGGCGGCCCTCAGCGCGCCGCAGCTGAGCGTGACGCCGCAAAAGGCGCAAGGCGACGATGTCAACGGTGAGGTGGTGCTGGCGGGCAAGCAGCCGCTGGAGATGAAGTTTTCGCTGAGCGGAATTTCCGGCAACGCCGAGGCGCTGAAAATCGCCAAACTGGCACTGGATGCAAAGACACGCATAGGTGAGCGCAGCATCGCCAAAAAAGTGACCACGCCGATCAACGCCAGTCTGACGCACAAAACCATCGAGCTGCCCGCGCTGCAAGCCGATGTCGAAGTCAGTGGCGGCGGACAGAAGGCCGTGCAGATGCACGCCACGGGCGCGCTGCGTGTGGATGCGGGCAAGGAGCCGCTGGCAGTGCGTTTCGACCTCGTTGCAGACAACCTGAATCTCGATCTGCTGCTGCCCCCAACATCGCCCACGCAACCGGTGGCGACACAACAAACCGCGCAGAATGCCGAGGGGACGAGCAAGCCCGTCGGTGAACAACCGATTGATCTGTCGGCGCTGAAAAAACTCGACCTCGCCGGGCAACTGCGCATTGGCCAATTGCAGGTGCATGGCCTGAAAGCCAGCGCAGTCAGTGCCGCGCTGAAAGCGGCGGGCGGTCAGCTCGACGCCGCGCCACTGTCGGCCAAACTCTATGACGGCAGTCTGAGCGGCAGCGCGCAGGTCAATGCCCACCGCAACAGCTATGCCGTGAAGCAGACGCTGAGCAATATCAACATCCATCCGCTGCTGGTTGATGTGGCGCAAAAGGATTTGCTCGAAGGGCGCGGCAATGTGACGCTCGACATCACCACTAATGGCAACACCGTGACGGCGCTGAAAAAAGCGCTGGATGGCACGGCCAGCGTGGTACTGAAAGATGGCGCGATCAAAGGGATCAACCTCGCCAAGACGCTGCGCGATTTCAAGGCCAAGCTGAACCAGAAAACCACCGAGTCGCAAAGCGCCAACCGCAATGAGAAAACCGATTTCTCGGAGATGAGCGCAAGCTTCAAGATCAGCAACGGTGTCGCCAACAACAACGACCTGAGCGTGAAGTCACCGTTCCTGCGCGCCGGTGGCAACGGCAATATCGACATCGGCAACAGCCGCATCGACTATCTGCTCAAGGCGACGCTGGTCAATACGTCCACCGGCCAGGGCGGCAAGGATCTGGCGCAGGTGAAGGATCTGACGGTGCCGGTGCGATTGATCGGCCCGCTCGATGCGATGGCCTACGAGATCGACTGGGGCAGCGTCTCCAGCGAAGCACTGAAAAATGCCGCCAAGCCGAAACTGGAAGAAAAGAAAAAAGAGTTGCGTGAAAAGCTCAACAAGGAATTGCTCAAGGGTTTGTTCAAATAATCGAACAGCACTACGCATCGAATTGCGCACGTATTGTATTGCGACATTTCCACCGCGCTCTTACAATGCCCCGAAGCTTATAAGGAAACGTGAATTTATTCGGAAAACAGATTGCCGCCGCTCCTGCGCAGGAACGACGAATTAATCCGCGTTTCCAAAACGGTTTTTTCTGATGTTTTACCTTGGAGGAGGACTACATGGAGCGTCGTTCATTTCTAAAAAAAGCCACGGTCGGTGCCGGTTTGGGTGTGCTTGCAGCACCGGCCATCGTGCATGCGCAAACGCAAATCCGCTGGCGGCTGGCGTCCAGCTTTCCGAAAGGGCTGGACACCATTTTCGGTGCGGCGGAAACCTTCAGCAAAATGGTTTCGAGCGCCACCGGCGGAAAATTCCAGATCTCGATCCACCCGGCCGGGGAAATCGTGCCACCACTTCAGGTGCTCGATGCGGTGCAAAACGCAACCGTGGAAGCGGCGCACACCGCACCCTATTATTTCTTCGGCAAGGATGAAACCTTTGCGCTCGATTGCGCCATTCCCTTCGGCATGAACTCGCGCCAGATGAGCGCCTGGGTGTATGAGGGCAACGGGCTCAAATTAATGCGCGAGTTTTACAAGGCCTACAACATCGTCAACTTTCCGATGGGTAATACCGGTGCGCAAATGGGCGGCTGGTATCGCAAGGAAATCAAATCGGTGAATGACATCAAGGGTTTGAAGATGCGCATTGGCGGTTTTGCCGGCAAGGTGCTGGAGCGTCTGGGTGGCGTGCCGGCAAACATTCCGGGGGGCGAGGTTTATTCGGCACTGGAGAAGGGCCGCATTGATGCAGCGGAATGGGTCGGCCCTTACGACGATGAAAAACTCGGTTTCAACAAAGTTGCGCCGTACTACTACTACCCGGCCTGGTGGGAAGGTGGCCCGCAACTGTCGCTGTACATCAATCAAAAAGCCTGGGATGCGTTGCCCGCCGAGTATCAGACGATTGTCGAAGCCGCCGCGTCGCACGCGCACGTTGACATGCAAGCCAAGTACGACGCCAAGAACCCGGCCGCATTGAAACGCCTGATCGCGAATAAAACCAAGCTGCGGCGCTTTTCCAAGGACTATATGCAGGCAGCCTACAAGGAATCGCAGGCGCTGTATGCCGAGCTGAGCGACAAGAATCCGAACTGGAAAACCGTCTATGAAGACTGGGTGAAATTCCGCAACGATCAAGTGGCCTGGGGGCGTTATACCGAACAAGGCTTCGATCAATTCATGTCGGACGCGCTGAAATAAGCGGGCCGGTGTGAATGCTTGAAACCCTGCTGCGGCAGGGTTTTTTATTGCGCGTTTTTATTGTGCGTTTGCTGCGCGCTATTTATTTCTCCGGCAGTGGCAGCGCTTCCTGTGGCTCGACATCGTCTTGTTGTTCCGGCCGTTCCAGCTGGATATTTTCAACGTCGATGGTGACCTCCTTGTCGAGCCAATAGGTCACCGATTGCGGCCAGGCGATAACGATCACGACCAACAATAATTGCAACAGCACCCAGGGAATCGCGCCCAGATAAATGTCGGAACTCTTGACCTCTTTGGGCGCCACGCCGCGCAGATAAAACAGCGCGAAACCAAACGGCGGATGCATGAAAGAGGTCTGCATGTTCACGCACAGCAGCACGCCGAACCACACCAGATCAATGCCGAGCTTGGCCGCCACCGGCGCGAGCATGGGCACCAGGATGAAGGCGATCTCGAAGAAGTCGAGAAAGAAGGCGAGAAAAAATACAAACAGGTTGACGAAGATCAGAAAGCCGATGGCGCCGCCGGGCAGGCCGGACAACATCTCCTCGATCCAGCGCGAACCATCCACGCCCTGAAACACCAATGAAAAAACCGTCGAGCCGATCAGAATGAAAATCACCATGCTGGTGATGCGCATGGTGGACTCCATCGCCTGCCGCACCAGCGTCCAGGTCAGCCGCCGGTTCAGCGCCGCCAGCACCATGGCGCCGACCGCGCCCATGGCGCCGGCCTCGGTGGGCGTCGCCACCCCCAGAAAGATGGTGCCCAGCACAAGGAAGATCAGCACGATCGACGGCACCATGCCCCACAACACGCGCCGCCACAAAACCCAGCCGCGCGCGCTACGCGCCTCTTCCGGCAGCGGCGGCACCCAGTGCGGCCTGAAGTAGGCAATCGCGCCGATGTACAACATGAAAATCACGGTTTGCAACACGGACGGGCCGATGGCGCCCTTGTACATATCGCCGACCGAGCGCCCCAGTTGATCGGCCAGCACCACCAGCACCAGTGACGGCGGAATCAATTGGGTGATGGTGCCGGAGGCGGCGATCACACCGGTGGCGAGCCGCATGTTGTAGCCGTAGCGCATCATGATGGGCAGCGAGATCACGCCCATGGCGATCACTGACGCGGCGCAGGTGCCGGTGATCGCGCCGAGAATCGCACCAACGATCACCACCGCAAACGCCAGACCACCCGGCACCTTGCCAAACAATTGGCCGGTGCCTTCCAACAAATCTTCCGCCAGGCCACAGCGTTCGAGAATCGCGCCCATGAGCGTGAAGAAGGGGATCGATAACAATAACTCGTTGGAGATGATGCCGAAAATACGCAGCGGCAGATTGGCCATGTATTGCGCCGGGAAAAATCCCAGCCAGATGCTGATGACCCCGGCCACCAGACCCAGCGCGGCCAGTGAGAAGGCCACCGGAAAACCGATCAGCATCACCACGATCAGGGCGCCAAACATCAACGGTGCCATCTCCTGCATGGTGATCATTGCAACGGCCTTTCGTAGTGGGTGTCCATGTTGTAGCGGCCCAGGAGATAGCCCACACGTTTGATGATTTCCGACACACCCTGCAAGCTCAGCAGAAAAAATCCCAACGGGATCAACAGCCGCACCGGCCAGCGGATCAAGCCGCCGGCGCTAGGGATTTCGCCACTTGCAAAGGATTCAAGAAAAAACGGCCACGACATCCACGCCACCGCCACACAAGTCGGCATGAGAAAGAAAATCATGCCGAGCAGATCGACCCAGGCCTGGGTCCGTGGCTTCATACGCCCATAGAGCACGTCCACGCGCACATGTTCATTCAGCTTCAGGGTGTGCGCGGCGCCCAGCAACACGATGCCGGCGAACAGATACCACTGGATTTCGAGCCAGGCGTTGGAGGTTTCAAACAGAAAATCGAGCGAGACATTGCCCGCGCTGATCAGACAGGCAAGCAACACGGCCCAGACCGCCAGTCTGCCGACCCAGGCGTTGAGGCGGTCGATGCGCGCCGCAAGTGAAAGGAGAAAAGCCAAGGAGGTGTGCTCCGAAAATGTGCGTTGTTGTTGTGACTTGCGATTCTATTGGAACAGATCACCTTCCCTCAAGGGAAATCCCTGCAAAAAATCCGCTGCATTCAAACGCTTGCCGCCGGGGCGTTGCAACACTTGCAGCGTGAGGGCATGGCTGCCGCACGCGACCACGATGCCATCTGCCGAGGCGCTCAATACCGTCCCCGGCACACCGCTGTGTGCGACTGCGCTGGCTTGCCAGATTTTGATGCTCGTGTCTTGATAGCTTGCCACCGCGCCGGGAAATGGATCGAAAGCGCGGATGCGCCGTGCCAATATTTCTGCGCTTTGTTGCCAATCAAGCTTGGCTTCGGTCTTCAGAATTTTATGGGCGTAGGTCACGCCCGCTTCGGGCTGTGGCGTGGCGTGCAAAGTCCCTGTCTGCAATTGCTGCAAGGCTTGCACAAGCATCTGGCCGCCCAGTTGCGCCAGCTTGTCATGCAGGGTCGCGGTAGTGTCTGCGGTGCTAATCGGCAGTGTCTGCGTCAGCAACATCGCGCCGGTATCCAGCCCGGCATCCATCTGCATGAGGGTGATGCCGGTTGCGCGATCGCCGGCTTCGATGGCACGATGGATTGGCGCCGCGCCGCGCCAGCGTGGCAGCAGGCTGGCGTGGATGTTGATGCACCCGTCACGCGGAATATCCAGCACCGCTTGCGGCAGAATCAAACCGTAGGCGGCGACCACCATCACATCGGCCTGCAATGCGCGCAGTTGTGCTTGCGCAGTGTCATCGCGTAGGGTCTTGGGTTGGAACACCGGGAGCGCGTGTTGCAGCGCCAGTTGCTTCACTGCACTGGGCTGAAGCTGCATGCCGCGTCCGGCCGGACGATCCGGTTGCGTCAATACCTGCACGACCTCCATGCCAGCATCGAGCAGCGCCTGCAATGCGGCGGCGGCAAATTCCGGCGTGCCGGCAAAAATTATTTTCACAGTGCCTTCGCCTGTTTTTGCAGCTTGCTCTTGATGCGGCTCTGTTTCAGCCGCGACAGGTGTTCGACAAACACAGTGCCGTTCAAGTGATCCAGCTCGTGTTGCAGACACACCGCGAGCATGCCGTCGGCCTCGATCTTGAATTTTTTGCCATCGAGGTCGAGCGCCTCGACCGTCACGCGCAGCGAACGCTCGACCTGATCGTAAATGCCGGGCACCGACAGACAGCCTTCTTCACACACCTCGGTCTCGACACTCTGGGCGACGATGTGCGGGTTGATGAAAACCTGCAACTGATCTTTGGTTTCGGACAGGTCCAGCACCACCACTTGTTCGTGAACGTCCACCTGCGTGGCCGCCAGACCGATCCCCGGCGCGGCATACATGGTCTCGGCCATGTCGCGCGCCAGCGTGCGGATGCGTGCATCAACGGTCTGAACCGGCTTGGCGATCCGTGCAAGACGGGGGTCGGGGAAACGTAAAATTTTCAGGAGTGCCATTTCAATCTGCGCAATCTGCGTGTATGCGTGAGTCTGGCGCAACGCCCGTGCCTCGGCACAGGACTAATTAAGTTGCCAGATCAAGCCGTTAGGGTGACAATTTCAGCGATTTTATTAGTATTTTGACCTGAGCGGAGTTGTCATGAGTCTGAATGTCCGAGCACACCATTGTTCTCGCGCCGTGCTGGTGCTGAGCGCATGCCTTTCGATCACCGCCGCGTTCTCCCTTCAGGCGCAAAGCCACCTTCCGATTACCCCCGAACAACGCAGTACCGCCGAACAGGTCGCCGCCACCGGCGTGCCGCTATCTGAACTGGCCCCCAATGCGCCCGATCACTACACGATTGTCCGGGGCGACACGCTGTGGGGCATTTCCTCGCTGTTTCTGAAAAGCCCATGGCGCTGGCCGGAGCTGTGGGGCATGAACAAGGATGAGATCAAGAATCCGCATCTGATTTATCCGGGACAAACGCTCTACCTGGAGCGTAGCGGCGATCGCGCGCGGCTGCGTCTGAGCCAAGCCAACGGCCCATCCCGAGACACCGTCAAGCTCACGCCCTGCATGGAGCAGGCGCCCGGTGGCAGCGACGAGCTCATCAAGGTCAAGCCCTGCACGCGCGGCGAAAGCCTGGCGGCCAAAGCCATTCCGGCGATTCCCAGCCATGTGATCGAACCGTTTCTGAGTCAGCCGCTGGTGGTGGAGGCGCATGCGCTGGACAATGCGCCGCGCGTGATGGCGGCGCAAGAAGGGCGGGTTTACATGGGTTCGGGCGATACCGCCTACGTGCGCGGCATCACAGATGAAGCCGCCACCGACTACTTTGTCTATCGCCCGGCCAAGCCGATCAAGGATCCAGAGACCCGGAAAATTCTGGCCTATGAAGCGGTGTATCTGGGCACCGCCAAGCTGGTGCGCCCGGGCGAACCAGCCACCTTCATCATCCTGAACAGCAAAGAAGAAATCGGGATCGGCGACCGCCTCGTCAAGATCGAACGGCCGGCCCAGGTGAACTACATTCCGCATGCGCCGGAGAATGACATCAGGGGCCGCGTGGTTTCCATTTATGGCGGCGTCAAACAAGCGGGCAGCAATCAGGTAATCGCCATCAGCACCGGCCGCGCGCAGGGCCTGGAAGTCGGCGATGTGCTCGCCCTCTACCGCACCGGCAACAAGGTCAAGGATCGAACCGACCGCAACCGTCAGGTCAAGTTGCCCAATGAACAATACGGCGTCTTGTTCGTGTTCCGCATCTTCGACAAGATCGCCTACGGTCTGGTGATGAATGTGCGCCTGCCGGTCGAGATCGGTGACACGGTTCAGAAACCCTGACATCCGACCGATCGCGCACCCTCACGTCACCTCAATGCCATTCGCTTCCTCCGACCAGGCCGAACTTTCGGCCTGGTTGCGTTTAAGCCTGACACCGGAGATCGGCCCGGCCACGCTGCGCAAACTGCTGGAACGTTTCGGCCTGCCGGAACAGGTGCTGAACGCCAGCTATCACAGCCTCACGCAAATCGTTGCCCCAACCGTCGCCGAACGCTTGCGTCATGCCGATGAAGCCCAGCAAAAAGCGGTGGCCGCCACCTTCGATTGGCTGCAACAGCCGGAGCATCATCTCCTCACGCTGGCGGATAAAAACTATCCGCAGCACTTGCTGGAAATCGCCGACCCGCCACCGCTGCTGTATCTGAAGGGCCGGATCGAATTGCTGCAGCAGGCGGGCCTGGCCATCGTCGGCAGCCGGCACGCCACCACGCAAGGCATCGGCAATGCAGAAGCCTTTGCACGCACACTCTCCAGCGCCGGACTGACCATCATCAGCGGCCTGGCGCTGGGCATCGACAGCGCTGCGCATTACGGCGCGCTGGAGGGCGTGGGCTCCACCATTGCCGTGATCGGCACGGGCATCGATCTGGTCTATCCAGCGCGCAACCGCGAACTGGCGCACCGGATCGCACAGCAGGGCTTGATCGTCAGCGAATTCCCGCTCGGCAGCAAGGCGCTGGCGCATCATTTTCCGCGCCGCAATCGCATCATCTCCGGCCTGGCGCGCGGCGTGCTGGTGGTCGAAGCCGCCGCCGCCAGCGGCTCGCTGATCACCGCGCGGCAGGCGGGCGAACAGGGGCGCGAAGTATTTGCCATCCCCGGTTCGATCCACTCGCCGCTGGCCAAGGGTTGCCACCTGTTGATCAAGCAAGGTGCCAAGCTGGTGGAATCGGCCAACGACATTCTGGAAGAACTGCGCCTGCAACCCGCCACACCGGACAACGCCAACGTAGCGCCTGCACCCGATCACCCCCTGCTGAACCATCTCGGCTTCGACCCCTGCGGACTGGACGAGCTACAACAGCGCAGCCAGCTCGACACCGCCACCCTGCAAGGGCAATTACTCGAACTCGAATTGCAAGGCCGGGTGCAACGGCTGAGCGGGGGCAAGTTTGCGCGACTCGGCTGAACGGAGACCTCCGATCATTCTCAAAAATGTGTTGATTGACCAACATTTTTTTCTAATCAACAATCCAGGTTGAAATGCAACGCCAAAAAAAGTAAAGTAGTGGCCAAGAGCAGGGCATCTAAAAAATGATTTGTGCAACGGGCAGCCGACTTCATGTCCCCGTCAGCAAATTGAGCACCGTCATTTTTTAGATGAACCTACACGAAGGGGGTGCCCTATGGTTGACGTTCTGGTCTACCTGTTTGAAAACTATTACACCCCGGAAGCTTGCCCCAGCTCAGACACGCTGGCGCGCAAGCTGACAGCCGCCGGCTTTGAGGCCGAAGAAATCACCGACGCCCTGCACTGGCTCACCGGTCTGGCGCGCATCACCCAAACCATCGAACCCCTCGCCTTCCCCAGCGACGACAGCACGCGCATCTATTCCACCGTCGAGATCGACCGCCTGGGCGCGCAAAACATCGGCTTTCTCAGTTTCCTCGAATCCGCCGAAGTCCTCAGCCCGCTGCTGCGAGAAATCGTCATCGACCGCGCCCTGGCGGTCGATGACCCCTGCATCTCGCTGGAACAATTGAAAGTGGCGGTGCTGATGGTGTTGTGGAGCCAGGAAGCCGAAGTCGATGCACTGATTCTGGAAGAGTTGCTGGATGACGGCAGCGCGCGGCAGGGGCATTGAGCCGTCTTCCTCGTGCGACAAAAGGGGAGCAAGATCAAAATCTTTTACCACGGAGAACACAGAGAACACGGAGAAGGGCAAACCCCCTTCGTCTTTGCCTTTCTCCGTATTCTCTGTGTTCTCCGTGGTAAAAAGCCTTTAGCGTGCTCCCAGTCACCAATGGCGCGTGAAAAAACCGCAACGCGAGGCCTTGTTATCCGCCACCCATCACCCGTTGCCGCCTTTATCGCTTGTCACTGCCGCAGTCCCGCCGTATCATTGCCCGCCATAGCGCCCCTTTCCGGCGCATTCCAGCGAGAACGCCCGTGGGTAAAACCCTGATCATTGCCGAGAAACCTTCCGTCGCGACCGATATCTCGAAAGCGCTGGGCGGCTTTACCAAGCATGACGACTATTACGAGAGCGATGATTATGTGCTGTCATCGGCAGTCGGTCATTTGCTCGAACTGATCGTGCCGGAAGAATTCGATGTCAAACGCGGCAAGTGGAGTTTCGCGCATCTGCCGATGATCCCGCCCCACTTCGGCCTGCAGCCGATCGCCAAAAGCGAGAGCAAACTCAAGACGCTGGCAAAACTGATCAAGCGCAAGGATATCGATGGTCTGATCAATGCCTGTGACGCGGGCCGCGAAGGTGAGCTGATTTTCCGCTACATCGCGCAACACACCAAAGCGAAACATCCAATCCAGCGCCTGTGGCTGCAGTCGATGACGCCGCAGTCGATCCGCGATGGCTTCGGCAAATTGCGCACCGACGAACAAATGATGCCGCTCGCCGATGCCGCGCGCTGCCGCTCCGAGGCCGACTGGCTGGTGGGCATCAACGGCACGCGTGCGATGACTGCGTTCAATTCCAAGGAAGGCGGTTTCTTCCTCACCACCGTCGGCCGGGTACAAACGCCGACGCTGACGATCGTGGTCGAACGCGAAGAAAAGATCCGCAAGTTTGTCTCGCGCGATTACTGGGAAGTGCGCGCCGAATTTGTCGCCGCCGCCGGTTTGTACGAGGGCCGCTGGTTCGAGCCGAAGTTCAAGAAGGATGAGTTCGACCCGGAGAAAAAAGCCGAGCGTCTGTGGACGGCGGCGGCGGCCGAATCAGTCGTCGTCGCCTGTCGCGGCAAACCCGGCACCGTCACGGAAGAATCGAAACCTTCGACCTCGCTGTCGCCGCTGCTGTTCGATCTGACGTCTCTGCAACGTGAAGCCAATGCACGCTTCGGCTTCTCCGCCAAGAACACCCTCGGTCTGGCACAGGCGCTCTACGAAAGGCACAAGGTACTGACCTACCCGCGTACCGATTCACGCCACCTGCCGGAAGACTATCTCGCCACCGTGATGCAAACCGTCGAAGCGGTCAGCGAGATCAGCAACTACACCATGGCGGCG
>Ga0209515_10006478_pt1 | contig 14557 bp, 13 predicted proteins | sample Subgroupgradi54m_FD_187454 | JGI IMG/M metagenome (GOLD analysis project Ga0209515, IMG submission 187454) | Subsurface groundwater microbial communities from S. Glens Falls, New York, USA - GMW60B uncontaminated upgradient, 5.4 m (SPAdes)... ...
TTCCCTATCAAGCCATTGACCATTCCCATGCCGATGCCATTCTTTCTCTGACCAATACCGCCAAACCGCGCGCTACATGCAAGAAAGTCTTCGGAGACGAGCTTATTTTCATTCCTTATGTAAAGCCTGGCTTTGATTTGGCTAAAAAAGTTGGCTTCGAAGTAAAACGCCACCCCAAAGCCAAAGGCGCTATTTTGGAAAAGCACGGCCTTATTACGTGGGCAAACGATTCGAAGACCAGTTATCTTAGAACGATTGAAATGGTCAGCCGCGCTGAAAAATTTATTGAAAAATGCGCTCGAGGAAAAAAACCTTTCAGAGGCCCGCACCTAAAACCGCTTTCGGTAAAAGACCGGCAGGAATTTTTAAACCGCTTTATGCCGGAAATTCGGAAAGTTGTTTCAACGCAAAAACGTGTCGTTCTTCATTTCACCGATTCGCCAACCGTTTTGGAATTTGTTTGTTCGCGGCTTGGGTCCACCGTTTCCGAGCAAGGTCCGGCCACGCCCGATCATATGCTTCGCACGAAACGTGTTCCCTGTTTTCTTAGTCTTCCTCAAAATCCATTAAAAGCCCGTGGCGAAGATATACAAAAACAGATTCAAGCCTACGCCGACCGGCATAAAACATATTACGAGAAATACAAAAAGCCCGGTATGTACACGCTCGATCCTTATCCGACGGTTATTTTGATTCCGGGCATAGGTATGATTACGACCGGAAAAAATTTGGCCTCGGCCCTGATTGTTTCGGAAATTTACGAGCATTCGATTTCAGCCATGCGCGCGGGTACTTTCATCGACCGTTATGTTTCGCTTTCGCCTGAAAAGGCGTTTGAGATCGAATACTGGCCGCTCGAACTTTATAAGCTTTCGCTGGCCCCCGCCGAAAAAGAATATTCTAGGAAAATAGCCTTAGTAACCGGCGCTTGCGGCGGTATCGGCCGTTCCATTTCAGAAAATCTCGCTTTGGCCGGCGCTCAGGTCGTTGCCGCAGATTTGGATCAAAAAAAAGCGGAAAGCCTGGCCGCCGACATAAACAAAAAATGCAAAGCCAATCGCGTACTCGGGCTTCGCATGGATGTCGTGAGCGATTCTTCTATTCGGAAAGCGTTCGAAAAAATACTCCGCCATTTCGGCGGCATCGATTTGGTCGTTTCCAATGCGGGCGTGGCCACGGTCGCGAGCATTGACCTTTTAAAACGTTCGGACTGGGAAAAAAATATGGCAGTGAATGCGACGGGACATTTCCTCGTAGCACAAGAAACGCTAAAGATTATGAAACGTCAGGGCCTGGGCGGCGAGTTTGTTTTCATCGCAACGAAGAACGTCGTCGCGCCCGGCGCTGAATTCGGAGCCTACAGCGCTTCCAAAGCAGCATCGGCCCAACTCGCCCGCATTCTCGCTATTGAAGGCGCCCCTTTTGGAATCCGGGCCAACATGATCAATCCCGATGGGGTATTTGACGGATCAGGATTGTGGGATCAAATTAAGGAAAAGCGCGCTAAAACGCACGGCATTAACGGCAAGGAACTTGAAGAATACTACCGAAAAAGAAACCTCCTCCAAAAACGCGTCGATCCCAAAGATGTGGCGGAAGCTGTTTTATTCTTGGGGTCCGAACGCTCCTCCAAAACCACGGGCGCCATGATTCCCGTCGACGGCGGCCTGCGCGAAGCCTTCCCGCGGTAAATTATTAGGCTTTTGCTTTTTCTGTTTGAAGAGAAGTGAAAGCTTGAACAAACAAAGCACAAACCAGGCCCAATCCAAGCGAAAGCACGGTATCGGAAGGCCAGTGTTTGTTGGCATCCATCCGCGCAATAGCCGTAGTCATCGGCAACAAGAATAAAATAATCCGCAAAAATACATTTTTCGTCTGCAGCATTACAAAATATGCCGTCGCAGCCACCACCACTACATCGCCCGAGGGAAAGCTGTAAAACCTGCCGCCACCGCCTGAGAGCGCCTCAAAATTAAAAAAAGAAAACGGCCCTTGGTTGCTATTGGGTCTGGCACGCAAAAATAAAAGTTTGGAAATATGGCAAAAAATGGAAGCGAGCATGCCTGAAAAAATTGCCCCAAAAGAAACGGCCATCCAGGTAAGACGGTGGAGCACAAAGCCAAGAAAATACCATGCGATTAAAAACAACCACGGATTTATTTCTCGCCCGAGAAACCCGCCTAATCTTGAGATGGCCTTAAAGAAAGGGCGATTAAAATCCTGTACAAAATGAAGAAGGGTCGAATCTAGAAAAAATAATCCGACGGCAACGAGAATAAAAAACGCAAGTATTTGAAGATAAAATCCGATCTTCGTTTTCCGGCTTCGAACGCCGAATTCCCGAAACCATCCTTTTTTCCATTCCCAAAGATAGGCCGCTAGAGCTAGAACGAACGTGACTAATTTCGGATGAAAAAAATTCATCGGGAAAAGTACGGCTGCCTACTTAGACAGAACCGTGACTTTCTTCATAAGCACCGGCTGAAGAGGTTTATCGCGCGGATCGCGTTGGACACGGGCAATTTTCTTGACGATATCCATACCTTCGGTCACTTCTCCAAACACCGAATGCCGGTTATCCAGCCAAGGCGTTGCCACTTCGGTGATGAAAAATTGACTGCCGTTGGTATTAGGGCCCGAATTGGCCATCGCAAGCATACCGGGCTTACTATGGCGAAGTTTCGGCGAAAACTCATCGGCAAATTGATAACCTGGACCGCCGGAGCCTGTTCCGGTGGGATCGCCCGTCTGCACCATGAAATCCGGGATTACGCGATGAAACATAAGTCCGTCATAAAAACCTTTGTTTACAAGCGTAACAAAATTTTCTACGGTTTTTGGAGCGTCTTTGGCAAATAAATCCGCCTGAATATCGCCTAAACTGGTTTCAATTTTAACTTTCACAATGCCCTCTTCTGCTTTAACAGCCGTTGTTTTTGATTCTATGGCGCCGCCGCTCTCTGGAGATAAAGTTTGTTTTTTTGCTCCGCAGCCTGCTACAAGAAAACAAAGTATCACAATACCGATACGTTTCATTGAATTCTCCGATGGGTTGGCGAATTAATAATAAAAACTGAATTTGATCGTAAAAGTGTACAGACCCGAGGCGCGTAGATCAATATTTATTTAAGAAGAGGAACAGGCGGTAAGGGCTAGTTTCTTTTCTCTTGGGAAAGATTTTATCTGACATTCTCTGACCAACGCCTGCGTCCGGCTTGAGCACGATTCTTGATACAAAAGTACAACCGGCCTGCGCGTACGTGTATAGGACGCACCTTTTCCGGCATTATGCGTTTTGCAGCGCCGGTCGATGTCTTTGGTAATCCCCGTATAAAGCGTTCCGTCCTTGCATTGTAAAATATAAAGAAACCACGGCTCATCTTTTGGAACGGCTTTGCCGCGGCCCTTCTTTTTCCGCCTTCGAAGCATTTTCTCTTCCTTCTCAACCATCCCAATCAACATTTTTTTGTAATGCTTACCCATCATGACTTTATTCCCCTAAATAAGCCTCTTTGATTTGAGGATTGGTAAGAAGATCACGGCCAACGCCTTCGAGTTGAATGCGACCGCTTTCAATAACATAACCGTAATGCGCGATATCCAAAGCTTTCCAAGCGTTTTGTTCGACAAGAAGAACGGTGATACCGCGTTCGTTGATTCGTTTAATCAACGCGAAAACAAGCTCCACCAGTTTTGGCGCTAGGCCTAGACTCGGTTCGTCGAGCAGCAGTAGTCGCGGCCGCGCCATAAGCGCTCGGCCCATCGCGAGCATTTGCTGCTCGCCCCCGCTCAAATTTCCGGCCAGCGCTTTCAACCGGTTTTTAAGCGCGGGAAATAAATCCAGAAGTTCTTCCTTATCTTTCTTTAGATCTTTGCCGATGCTTCGGGTGTACGCCCCGAGATCCAAATTTTCTTCAACCGTTAAATGAGAAAAAATTCTCCGGCCTTCCGGAGCCTGCGTAATGCCAAGCTTTACGACGGCATCCGGCGAAAGTTTCCCGATGGTTCTACCTTCGAAAAGAATATTTCCCTTTCGCGGGCGAACGATGCCGGAAAGCGTCATGAGAAAAGTGGATTTTCCGGCGCCGTTTGAGCCGATCAGCGAAACGATAGAACCGGCGGGTACTTTTATATTGATTCCTTTTAGGATTTCAATATTGCCGTAGCCGGAATGTAGATCGCTTACTTCAAGCATTGCGGTCCGTTCCCTTTCCTAAATAGGCTTCGATAACGCGCGGATCGTGCTGAACATGCGAAGGAATGCCTTCGGCGATTTTTTTCCCGTAATCAAGCACTACTACATGATCCGAGATGGGCATCACTACTTTCATATCGTGTTCTATAAGAAGAATCGTCACCCCGTGCGCGCGAATGGCGCGGATAAGACTGAGAAGCTCTTCTTTTTCTTTGGGATTCATACCGGCGGCGGGCTCATCGAGTAAAAGCAACTTTGGCTCAGAAGCCAGCGCCCTGGCGATTTCCAATTTTCTTTGATGTCCGTAGGAAAGATTTTGCGCGGTTTCATGAGCCTTATGCGCCAATCCGAAAAAAGAAAGCCAGCGAAGAGCGCGGCTTTTCATTTTCTTTTCTTCGAGCTTCACCCAGCGCGGTTGAAGAAGCGCTCCTAAAATGCCCGCTCGCGCGCGGCAGTGTGCGCCGGCTAAAACATTTTCTAGTACGGTCATATGTTTGAATAGACGAATGGTCTGGAAAGTGCGCGAAATGCCGTTCGTTGTAATTTCGTGGGGTTGAAGACGATTCAAAAGTGTTTCCGTATCACCGAAATAAATTGACCCTTCATCCGGAGAAGCCAGGCCGGTGATGCAGTTAAAAAGCGAAGTTTTCCCTGCTCCGTTGGGGCCGATCAAACTCACGATTTGTTTATGCTCAACGGAAAAACTTACTCCGCCGATGGCCGTTACGCCGCCAAAACGCTTCGTCACATTCTCAATGCGCAGTACCGGTTGCTTGAGGGGTTCGGCGTTTTGTTTCATGCGGTTAACGTTCCCCTCGCTCGGCAAATTCACCTTTATGACGGATTTCGCCAAGTATTCCCTGCGGACGAAAAAGCATAATGAGAATCATGGCAATACCGAAAAAAAGCATCCGGTACGTATCGAAGCCGCGGAGCAGTTCCGGAAGAATACTTAGAACAAGCGCACCGAGAATCACGCCGGCGGTATTACCGAGTCCGCCCAGCACGACCATGGATACCACCATAACGGAAACGATAAAATCGAAACTATCCGGCGAAACGGTGCCTTGTTTGGCGGCAAAAACACAGCCGGCCAAGCCGGCCACAAAGCCTCCGATGGCGAAGGCGGAAAGTTTGGTCCACACCGGATTAATACCCATGCAGGAAGCGGCCAACTCGTCTTCACGCAGCGCAATCCAGGCGCGGCCGAGCCGCGAAAATTCAAGCCTGCGCAAAACAAACAATAATCCCCCGACCAAAACAAGAATCAAGTAATAGTACGGCTCCGATTTCACGCCGAAGTTGTAGCCGAAAAAGCCGGGGTGATCTATCCCGAGCAAACCATTCGGCCCTCCGGTGACAGGATCAGCGTTATTTAACACAATTCTCACAATTTCGCCGGCGCCGAGCGTCACAATGGCAATGTAATCACCGCTTAAGCGTAAAGCCGGAAAAGCCAGTATCACGCCAAACAAAGCCGCTGAAACGGCACTAAAAATTAAACCCAGCCAGAAAGGAATATGAAAATGAATGTTGAGTAACGCGTAGGTATAAGCGCCGATCGCAAATAAGGCGGCGTAACCTAAATTTAAAATGCCGGCGTAACCCATGATCACATTGAGACCGAGAGCGAGCATGATAAAAATTCCGGCACCGACGATGACGTCGATGTGATAGGGATTGCGATCGATAATGGGAAATAAAATTACAATAGCCCACAAAATAACCGCACGCCATTCGGAGAGCGCAGACAGGTTATTTTTTGAGCGGGATAATTTTTGCGACTTCTTTTTCATACCTTTTTAACAACCCGCGAACCGAGAAGCCCCGAAGGACGGAATAATAAAACAAGAATGAGAATAAAAAATGCAAATACATTCTTCCATTCGGAAGAAAAATATCCTGCGCCAAGTCCTTCCAGCACGCCGAGAAGCACGCCTCCGATCATGGCGCCGGGAATATTGCCGATTCCGCCAAACACCGCCGCCGTAAAAGCCTTTAGTCCCGCCAAGTAGCCGTCGTGAAAATTAATGGTGTTGTAATACATTCCAAACATCATTCCGCCCGCGCCGGCCAAAGCCGAACCGATGATGAATGCTTTTGAAATGACCGCATTCACATTGATACCCACTAAACTTGCCGCTTCCCGGTCGTCGGCCAGCGCGCGCATGGCTTTGCCGGTTTTCGTGTATTTAATAAACAGCTGGAGAACAACCATAAGAAAAAGCGAGACGAACGTAATTAAAATCTGAAGATTGGTTATGGTTACTGCACCGAAAGAATATTTTTCAACTGGGATAATAGAAGGCGTGCTTTTGTCGGAAGGGCCGGCGATAATCATAACGGCATTCTGAAGAACGAACGATACGCCTATGGCCGTGAGAAGTGGCGCCAAACGCGGCGCTTTTCGGAGTGGACGGTATGCGAACCGTTCGATTAATAACCCGAGCATGGCCGTGCCGAACATGGCAAAAATAAGAATAAATACCAACAGAAAAAAAGGGCCGCCGATACCCACCGCCAATCCTTGAAAAAATGCGTAGGCAAGAAGACTCAGGTAAGCACCCACCATGAAAACTTCGCCGTGGGCAAAATTGATGAGCTGAACAATTCCGTAGACGATCGTGTAGCCGAGCGCGATCAGGGCGTAAATCATCCCGATCGTAAGTCCGTTGGCCACCTGCTGTATAAAAACCTCAGTCGCGGTCATCGCCGGCTTCCGCTCCTAAAAGTGAAAGAATATTTTCTTTGGCAAGAATATCCAGATCCTTTGGGTTTTCAAGGAAATTTTGGACGTCCTCTCTGACACGGCTCCAATTTGCCTTTTGGACCACGTCGCTAATAAGCGGTCGCCAGTTTTCTTTGGTCGGCATGATTCCCTTCCAAGCTGTCTGCTTAAGAGCATTCCTGAGTAAAAGGATATTCGGCTCCAAATTTCTCCATTTGGAGAGGTACCAGCCCACATCAAAAAAATCCCTTCCTTTTGTATATTTCCTGCTGAGAAGTGCGTGGAGTTTACCGGCAAAAAGTGACGCCGTGTCGTAGGAAAGAAACGAAATGAGAAAATACCGGTTCACTATCTGCGTGGTTAAGACAGCGCCTTTGGGCGGGTTTACGTCTATCTCGATCTTGATTGAAAACTTTTGATCGCGGTGCGGTGTGAGGCCTGCCTCAAAAAGTAAATTCTCAAACTTGACGAAGGCTGAATTAACCGCTTTTTCTTTTTCGGCCGTGAGCGAGACTTGATAACCTGCGGCGTCAAGTTCGCCCTTAATTTTTTTCAATAGCCGGGAAAAGGAAATATGTTCTTCCCCAACAATCGAGAAATCCAAATCCTCCGAGAAGCGCGGGAGGCCGTGGAGGAATCTTAAAGCCGCCCCGCCCACAAATGCGGTCGTACGAAAAACACCCGCGTCGTGCATAATACGAAGAATGTACGCCTGAAGATATTCCCTCATCAGATTTAGTTTTTCGTTATGACTTTTCTTTTCACGGATAAGCTCCAGTACAAAATCTTTCATGGTTTGTTCCGGCGCTTTCTGTGTTCCATATACGGCCCCATGAGCTTTGCTGCTTTATTGATCCTTGGTTTTTGGAAACGTTTCGCATATTCGTAAAATCGCTTTAAGGAAATTGCTTCAAGATTTTGCAGGCGCAATTCTTCGAGATAGGCTTCGGACAGTTCCGGATTTCTGAAATAGACAAAGTCGAGCAAGGCCTTTTCGGGAAACGCCATAAAACCGGTTTGACGATCCAGGGTTACTGCGCTGTAGCCCCAAAAAAGCGGAATTTGAATGTGACGATAATCGAAAATACCGGCTGGAGTATCAAAACGTGACGGCCGTTTGGTCGTAACTGAGGTATAGATGGTCACACCTTCAGGAATCAGATTGTAATGTTCCAAAGCTTTTTCGAGGCTGATATACGAAGGTTTTGCCAGTATGGAAGCCAAATGAGGCCCGTAAGGTTCCGCCTTCCGATAGGGTGAAGCAAGCAGATAGGTTCCACGTTTCAGCTGCACCAACTTTCCCGATGCGGTCCAGCGAACGATCTGGACCTTAAGGGATGCTTGCTCCGAAGCGCGAAGACCGGCAAGCAGAACCTCGGTGTCGATAACGGATAGATGCCCTACCTTGCTAACAAGTTCGCCAAAATTCATGTCAATAAGTTAACATATTCGATAACTAATTGCAATATAATAAATGGTGGCTAAGGAGGGTATTATTCGGCGGGGCCGATATAGATTAATTTTCCGGCTTCTACTTTGAAAACGCCGATGAATTGATTTTGATTGTCACCTTTTGCGTCAAAAACAACTTCGCCGGTAACACCTGAAAAACTAGGGGTTTCGCGAAGCGCCTTAAGCGTCGCCGCCCGGTCTTTAACGCCGGCTTTGGAAATAGCGGCGATGATAATATTTGCGGCGTCGAAGCCGTACGCCGACCATTGGCCGACGTCGCCAAATTTCGCCTCGTAATCCTTGATAAATTGAGCGGCGGTCGGGACTTTATGCATGTCCCCGCCCACCATCGTGGCATAGGCTCCTTCGGCAATCTCCGGCGTAGCCAATTCAATAAAAACAGGCGTGGCTAATCCATCACCGCCCATAAATGCCGATTGAATATCAAGGGAGCGTGCCTGCCTTATGAGAAGCGCCCCTTCCGGATAAATACCGCCGAAAAAAATCATTCCGGGCTGGAGCGGCTTAATTTTGGTAAGAAGCGGAGTGAAATCTTTATCGCCTTGAGTAATTCCTTCGTGACCTAGAACAATAACTCCGAGCTTGGCCGCTTCTTTTTCAAATTCATCGGCCAAACCTTTTCCATACGTTGTCTTGTCATCAATAACAAATACGCTTTTTATATTGAGGTGATGGGAGGCGAACCGGGCCCCTCTCGGCCCCTGGACATCATCCGTTGCGGCAACGCGAAAGAATGTTTCGAAACCCTGTTTAGAAATGTCGGGGTTGGTGGAAGCGGGCGTGATTTGAACCATGCCGGCTTCGTGATAAACGGCCGAGGCAGGTTTTGTACAGCTCGAATTGAAATGCCCGACTACAGCAACCATATCGCGATCCGCCACAAATTTTTTGGCCACGTTTACGGCCTGCGCAGGATTATGCTGGTCGTCTTGTTGAAATAATTTCAATGTAAATCCGGGGATACCGATACCTTTTTCATTGGCCTGCTCCACCGCCAATTGCGCACCGCGGCAATTATCGAGTCCAAGCTGGGCTTGATCGCCCGTGAGCGGTGCCGCGCAACCGATTTTTATGATGGAATTATTTTGAGGATTTTGGCTACAGCCGGAAATAAAAAAAGAAAAGATGAAGAATCGGAGAACTGTTTTCAATGGGCAGTAACCGCAACCACCGGGGCGAGAGCCGGCGTTTCATGCGGCATAAGCGGAATTTGAATGTAGATTAATAGAAGCGCAACACCAATCGTAATCGTGGAAACAATAAAGCCGGGTTTAAGCCACGTCATAAATTTAATATTTTGTTTGTATTCCCGCTCAAGTAAACCCATCGCGACAATATTGGCTGTGCTTCCGATTACCGTAAGATTACCGTAAAGCGTCCCGCCAAATAACATCCCCCACCAGAACGGATAAATATAAATGCCGGACTTGCCTATATCGGAAAGGATGGGAATAAACGTGGCTACCGCCAGCACATTATCCATAAATCCCGTAAGAAGACTTATCGCACCGGTGAATGTAACCAGAAGAAACGTAGGATTGCCCTGCGCGATCGAAATCATGCCGTGGGCAACCCGATCGGTCACGCCTGTGAATTTAAGGGTACCCACGGAAGCGAAGAGCGCCATAAAAAACGTGAGCGTCCACCAATCGACCCGTTTCATAAAAAAATCCCGGGCGTTTTGCGATTCGAGAAAAATTGCGATGGCGCCGGCGAAAAGCGAAGTTCCAAGCAACATGGTATTTTTATCCAAGCCAAAGGCGCTTTCGATCGAGTGATGAAGAACGAGCGAGGTAATAGTACCTAAAAAAAGAATCCAGCAAACGACGATATCGCTTTTTTTGAAATGAACGTGCACCAACTCTTTTTCTTCGGATCTTTCCTTACGCATATGTTCCGAAAGCTGATCGATGTCTTTTCTAAAAAGGAAGAAACACAGCGGAATCATAATGGCCAGAGAAACGATGGAAATGGGAGTAGCCCATCTCAGAAAATCGGTAAAACTAAGTCCGCCGCGCAAAGCAATCATGACGCCGATGGGATTTCCCACGGCCGTGGCACTTGAACCGATATTGGTGGCGAACACGATCATCAAAAGAAACGGGATGGGGTTTACTTTATAGCGCTTCGTAAGATGAAACGTAGTCGACATCATGAAAAGAATCGAAGTAACTTCATCGACCAGCGCAGCAGAAACGGTGGAAAATATCATCAGAACCGCGATTAAAAGATGTGCGTGGTGACCGATCCGGTCCACCACTTTGGCAATCAAGTACTCGAAGAAATGCTTCTCTTCCAAATGTCCGATGACGCACATCATACCAACAAGGAAAAGAATGATATCGAGTCCGGCATGTTCGATAACGTGCGGAACATCTAAAAGTTTGCTGGCGAGAAGCACCCCGATACCGGCAAAGGCAAAAGTGACACGGAATTGCCAATAAAAAAGCGTTCCGCAAATAATGATGAGAAAAACAGCGGTGGATATGACTTGTTGCTGGGTAAAACCTATTTTGGAGAGAAAGAAACTCGTACCGAATACGATAGCCGCAAAAAGGAAGGGAGTCTTGAACTTCTGCATTCGAGAATTTTTACTTAAGTACCAACCTATGTCAATCAAAATTCCGTCAGTATTTCAAAAATTATGCGAGATCAAAGAGTAAAAATTCCGAGCGCTCTATCGCCTGAATCATTAAACCTTTTTCATTACTAACCGCCGCGCCGTCGCCCTTGCGAAGCAGCTCCCCGTTTACGCGAACGCTTCCCCGCGTCAACTGAAGCCAAGTATGCCTTCCGCGTCCGAGAACGTGCTCAACCGATTTTTCCGCGCCTAGGTCCGCCGCAAAAAGCTCCACATCTTGATGAATTCGCACTGCATTGGATTTAGCCGAACCGGAAACCACCAAACATAGCTTATTGCGCTTCTGCTCGGAACTAAACGCCTTTTGTTCATAACTTGGGTCAAGACCCATAGTATCAGGCAAAATCCAGATTTGAAGCAAATGAACCGGCTCCTTATTCGAATAATTTACTTCACTATGCGTGACCCCTTTGCCGGCCGTCATGCGCTGAACATCGCCCGGCCGGATCGCCGAGCCGTTTCCCATACTATCACGATGGGTCAATTCGCCGGAAAGAACGTAGGTAATAATTTCCATATCATGGTGCGCATGCGTTCCAAAACCGCTTTCGGGTGCAATTTCATCTTCGTTGATCACACGCAGGGCTCTAAAACCCATATGCTTGGGATCGTGGTAATCGCTAAAAGAAAAAGTATGGTAACTGAGCAGCCAGTCTATCCGCGTAACCCCGCGCTCTCCCGCTTTCCGTACCTTAATCATACCTTCGCTCCAGTCAGGTTGGGCCGGCTAAGCACTTACATTCCCGGACGGCTTATTGTTTCCGAGGCGAGTTTTTTAGCCAGGGATGGCTAAAACTGTCCTGCTAGCAGGTACCGCGCAAAGCTTTTACACGAAGTAAAAGTTTTGCGCGGTACGAGCCGCGGGAACAATAAGCTGTCCGGGAATTTTCATGACCTAGATTTGCTCCGGGCCATCGAGCTTCTTTGGAAACTTTACCGAAGCTACGATACTGGCCGTAAGCACGATGGCGATAAAAGAAAGCGTGAAGATAATCGGCACATCGATAAAATGATGGATCACCATTTTAATGCCAATAAAGAAAAGGATTCCTCCCAAACCGTAATGCATCAAATGAAACTTGTCCATCATGCCGCAGAGCGCAAAATAAAGCGCCCTCAACCCCAGAATAGCAAAAACATTGGATGTAAAAACAATGAATGTATCGAGTGAGATCGCCAAAATAGCCGGAATAGAATCCACGGCAAAAATGACGTCCGTAGATTCTACGACCAAGAGAACGACAAAAAGCGGAGTGGCTATCCATTTTCCCGCTTCTTTAACAAAGAATTTTTCCGCCCGGTAGTCCTGTGTCACCGGCATCAATTTCTTGAACGCCCGAAGGATAACGTTTTTTTCAGGCTGGACTTCTTTTTCCTCCTCCGTTACCAGTTTCCATCCGGAGAAAACCAAAATCGCTCCAAAAACATACATGACCCATTCAAACCGGCGAAGAAGCGCGACGCCGCAGACAATAAATATAGCGCGCATCATAAGCGCTCCGACAATACCCCAGAAAAGAACTTTGTGCTGATAGCGGGCAGGCACTTTGAAATAATTAAATATAAGAAGGAAAACAAAAAGATTATCCACGCTCAACGATTTTTCAAGCAGATAACCGGTTAAAAATTTGAGCGCAACATCGTGACCGCGGAAATAATAAACGCCCACGTTAAATAGAAGCGCGAGCGCAATCCAGAAAGCGCTCCACCAAAGCGCTTCCTTAACTTTAATTTCATGATTGTCTCGATGAAATACTTTTAAATCCAAAACCAGCATGCCCAACACAAACAAAATGAAAAATGTCCAGCCGCAAATACTCGATATCATGTTCAAATTCCTTGGTTATTGATGATCTAAGATGGCTTCAAAACCCAATCCGCCCTGCCTTCTTTCATTTCATACTTCCATTTCCAAATGAAATATACCACCGGATAAACGATAAGCTCAAGAGCAAAGGAAGAAAACAGTCCGCCTACCATCGGTGCCGCGATACGCTTCATTAAATCGGAACCGAGGCCGGTTGCCCACATCGCAGGCAAAAGCCCCATAAAGGTAGTCCCCACCGTCATCATTTTTGGCCGGACACGTTTGACGGCACCGTGAACAATAGCTTCTTCAAGATCTTTCTGGGTTTTCATCTGTCCCTTCCTAACGGCATCGTCATACGCCAGATCCAGAAATAAAAGCATAAACACGCCCGTCTCGGCATCGATACCCATAAGGGCGATCATGCCCACCCACACAGCGATCGACATGTGATAACCCAAAACCCAAAGGAGCCACACCGCACCGATGAGCGAAAACGGAACGGCCAAAAGCACGATGCCTGTTTTGGTGAGGTTACCGGTATTCAAATAAAGAAGAACGCAAATAATAAAAAGAGTAAGCGGAACAACGATTTTTAAACGCTCGCGAATGCGAAGCATGTTTTCAAATTGTCCGCTCCAAGTCAGCGCGTATCCCGTCGGCAGTTTTAATTGTTCCGCCACAAGCTTTTTGGCATCGTTCACATAACGACCAATATCCCTGCCGGCCATATCCACATAAACGTAGCCTGCGAGCAACCCGTTTTCGTTTCGAATCATCGACGGCCCGGAAACAAGCTGAATATTCGCCAGCTGTGCCAACGGAATTTGTTGACCCAAAGCGGTTGGAACAAGTACTCTTTTTAACTTTTCGATATCATCGCGCAATTCGCGGGAATAACGCACGTTAACCGAATAACGTTCGCGGCCTTCGACCGTAGTCGTGACATTTTCGCCACCGATCGCAGACATAACGATCATTTGAACATCTTCCACGGACAATCCATAACGAGCGAGTTCCTCGCGTTTGATATCAAAATCAACGAAATAACCTCCGGCCGCCCGTTCCGCATAAACGCTTCGCGTTCCGGGCACATTTCGAATAATCGATTCAAGATGTGTACCGATTTCTTCAATCTGTTTCAAATCCGCCCCGAAAATTTTAATGCCGATCGGCGTGCGTACGCCGGTTGAAAGCATGTCGATCCTGTTTTTAATAGGCATCGTCCAGGCGTTTGTGGTGCCCGGAATCTTGAGCGCTTGATCCATTTCGCTAATCAAATTCTCATACGAAATATGGTCGGACCAAATACTTCTAAAGGGCCACCTCACAAACTCCGGAAGCCACCGGTACCAACGTTTCACTTTACGCCATTCGTTTTCAGGCTTGAGAACAACCACCGTTTCCATCATGGAAAACGGCGCCGGATCGGTGGAGCTTTCCATGCGCCCGGCCTTGCCAAAAACGCGTTCGACTTCCGGAAAACCTTTTAGAATTTTATCCTGTGTCTGGAGAAGTTTTTGTGCTTCGGTAATCGACATCCCGGGAAGTGTTGAAGGCATATAAAGAACCGTGCCCTCATAAAGCGGCGGCATAAATTCCGAACCAATTTTTATGTACATGGGAATGCTGATCAGCACCAAAATGATACTTGAAGTCAACACTGTTTTTTTCCATTTAAAACACCATTTCAAAACAGGAGTATAAATTTTC
>Ga0209515_10006479_pt1 | contig 14555 bp, 9 predicted proteins | sample Subgroupgradi54m_FD_187454 | JGI IMG/M metagenome (GOLD analysis project Ga0209515, IMG submission 187454) | Subsurface groundwater microbial communities from S. Glens Falls, New York, USA - GMW60B uncontaminated upgradient, 5.4 m (SPAdes)... ...
CCGGTGACGCGGTGGAGCAAATCGAGGAGACCGGGGAGACCCAGCAGACCGGGGAGACTCAGCCCTTGGGGTAACGGACGAGCCCCTGATTCTCGAAGAAGTCGGAATCGGGCTCCACGAGCGGCTGGGAGCCCTTCCGCTCGGCCGCGAGCGCAGCGCCGATCTCCTCGCACTTGTGTCGCAGCTCGCGGACCCCGTGAGTCCACACGAACCAGACGTCGTGGTTCCCGGCGCTCGAAAGCACCCGCCGGGCGAAGATGCGCGGGCCTTCCTGCTGCGTGCGCTCGGCGTGGTCGATCCAGTTGACCAGCCCGGGGCCCGGCCCCTCGGGGAACGTGATCTGGCGCAGTCCGCCGGGGAGCAGCCGGCTCACGTCGGGCGCGATGAAGTCGGGGCAGAAGGCGACGACGTCGCCGGGGCGAGCGTCGTGTGCGATCCTCGCGGCCGACTGCCGCGCCTGCGTGCGCTTCTCGCGCACGTCGCGCACGCCGCCGGCGACGCCGGTCACCACGAGCGCGGCGAGGACCACGCAGCGGACCGGCCGGCTGGCGAACGCCATGAGGCCGAAAGCCACGACGAGCAGGAAGAGCGGGAACACCACCGCGGCGTACCGTCCCTCCACGGCCGTGTGGCCCAGGTACGAGAGTCCGAGCGCGGCGGCGAGCGACGCGGTTGCGAGCAGCGCCTCCCCGCGCACGCCGGGCCGGGTGAGCAGGTCGAGGTCGATGTGCCGGGTGTCGACGGCCCGCGCAAAGAGCGCGAGCAAGGCGATGAGGGTCAACGAGTAGACGAGCGGGCGGAAGCCGCCGCCGAAGTCGTGCAGGACCTTGGCCGCGCCGGCCGTGGGCAGCACCCGCCCGGCCCAGGGCGTGCCGGTGTGCTGCAGCTGGAACAGGAAGGTCGGCACCCACGGGACGAACAGCAGCACGCCGGCGGCGATCGCGGCCAGCGATCGTCGCGCTGTCCGCGCGCGCTCCCCCCGCCAGGCCTCGAACGCGAGCCACGCTCCGACGACCCCGACCACGGCGAAGCCCCAGTAGTGGGTGTAGAGGAGCAACGCGGTGACCACCGCGACCGCGGCGAGCCGCATGAGCGAGGACTGCTCGAGCGCGCGGGCGAGCGCGAGATACCCGAGGAACGCGAGCAGCAGCATGAACGAGTACATCCGGGCCTCGGTCGCGTAGCGCACCGCGAACGGCGAGGAGGCCAACAGGAGCAGCGTGGCCCACGCCACCGGGTGGCCCCCGGCCATCCCGTCGACCGCGTCATCGCCCAGGTCGTCGCCCGGGTCGTCGACCGCGTCGGCGACCGGGCCCTCGACCAGGCCCTCGGCCGGACTGTTGCCGGGGTGGGCGCCGGCGCGGGCCCGGCGCACGTCCAGCCGCCGGCCCGCGTACCACGCGGCGGGGAGCGCCGCGACCGCGAAGACCCCCGAGAGAGCGCGCGCGACGAAGTTGCTCGTGCCGAAGACGCGCATCCAGACGTGCAGGAGCACGTAGTAGAGCGGAGGAGCGCCGTCCTGACGCAGCGCGTGCCCGAGGTCGTGCAGCGGAAGCCTGGCGATATTGACCGCGAGGGCCTCGTCGGACCAGAGGTCGGAACGGCTGGAAAAGCGCAGCACGAGCCCGACCGCGATGGCCCCGCCCACCGCGAGCGCGAGCCAGGTGGCTCCCACCCGGGCACGCCGGGGGAAGGGGCGGATCACCTCTCTCGCCGGCTGCTCTTCCCCCGCGGGCACGCGCCTTCGCGTGTCCGAAACGACCTCCACCGGGCGAATGCTAGTCGGCGCGGCCGAGAGGGTTCACGCAACGTGACCGCCTCGGCGATGCCGGCGGAGCTCCGCGTCGAGCACGGTGCGGTACACCTCGACGACGCCGGCCGCGTGATCTGCCCACGAGCGCAGCTGGGGGGCCGGGCGCGCACCGGGCTCGCGGCCCCGCCCGCTCGCCGCGACGATCGCCGCCGTCCAACCGGCACGGTCGCGGGCGTCGACATGGGTCGGGAGGCCCTGGCCCGCCTCGACCACCGCGTCGTCGGTGCTGGCGATCACGGGCGCGCCGAAGGCGAGCGCCTCGACGACGGGGAGCCCGAAGCCCTCCTCGAGCGTCGGGTAGAGGACGACGCGCGCCTGCTCGTAACACCATCGCAGCCGTCCGTCGGAGACGTGCCGGGCCGATACCGCCGCGCCGCGCCGGACGAGCTGCTCGAGTCGGCGGCGCGTGGTCTCGCTGCGCCAGCCGTCGGGCCCGACCGCCACCAGCTCGAGACCACCCGTAGCCCGGAACACGTCGTCCCAGATGTCGAGGAGCAGTGCGAAGTTCTTCCGAGGGGAGAGGTCACCCACGACGAGGGCGAACGGCACGCCCTCCAGCCCGGGCAGCGGGCTCGGTTCAACCTCGAGGAGCTCGGAGGTGAAGCCGACCGGCACGACGACGACCTTCCCGCCGAGCGAAGGATCCAGGCGATCGATGCGTCGCCGCGTCGTCTCGCTGATCGACACGATCCCGGTGGCCTCCTCGAGCGCGGCCCGGTACTGACGGGGCAGGAGCACACGCTTGGCGAGGCGGAACTGCTGCGGCCAGGTGATGGGCATGACGTCGTACGCGGTGAGGATCGTGGGCAGCGTGGTGCGAGGCAGCAGATGCTTCGTGCCGTGCACGAGACGCGTCCCCCTGCGCTCGAGCTCGGCGCCCAGCCGGTGGCGCTCCCACAGCGCGCGGCCGACCTGTCCTCGCCCCCGGTCCGCCACGATCTCGGCGACGTTGCGCATCGCGAGGGAATCGAGGATCGGGCGGGCCTCGTCGGGCACCACCGGCAGCACCTCGAGGTCATCGCGCCGCCCGAGGTGGCGCAGGAGCTCGGCTGTGTAGCGGGCAATCCCACCTCCCCCGCCCAACCCGCTGGCGACCACGGCGACACGGAGGGGTTCCACCACCGTCACCGGCTCCGCTGCCCGATCGCGTCGCGGTACGCCTCTGTGACCCGCTCGAGATGCGCGGGCCAGTCGAGCGCGGCCGCGGGCGCGTCTGTGTAGCGGAAGGCGTCCGGCGTGGCGGCGAACGCGACCAGGCGTCCCCGGAGCTCACGAGGATCGCCGGCCCGGAAGAGCAGCGGCTCGCACTCGGCCGGGACGAGCTCCGGGATGCCGCCCGCTCGCGCACCGATGACAGGGAGCCGGCGGGCAACCGCTTCGTTGATCACGAGCGGAGCCGGGTCCTTCCACTCGGACGGGACCACGAGGCAGTCGAGCCCGGCGAGGAACTCGTCCTTGCACGCGTCGTCGATCCAGCCGAGGTACTCGACAGCGGGGCCGGCACGCTCGACCATCCCTCGCAGGGGGCCATCCCCGGCGACGCGCAACCGCGCCCCGTCGAGCCCCGAGCTCGAGAACGCATCGAGGAGGCTGTGGACGCCCTTGGTCGTCGTCAGCCGGCCCAGGTAGCCGAAGATCGGCGGACCGCAGCCCGGCGCTCGTTCCGGGAGCGTCACCTGGTCGGTGGGGTTGTAGACCACGCGGACACGATCCCGGACCCAGGGAAACCCGGCGTGCTCGCGGGCGACCGCCTCGGAGACGGCGAGGAGCACGTTGGGGGCGTGCCGGCGGGTCATCTCGCTGCGCACGAACGAGATCGCTGCGCAGGGACGACAGCGTCGCTCGCACGGGCTGCCGGAGCGGCTGACCATCGACGACCGCTGGCAGAGGAGCCAGTAGTCGTGGATGGTGTGCACGTGCGGGATACCCACGCGGGATGGGAGGGAGAGCACCACGCTCGACAGCCCCTGGATCGCGTGAGAGTGCACGACGTCGGGCCGGTACTCGCGCACGGCCCGGCCCAGCGCACGGCGGGCGTCGACGTTGTAGAGGTCACGCAGGTGGAAGAGGGCTCGCTTCGCCGCCGGCTGGGCCGCGAAGTCCTGCGGCCCGTACGGCCAGGCCCGGGCCTGCTCGACGACGTCGGGACCATCGACCCCGAGGGTGAGGGCGCCCACCTCGAAGCCGCCGCCGCGCAGCCGCTCGGCAAGTCTCGCGGCGTAGAGCTCGGCGCCACCGAGGACCGACGGTGGCCAGAGGCTCGAGATCATCAGGACGCGCACGGCAGCCGAGCGTAACTGCGTCAGGCCGGGAGGGACCGCTCGTGCTCGAACAGCCACCGCAACCGGACCACCGTCACCTTCGTCCTCGACGAGGCCACGAACGCCACTGGCGGCGTGAGGACGATGCTCGGCGAGCCGCAGGAACCGCTGGGGTGCCGGCCGGCTACCGGTCGCCCCGGAACGCCGCCACCGCGGTGCGAGCGAGGATGACGAGATCCCTCCACGGCGACCAGCGCTCGATGTACTGGTTGTCGAAGCGCGCCCGCTCCTCGATCGAGCAGTCGCCCCGGAGGCCGTGGATCTGGGCCCAGCCGGTGAGGCCGACCGGCACGCGGTGACGATCGCCGTAGTGGAGGACCGTCTGGCTGAAGCGCATCGCGAAGTGCGGACGCTCGGGCCGGGGGCCGACCATCGACATGTCGCCGCGGAGCACGTTGAACAGCTGCGGCAGCTCGTCGAGGCTCAGGCGGCGCATGAGCTGGCCGAGTCGCGTCCGCCGGGCGTCGGTGGTCACGGTCCAGGTCGTATCGGAGTCGCCGTTGACGCGCATGCTGCGAAACTTGAGCAGCTGGAAGGGTCGGCCGTGCTGGCCGATCCGGGTCTGGCGGAAGAGCACCGGCCCGGGACTGCTGAGGCGCACCGCGATGGCCAGGACCACCAGAATGGGGCTCGCGAGCACGAGGATCGACGTTGCGACGCACACGTCGAAGAGCCGCTTCATGCGCCAGGCCCTCGGGTTGAGGGTCGGCCGCTGGACCCGGAGGAGGGGCACGCCCCAGATCTCGTCGGTGTGGCGGCCGCTGGGCACGGCACCGAGCTCGAACAGGCGGGGCAGCACGTGCATGTCGATCCGGTGGTCGGCGCAATCCCTGAGCACGGCGATCATCTCCGCCGAGCGGGTGGGCCCGAAGGCCACGATCACCCTCCGGATCCGGCGCTCCCTGACCACGATGGCGAGATCTTCGATGTCGCCCAGGACCGGCACGGGAAGCGACGCGTCGGAGCAGCTGTCGAGGAAGCCGACCGGGAGGAGGCCGTACTCCTTGTGCTCTTGCAAGGCGGCGACCAGGTTCGCGCCCTGGGTGCCGGCGCCGACGATCAGCGTCGGCTCGACCAGGACTCCGGCCCGGCGCAGGCGACGCACGATCGCGTAGGTCGCGGCCCGGGCGGCCAGCACGGCGGCGACGGCGACGGGCGCGACGAGCAGGAGGTCGAACGCGACGCCCGACGCGCGCATGGCGAGGCCGACGATGACGGCACAGATCGAGATGTCGGCGGTGATGCGTGCCACGTCCTCCGTCACACGGAGTGAGATCCGCGAGCGGTAATCGCCCTGGATGGCGAACAGTCCGAGAGCGATGAGGACGAACGAAAGCGCGGAGAGTCGCGTCGCACCGATCACGACCATGGAGAGCACGAGGGCCGTGGCGTCGAAGGACGGGACGAGCAGCGCGGCCCAGGACGGCGGCGACGGTATGACCGCTGCCGCGCGCATCGCTCTGATCTTGCTCGTGCCGGGCGGGTCGAGATTCGTCGCCATCGCTGTCGACCGCAGCGTGACCCCGTCGGGATCGGGCCGACGCCATCCCCTCGGGCGCCGTGGCGTGTGCATCCCACCGATGCTCACGGAGTGCCTTCCTGGCTCGACCGCCGTCGGATGCCGCACATTACGGTCTCGAGGGACGGGATGTGCCCGCGGTCATTCGCGCGCTTCGTGGGCCCCGCGCTGAGACGGGAGCGCGAGGGCCGGGGCAGCGCACGTGCCTGTGCCGAGAAGGGCATCGCCCGTGCCTCCCCCCATGACCCGTTGCGCCACCACCACTCAGGGTAGCAGCAGGTCCCGGCGCGTCGCAACGGCCGAGGGAGGCACCTCCGGTCGCGGTGGACGCGAGCTGGCCCCACGGGACGCGTCGAGGCGGCCGCCCGACGGCCGCCCTGCGGGAGTGCGGCACCACGCATCTCGTCGACGTCGACCCGCGCCCGGCCGACCTTGAGCCGTAGAGCGATCTACCCGGATCCATCGGGCCGAAAGACGCCGAAAGACAAGGACGCCGAAACACCGAGCGCGGCCGCTGCGATCGGTGGTCGTGAGCTCCCACGTGCTCCCGGCCGGCCTGCCGCCCCGCGGATCACGCGGCCGTGCTCGCCTCCCGCGCCGTCGCCGCCGGGTCAGGCGTTGCCGCCGGGTCAGGCGGCCACACCTCCCAGGACGGCGACACCTCCCAGGACATCGTCGCCGTCGTCGTGACGAGACACCAGAACAGCAGGTCCATGGGAAACATCTCGAAGTACGTCGCGACCAGCGAGGCGACCGCGCTGGCCAGGATCACGGCGGAGGTGCCGGCCGCGAGGTCACGGCCACGGCCCCCGAGTCTTCGCTCGGAGGAACGAGCGCCGAGGAAGGTGGCCGCGAGCAGCATGATCATGAGCCACAGCCCGAGCACGCCGAGCTCGAAGACGGTCTTCAGGTACGAGTTGTCGGGCTGGTAGGCGAGCGCCACGTCGGTGCGCCGCAGCTTGGCCACCTTCTCGGCGGCGGCGCCGGTGGAAGCCAGGCCGGTGCCGAACGGATGGGTCGTGATGGTCCTGAAGCGCTGCGACCACGACGCGGTACGCGCCTTCAGGCTCTCCGAACCGAACGCGGCGCTCGTGAACGTCCCGGTCGGCAGGAAGAGCAACGCGACTAGCGCGAGCGGGATCGCGTACACGAGGAGCTTGTACCGATGGAAGGCGAGGTAGCCGAGCCCGATCGCGAGGCCCATCCAAGCGGCGCGTACGAAGGTGAACACGAGGGCCAGGCCGATCACCGGGAGAGCGAGGGCGAAGAGGCGGTTGCGGAGCCGGTTGGGCTCGGAGATCACCTGCGGGATGCCGATGAGCATCGCGATCATGAGGTAGAACGCGAACGGGAACGGCTGGTTGAACGACGAGAACGACCGGAGCCGAAAGCCGCTCGAGAATCGGATGACCTCGTTGTACTGGTAGCCCAGGCTGGCCAGGTAGGCGTGGCCTACCGCCTGCTGCCAGAGACCGTAGAGCGACGTGAGGAGCGCCGCGACCATCAGGATCGTCACGAAGTGGTCGCGTTCGCGCGAGTTGAACGGGCACCGCCACAGGCTGATCACGACGAGCACGTCGAAGTAGCTCACCTTCAACCCGATGAGGGCCTGGATGCCGCCGATGATCGCGGCCGAGAGCAGGCCCAGCACGAGGAGCCCGACGATCGCGGGCACCCATCCGGGGGCGCGGCGGCCAACCGGGGCACGCGCCTCCTTGGGGCCCACGAAGGTGAGCCCGAGCACGATGAGGATGAGCGAGTCGTGCCACCCGGCGACGAAAGAGGGAAACGGCGCGATCAGTAGGAGCCCGTTGAACGGAGCAAGCGCCACGAGCAGGAGCAGGCCTCGCTGCGGGCGGGAGTAGATCGCCCACACCGTGGGGACGAGCACCGCGAGCAGCAGCACCAGCCAGCCGAACCCCAGGGCGAGCACCACCGCGAGCACGACGATCGAGATGGGCAGCAGCCCCGGACGCGTAGCCGGGAGGCGCGAGCGCACGGCGGCGAGCATGCGCGTCCATCGTACCGGTAGGCCCGAGTGGCCCGGTTCGCCCCCTATCATGATGCCGGCATGGATCTCGTCGCTCACTTCCGGATCATCCTGCAGAACTGGTGGCGCATCTTCCTCGTCGCGCTCGCGCTCAGCGGCCTCGTCTTCTTGGTCAGCTCCAACAAGCCCAACGTGTACCAGGCCCGGGAGCTCCTCCAGGTCAACGTCGGGCGCACGTCGGGCGGCCAGACCCTTCAGCAGGACGTCCAGTTCTTCGCGCCGACCTACGCGCAGCTCGGGGAGACGCCCTCGGTCGTACGCAAGGCGGTGGTGAGCTCGAACCTCAAGATCAGCGCCAGCACGGCCCTCGACCGCGTGTCGGCCGCGGCCGAGGGTGATCTGGGCTTCATCCGGATCAAGGCCAACGGCCCGAAGCCGCGACAGGCCGAGCAGCTGGCCCGAGCCGTGGGCCAGAGCCTCATCGACACCGTGGCCGACCAGCAGCAGCAGGCGCAGTTCAACGACACCGCGCCGCTCCAGGCCCAGATCAACGGGCTCACGCAACAGATCGCGGTGGCCGCGCCGGGCTCCCCGGACCAGCAATCGAAGCAGTCCGAGCTCGATGCGGTGAAGCAGGCACTCGCCGAGCGGCGTCGCCAGCCGACGAACAGCCTCTTCGTGATCGCCGACGCGCTCGCTCGCCCGACCCCGATCTCGCCGAAGCCCTTCCGCGACGCGCTGCTGGCGTTCGTCGCCGCCCTCGTGGTCACCGCCGAGCTGTCGGTGCTGATCCACGCGGTGGGCGACCGCTTCACCGGTACCGATGACAGCTCCGAGATCCTCCGCTTCACCGGGCTGCCCGTCCTCGCGAAGATCCCACGGGGCTCGGGCAGGGAGGTGCTCGAGGCGTTCCGCGTGCTGCGCACCAACCTCATGTTTCTCGAGGGTGCGGGCAAGCCGCGCACGCTCGCCGTGGTGAGCGCCAGCACGAGCGCGGGCAAGACGTTCATCGCCATCCATCTGGCGCAGTCGGCCGCCGCGCTCGACGAGAAGGTCGTGCTGGTCGACGGCGACCTCCGCAAGCCAGCCCTCCACGAGCGCCTGCACGTGGCGCGGGCGCCGGGCCTGAGCGCGGTGCTCCAGGGCGCCGACATCGCCAGCGCGCTGCGCAAGACGACCGAGAGCCCGTTCCTGCGGGTGCTGCCGAGCGGCGTCCCCGTGCAGGACCCGTCGGGCGTGCTCGGAGCCCGGGCCTTCCGCCACGTGCTCGACGCGCTGCGGGCTGTGCGGCTGGTGGTGGTCGACACGCCGCCAGGCGCCTTGTTCGCCGACGCGATGGCCATCGCGTCGCAGTGCGACGCGACCATCTTCGTCATCGACATGAAGGCGACCCGGCGCGAGGCGGTGCGCAGCACGCTCGAGGCGCTCGAGCGGGCCGGCGCCAACCTCGTGGGCGTGGTGGTGAACCGTGCCGCCACACCGCGGCACGCCGCCTACTACGAGAGCTGACGCTCGCTCCCTCGCGGGCTACCTCACGGGGCCGGTCGCGTCCGGGTCGAGCGGCGGGCCGAGGCTGGGCGCCGGTGCGACGATGCGGCCCTCACGGGCGAGCACCAGGAGCCCGCCGGGCCCGTCGACCCGGAGCAGGTGCAACGCCGCGAGGTAGACACACCCCGCGACCACGCCCCCCACCGGCCACGGGACCTGCCCGGAGAGGGCCAGCGCCACCGCGGCCGTGAGCCCACCCGCGCCGATGCACTTGCCGATCGGCGCGACGGGCAGCGGTCGCAGGCCGGGGATGCGGGCCACGCCGAGCGCGAGAATGACGAGTGCCGCGGCCTCGGTGATCACCGTCGCCCACGCCGACCCGTTGTACGAGTAGAGGGGGATCACCACGAGGTTGATGCCGACGTTGAGCGCGACACCGATGAGCATGGCGACGGGGTAGAGGCGGTTGCGTCCCGCCGACACGAGCGTGATGAACGACAGCATGGTGAAGAAGTGCAGCGCCTGGCCGGCCACGAGCAGACGGGCAGCATCGGTGGCCGGCACGTACTTCGAGCCGTAGAGCCCGCGGATGAGTGGCTCGGCGTACACCGCGAAGCCCACGCCCCCGCCGACGGCCACCACCGCCAGCAGGATGCAGGCGTGCCGGAAGGTGCGACGGAACAGGGGCCGGTTGCCGGGCCATGACGACACCATCATCGTCATCGCCGGCGTGACCACCGCGACCGGAATCGCGCCGAGAAGGTCGGAGAACTTATAGCCGACGCTATAGGTGCCGACCGCGGTCGCGTTCTTGAGGAGCGACAGCATCACGATGTCGATACGGAAGTAGATCGTGGCGAGCGCGGAACCGAGGGCCAGCGGGGCCGCCTCCTTCGCCCACTCCCACCACCAGCCGAGGTCGACCCGTAGCCGGATCCGGGCCACGCGGTGCACGACCCAGAGCAACCACAGGATGAGCACGATCCCGTTGAGCACCGCCGCCCAGGCGAAGAACAGGATCGACGACAGCCCCGCGACCGCGATCGCGATCGTGACCGCGAACTGCGCGACCGCACCGAGGAGCTGCCCGCCGGCGACGCTGCGCAGCCAGTAGCGGGCCTCGAACAACAGAAGGAGGCCGAACGCACCCGAGAGGACGATGAGGTTGAGGCCGGCGATGGCGGCCCCGTAGATGACCACCGGCGGATAGAACGGGATCACCACCGCCATCGCGACCGCGTACGAGACGACGCCAATGAGGAGCCGGAGGGTGACGTACGAGCCGATCACATCGTCGGCCTCGTCGCCGGCCTCGTCGTCGGCCCGCAGCACCGACGACAGCACGATCCGGCTCAGCGTCAGGTCGGAGATCAGCCCGATGATCCCGAGCACGCTGAAGATCAGCGAGTAGTTGCCCCAGTCCTCGGGCGAAAGCTGGCGGATGATGACGACGGTGCCGGTCCAGGCCAGCACGGCCACCGCGTAGCGCCCCGCGACGAGGACACCGGCGCCCCGCAGCATCGAGCCGGCGGCCTTCGGGCTCCGGGCGTCTCCGCTCGGGACGGGGCGACCCCTCATCCGTGCGTGCCGGTCGACGATGGCGGGATCCTCCACGAGCGGACGAGCGACGCCGGCCGACGGCTCATCGCGGGTCCGATGGTATCGCCGTCACCGATCACCGCCCGGTTACGGCTCGCGTGTCGGCGGGCACTGCGAGCCCGCCCGAGATCGGGCGCGTCCCCGAACGCGTGGAGCTCGCCGTCCACGAGCACCCAGCCCACGGGCTCGGGCAGGATGAGTCAGGCGCGCGGCGCGCGCCGCGCTCCGGTGTCGCGCTCGAGCGCCTCGATCACGGCCTGCTGGAGTCGGTTCACCTGGCGGACCACGGGGTCGATCTCCCAGCCGGTCAACCGCCGCACGAGCCGCTTCAGGCTGACGACGCCGGGGCGGGCCGCGACCGGCTCGGGCAGCGAGAGCGGTGCCAGGCGCCGCAGCGCGGCGCTGCGGGCGCCGGCAGGCGATGTCGTCGTCGACCCGGGGTGGCTCTGCGCGGCGCGGGCGCGCACCTCGGCCATGATCCGCTCTCGGTCGACGCCGCCCTCGGTCGGCCACGGGCGCGTGGCCCGCGCCGTCACCGCGCCGCGACCGGCGGCCCGACGCATCGTGTCGGCGGGGAGGTCCAGGCGAGCCGGTGCTCCTGGTCGCGTCATCGACGTGCCACGAACGAGATGCGCGCCGTGATCGGTGACCTCGATGCACCAGGGATCGAGCCCCACCACCGCTGCGAGGTGCTGCTGCTCGGCATCGGTGTGCACGACGATCCGCTCGGCGGCCCGCCACATCGCCCGGGCCAGCCATCGCTCGCGGCGGGATCGCTCTCGGAGCTCACGATCGAACTCGTGCACGCGCAGCTCGACGTTGCCGGCGCGTCGGAAAGCGACGGCAAGCAGGGCTGTCGTGGCCGCTCGCGCCGTGGCACCCGACCCAGCACGGAAGAAGATCGCCGGGTGGTACTGCACGATGACCCGCTCGTAGCCCGTGACGCGCCCCGCGAGCGCGAGCAGCCCGCGCGCGCCCCGTAGGTCGAGGTGGTGATGGGCGGCCGACGGGCCCGGTGACAGCACCTCGACCTCGTGGCCCTCGGCCTGGAGCCGCTTCACCTCCTGCACGGCGTAGCTCGCGAGCCCGTCGCGCGCGGGTGGGTACGGCGACACCATGAGGATCCTCATGGTGCGACCGTCCAGGCGTCGAGGGTGGCCTCGACGCGGTCGAGCACGGGCGGCCAGGTGGCGTGCTCGAGCACGTAGTCCCGGCCGTGCGCGCCGAGCTCGGCCGCGGCAGCAGGCGCCTCCGCGACAAAGCGCAGGCACTCCGTCAGCTCGAAGTCGTCGTCGTAGACGAGCCCGGCGCCCGACCGCTCGCAGTGCCACCGGTTCACCGCGCTCGCGGCGTTCGCGATCACGGGCGTGCCCGCCAGCCACGCCTCCATGATCGTGCGCGAGAAGCTCTCGTACGCCGACGGCTGGAGGTAGACGTCGGCCGCGGCGAAGGCGTCGTCGCGCTCGTCGTCGGGGACGAAGCCGAGGTCGACGACGCGGTCGGCGATCGAGGCGGGCGGCCGCACCTCGCCGTGGCCCATCGTCACGAGCGAGAACGCGTCGACACCTTGCTCGACGGCCCGGGCGAAGCCCGCGAGAAGCCCCTCCCAGTTCTTGCCGCGCTCGCGCCGGCCCGCGTAGAGCACGAAGCGCCCCTCGATGCCGTGACGGCGGCGAAAGCCCTCGGGGTCGTAGCCCTCGGGCACGTGCAGACCCGAGCCGACCACCTCGTGCGGCGCAAGCTGCGGGAAGATCCGCTCGGCGAGCTGCCGCTCGGGTTCCGAGAGGAACCAGATCCCCCGCGACCCGGCGAAGAGCGGGTGGTAGATCTCGAGGTACGCCTCCGGCTCGTCGTGCAGGCACGGCATGAGGATCGTGCGTTCCGGCGCGACCTGCCCGCACGCGAACGCGGGCCAGAAGAGGTAGGGCGCGAACACGAGCGCCCGGTAGTGCTCGGCTTCGTCGAGCAGGTAATGAAAGAGCTCCGGGACGCGCACGTCGTCGTTCATCCACCGGTGCTGCTCCGCCAGAGGTAGCCGGGCGCCGGCCACGATGGCGGCGTCGAGCGCGGCCCGCTCGGCGCGGGGCGTCGACACAACCGCGGGAAACCGGCGCACCGTCACGCCGTCGACCTCCTCGACCCCGGCCGGGAACTCGTTTACCCATGTGAAGTGGTCGCGCGCGCAGGTGGTGAGCAGGTCGACGTCCCAACCGCGAGCAGCGAGCCCGCGGGCGAGTTCCCGCAGCACGGTCTCGGCTCCCCCCACCACGCCGTCGCCGTAGCGGGCGGGTACGAAACCCAGACGGCCCTTGCGCTCCACGGTGGGCAGAGCTTACCCGGTGCGTGCGCCGATCCGGTACCGCCGGGCGACGCGCCGCCCGCGGTGCGCCGCGTCGTCTCCTCGTCGTCTCGATCGCGGAGGACCTCGATCGCGGAGGACATGGAGAGGTCGCCCCGGACGCGTGCACACCGCGGGCGGCGCGCGGTACCGGGCGCGCCGACCCTCGCGGACCGCCGGCCAAGAGCCCGCGGTGACGGCCGACGGGGGCGGCTACCCCGTGCTCGCGGGCGACTGCTCGATGCGCCCCTCAGCACCTCCGGCCGCTGACCAACGCGGGGGCGGCCGGGCCGGACCGCTGGCCGAGTACTGATCTTCGGGCGGCGAGCACCTGGCGCGGCGGCGACAACGGCGCCACGGCGAGCCCGTGACGCCCCGACTACGACCGCCCCCGGCCTCAACCCTCCTCGGCCGATGGCCGATAACAGTGCCGATGTTGCCCGTTCTCCGCCTCCTCCGCTCGCTGATCGCTTGGCTGTGCGTCGTTGCCGTCCTGGGCGTCGTGGCGATCTCCCACGACACACGCCCGGCGAACGCGGTGGGCGCCGACGACACGATCATGGGCCCGAGCCGCGTGTCGCCCCAGCAGATGGCCGCATGGTTCCGGGCCCGCACTCGCAGCCCATACAACGCCACGGTCTCGCTCGACCAGCTCACGGCCCTCTACGTGTGGGAGGGCTCGCTCGCGGGCGTGCGGGGCGACATCGCCTTCGCCCAGTCGGTGCTCGAGACGGGGTGGTTCAGCTTCCCCGCCGGCGGCTACGTCGCGCCGACCGACAACAACTTCGGTGGGATCGGCGCGTACGGCGACGGAAGCCATCTCTTCCGGGCCCCGGATGCGCAGACCGGCGTTCGGGGCCAGATGCAGCTCTTGCGCCGCTACGCAGACCCCAACTCGCGGTCTTGGAACATCGGCGCCCCACCGGTCTCGCAGCTGTGGAGCTCGCCCGCGAGCTACGACGCGATGAACCGCACGCACGGTTGGGCGCCGACGTGGCAGAGCCTGTCGGGCACGTGGGCGAGCAGCACCACGTACGCGTACAGCATCAATCTTCTGTACAACTCCATGTGGTCGTTCGCGGGTCGACCCGGCGTCCGTGCTTGGTCGGGGTGGGAGCCGCTTGGAGGCGTGGTCGGGTCGGGAACCGGGGTGGCGTCGTGGGCTGCGAACCGCCTCGACGTGTTCGCAAAGGCGCCCGACGGGACGCTGCTACACGAGTGGTTCGACGGCATCACTTGGTCGGGTTGGGAGAACCTGGGCGGGATGTTGGTGGGTGATCCCGTCGCGGTGTCGTGGGCCCCGAATCGGATCGACGTGTTCGCTACTGGCGTGGACGGCGGGCTCCGGCACCGTTGGTGGGATGGTGTGCAGTGGGCCGGGTGGGAGAACCTGGGTGGCCAGCTCAGCTCGGGGCCGGCGGTGGCGTCGTGGGCCGCGAACCGCCTCGACGTGTTCGCTCGTGGTACCGACAACCAGCTCTGGCACA
>Ga0209515_10006480_pt1 | contig 14552 bp, 16 predicted proteins | sample Subgroupgradi54m_FD_187454 | JGI IMG/M metagenome (GOLD analysis project Ga0209515, IMG submission 187454) | Subsurface groundwater microbial communities from S. Glens Falls, New York, USA - GMW60B uncontaminated upgradient, 5.4 m (SPAdes)... ...
GATCTTTAGAGGTTGGGGATCATCAGCAGCAGACCCTGCGAGGCGGTGAAGGTCGTCGTCAGCGCGCCGCCCAGCAGCCCGCCGTGCACGGCGCCCGCCACGCCGCCCTCGGACTGCATCTCGACGATCCGGGGCACCTCGCCCCAGAGGTTCGGCTTGCCGGCGGCCGCCCATTCATCGCAGACCTCGGCCATGGTCGAGGAAGGGGTGATCGGGTAGATGGCGATCAGCTCGTTGAGCCGGTAGGCGACCGAGGCGACGGCCTCGTTGGCATCACAGGTGGTATGAACGGGTTTGGTGGGCGAACTGGACATAGCCTTGATAGGGTGAAACAGCCCGGTTTTCGGGTTCGAACCATGTTGCCACCAAACGAGCGAACCTACTCCGCATATCTTGCGAATCGACGTGTGTTGGTTGCAGCCAGAGCGGCGCGGAACGACGCGGCGCCAGCGCCGGCCCGACAATTCCCCCTCTGTCGCGACGGTCGGTGACTGCCCGTGAACCCGACCAAACGGCGGTCACCGGCCGCCGCTACTCCGCAACCCGGAAATGCACCCTTCCTTTCAGGCTGATGTCAACTATCAGTTGACATCAGCTGGCGCGTTTCCCTGGCACCGCGCCAAGCGCCACCGTCAACTCGGGAGATGCGCCCAGCGTTCGTCTGCCGCAATACCACGGCTTGACCACCTGCTACAAATAGCTACGTTTTGTGACATGCCTACTATGACCATGCGGGTTGACCGCCAAAACGTGAAGGCCGCCAAGAAGATTCTCGCCGGCATGGGGCTGACCCCACGGACAGCCATCGACGCTTTTCTCGCAAAGGTGGTAAGCCAAAAGGCCATTCCATTCCCCCTGGCGATGCCGGATTCCGAGTATGCGAAAACCGAGTACGGCATGACTCCGCCCGAGCTGGCGGTCTTTGACCGCCGCATGGACCGAACGGTTAACGCCGAGAAGAAGGCCGGGACAATCAGAAGCGTCACCAGCATTGCGTCGCTCCGTGAATGAGACTGGCAACGCTGCCATCCTTCCGTCGGTGCCTGAAGGGCCTGCCCGATGCTCGCCTGTCTCAGGTGATGGGCGCGATGCAGCGGGCGGACCAGGCATACGGGCACCCACATCTTCACGCCGGCATCGGAATGCGGCGACTCGGGAAGCACATGGAATGTAGAGACGCTTTAGATTACCGGCTTGTTTTTCGTCGTGACGGGGAGGCTCTTCTCTTCCTGTTTTACGGCACTCAGGATGAGGTTAAGGCGTTCCTGAAAAACCGCCGTTAAGTCGCGCTTGCATAAGCGCAAGCCAGGGCCGCAGCGCTTCTACCAGCTGCCCAACGCATCGAATACCCCGTAACCTTTCGGGATCGGCGCGGTATACCCTCCCGCACACCGCCTATGATCACTTTCCATGCTCTCCGCCTCTGTCATGCAGTTCCGAGTTCACTCCGGGCCCACCTTGGTTAGCCTCCCCGCTCCCGTGGAGGCCACCAACGATCATGAACTCATGATTGCCGTCCGCGCCGGGGATATCCGGCGGCTCGGCGAGCTCTTCGAGCGCCATCACGGGCGCCTCTACGGATTCTTCGTGCGCCTGACCAACCAGCCGTCCGTCAGCGAGGACTTGGTGCAGATCGTCTTCTACCGGATCCTCAAATACCGGCACACCTACCGCGACGAGGGCAAGTTCTCCGCCTGGTTCTACCACCTCGCCCGCAAGGTCGCCGCGGATCATTTCCGCAAACACGCCGCGACGCCCGCGCCTACCGATCCGGCCGACCTGTCGGATCATCCCGACACCAACCCGCAGCCCTCGGAACAGGCCGCCACCACCGAGGATGTCACCTTCCTCCGCGCCGCCCTGGCCCGCCTGCCGCTCGAACAGCGCGAGGTGCTCGTGCTCTCCCGCCTGCAGCACCTCGAGCACAAGGAAATCGCGCGGCTGCTCGATTGCTCCGTCGGCGCCGTCAAAGTCCGCGCCCACCGCGCCCTCAAGGAACTCCGCGACGTCTACTTCAAGATCCGCAAGGAGGCCGCGGCTTAGCCGCGGCCAAGTAACAAGTTCCGCCCCCAGAGCCCAGACCCTAAATCCCAGACCCTATTTTCTCTCCCATGAACTGCACCCGTGTCCAGGATTGCTTCATCGACTACCAGGATGGTTCGCTGCCCGCCGACGAGGCCGCGGAACTGCGCGCCCACCTCACCAGCTGCCCCACCTGCCAGCGCGAATGGTCCGCCCTGCAGGAAATCACCCGCAAGCTCGACGCCCTACCCGCCAACGAGCAGCCCAGCCCGCGCCTGCGCGAGCAATTCTACGCCATGCTCGAAACGCACCAGCGCGAGGCCGACGCCCCGAGCCCCTTTGCCCTCGCCCGCAGCCGGATTGACCGCTTCTTCGCCGCGCTCCTGCCCGCGCAACCGGCACTCCAGTTCGCCTTCGCGCTCGCCCTGCTCGTCGGCGGCCTGTTCGCCGGCCAGCACTTCCTCGCCAAACCGGCCGCGATCGCCCCCACCGACGATTCCGCGAAAAGGGAACTCGCCGACCTGCGCAAACAGATGGATTCGATGAACCAGCTCGTCACCTACTCGCTGCTCCAGCAGCAATCCACCAGCGAACGCATGAAGACCGTGCTCGCCACGATGGATCTCAAGAGCCCCGACCGCAAGGTGCTGACCGACCTCGTCGGCTCCCTGGCCTTCGATCCCTCGATCAACGTCCGCCTCTCCGCCGTCGAAGCCCTCGCCCAGCACGCCGACGACTCGCTCGTCCGCGCCGGTGTCCTCTCCGCCCTCTCGCGCGAACAGGCCCCGCTCGTCCAGGTGGCCATGATCGAGCTGCTCGGGCCCTGGCGCGATGCGGCCGCCAAGCCCGTATTCGAAAAATTCAGCCGCGACGAAGCGCTCGATCGCAACGTCCGCGAGGCCGCCCGCCGGGCCCTCGCCGTCCTCAACCTGCCCGCCGATTCCGACAGCGCTCCGACGGCCACGCTCAAACAGAACCCCGAACCTGCTCTTACATGAAAACCAAACTCCCCTCCCTCCTTCTCCGTTTCCTGTTCGTCGCCAGCCTGGCCATGGCCGCCCTCGCGCGGGCGGACGACGAGGGGACCACAGCCACCGTCAAACTTTCCTCCCCAGGCAAGCCGGCCACGCTGCAAATCAACGTGCCCTGGGCCGATATCCACATCGTCGGCGTCGACGGCGACACCGTCACGGTCGAATCCACCCTCAACCAGAAGGGCGCCAAGGAAACCCGCCCCGACGGCCTCCGCCGGCTCGATGATGAGGTCAGCTTCGAGCTGACCGAGCGCGACAATGTCGTCAGCCTGAAACTCGCCGGCGACAACCCGTGGGCCAGCCATGATGCCGAATTCAAGGTCTCGGTGCCGCGCGCCATGGCGATTGATCTCAAGACCGGTGCCGGAGGCGACCTCGTGGTGAAGAACATCGAAGGGGACATCGATATTGAAAACATGAACGGCGAGGTGTTGCTCGAAGGCATCGCCGGCTCCGCCACGGTGAGCACCATGAACGGCGAAGTTCGCGCTATCTACGCCAAGGCCCCGCAAAAGCTCGTTTCCATCACCTCCATGAATGGCGAGATCGACCTCCGGCTGCCCGCCGACACCAAGGCCAATGTGCGCCTGCAAACCCACAATGGCTCGATTCTCACCGATTTTGACGAGAACGTCCTCAAGACCAAGTCCGAGGGCAAGGGCGGCCACAGCTACAGTTATCACTACAGCAGCGATGCCGCCCGCATCGGCGCGGACGCCGCCCGGGTTGCCGCCGATGCCACCCGCGCCGCGATACAGATCGCCCGGGAAGTCAGCCGCGAAGTCGAACGCGAGGTCGAGCGCGCCGTTCAGGAAGAGATGGACGCGGACTCCGAGGCGCCGCGCGCGCCCAAGGCCCCCAAGCCACCGAAGGCGCCCAAGGCCCCCCGCGCCCCGATGCCCCCGATCACCGGCGGCAAGGTCGTCAGCGGCACGCTCAACGGCGGCGGCGTGGATATCAAGATCTCCACCATGAACGGCGAGATCACCCTCCGGCAGATCAAGTAGATCCCGTAAACAACTCTCTGCGGCTTCCAGCCGCCGACGTTCACCGTTGCCGGGCAAACAGGATGGACGCCCCAACCGCCCCCCGCTATGCCTCCTGCTCCGCCATGCCCGTCAAAAAAAAGCCGTCCCGTCCCGCCGAAACGCCCGCCGCCGAACCGCTCTTCGACTGGCTGAAGGAACGGGGCGCCGGCGTTCTCCTTCATCCGACCTGCCTCCCGGGTGAGCAGGGTTGCGGCGTGTGCGACCGGCATGCGGTTCAGTTCCTGGATTTCCTGCAGGCCGCGGGCATGAAATACTGGCAGGTCTGCCCGCTTGGCCCCACCGGCTATGGCGATTCGCCTTATCAGTGTTTTTCCGCCTTTGCCGGCAACCCCCACCTCATCGACCTCGCCGCCCTCGTGCCCAGCGGTCTGCTGGCCGCCGCCGATCTCCGCGAACTGGCGCTCCTGCCCGCCGACCGCACCGACTATGGCGCGCTCTACCGCGTGAAACCACGCCTGCTCGAGCTGGCGTGCGCCCGATTCAAGGAAACCCGGACCGCGCTGCCCTACGGGGATTTTGCCGCCTTCTGCAAAACCCAGGCCCATTGGCTCGAGGCCTATGCCTACTACCGGGCGCTGAAGGATCACTTCGCCGGCATCGCATGGTGGGAGTGGCCGGTCGAGGCGCGCCACTACCAACGGGCGATGAAATCGCCGCTGCGCACCCAGCTGGCCGGGGCCATCGAGTCCTGCCGGTTCATCCAGTATCTTTTCTTTGGCCAGTGGGCGCTCGTGCGCGCCGCCGCCCGCGAACGCGGGATCGAGATCATCGGCGACCTGCCCATTTTCGTCGCCGCCGATTCCGCGGACGCCTGGTCGCATCCGGAGCTTTTCGAACTCGACCCGAAAACCCTGCGCCCGCCGGCCGTGGCCGGCGTCCCGCCCGATTATTTTTCGGCCGACGGGCAGCTCTGGGGCAATCCGCTCTATCGCTGGCCGGCCCATCGCGCGGACGGCTACGCGTGGTGGCTCGCCCGCCTGCGCGCGTCGTTCGAGCTTTGCGACGTCGTCCGCATCGATCATTTCCGCGGGTTCGAATCCTACTGGCGGATCCCCCTGCCCGCCCGCACCGCCCGGCATGGCCGGTGGATCCCCGGCCCCGGCATCGACCTCTTCCGTGCCTTTCGCGACGCGCTGCCCGCCGCCCGCATCATTGCCGAGGATCTCGGCGTGCTCACCGATTCCGTGACCGCGCTGCGCGAGGCCACCGGGCTGCCCGGCATGAGCGTGCTGCACTTCGCCTGGGGCGGCGACGCCAGGAACAGCTACCTCCCGCACAACGCGGTGCCCAACACCGTCCTCTATCCCGGCACGCACGACAACGACACCACGCTCGGCTGGTATCGTTCCGCCACCGCGGCGGAGCGCGACCACGTGCGCCGCTACCTGCGGATTTCCGGCGATGACATCCCGTGGGATTTCATCCGCACCGCCTACGCGAGCGTCGCCCGCCTCGCCGTGATCTCGCTGCCGGACATCCTCGCGCTCGATTCCAGCGCGCGTTTCAACACGCCGTCGCTCGCCGGCGGCAACTGGCAGTGGCGCTTCCGCGCCGCGGCGTTCGAAAATATTTCCGCGCGCGCAAAATATCTCCGCGAGCTCGCGCAGCTTTATCGCCGCTGACAAAATCGCCGGCGTAAAAAAAATCCGCCGGATTCGCGGCAAAAAGAAATTTGCGTTGGAACGAAATTTTTTCGTGCAACTGCGCCGTTTTTTTACGACACTGCCGCATGGCCAAGAAAAAACCTGCTAAGAAAGTTGCTAAGAAGAAAAAGAAGTAACGTTCGCGTTGCCATTTTTCTCCCACAACGCCGGCCGCAAAGCCGGCGTTTTTTTCCGCCGGTTGGAATCCGCCGGCTTACTTCACCGCCGCCCAGACGCGCTGCACGTCGTCATGGTCCTCGAGCGCCTGCAGGAATTCGCCCACCGCTCCGCGCATCGTGTCGTCGAGTTCGGGAAACTGCTTGGCCACGTAGCCGATCTCGCTCGTGACCACGTGCCAGCCGTGCTGCTTCAGCCACTGCGACACGGCGTGCACCGCCGTGCGCTCGGTGATAAAGCGCGCGCCGGTCGCGCCCTCCGGGATGTCGTCATTCTGCGCATGCGTGAGGGCCTCGAAATCATTGGCCCCCGCCTCGATCGCGGCGGCCTCCAGGTCGATCCCGGCATCGGCATGATGCGCTTCCACGAGCCCGACGTGGTCAAACAGGAACTTGTTGCTGCCGGCGTTGCCGAGCACGCCGTTTTTGAAGAGATAGCGGATCTCCGGCGTCAGCCGCTGGTGATTGTCCGTCATGCACTCGACGATCAGCGGGACCTTGTGCGGCGCGTAGCCTTCGAAGACGACGTGGTCGAGGTGTGACTTGTCGCCGCCGCTGCCCGTGCCCTTGGCGATGGCGCGCTCGATCGCGTCGCGCGTCACGCTGGCCTTCTTCGCCTTCTCGATGGCGGCGTAGAGCCGGGCATTGCCCTCGGGATCCCCCCCGCCGAGCTTGGCCGCGACGGTGATCTCCTTCACCAGTTTGCCGACGGTCTGACCTTTCTTCAGATTGACGATTGCACGTTTCGCATGAAGCCATTGGCGTCCCATAAGGGCGACAGGCTAGGACAGGGATTGCCCGCGCCGCAAGTCTGCTGACAGGCTGTTGTTAGCATTCCGTGCTATCCTCCGGCCCCGATGAACGATCCCTATTCCCAAACGCGGCGCAGCCGGCCTCGCCGTGCAGGCGGAGTTTGGCTCCTTTGACCGCTACCTCTGGGGCTTCGTGGACGGCCGCCCGATCCAGCACCGTTGGAGCGCATCCTCGCAGGTCCCGGCCCGCACCGCGGTGTCCGATGCCCTGAGCGAGGACCTGAGGAAACGCGGTTTCAAGTTCGTCGGCACGACGATCTGCTACGCCTTCATGCAGGCGACAGGCCTGGTGAACGACCACCTCGCCTCGTGCCCGCGGCACGCCGCGTGCGCGGAGCTGGGTGATCTCCAAACTGTTTTTGTGGCAACGGCTCTCTTGAATAGAGGCCTGCCCTAAACTCAAGGCTTGTGAAACAAGGTACAGACGATCTATTTCTGCCCAATTAATTCACGGGCTGTGAGGAGTTCGACCATGGGATTTTCCAATACAACTGCAGCCTTAACCGATGCCGATCATCTGACTTACGGCGAAAGGACCAACCTCGGCAGCTTCTACACCCCACTGCCGATCGTGCGTCGCGTTTATGAAATGCTGCATCGCCATGCTGGCGATGCAGCCGCCGACGTCATCTTAGAAACTTCCTGCGGATACGGCGCCTTCTTTGCCGTGCCATCCGGGCAAACTCGCGCACGTCTTGTCGGGGCCGACTTCGATGCGGAGGCTCTTGCCGTCGCACAACGCAACTTTCCATCGGCCACTTTTGTTGCGACCAACGCCCTTACTCACATCTCGCGCACAAAGTATGGTGTCGGCAAAGATGAAGGCCTCGTCGTCGTCGGCAACCCTCCTTACAATGATGTCACTTCTCACGTAAAAAACCGGGTGAAAGCCGTCCCCTGTGAGATTGATGATGCCGTGCGCACGCGTGACCTGGGGCTTTCCTTCCTGCTTTCGTTTGCAAAATTGGAGCCGGCCTACATCGCCGTCCTTCATCCGCTTTCCTACCTGATCAAGGAGGCCAACTTCAAGTTGCTGCGCCCCTTGATGCAGCACTATGCACTGCGCGACGCCCTGGTGTTCAACAGCCAGGCATTTTCTGAAACCTCTAAATCCACCGGCTTCCCGATCGTGATCGCACTCTATGCGCGCGACCCGCACGGAACAACCTACGCTGACATTACCCGTCGTCGTTTCCAAACGCTGGAAGGTGCTTCGTTTTCCTTGAGCGATTTCGACTACGTGTGCCGATACATCACCAAATATCCCACGCGCCTCCCCGATCCCCGGCCGCCGGATGTCTATCGTTTCTATACCATGCGCGATATTAATGCGCTGAAACGCTCGCGCACCTTCATCCGCGAGGACACGGCCAATGCCATCCACATCAATCCCGAGAAGCTGCCTTATTATTGCTACGTGGATGCCTTCAAGGACTTCGCTCACGAACTGCCCTACTACTTCGGCAATCTTGACGTCATGTTCGATCACGCCGAGTTCATCAAAATCAAGGAGGACTTCCTCCTATTGAGCGCAGCCAAGCATCCCGACATCTTTCAACCATCGTTGGCCGTCTGTCCGCCTGAGCGCCGCTTAGCCGCTCAAAACAATGCCCGCATCTATTTTAGCCGGCTCTTTGCCCGCCATTAATAGTGTTTATCCGAACCAAAACCGAGGGTGAGGAAATTCGCGTTTCCATTCCCCTGACGGCGACGAGCGGAAAAGCGCGCATCAAGCAGCGCACCATGTTGAACGCCTACGGGATACCGGTGGCGACCTGCCAAGCTCCGCTTTCGTTGAGTTGCTATGTGGAATGGCAGGTCGGCTACGATGCCGAAATCAATGATCCCGAGAAGATGGCGTTGACCACCTTACCGGACGCGAGATTCACCGGAGCCAATGGTGAGACGAAGGCACTCTACGAACTTTCGGAATATCTTTTTTGGCTGACCAAATGGCAGCTGGTCAAAAAATCTGAACTGGAAGATCTCGCTTCCACGCTGGAAAAAATCCCCGCCGAAACCCTTTTTGATGTGCATCCGGCTCTGGCCATAAAACGAAGCCACTTGGTGGAGAAGGAACTCAATGGTCTGCAGTTTCTGGCGACGAGAGTCGAATACCCGCTGGTGCTGCGCCAATTCGGCGACTACGAAATCGCCGCCGAGATCATCACCAGGGAAAAACAGCGGGCGATCGGCGTGCAGCCGATGCTCTATCTCTGTTTTCCCATAACCGAACTGCTGCCCCAGCAGGGAAAACCAAGCCTGGTCGGAAGGACCGCATTCTCAAAGGAACACGCCGATTTTGTGATCAATCGGGCCAATGCCTCAGTCTTTGTTCAAGTCCTGCACCTTTTTGGCATGCTCAGTGGCAATCATCGGCGCGACTCTCTCTCTATTATCAAAACCATTACTGCCGGCGTTTAGAAGGGGACTCAGACAATAGACTTCTTTCACCCCAAGACTGGAGGCCGCTCTTGCCTGGTCCCTGCGGTTGCGTCACACCTCGCGATCCATGCCTTGGATCGTCGCCAGCCTTGTTTCCGCCTTCTTTCTCGGGTTCTACGACCTGAGCAAGAAGCACGCGCTGCGCGACAACGCCGTGCTGCCCGTGCTGTTCCTGAGCACGGTCTGCGGAGCGGCCGTCTGGCTGGTCCTGCTGCTCGCCGGGCTCGCGGTTCCCGCCGCCGTGCCTGCGGCCTTCGTGCCCGAGGCGCTCACGCCCGCCCAGCACGGGCTCGTCTTTCTCAAGTCCGTCATCGTCGCCGCCTCGTGGGCCTTCACTTATTTCGGCATCAAGCATCTGCCGCTGTCGCTGGGCTCGCCCATCCGCGCCACCGGTCCGCTCTGGACGCTGTGCGGCGCGCTGGTCGTGCTGGGCGAACGGCCCTCGTGGCTGGAAAACGCCGGCATCCTCCTCACCCTCGCCTCGTTTTACGGGCTGTCGGTCGCCGGCCGGAGCGAGGGGATTCATTTTCACCGCAACAAGTGGGTCGGGTGCATGATCGCCGGCACCCTCTTCGGCGCGGTCAGCGGGCTCTACGACAAATACCTGCTGGGCACAGTCCGCCTGAGCGCGGCGGCGGTCCAGGCCTGGTTCACCCTCTACCTGCCCGTGGTGCTGCTGCCCCTTTTCGTCGGCTGGTGGCTCCGCTGGTGGCCGCGCAACGAATTCCACTGGCGCTGGAGCATCCCGTTCATCGCGTTCAGCCTGCTGATCGCCGATTACGTCTATTTCGACGCCCTGCGCCATCCCGACGCGCTCGTCTCGCTCGTGTCGAGCCTCCGCCGGGGCAGCGTGCTGGTGGCCTTCGCCGGCGGCCTGTTTCTTTTCGGCGAGGTCAACAGCCGGCAGAAATTCCTCGCCGTGCTCGGCGTGCTCACCGGCATCGTGCTCACGATCCTCGGCTAGCCTGCCGACGGCGTCATCTGGGCCGCCACGGGCCCTTGCGAATGTTAAAAAGACTCCGCGCCCGCTACCCGGCTTTTCTTTTGACCGAAGGTGGCTACGGTGACGGGGCATGTTCGCCGACCTGTTCCAGCTCCGTTCGCGCCGTCCCGCCGCGGAATACAACCATGCCTTTGTCGCGGAGGTGCGGCGGCCGGTGCCGTCCGATCCGCGCGTCGAGAAGATGATTCTCTTCTGCTGGGGTTTGATCGCGGTAAAGCATGTCGCCGTCATCTGGGCCGTGCACCATTACGCCGTGCCGTTCCATCAGCTCTGGGTCAATGCGCCGACCTTCCTGCTCGGCTTGGTGGCCACCCTTGCCTATTACTGGCGCGAGTAAGGGGAGTTTTTGATTGGGGATTTCGGATTTTGGAGTTTACTGGCTGACCGCGGCCGCCCCGGTCGCCGGCATTCACGCTTCAAATCCAGACCACCCATGGCCTCCGTTCCCGGACTCCGCAGCAACTACGACAAAACCGGCCGCCTCGTCTACTTCGGCCGCATGCTCGACAAAATCCGCCTGCACGCCGCCGGCAAGCTCCCGGCCGACTATCACGCCAATCTTGGCATCGGTTTCGACGGTCGCTGCTGCGGCTTTTTGCGCGTGTCCTACGCCGACTTGCAGACCCGGGTCCTCGCCGGCGGGACCGATGAGGAAATCCTCGCCTGGTGTTTTGCGCAGGCCGGCGAACGCACGGCCGACGAGTGCCTGTGGTGGAACAGCTTTATAATGAAGCGCGGCTGGCGCGACGAGGCCTTCGCGACGCTCCGGCAGCGCATCAAGGACCTCGGCCTCGAGGGCAAGCCGATCGAAACCTTTTTCGATCTCAACGAGTTCGACGAAGGTCGCGATCCGGTCGGCACCGCGGCCTGGACCAGGTAGCCGGCGATGTCCCCCTTCCAAAAGCGCGTCTCCTATCTGCTCTCCATCCTGAGCGTGCTGCTCGTGATCGTGACGGCTGCGGTGACGTGGGGCTGGTGGCAGATGCGCGGCAGTCTGCCGCAACTCGATGGTTCACACGCCCTCGCCGGGCTCGGCGCTCCGGTGAAGATCGAGCGCGATGCGCTCGGAACGCCGACGATCTCCGGGGCGGGCCGCGTCGATGTCGCCCGCGCCACCGGTTTTCTTCACGCCCAGGATCGATTCTTTCAGATGGATCTGCTGCGCCGGCGCGGCGCCGGCGAATTGTCCGAACTGTTCGGGCCGGCGGCCGTCGAGTTCGATCAGGGCGCACGCCTGCACGGGTTCCGCCCGCTCGCCGGCAAGGTCGTCGCGCAGGCCACCCCCGCGGAGCGCGAGCTGCTCGCCGCCTACACCGCCGGCGTCAATGCCGGCCTGGCCGCCCTGGACAAAATCCCGTGGGAATACCTCGTGCTGCGCACACCGCCGCAGCCATGGCGGGAGGAAGATTCGGTGCTCTGCGCCTATGCCATGTGGTTCGACCTGCAGGACTACCAGGGCAATTTCGAGCGCAACCGCGATGCACTGCGGCGGACCGCCGGCCAGGCCGCCGTTGATTTCCTCGCGCCGCGCGGCAACTCGTGGGACGCCGCGCTTGACGACAGCACCTTCGAGCCGGCCCCGCTCCCCCCGCTGCGCTTCAAAGGTCCGGGCCAAACGGCAGGGGCGCTTGCCCCCGAGCGCGCTTGGGTCGTTGGGGGCAACGGCCCAAGCCCGGATCCCGAACCGGCCTCGCCGCCCGTGCCCGGCTCCAATGCTTTCGCCGTCGGCGGCGCGCATACTGCGACCGGCGCCGCACTGCTCGCGAATGACATGCACCTCGATCTCAACGTGCCCCATGTCTGGTATCGCGCCGCCTTGCAGTGGACCGACGGGGCCGGGCCCCACCGCGTGGTCGGCGCGATGCTGCCCGGCTGGCCCTCCATGATCGTCGGGAGCAACGGACGGGTGGCCTGGGGTTTCACCAATGCCTACGTGGACACCACGGACGTCGTTCTGGTGGAAACCGAAAGCATCGCCCAGCATTTCTACCGCACGCCGCGCGGCTGGGTGGAGATCGAGGAACGCCCGTCGGAGATCCGCGTAAAGGGCGAAAAATCCGTCCCCTTCACCGCCCGCTGGACGGCATGGGGTCCGATCATCGCCGGACCCGAGGACGGGCGCTATCTCGCGCTGCGCTGGGTCGCCCACGACGCGGAGGCGACGAATCTCCATTTTCTGCAAATGGAAACCGCCCGCAGCACGGCGGCCGCCCTCGAACTCGCCCGCCAGGCTGCGTTTGCGAACGAAAACATGCTCATCGCCGATGCGGACGGCCACATCGCGTGGACCATCCTCGGCAAGGTGCCCCGGCGCGTGGGTTTCGACGGCCGCCTGCCCGTCTCCTGGGCCTACGGTGACCGCCATTGGGATGGCTGGTTGAAACCGGAGGAAATCCCGGTGGTGCTCGATCCGCCCGCCGGGTTCCTCTGGTCGGGCAACAACCGGGTGGTCGGGAGCGAAGCCCTTGCCCGGCTCGGCGACAGCGGCTATGACGATGGCCCGCGGGCGCGGCAGATCCGCGATGGCCTTTCGTCCCTCACCGCCTCGGGCAGGAAAGCCGTGCCGGCCGACCTGCTCGCCATCCAACTCGACGACCGCGCGCTTTTTCTCGAGCGCTGGCAGAAATTTCTCCTGGAGGTCCTGGACGATGAAGCCATCGGCCGGAAAAGTGCCCGGGCCGAATTGCGCGATGTCGTGCGGCAGTGGCGGGGCCGCGCGAGCATTGACTCCGCCGCCTATCGGCTGGTTCGCGCCTTCCGCGGCCATGTTGCCACCCGGACCCTGGCGCCATTCGCCGACGAGGCCCGGATGCAGTATGCGGGATTCAGCCATCGGAATTTCATGTATGAGGACGCTCTCTGGCTGCTGACGCACGATCAACCGGTGCGCCTTCTCAATCCCGCGCATAAATCCTGGCGCTCGCTTCTCCTCGCGGCGGCCGACGATGTGCTCGCCGACGTTGACCGGTCCGGCGAATCCGCGGCGCGCTTCACTTGGGGCAGGCGCAACACGCTGGCCATGCAGCATCCCTTCGGCCGTTTCCTGCCCCGTCCCCTCGCCCGGCTGCTCGCCATGCCCGCGGAACCGCTGCCGGGAGACAACGACATGCCGCGCGTGCAGGGTCCGGGCTTTGGCGCGTCGGAACGCCTCGTGGTTTCCCCAGGCCACGAAGACGCGGGCATCTTCCATCTGCCCGGCGGACAGAGCGGCCATCCGCTGTCGCCGTTTTACCGCGCCGGGCACACCGCGTGGGTCCGGGGCGAGCCGACCCCGCTCCTGCCCGGCCCGACGCAACACACGCTGACGCTACAGCCGTGATCCGGAAAGCGGGCGTGTTTCCTGTCATTCTGAGCGCAGCGAAGAATCCATGCATTCGCAGGTGATATCATGCTCGCTGGCGTGGATCCTTCGCTTCGCTCAGCATGCCAATCTCCGGCTTGTTCTGCCCTCTGTCTTCTGACATCTGTCCTCTGCTCTTCGCCACCATGCCCCTTCATCTCCTCCAGCATCCGCTCGGCGCCCATGTGCTGACGCATCTTCGGGACAAGACCACCAAGCCGGCGTTGTTCCGCACCCTGAGCTACCAGATTTCCCTGCTGCTGGCCCTCGAGGCCACGCGCGATCTCACCACGTCGGAAAAACCCATCGAGACGCCGATGGAGCCGATGCAAGGTCGCGTGCTGGCCAAGCCGCTCGTGATCGTTCCCATCCTGCGCGCCGGCCTCGGCATGTTGCAGCCCTTCCATGACATCTTCCCGGACGTGTCCGTCGGCTACGTCGGCTTGGAACGCGATCACACGACGGCGATCGCGCGCAGCTACTACTGCAAGCTCCCGCCGCTGGCCGGCACGCGCGTCGTAATCGTCGATCCCATGCTCGCGACCGGCGGCTCGGCCGCGCAGGCCGTAACCGGCGTCAAAGCCGCCGGCGGCACCGAGGTGGTTTTCGTGTGCATCGTCGCTTCGCCCGAGGGCGTGGCTGTCATGCAGAAGACTCATCCGGAGGTGCCGATCCACGCCGGCGCGCTCGACCGCGAACTCAGCAGCCGCAAATACATCCTGCCCGGCCTCGGCGATTTCGGCGACCGGCTTTACGGGACGTGAGCGATCCCAGGCGTCGAATGTAGGGGCGTGGCTTGCCCGCGCCCTCGGTTCCGCAGCGGCCGCCGAATTCAGCAACTCGTTTCCGTCGGGGCACGAGCCCGGATATTTCACACTCTCCTCTCCGGCCCACCCACACTCTGTGATAAAATCATCCCTGCTTTTGCCGCTTTTGGGCCCATCCGGGCTAACGGCAAAACCGCCCGGCGGTTTTGCTTTTAGCCTGCATATCCCAGCAATTCTCGATGATACCCGCTGCGGGGTGTG
>Ga0209515_10006481_pt1 | contig 14552 bp, 10 predicted proteins | sample Subgroupgradi54m_FD_187454 | JGI IMG/M metagenome (GOLD analysis project Ga0209515, IMG submission 187454) | Subsurface groundwater microbial communities from S. Glens Falls, New York, USA - GMW60B uncontaminated upgradient, 5.4 m (SPAdes)... ...
CGCGAAAACGATATTGGGAGACTTGCCCCCCAGCTCCAACGAAAGCCGTTTAAGATTTCCCGCTGAAGCCTTCACGATCTCGCGGCCTACCTCGGTCGAACCCGTGAATGTTACTTTATCGACTCCCAAATGAGCAGCTAAGGCGGCGCCGGCGGTAGGGCCAAAGCCGGGAACAATATTTACAACGCCAGCGGGAACGCCCGCTTCCAGAACCAACTCCCCTAAACGCAGCGCCGAAAGGGGTGTTTGCTCGGCGGGCTTAAGCACCATTGTGTTGCCGCAAGCCAAGGCCGGAGCTATTCTCTCAATGGCCATCAACAAGGGAAAATTCCAAGGAATAATGGCCCCGACAACACCAACGGGCTCTCGAACGGTATAGTGAAAAAACTTTGCTCCCGGAGCATAGGGAACACTGACCGGAATCGTTTCTCCGTGAATCTTGGTTGGCCAACCGGCATAGTAACGGAGCAAATCAACAGCCAATGGTAAATCCCCTTTCTTGGACTCACGGATGGGCTTGCCGTTATTGAGGGTTTCGAGCTGAGCCAGCTCCTCCGTATGCGCCTCGACCAAATCGGCAAGCTTATAAAGAAGTTTGCCTCGTTCCGACGGAGTCGCCTTGGACCAGGGCCCCTCGAAGGCCTTGCGGGCGGCGACAACCGCCTGATCGATATCTGCCTTGTCGCCTTCGGCTACCTTCGCAATCACCTCGCCCGTGGCAGGGTTATAAGTCTCAAAGGTTTTCCCGGAAACAGAATCAACCCACTGCCCATCAATGAGCATCTTGCGCGACTTACCGGCAAGAAACTTCTCTAGACTAGGATCTAAACGAATAGCGGCGGCGGAAATGGTGTTACTCATAAAATTCCTCCCAAAAAAGTAGGATTACAAACTACCCGTACTTGTAAGATACCCCGAACCCTCCGCGAGGCCAGTGGCAGTCTATATTCAAGTAAGGACAAATCATTCGGCAACCGCCGCACTCAATACAATTTTCGTACTGCACGACGATTTTCTGCTTTTCCTTGTTCCAGGTATACACTTCAGCAGGACAAAGGATGGTACAAGGCTTATCTTTGCAAGTATTTAAACAGACGTTGGGGTCTTTAATGGCAATGTGACTTTCGTGGTCATTTTTAAATTTTAGAAATCCTAATCTTTCATCAATCGGCATTTCTCACCTACGGTGAAATTTTGAATTATGAATTTTAAATTCTAAATTAAAGACCTTCATAAATTAAAAATTAAGAATTAAGAATTCAAAATTGGTTCTCATCCTATGGCGCTTCTAAGCGCCCAAGCGTCTTTTACCATTTTCATGACACCACGCTCTTTAAGAAACATTTTCATAGTCTCTTTTTTGTGTTCTTTCTTGGGACGCCCATCTACCTTAAATCGGTTGTAGAGAGCGTTGCAAATGAGCCTGGGGTAAACTTCCAAAATCGAGGGATCCTTTTCCACGTTTCTTTCTAAATCCTTAAATTCCCAGAGATCTTTGCCAATAAAGGACGCTTTGATTTTATCTTCATACATTTTAAGCGTCGAGCGGGAAAAATTGTTTCTTTTTTTGGCCTCCACAATTGTTTCACCGGCAAAACGGCCCGCGGTCATGGCCAAATTGGATCCCTCCCGATGCGCGGGATTGATCATTTGAGCCGCGTCTCCCCCAATTAGAAATCCATCCGACACCAAAGGCGGCATGGAATGATAACCCCCCTCAGGAATCAAATGAGCCGAATACTCAACGGGTTTAGCTCCCGCGATCAGCCGCGAAATCAAAGGATGCGCTTTCACATAATCGAGCAAATCGTAAGGCTTAATTAGCTTTCTGCGCAAGTCAGAAAGTTTACAGCCAACACCAATAGACAGGGTGTCTCGGTTAGTATAGAGAAACGCATACCCCATCATGCCTTGAGTTATCGAACCGAAAAACTCAATCGTCAGGCCATCGTCACCGGAAAGAGCGAAACGGTCCTCGATTTTCTCTTTAGGCAAAGCCAAAACTTCTTTAACTCCCATGGCAACCTCGCCCATACGCCACTCATCCATCAAGCCAACTTTTTGGGCAAGCATCGAGTTGACACCGTCGCAGGCGACAACCACATTGGCCGGCAACTCCTCCCCTTCTGAAGTTTTCACCCCTTTAACCACGCCATTAACCATGATGGGCTCAGCAATGGTAACCCCGGTAAAAAGCTGAGCGCCCTTCGCTTCCGCCTGTTTGGCAAACCATTGGTCAAATTTACAACGAATAATCGTAAAACAATTGGGAGGATCCTGCTTAAAGCGGCCGCTACGGAAAGAAAAAGTCAACCAATCTTCGAGTCCGTGAGTGACAACGATTTTTTGTTCGGTAATAGGGCGCTCGAGAGGACATTCGGGATCTTTCCAAAAATTGGGAATTACTTCAGCCAGGTTGGCCGTGTAAAGGACAGCACCCTGAACGTTTTTGGCACCGGGGTATTCTCCGCGCTCAACTAAAACAACGTTGGCGCCTTTGGCCGCTGCCGTTAGAGCGCAAGCCGTGCCGCTGGGCCCGGCCCCCACAATAACCGCGTCAAAAGCTTCTTCGCCAGCCATCTAGGCCATTCCTACGCTCGTGTAGCCAGAGCAGACTTCACCCTGGCCAGGAGTTCCTCGCTTCGGAAGGGTTTGGAGAGAAAACCAACAACATTGGTGGATTTTTCGAAAAGAGTTTTGGCGGGTTCTAAGGCCGTTAGAATAATAACAGGAATGTTTTTAGTAGCCTTCTCTTGCGACATCTGCATTTGAAGCGAGTAGCCGTCTAAGCCGGGAAGCATGACATCTAAAATAACCAAGTTGGGTTGAGCTTCGATGATAGCGTCCCACGCGTTACGCCCTGAATTGCACGTTTTGACCTCATAACCCGCGCCCTCTAAAATAATGCGAACCAGCTCTAAGAGATCGGGTTCGTCATCAATAACTAATACTCGCACAAAAACGGATTTCCTTATTTGGTTCCCGCGGATTCGTAAAGTTCTTTGTAGCGCGCGGGATTCTTCTGTTTAAATTCGTTCAATAAAGCTTTGCGGTGTTTCTCCCAAGCTTCATGACTTGCGCCCAACTTTCTCTTGTTGGAATCGTAGACTAAAAATTCCCAAACCTTCTTGCCCTCGTCTCTGGTAATTTCACAACCGGGTTTAGACATCATTCTTTTTACGTAACGCTGCCAAATATCGGGCTCAATCTGAAAAACATTTTTATCTTTAAAAAGTTCGGGGTTGGACTTCTTTAAATCCGCCACTTTCTTTTCTCGCTCCGCTAAATCTTTGCCGGAAGGCTCCACGAACTGGGAATTTAAGGGGCGGCTTGGCGCGTGACATTTTGAGCACTTAGCCTGCAAAACTTTGTATCCCGCCTGAATATTCTCCGGGTAGCCGGAAACGTCAAGAGTTGTCGGCCCGAAATCATTGGCATAAGGGTTCTGCAAGGCTTTCGCCTTCTCCGCCTCATAAGCTGATTTGTCATCCTTTTTTGTCGTTGCCACCGCGGGTTTTTCCTCTTTCTTCTTTGCGGTGTCCGCCGCTTGCGAAGATAATGTGAATAAGGCGAATAATGTGAATAAGGCAAATAAAGTCTTTGTGTTCTTCATAAATTCCTCCCGCAAGCTACCACTCTTCGGTTTTCTTAGCTATCGACAATAAGTACGATATCAAATCTTCAAGCTCTTGACCCTTAATTTTTTCTTTCCAAGACGGCATATAAAGTGGCGGGGTCGGGCCATCGGTTTTAAATTTATTAATGCTCACCGATGGCACTCCATTTTGAATCTTCGCGCGCAATTCATCGCGAGTAAAAGTTCCCACGGTATCAGGAAGCGTGGGCTCTCTGCCATCTTCCATCTTGGTTTGATTGGGCCCTAAAGCGTTGAAATTTCTGCGCCCGGCTTTTGCCTCCACACCGTGACAACCCGCGCAGCCAAACTTTTGAAAAACAAATTTTCCATGCTCTGTTGCCGATTTAAACGCGGGCTCAGGCTTCACCGGAACATCAACAAAAAATTTATGCGGCAAACTTTCTTTTTCAGCGGTCAAAGAAAGCAAATAGGTTGTGATGGCTTTGGCCTCATCTTCTTTAAGCTCCAAATAAAAAGGCGGCATACCGCTGGGCGAAATGGGAGCGCTCATGTGACCCTCGGGATCTCCCGGGACAAAACTCATGGGGTCTTTAGTTAAGTGCAGGGTTATCCAACTTTGCGCGCTCCAGCGCTCTCTCGGCAAGCCATTGGCCGCGAACGCCGCGGGATCTATTCTAGCCAAAGGCTTATCCGCGACCTCACCCAAATCCTCCGAGATAACACCGCCCCAACCCTTAACCGCGTGACAGCCATAACAGCCATTTTTGACAAAAAGTCCACGACCATCGGCGGCGACCTCTGCCCCGGGCAAAGACTCGAAATTCTGATGACACTTCGCGCAAGAGGCCTGAATAAAGGGGTGCCCCAACATCGGCTTCTCCCAAGCTTCCACGAATCCATGGGCGTCTTTAACAGTCGTGGCCAAACCTTGCCCCTGATGGCAAACGGTACAACCGTATTTTGTCGGTGAATGGGTTTTTAGAAAATCACCGGGATGCGCTTTGTACGGCTGCTCCGTGAAATTGTTAGTTAAGGTGGGATTAAATAGGGGATCCATACCAACGTGGCAGGTAACGCAACGATCAATACGCCCCAAATCTTTGACAATAAACTGCTTGATCTCTAAACCCGCGTGCTCTTTGGCCCGGATCTGCTTTTTTAAAGATTCTTTTTCCGTCTCATCGGTAGTGGCCGCGAGCTTTGTTTCCAGTTCCTTGGCTTCCAATTGATAGTAGGTCTTTTGGTACTTTTTCCATTCACCGCTTTGATCGCGAATAACGCTAAGAACCAAAAGCACGACCAAAGCGACATTGCCCCAGACAAAAAGTTTCTTAATGGTCGGTGACATTAGATATTAAAGTTGACCTGAGGAATAGAAAACACGTATTTAATATTAAACCCAAGCCTAGCTCCCATCTTCATTAACACGCCAAGCGTCAAAAGCACCAAGAGCATCGCCGCCACGTAGCGCAACAATTCCATATTACGAATATAGCGTTGCGGCATTAAAACTCCAAAAAACGATAGCAGGAATACAAATATGCTCACCAGCACGAAACTGCCAATTCCGAAATGCGGCATGCCATCACCAATGCCAAGCAACGTCGAGACAAAACCGTACTTCAAACTCGCCGGATCCAGGTGGGGTAGCATTTGCGCTAAAGGCGGCAAATTTGAAATAAATACCGCGTGCGCGATTTTGACTGCTATCGCGACAGCGACAGAAAATAAGGCAACCGCGGGAATGACCACCTTCCAATCCAAATCCTTCTTGAGCAGACGCGGCAGAGCCAAGCCCCCCGCGAAATAAGCAAGCAAGGCGGGGCCCCCCAAGAGATTGGGCACATTCCAAGTTCTAGGAGGCAGAGGCTTGTGCGTTAGCATGCTTTCCCAAGGCCAGTACCATGCCCAGCTGGGCCCTCTGAACCAGGTGCCGATGGCGATAAGAACGAACCACATAGTGACCCCCAAAAGAAACATGGTCCACGCGAAGGGCCGTTCTTTGTAGGCGTAATAGCCCACCCCTTTTGGGTTGTTATCAATATAAGGAATGGCGCAGAGACCGACAATAATTAAATTAGGCAACAGCACCCCGGCGATCCAGGGATCAAAATAAACCAAGAGCTCTTGGAGTCCCAAAAAGTACCAAGGCGCCTTTGAAGGATTAGGCGTCACGGTCGGATTGGCCGCTCCCTCCAGCGGCGCGTTCACCATAAAGGCCCAAACCAAAATCGCGACTGTGGTCAGCGCGGCCGCTAAATACTCACGCACGATAAGGTTAGGCCACACTTCTACTTTTTCCTCGTTGGCACTGTACGGGGCGGCCGAAAAGGAATCTTTGCGCACCCGCCAGAAGTGAAGCATCAACATAGCGCCAACCACAAAAGGAACAAAAACGCAATGCAAAACATAAAAACGAATCAACGTTGCCTCGCCCACCGCCGTACCGCCCAAAAGGGCGAAACGCACGTCATTGTTGATACGCATGCCTAAAAGGCTGCTGAAGGGACCCTCGTTACCCAAGAGCGGCGTGGCTCCGGCCATATTAGTGCCAACGGTAACAGCCCATAGTGCCAGCTGGTCCCAAGGCAAAAGGTATCCCGTAAAAGACAAAAACAAAGTTAAGGTAAGCAAAACAACACCTAAAACCCAATTAAACTCTCTCGGAGGTTTATAGGAACCGGTCAAAAATACTCGAATCATGTGCAAAATAACGGTTACGACCATGGCGTGGGCGGCCCATCGATGCATATTGCGCCATAGCCAACCGTAGCTAACCACAAACTGCAAATCTTTCATGTCTCGGTAGGCCAAGTCCACCGCCGGACGATAATAAAACATCAGTAAAACGCCGCTTAAGGTAAGCAAAAGAAAAAGCCAGAAAGAGATGCCGCCCATTCCCCAGGAATAAATAAATCTTAAACCTCGCAGACGGGTGCGAACGGGATGCAAATGAAGCCAGACGTTGCCGATGATATGCGCCGCGCGATCCCTCGGGGTATCTTTCCATACTCCGCCTCTAAAAACGCTGCGCCAAATAGGACTATCCGTGACTATTTTCTTTATTTCTTCCGGAGACGGGAGCTTAAAATCTTTCATGTTTGGCATAGTTTTAGGAAGGCTTCAGCTCAACAAAATAAGGAGCCTTGTCTCTAAATCCGGGGCGATTTTCCAAGACCGCCTTGTCAATAATTAAATCGCCATTGGCGGCCAGTTCAATTTTGCAATGCCAAAGCGGTTTAGGGGCCGGACCCGCGATCACATCTCCGTGAGGATTGAAATTGGAACCATGGCAAGGACAACGAAATCTTTTTTCGGCCTCAAACCAATTAGGAGTGCAGCCTAAATGAGTGCAACGCCCCCAGATGGCGCTAATCCCCTGGTCCTCGCGTACAATCCATACCCTTTGCTCTCTCATCCATTTGAGTGAAACGCCCAGGGGATAATCCCTAGCGGTACCGGCGTTAAACTTTTGCGAAGGCTCATAGACAACGTTGGGAAACAAAAATCTAAGCGTGCTTAAACCCAGTCCTCCCAAAAAGACAACCAGCGCCCCCCAAGCGACTTTAATGAAATTTCGCCGAGTTAGCTCTAAAACCTGCATCTGCGGCGATTGAGTTTGTTCTTGTATTTCTGACATCGATACTGATTATTACAAATGAATGTAACAATGATAGATAAAAAATTAATTCAGGTCAAAAGGCCGCCAAACTGTCATCCTGACTCTGCTATTTTTTATAGAGAAAGAAGGATCTTCTGCATTTATAGATTCTTCTTTCTTAATGTAGATTATGGAATCAGAATGACAAGCGGAGGATTAAAACCGCAAACCCAAGCTTACTCGATGAGTATCCCCGAGGTTTCCAAATGGAACGAAAGCATAGTCCACGCTCATGTTGGAATGCCTAAATCCAAGGCCCACACCCAAACCACCGGCTTTGGAATCGCGCCCAATCTGATACCCCGCTCGAACGGCCAGCATTTCAATGGGCCAATATTCAACGCCGGGTTGAACATAATTAAGACCATCGTTAACGAGCAAATCCGCGTCTAAAACGGCATTAAGTTTTCCAAACCCAACATCGCCTTTCCACGCAACCCCCGGCTTTATGTTTAAAGGGAGAGGATCGCTTGCATTGATATACTTAAGTTTTGTTCCTAAATTCAAGACTGCCAAAGAAGCCTGAAAGTTTTCATTAATATTGTACATGGCTCCCAGGTCCAACGCGAAAGCGGTCGCGGCGGCCTTGCCATAATCAGAGCTTCCCAAATCAGAACTAATGTATTTTAAACCAACACCCAAGTTCAAACTATCCAATTTTTTCGCGTAAGCTAAAGTGCCGGCCAAATCAGAAGTCTTAAATGTTCCCTGATCCGGAGTGTCCGCATCGCCACCAGTAGCAGAACGTTTGCCGATATTCTTCACGGAAAGCATATCCACACTCACTCCAAAAACACCGCCTGCCATCGGCTGGGCATAACCTAGAAATTGGGCGGATGTATCCAAAAAATAAGCGTTATAGGAGAGACTAACTTCTTTCTGATTTAACTGGGCCAAACCCGAAGGATTCCAGTAGATCGCCGAAGCATCGTCGGCTAAAGAAGAAAACGCTCCACCCATACCGGCCGCGCGAGCACCAACGCCGACGCGAAGAAACTGGCCGCCGGAAGTGCCTGGTCCGGAAGCAAAAGTAATCAAGGGATTAAGCAATTGCGTGACTAAAGTAAATAAGAATAATTTCTTCATGGAATCCTCCCAAATTTCTTTATGAGATTGCTTCGTTCCTCGCAATGACAGAAAGAGAGTTCGCTTCGTAAAATTTTCATTTCACAACCACCATTTTTATTGGTTTCTTCTTGTCAACTCCGGAAGCGTCCACGACACAGAAGTAGACGCCACTGGCGACATCAGAACCTTTTTTATTCTTACCGTCCCACTCAAAGTAGTTGTATTGACCCCTAGTCGCCGTACCCGTAATCTCGCGGACAAGATCTCCGGCAAGATTAAATATCTTCAAAGTAACGGTTTCCGTACCGCTTCCCGTCGGGGCAACTACGATGTAGGTTCCGGTGATTGTCGTGCCAATTCCCGTGGTGCCGGTTCTTAAGGTCACTGCCTTAGACTTTAAGTTAAACGGATTCGGGAAATTGTAACCAAGATACTTCGACGCGGTGATGCCGCCGGTGGCGGCAGGTGTTACGGCAAAAGAAGCCTCTTGGTGTCCCGCCGCATGCGCGCTTGGGACAAACCCGCTACCAGCGGAAAACAGCGCCAATCCGGCTTTTGGATCGGCCGCCAACGCTTTGGCGCTACTAACCAAGCTTGACGCCGCCGCGATAGAACGCACTTTACAAGAAAGCGTGCTTTCTTTCTGATTGAGCGTCACTTTACCAACACAATTAACAGCATCCCAACTACCATCAGTGGAGTCGTATTGGCTGATTATGCCCTTACCGCTAGCTATATCTGAAGCAGATACCTCAGTTGGGTCGTAACTCACTTTAAGCTCAACTAAACGACCGGTGTTAATTTGGGCACTAGAGATGGTAACACTACAAATGTCACCATAAGTTTTCTCCCCGGTAGTCCCGGCCTTAGAATCCAGGGCGTCATCGGTCAAGCTAACGGAAGCGCTCATTGAGGTGGCTCCGGTAGTTTTGGTCAACGCTCCCACGGGAAACTTCACGCCGCTATTATCAGTACCCGTCGTGTCTGCCTTCACCGAAACATCACCAAAGAAAGCGGACTCAATATCCGCGTCGTTTCCTCTTTCGCTTTTTGTCGGATCAATACATTTCTGCCTGTTTTCTTTTCTAGCGCCATCATCCGTGTTCACCTTAATACAGAACGGTTTGGAGGCTATGGTGGATGATATATCCGCCGTAAACTGGTTAACGCCGGCCACAGAACTAACCGTTACCTGACTGGCATTGCTAATGTTAAAGGTCGTTCCCGAGCTCACCAAAACGCTTGGCAAAGATCTCGTTTTCTTTTCAATATCAATAGTCACCTTGAAAACTCCGGTCGTCGCGTCTTTATAACCCTTTAATTCCGGTATAGGAGGTTTCGATCGAAGCTCGAAGTCAACACCCAAGACATCTGTCACGGCCGAGGTCGCTGTTTTTACATCAATAGTGCGCCCGTCCTCCTTGACGAACATCTTAAAGAGATGTCCCACCTCGATATCGCAAAGTTGGTAAGTTCCATCCTCGCCGGCTTTGGTAGTAATCAATGCTAATTCCTTGTCTCCCGCCGTGCCAGCGGCAATTTGAGCATTCAATGTATCATCGTAGGCTCTGACAGTAGCCCCGGGGAACAACTTAGGAGAAGGAAAACGCTGAGAATATACGCTTCCCCTTATACATCCGCCGGCCAAAGACATAGCGTTGGAGGACCCGCTGAAGTTCAAAGTTGCTACCTGTCCAACAGTCACGTCAACTTTCTGGGTGGTAGCAACATATCCCGAGCATTTGGCTTTGACTTCAAAGGTGCCCGCCGCTAGACCATCCATCGTATAGTTTCCGGAAGCATCGGTCTCGGTACTAAAGTCATCAAGATCAGATTTGGCGCCCACTTTGCATCCCTCTAAGGCAACCGAGGCCGTCGATTTAACAACTCCAGAGATTGCCCCGCCCGTATTAGCCTCGGTGTCAAGATTAATGTTTCGTGTCACAGTCGAGGCCGTGACGGTCATGTCCACGTTAAAAGACATGGGTACGTAGTTTTCCGCGTCCACCGCGCAAGTAAGTTTTTTAGCCGGTAAAAACGCCAGTTTATAGGTATTACCCGTGCCAGAAAACAGCGCACGGAGTCCCGTACAATTTTTAGCGTGTGCCATACCCTCTACCGCAAAAATATCCGCTACTGACGCGAAATGCGGCACCGCGGCACCGCCTCCCACAAACTCTTTGGTGTCCTGGTCAAAACACGCGATAAAGGGTATGTAGTTAAATAGATTCTCAAAATCCTCAAAGACCCTTGAGCAATCTTCCGCCTTAAGCAAGCTAGCTGCAACAAGGCTTCCCGCCAACACCTTATTACCTAAACTAAGAGGTATTTTGACAGGGCTAGCGTTAGTCGCGCTGGGCCCGAAGCTCCCTCCACCCTCAGGGCTAAAAGATATTTGGGCTTCTGTCGATCTCCCAACCTCAAAGTTCTTCCTCACACCGATAATGGTGGAATAAAACGCGTCGCAGAGCTTTGGCGCGAATGAACCGCTGTCTTTGTCGGGCTCACTCAGAATGTCTCTGGTGGCAACCACGTAAAGATCTAAGGCTTTCTTGGCTTGACGCGGCGCTTGGAACTTAGGTTTTCCCGTCGACGTGGACAGGACGATTCCACCGGAAAACACGTCATCAGGACCGCCGCTAAAGTTCGTGATGGCTTCGATAAACTCGTCTCCCTTCTCTTTGCCTGAAGGCCACGCTCTCATGATCACAGAATCGCATCCCGACTCAAAAGTGACACCCGCGGCAACCAAGGCCGCCGTGCTGATACTAGGCAGAACGATTTCTCCTTCTTCTAAGTTGAGTGTAACATTAGTGGTTTGACCGACTTTAACAGTAATACCGGATTCGCTGGCATTGGTGTACTTATATCCAGGACCATTACCGTGAATACTGCAATTTAGGGGACCAGGCAAAAGCCCGGTAATATTACACTGACCCTGGGTATCCATCTCCGTGAACCCGGCGGTATGGGCCTCTTCGCCGTGGCAATCACAACCTCCGTTCCAGTAATTATTCTCCTGACCGGAACGCGGGGTATTGTTCGGTATGGCATTCGTACCATCAGGCAATTTAACCGTTATCTTAACGCTTCCCGATGGAAACATCTTGAAATTGTTACCAACGGAGGAAGTCGATTGAGAAAGGTCCGCCTCTGATCTATTTTCCCACGCCACCCCGTAATTACCAGATTTTATCTCCAGGAAGTACTTTGTTCCCGTAGCCACGTTCATGGAATAATCGCACGTACTTGCTCCATCGGCGCTGCAAACGGCTATGCCTGTCTTTGGGGGCACAAAGTTTTGGAAAGAAGCTCCACCGGTGAATTGCTCATGAGCGATCACCACGACAGGGCTGGCGGCCAAATTAACCACTCTGTCAAAGGTTATTCTCCCGCCAATTACGCCACCGGTAGCTGAGGTATCCACCGTAACTGTAACATCTAAGTTTCCGCCAGCAGTAAAGCCGGTAGCAAGAGCTCCGGCACATGTATAGACTCGCAATAAATCATCCCCACCCATACTAATACGGATATCATCCGCGGCATTACCACTACAACTGCTAACTTCTCCCCCATCAGTGCCGCTCTTGTTGAAGTTATAGGGTCTATCCAAAAATGGCGTAAACAAGTCGCACTCATAATTTCCTTTCTCAAGACCGGTCAAAGAGTAGTAACCGGTGGTCGATTCCGTATCACCATAGCCCAATCCGGCGCAAGAAATAGAGGCCGCGGCGGTTGAACGGCTCACGTCACAAGGATTAGGACCCTTCCACGCTCTCCAATCGGGTCTACAATTGACATGGGCGCGAGAAAGGGCAATAGTCGCGTTGGCTAAACGAACCTGCAAATTCCCGGCCATGTGGGCCGTGCTAGGACGCAAAATAGGATTGAAGGTTGAAACGGCAATGCCATCGTAGAGAAGGGAAGTCGTAGACCCCTTGAATCCAAAGGCGGTACAAGTAACATAGTAGGTGGTTCCGGATGACAAGGTGTTATAGTTAGCCGTGAAATTGTTATTTGGTCCGGGCTGCGGTGACGGTGACGGCCCAGGAGGAGGTGGCAACTGCGTAGAGCAATATCTTTGGGTATTACTTGCGACTTGACACGTAGCGCCGGGAACTGAACACTGAGCATCAGATGTACAGGTTACGGTACAAACACGCGGCGAGTCGGGATGACAAACCTGGCTTGCTGGTGGAGCAACGCAATCACTATCCTGCGCGCAACTCCCACCTAAAGCTAACGGACTCAAAGACATGACACCTAAACTCATCGGAACCGGTCCCGGCGGCGGGGTAAAACCCTCCACAAAGGTAAACGTGCCAACGGCACCGGAAAAATCCCTCACCGAAGGCTGCGCGGCAAAGATAATCGCGCCCTGGCTATCCGGAAACCCCATCATGCGCTGAGATCCCTGGAAGGGATCGGTCGAATTGGATACCTCGCACCGACCGCCATCGGTCAATTCCAAAGCTGAAGTAGTGGCGCCAACTAACTTTGAAAGCTTAACTCTCAGAGCGTCTTTTCCTAAATTACCCTCCAATCTCGCGTCTTGGGCTCGCTCATCGTGAAAAAATTGGGGTTGAAAGGCGTTGGCAAAGTCTACAATGGCGGTTTTTTCCGCGTCAGTCGAGGTCAACACGATGTCAACATTGGCTCCGCGGCCTTCGGTAGGTGAGAAACAACCCACCTCCAAGGACTTGGTACCCTCACCGGAAGAGGAGGGCTTACCAACGTTGTTAATAAAGGAACTAGAAACGGTAGCGCTGGCCCTCATCATCTGGAAAGCCCCGGGCTCAAAACTAAATTTATCCTTAACATCACACATTAAAAGCTTCGGAAAACCGGTTATACCGCTAACAACAACATTAACCCTAGCCACGTTGGGTATATTGTCTCCCAAATTGAATGTTTTAGTGATATTCGTGGTAGCGCTCTCCGTATGCTTGCAGTGATTGCTGGGGTCGGGATCAAAAATAATGTCTCTTAAACTCGGCGCCACGCCATGCGTGCTAATACCCAATTCATAACACCAGGGAGGAGTAAAAGATCCGGGGGTCTGCGCCGGGCCCACGGCAATATTGGTAAATGTGCATTTCCCGTCAACACCGGTCAAACCCACTTGCGAAAGCGTGGCATCGGGACCGCCGGGACCGAAATTGGAAGACGCTACAGTGGAATTAAAAACCGCGAAGCAAGCGACGTCAGCAACAGGACTGCCGCCTTTGTTAACTGTAATCACGATATCCGCGGACCAGCCCAGCTTGGCTAGTGCGCAGAACAAGGTAACAGCGAAAAATAATTTTTTAGTCATAAACCCCTCCCGAATAATTTCTTAAAAAACCCGCCATTTTCCATTACCCGTTAATAATTACGCTTAAACATTGTTTTGTCAAGGTCTGGAGTTTTCACTATTAGTGAAAACTTCTTTTTTATCAAAAATTTTGCGCATGATTTCACCTTTGGCCAATAACTTGAAATGATTAAGTTCTGTGATGGGAATACCCTCGCATTTGAAGGCATCGATACAGCTTTCAATCAAAGGCCAGGCTGGTACGCGCTGACCTCTTTCTAAATAACTCAGCCAGGCTGGCGATGAATTTATTTTTTGGGCGAGACCGTGAAGATTAAGGTTGGCTTTGGACCGAAGACTGCGCAGGCAAACTCCGAACTCATTGCGCGCTACTTTGCTAACACGAGCGCCAACTGAAGTGTTCATACTCCCTCCATTTTTTTACTGAACTCCCCACAGCGGAATAACTATTTTATTGTTACAGTTAAACAATAACTTTTCAATGGGATCTTTTACACATGCCGTCCAGAACTTCCCCAACCTCTGTCATTGCGAGCATAGCGAAGCAATCTCATTAAGGAGTCCTCTGTGAGATTGCCACGGCCCCGCCTGTGGCGGGGCCTCGCAATGACCGAATGAGGAAGATCTGCATGCCGTTAGTGCGCGTTCCAATTTACCAGCATGGGACGCTCGGGCAATCCCGGCGCGGGATAAATTTGCAAATTAGCGTCGTAGTTCACGAAACGTCCTCCCGCGAAAGCGTTAGAGTAAAAGGTCATACCGGAGCTTCGAGTTCCATAGAGCCGAAATTGGTAAGCCACGTCTCCCCAAATTCTAAAATTGCTGGTCTCCGTAAAAAAAACTCCATGCACCGTCATGTTGCTTCCATACTTCGTAAAACTAATCACATTGGTCGCTAGCACAGATAGGGA
>Ga0209515_10006482_pt1 | contig 14551 bp, 16 predicted proteins | sample Subgroupgradi54m_FD_187454 | JGI IMG/M metagenome (GOLD analysis project Ga0209515, IMG submission 187454) | Subsurface groundwater microbial communities from S. Glens Falls, New York, USA - GMW60B uncontaminated upgradient, 5.4 m (SPAdes)... ...
AATTGAAATCCACTCCCTTGAGCAGCAATGCTTAAACAGGCGTATCCCAGACTTCCATACCATGCAGTCAGAGGTAGCAGCCTGTGTTAAAAAGAGAAACCAGGATAAATGCACAATTAACTGGCAGTTTACCAGAGAAAAAGCAAGAGAAAAGTTTAAACTTGCATAAGCCCTTTAACAATTTAGCGTAGCAATATTAGGAGGATGGAGTACTAGCTATATTTTTTGGGATGAAATATTTTTCATCAATAAAACCTAACAGTAGTGTCTTTAATAAACCTCAACCACTACCGGTAAATAACACTAAGCCTCCTGGTAAAGTGTTGGGGGACGATACCAGTCAGAATCAAATAAGCCTACTGTAGCAATTAGTATTTTAGGAGTTTCTAGCCCAGCCCTTGATACCATTACCATTGATTTTTCAAAAGATATTAATCTGAAGCTAAACCTAAATAAAGGAGCTAAATACTATCTACAGTTTAAAAACATCCCGCCAAACTATTGCCTATATATTGTTGATAATAAATATCAAATAAATAATGTTGCACTAATAGAGTTGCAATTTAATTCCAATGGCACTTACCCGATCAGGTTAAATTTGTGTGAAATGAATGATAAAAATTTAGGAGAATTAGTTGTCCAATAATGGACCAAGTACACAAAGCAAACACGACCCGCAGAGAGATTTCAAAACTTTACCTTCGAAATCCCAAAGTGCGGGGCCGACGGGAATCGAACCCGCTATCTTCTCCGTGACAGGGAGACGTGATGACCGGTTCACTACAGCCCCAACAATAAAGCTGAGGACTATTTTAACAGACATTTCCCCTATTGACAATTTATGCAATTTGAACTAAAAAGAAAACACAAATCCTGCTCCTGATTTCTGCCTCATAAAAAAATGTCAAGTTCTTCTTCAAAAACAAAAAAAGCTAAAGCCCCAAGTATCCAAAATTATTTGGATAAGATTGGAATGGAAGTACAAACAAACCAATCCAAACTAAATTTAATCCTGGGAGCTTTAATAGTTTTGGTAATTGGGGTACTGGTTTTTAATTACTTTAACAGAAGCAAACCAGATTTAGGACCTGCACAACAAACACAACAAACTCCTTCTCAACAAGATGTAACAGTAGATAATTTACCAGGTAAATATACTGTAAAGACAGGTGATACTTTATTTACAATTGCACAGACTTACTATAATGACGGTTATAAATATGACCAGATTGCAAAGACTAATAATTTAAGCAATCCTGATATTTTAGAAATCGGTCAGGTTTTAGATATACCAAGCTCTTCTCCCTCTGTGCAAGAGGTTATTGCACCTACATCTGATTGGGGACCTAAGATAACTGAAAATACTTATACAGTTGTAGCTGGCGACTGGTTGTCCACAATTTCTGCAAGAGCATATGGAGATGTTAATTCATACAAAAAAATAGCTGAAGCTAACAATATTACCAATCCTGATTTAATAGAAACAGGACAAGTTCTGACTATCCCTAGATAAGTAAATTAGAAATTATGGTAATATTTCTTCATGACAAAAAATGAGAAAGTTCAGGAAATCCTAAAGCGCCTTTATAAAATCTATCCTCATCCTAAAACAGCCTTGCAATATAAAACCCCCTGGCAACTTTTAGTTGCAACCATACTTTCCGCACAAGCCACTGATATAACAGTAAATACAGTTACCCCAGCGCTTTTTGAAAAATATAAATCAATAAAAGACTTTGCCGAAATATCACTCCAAGAACTTGATAAATTTGTTTCAAAAGTAAATTTTCATACTAATAAAGCAAAATCAATTATTGCTGCAGCAAAAATGATACTAGAAAAGTTTAATGGCAAAGTTCCTGATAATATGGAAGATTTAGACTCGCTTCCAGGAGTTGCCAGAAAAACAGCAAATGTAGTTTTGGGAAATGCTTTTGGTAAATCCGAAGGAATTGTTGTTGATACCCATGTAATAAGGCTTTCACAAAAATTAGGTTTAACTGATCAAAAAGATCCTGTCAAAATAGAGGAAGATTTGATGAAGATTGTCCCAAAAGAAAACTGGACAGATTTTTCTCATCTGTTAATTAACCACGGAAGAGATAAATGTAGCGGAAGACCTCACACTTGCATCAATTGCCCTCTTGGGCAGTTATGTCCGGAATTTAAAAAATGAACAAGTTCTTTCCCTTAGAAATGAAGCAAGATTCTTTTGATTTGCATGGTGGAGTACATCCCACAATTTATGACCCGTTTCTATCTGCACTTTTACCTGATTTAAAAAATAAAGTAATTTTAGACTTAGGGTGTGGCAAAGGAGTTATTGGATATTTAATAAGGTCTCAGCGGAATCTAACTGGCTCTACCATGATTGGTATTGATGCAGGCAAAGAATATTTACTTTTTACTCAAAAGCACAAAATATATGATCAAACTATTCAATCAGATCTTAAAAATAAACTCCCTTTTAAAAATAAAAGCGTTGATTTCATTATTTGCAGTGAGGTTATAGAACATCTTAATAAACAATCGGGCGAGAAATTGCTAACTGAAATAGAACGAATATCCAAACCTGGTACCCGAGTGGTAATCACTACTCCAAACGTCTGGCTTCAAATGCCTTTTAAAAATTCTTTGGATAAACATTTTTCACTATGGAGTGTTAGTGATTTTAGAAAAAAAGGTTATACGGTTAGAGGAATCGGTATTAAATTACCATTTAATAAATCCAGCTGGTATACTAATTTTATCTTTTCGCTATATTACTTTATGACACCTTTTTCGTATATATTTCCTAAAATTTCAGGATTACTTATTGCCTATAAAGATATACCGCAAATTTAATTTCTATGAAAAAAGAATCTTTAAAACAGTTATTTAAAAATAACTGGCCCATTTTCTTAATACTTACAGTTCTAGTCTTTACCACCTATGGCAACTCTTTAAATAATGCTTTTGTTTCAGACGATATAGCAGAAATCCGTGATAATCCCAATATGGGCAACTTTTCTTATGTATTTACCCACCCTTATGGTTTTATCCGTTTAATACTTTATTATTTTGTATATCAAATTGCAGGACTTTCACCCATTGGATTTAGATTAATAAATTTTTTCTTTCATATTGGCAGCGTTCTGCTTATTTATATATTAATTAAACTTTTATATTCCTCAAAAAGAATTGCTTTTTTTTCCTCTGCAATTTTTGCAGTACATCCGGCAATCTCGGAGTCTATAATCTGGATCTCAGGTGGCAGTTATCCTCAATATACATTCTTTTTTCTTATATCGTTAATTATTTATATAGTTTCTAAAGAAAATTGGAAATATTATTTATTATCTTTAATCTTTTTTCTGTTTTCTTTTATGTCCCATCCAGTAATGCCTCTTCCTTTATTTTTAGTATTTGGATTATATGAAATTTGCTTTGGTGATATTAAAAAAAATTGGGCAAAAAGTATCCCCTACCTAATGTTTTCTATCGCCTATACTTTTATAAATTTATCCGTCATACCAATTAGAACTTCTGTTTTACAAACAGTACATTATCAGGAAAAAGGAGTTGATAACTTATTTATTATTGTCCCGATTGCAGTTTCTTCTTATTTTGAACTTATATTTTGGCCAAAAATTCTTACCCTTTACCACTCGGAGCTGGCATTTCAAACTTTTCAATTTATTATTAATTGTTTTGTAACCATTGCTTATTTTGCCTTTCTAATTTTTGCTTTCATAAAAAATAAAAAACTCTTTTTCCCACTCTTTTTATTTATCCTGTCTCTTTCTCCAACCCTAACACCTTTTAGATTTAACTGGATTGTTGCCGAGCGGTATATTTATCTTGGATTATTAGGAATAATTGTGCCTGTAATTTATTTGTTTGAAAAAAATATTCATCGTTTCAAAATTAAAAATTTGGATGTATATATATTAGGGATAATTATTATTCTTCTTTTGACAAGAACTATTATTAGGACTACGGACTGGAAAAGCGAAGATACTCTTTGGATAGCAACCGGAATAACTTCACCTTCCAGCCCAAACAATCATAACAACTTAGGAGATGTTTATGGTCGTCAAGGGGATAAATTAAGAGCTGTACAGGAATTTCAAACAGCCATAGATTTAAAACCAAATTATGCCGATGCCTATCATAATATGGCAAATGCATATAGGGAACTGGGACAAATGGATAAAGCTCTACAAGATTATAATAAGGCAGCTACTTTAAATCCAAACCTATGGCAATCTTACCAAAATATTGCAGCCATCTATTTTGGAGAGAAAAAATATGATTTGGCATTGAAATCTATTCAAAAAGCAATTCAAATAAATCCAAAAAATATAAATTTATATCTTAATATGGGAGTGGTATACTTGACTTCTGGAAATAGAGAAAAAGCAAAAGAAACTTTTCAAAATATTTTGAATGCAGATCCAAATAATCAAATTGCCAAACAAGGAATTATTGAAGCTTCAAAATGAATTGAGCCGATGGACGGGATCGAACCGTCGCTCCTCACTTTACGAAAGTGATGCTTTACCACTAAGCTACACCGGCAACTAGCCATATTTTAACATTTTTAAGTCATGCTTTACTTTATATCTTAAATCTAACCTTTAATGAATTTTAAATGGAGAAAAGTAAGTACAAAACCATACAATATCGCAAAAAATATTAATATATAGATGCTGACTTGCCAAAGAGAATAAAATAATCCAAAAGTAAAAAAATTTATTAACTTAGGATAAACCCAACTGCTAAATCCAAACAAATGTCCTATACCAAATGAATATAGAACCGTTAAGCCTATTCTAGTACTTAACTTTTTACCAATTAAAAAAGAAATAAAAATTATGAAAATTGGATAAATTAATATGAGAAAAATATTCTCATTACCAAATATTTTCCAAAGCCATAAAATAATCGGATTCCCTTCCATAAAACCTGAAGATAATCCAACATGAGTCACGAAACTATCAAGAGTAAAAGTAATTAGAAATAAAATTATAGGAATAAAAAATAGCTTACCATTTTTTATGATCACTTATTTATCTTACCATTTTATCTCTGATATAAAAAGTCAAATACAACAAATTATATAATAAAATAATCCAAAGTGAGAAAATTTATTAAATTAGGATAAGCCCAACTACTAAATCCATTCCTTGACAAATATACTATTAAGATCGATAATATCCCCAGTGGGGGATATCCTCCAAAGGCAAACAAGTGTGGCATACAGACCAAAAGATACTACTGAAAGAATTCTTCATAGATTAAAAATCGCTCAAGGACACTTGAAAAAGGTGGTAGAAATGGTTGAACAGGATAAATATTGTATAGATGTGATCCACCAACTCCAAGCCGTAGAAAGTGGTTTAAAAGAAACTGGAAATGTACTTTTAGAAAATCATCTTTCCGGTTGCGTTGCTGATGCAATGAGTAAAGGAAAAAAGGAGCAAGCAATAAAAGAAGTAATGCAGGTGTTTAAGAAAAAGTCTTAATCTTATGAGTCCAGATAAAATTGTAGTAACTACTTTTAGCTTAATTGGCATTGTATTTACCTATTGGTTTTTCTTGATGAGAAAAGAAAAAAAGGTGGTTGTTACTTCCAGCTCTGTAGATATAACTGTAGATGGAGGATACCAACCAGAAGTTATTTCAATTCCTCAAGGGAAAACTACAAAACTCAACTTTTTAAGGAAAGATCCTTCAAATTGTTTAGAAGAAGTAGTGTTAGGAGATTTTAAAATTAGGAAGTATTTACCCCTAAACCAAAAAGTTACTATAGAAGTTACTCCCCAAAAGACAGGCGAGTTTAAGTTTAGTTGCGGGATGAATATGTTTCATGGAAAGATTATGGTGAGTTAAGTATGAAGAAAACTAAACTTTTCAGTTGTCCTGAATGTGGACTTTCTTATTTAAAAGAAGACATAGCTAAAAAATGTGAGGCTTGGTGTAAAAAACATAATAGCTGCAATTTAGAAATTACTAAGTACTCAGTGAATAAAAAGGAGATGTAAAAGGTATGGCTGAAGTTAAAAAAACATATGACGTAAAAGGGATGCATTGTGCTTCTTGTGTCAGGCTGATTGAGAAATCGGTTGGAAGAATTGAGGGAGTAACAGCATGCAATGTTAATTTGGCGACTAATAAAGCCAGTGTTACTTTTGATTCTCAAAAAGTGAGTGATGAAAAGATTAAACAAGCAGTCCAAAATGTTGGTTATCAGGCTTTTGAGGAAGTTGTAAATAGATCAGCTGAAGAAGAGAAAAAAGAAAAACAAAAAAAGTTAAATGATTTAAGGAATAAAGTTGTAGTAAGTTTGAGTTTAGGATTATTAATCCTTTGGGGTAGTTTTCCAGGGTTGATGAATACTGCTCCTGCAATTTTACAAAACTTTTGGATTCAACTTCTACTTGCTACTCCAATTCAGTTTTGGGCTGGGTTATCCTTCTATAAAGCCACTATTTCTGCTCTAAAATATAGAACAGCTAACATGGATACCTTGGTGGCTATTGGTACTACTGTAGCTTTTGGGTACTCAGCATTTGTCACTCTATTCCCGCAGGTTGTTAAATCCATTGGCTTAGATCCAATGGCGTATTTTGATACCTCAACAATTATTATTGGTTTAATTTTATTAGGTAGATATTTTGAGGCAAAAGCTAAGGCAGGAACTTCTGAGGCAATTAAAAAATTAATTGGATTGCAAGCTAAAACTGCACGGGTAGTTCGTAATGGTAAAGAGGTAGATATTCCTATAGATGAAGTAGTAATAGGAAACATTATAAGGGTAAGACCTGGAGAAAAGATTCCAGTTGATGGGACAATTATTGAAGGTGAACCCAGCATTGATGAATCAATGATCACAGGTGAGAGCATTCCTGTTGATAAAGCAAAAGGAGATACTGTTGTTGGTGCAACGATTAATAAGTCAGGAACTTTTATTTATAAAGCAACAAAAGTGGGACAAGAAACTATGCTTGCTCAAATCATTAAGTTGGTACAGGAAGCCCAAGGTTCCAAAGCCCCAATTCAGCGTATTGCGGATAGTATTTCCTCATACTTTGTGCCAATTGTGATTATGCTTGCCATTTTTACTTTTGGTATTTGGTATGTTTTTGGAGGGTCTCAAGCATTATTATTTGCCCTTCTAAATACAGTAGCAGTTTTAATTATTGCCTGCCCTTGTGCCATGGGTTTGGCTACTCCCACAGCAATTATGGTTGGCACAGGTAAGGGTGCGGAAAACGGTATTTTAATCAAAGATGCCCAAAGTTTAGAAATTGCTAACAAAATAAATACTGTTATTTTTGATAAGACAGGAACTTTAACAAAAGGGAAACCGGAGGTTACAGATATGGAAGTTTTTGCACCAAAAATGCGCTTAGAAGATACGCTGCTTCTTGCTGCATCTTTAGAAAAAACATCGGAACACTCCCTTGCTCAAGCAATATTAGAAAGTGCTTATGGACATGGAATAGACCAAGATATGTTAAAAGATGTTAAAAGTTTTAAAGCAATTGTTGGTTTAGGAATTGAGGGAAATATAGACGGACAAAGTATTATTTTGGGAAACAGGAAATTAATGGATAGGAAAAATGTAAACATTGGTAACAGGCTTGAGAGTATTGAAAAATTCGAGAATGAAGGTAAAACAGTAATGGTCTTAGCTATTAATAGAAAACTAGTCGGCTTGATTGCTGTTGCAGACACTATTAAAGAGACTGCTAAGGAAGGGGTTGAAGCCCTGCAAAGATTAGGAATCGAAGTAGCGATGATTACCGGTGATAACCAAAAAACTGCTAATGCAATTGCCCGAAAAGTTGGAATTAAAAAAGTTCTTGCAGAGGTTTTGCCGGATCAAAAAGAAGCAGAAGTAAGAAAAATTCAGGCTGAAGGAAAAAAAGTTGCTATGGTTGGAGATGGCATCAATGATGCTCCGGCTCTAGCAGCAGCAGATATTGGTATTGCTATGGGAACAGGAACAGATGTTGCAATAGAAGCAGCTGATATAACATTAATTAATAAAGATTTGAGATCTGTTGCTCAAGCGGTTAATCTTTCTAAAAAGACAATGAAAACTATTAAGCTAAATTTATTTTGGGCATTTGGTTATAATATAATTCTTATTCCAGTAGCAATGGGTATCTTGTATCCATTTTTCCATTTGTTACTCAATCCTATTTTTGCATCTGTTGCTATGGCTACCAGCTCGATCTCAGTAGTGAGTAATTCTTTGCTGCTTAAGAGGACTAAAATTTAGATATTCTTATCCAAAAGTGAAGGTATATGCCTCTACCCCAGAAGATTGAAACTCGAGACGTAAAGTATGTTCCCCTGGGTTTCCATGAAGATCAACAATTCCAAATAATCTGTCTACATCAACGGTAATAACTCCATCTTTAACATCTTGGCCAGCAACTGCTGAATTAATTACTTTATTATCAAGAAAAACTCTGACTTTGGCTACGCCAGTTGGATTAGTGCCGGGTCGAAGAATTAGATAAACCTTATCTGCAAAAAAATGATAGTTGAGAACCGCCTTATCTCCTGTAATAGCTGTCTCATCAGTAATATTCCATTGACCGCCATAGCTAAATGAGTTGATTGGAAGATCGTTCGAAAGAGTAAAGTTTTGTGTACCGTTTCCTAAGTTGCCGCTTGGATAATAAAACTGCATTCTCTTTGATCCTAGATAGGTTTCCGGTGAAAGTTGGGTATGAGGTGTTTGATCCTTCATGCTGACAAGTCCGGCACTTATTGATGCTCCCTTCTCTTTCAGAAGTGCTTGAATAGCCATCTCTGTCTGATCATATTCTCCTTCCCCAAAATGAGTCCTTCGGATGGTGCCTTTGGCATCAATTAAATACTCCGCAGGCCAATATTGATTGTTATAAGCATTCCAAGTTGCATAGTTGTTATCTTGAGGTACAGGATAATTAATATGATATTGCTTTATAGCATTCAAGACATTATTAGTATCCTTTTCAAACTCAAACTCCGGAGTATGTACGCCAATAACTACAAATCCCTGATCTTTATATTTGTCATACCAAGAAGTTATAAAGGGTAGTGACCGAATACAATTTATACAGGTATAAGTCCAGAAATCTACTAAGACCACCTTACCTTTAAGATCAGCTAAGGTTAAGGGCTTATCTGTATTAAGCCATTTGGTAATCCCAACAAAATCAGGTGCCCTTGTATTGGTGTTAAAAAGGTCACTTGTATCAATTGTGCTCTGTGGTGCTGATTGTTCCCCCTTTAAAGCATTAAGCTGTTTGGTAACAATGCTGTTGCTTTCGAATCCGTTCAAGGTTTGTCCTAGCTGTGGAAATGCTGCAAGAAAATTTAGCTGCAGCAGTTTATCGTAATTAAAGTAAATGGCTATGGCTGTAAGGATCATAATTACACCAAAAACTTGCTGAATACGTCCGGTATAAGGAGAAAGTATACGGGTGCGGGTAATGAAGCGTTGTCCTGCATAGGTGAAGATAAAAAGTGGTAAACCTACCCCAGTTACATAGGCAAGTGTCACCAAAATCACACCTATATTTACCATTCCTGTGGCAGCTAAAACTGCAATAGAAGCCAGAATTGGACCACCGCATGGAGACCAAACAAGACCAAGTGTTAAACCGGTTAAGAACCCTGCTTTAAAATCATTTGTACTTTGCTGCCTTGGAACACCAAATAATCCAACTAGTTTGCTGAAATACTTCTCAGTAAATATAGTAAGGGTAGGAATAATAAGTGATAACCCCAAGAATGTAATAACAACAACGGCAAATAGTCTTAGGATGTTAGGATCAAAGTGAAAGAGTCTTACCAAGTAAGAAACAGATAAAGTAAAAGCTGCAAAACTTATCATAACCCCAATTGTTACTCCCAGAGCCCGCCTATGATCTGATCCCTTGACGCTTGAGGATAGGACTATGGGAAGCATTGGCCACATACAAGGAGTTAAAATAGTTATCAGTCCTGCTAAAAATGCAAATCCTAAAAGTAATATCATAATTGCAATTTTTGCTGCTTTTATTTTCTAAATATCAATATCTTTTACTAATTCTTTTAGTTTTAGGGATACACATTTTTTCTTTGTTATCTCATCCTTAATGCCTTTTAAGTCTTCCTTCGATAATTAAATGTTTAACGGAGTAAAAATAAGGCCATCAAATCTATCCTTGCCTGTAGATGCAAAATAAGCTGCCCTCTCCCTTAGTTCCCGGGTTTGCAATATTACAAAAGAATAAGTTAGGTTATCGAGCATAAGAGAATTTCTCCTGATTGCCGCCTCGGTTCCTCTTGTAAGTATGGTTGTTTGTTCTTTATTAAGGATTCTGGCAGCATAAAGTACATCCTCAGTTTCCGCAAGAAAGATGTACTCTTTATCACCATACTGGAAAATGTCCCCGAAAGCAAAGGAAGTCATTGGGTTAATTTGAGAAGTAATTCTATGTCTTCTTTGTCCGCTTTGCTATCAGGATCCTTCGCCGCTAATGTATAGGGGATTTCGTCAAGAAACTTTGTTTCTTTCCAGGATGCTTCTTTATGAGAAGCATCTACAATAGAACTTGTAGGTTTATTACCAAATTTCTCGCAAACTCTTTTTAAAATTTCTAATTCTGTTTCAGAAAAGTATTTACTATCTGCATTTGTAAATTTTCTCGTAGGTAATACTCTAAACATATGGTAATTTTTTGGTTTTTCGATACGGATTGTATCTGAAAGCTCAGCAGAATCTAAATCATCTGCTACATCATCAACTAGATTTTTAATCGTTGATGGAATTGGACCCTTATCAAGATTAATATATGTATCAAAGGTTACAGGACTGCCATATTCTTTCAAGTGCATGAAATCTAGAAAGTAAAATAACTTCATTAGTTTTACTTTTCCCAGGAATCTTGGCTCCGTGTAATTGCAGAAATATAGTAAAATAGCTTTTAATTTTGCTAGAGGTATATTCATATTCCCTCCTTAAATATTCAAGGGTTCAAATTATATCCGAAACTTTCCCGAATTTCAAGATAGTCCATATATCCAGTGTGACTTATTATTTACATAATTGTCAAGTTTTGCAACTGGGACAAAATAGATCATTTTTAGTAAAAAATTATAATGAGTAGAGAAATGGTTTAAATCCCAGTATCCCAGTTTTTTGATGTAGCCCCAATTTACTATGTTGGAACTGCTATAATCTAATTATGATAAAAAGACTCCGTGAGAAAGAAATATTCAAAACAAAACTATTTACAATAAAAGATATTGATCTACAACTTGAAAACGGTAATGAAGTTACTTACCAAATAATAGAGAAAGCTGATACGGCTTTGATAGTACCAATAAATAGTAATGGGGAGTTAATTTTAGTTAAAGAATATTATTATGCAATTAATGAATACCAATATGGGTTGCCAAAAGGGAGAATAGAACTAGGATCAGATGATCTGGAAACTGCGAATAAGGAGCTACAGGAAGAAATTGGATATAAGGCAAATAAACTTGATAAGTTAGGAGTTTTGACAATGTCCCCTGGTTACTTAACACAGAAAACTCATGTAATTCTCGCAAGGGATTTGGTTCCGAGTAGACTTGAAGGTGATGAACCAGAACAGTTAGAGATTATTAAATATCCCTTCGCAAATTTTGAGGAACTAATAGAGGAAGATAAGCTCACAGAGTCTAGAATGATTGCCGCATTATTTCTTGCTAAAAAGTTTATGGAGAATTCCTGAAAAAAGTTCCAATTGTTTTAGAGCTGACGCTAAATCCGTAAAAAAAGAGTATTGATTCTAATACCTACTAGTAAGATAAGTTTGGCTAGATAAGGTGGAGCTTGATATATTTATTTTATCATACTACAATATGTAGTAAGCGGAGCTTGCGATAGTTCCACTGCTTCGCAGTGTAATAACTATCTAAAATCATGAATCAAAATCAAAAAGTTGGTAAGGTTTTGGGTGAGTTAGAATCAGAAGTAATGGAGGTAATTTGGCAATCTCCTAATTCTGTTTCAGTAAGAGATATCACTGAAATTCTTCAAAAAAAGCGCAAAATTGCCTATACCACTGTTATGACCATAATGAACCGTTTAGTAGATAAAGGACTTTTGAACCGTAAACAGGATGGCAGAGCTTATCTATACAAAGGCGCAGTTTCTAAAGATAAGTTTTTAACCAGAATCTCCCGCCAGATTATCAAAAACTTTGTGGCAAGTTTTGGTGATGCGGCAGTAGCTCATTTTGTAGAAGAAGTTGGAAAATTATCCCCTGCTAAAAGGGCAGGGTTGCGTAAACTATTAAAGGAGGCTAAAAAGCGATGAGTGCCAACAAAGCCTTCCTTGTGCAGCTTTTACTATCTTTAGTAGCTTTAGTAGGTTTGACAACTATTTTTATCAAAACAGTGCCAATGCTACTTTCTCATGTAGTTTATATATGTCAAAAAACTTTCTCCAACGTAATTTTCTCGTTCTCACATTCAGGACCACTATTTTTAATAATACTTGTGGCAAGCATTTTACTTATCGGTATTCTAACTCTAACTGTACTAACTCTAAAAACCAGAAGGTACCTTAAAAAAAATCTAAGCAGGCAGGTGTTAATACCATCCACCTTAAAATCAATAACTCTGCAGCTTGATTTAGTTGGCAAAATTAATGTTGTAAAGGATAATAACAAATTCTCTTTTTGCTATGGATTATTAGAGCCTAAGATTTGTATAAGCACTGGTCTTTTAAAAAACCTTACAGAAAATGAGCTGAAAGCAGTATTACTCCATGAAAGTTATCATCTAAAAAACCATGACCCTTTAAAGATTCTGCTTGGAAAAACCTCTGCTATCATGTTTTTCTTCATTCCAATCTTGAAAGATATCCAAAAATATTATGCTTTTTCTAAAGAAATCGCCGCAGATGAGGTGGTAATTAAAAATGGCAACAAGAATTCTCTAATTTCTGTTTTATCTAAACTGATGATGTCACCCCCACCTAAATTTGTTGGGGTAGCAGCACTTATCAATATAGATGATTTGGAAAAGAGGATCTTATATCTTAGTGGTAAACAAATCAAGCATACATTTAAACCCTCTGCTAAAAATATCCTACTATCAACCTTTGTAGTAGTATTTTCATTGATACTCGTTAATGCCCCTGTTTATGCTGTGAATTTGCACGAGGAGTCTATGGATAATCACGCTCTATTTATCTGCCCATTTGGTGATAGTTGCGCAGCCAGTTGTAGAGCAGAAAAAGAAGTTAATTTTAGCAAGAATATGCTATATACACCAAAGGATGATCATAAGTGAAAAGCCCTAAAGTTTTAGGTTTAATCATAGTTGCCGCTTTATTAGGTGGAGTTTTTCTGCTGTCTAAAAATCAAGCGAATCCTTCAAAAAGCCAGAACTCCACTTATGCTCATATTCATTCTGTTTTTAGAATTCCAACAGATGGGACAATCCTCATGGGAGCACATACTGGTTTATTCAAAAGTACCAATTCTGGCAAGACATTTGCGCGTGTACAGATAAAGATTAATGATTCATCAATAAATCCAGACGGAGAATTTATGAATTTTGCATATGATGGTACAAACAAAATTCTGTATGCTGGCACGCACGATTCCGGCCTATTAAAAAGCACAGATTTTGGTATCACCTGGAGTAGAGCTGATGCTGGTATTGAAGGGTATGATATTCATGGTTTGGCTATTAATCCTCTTGATACGAACCGCATGTATGCTTTTTCAGTAGATCATGGTGTCTTTGGCACAAAAGATGGCGCGCAAAGTTGGTACAAAATTGACGATGGACCTAAAAATCCGAATGTAAAAACCTTTGCCTATATGGCGACCCCATCTAGCATGGACCGTGGTATGAAGACAGATAAAACCACCAATATTGGTTATCTTTGGGCAGGAACAGGGGGAGGTTTATATAGCTCATTTGCCTGTTTTTGTGGGTGGACACCATCTCAGGGAGTTCCATCAAGTGTAACAGTATATGCACTTGCTGCAGATCCACTCAACAAAAGTGCAATGTTACTTGCGCAAAAAGACGGATTATATAGAACAATAGATGAAGGTAAAACCTTTATCCGGGTAAGTTCAGAGGTGAAAGATGTCGGTGCACTATGGTTTGATATAGAAAACCCAAAGCGTGTTTTTGCAGCAACAAACAGTGGTATTATTTATTCGAGTAATGATTCAGGTCTATCTTGGAGTAAAACACAATGAATAAATTCTTTAATTCCTGCAGACGTTGTTTAAATCCTTGGGTAGTTGGACTAATTATATTAGTAGTCATAGGCTTATTAATTTTTATTCCAAAAGTAGGAGCAGTAAGTTTAATAGCTGCCTTACCTTTAGTAGGTTGTACTGTTATGTGTGGAGCAATGGCTTTTATAATGAGAGGAAAGCATGATAAGTAAGTGTATAGTTAAATTCCTCTTGACAAGCCAAAGTTTATCTACTACAGTTAGTAGTAGATAATGAAAACAGAGACAAAAGTCATAGGTGTAATTGTATTAGCTACTATCCTCATCTTG
>Ga0209515_10006483_pt1 | contig 14545 bp, 16 predicted proteins | sample Subgroupgradi54m_FD_187454 | JGI IMG/M metagenome (GOLD analysis project Ga0209515, IMG submission 187454) | Subsurface groundwater microbial communities from S. Glens Falls, New York, USA - GMW60B uncontaminated upgradient, 5.4 m (SPAdes)... ...
GAACCGATACTGAAGGGGATCGTTGTTGGCGTCGGTGGCGGTCGCCGAGAGTGTGACCAAAGTCCCTGGGTAGAAACGGCTGTTGTTCGCAGGACTAAAGGCCGATATATAAGGAGGGAGGTTCCCACTGAAGGGGGTGCTGCCTCCACCGGTCAAGATCACCCCGCCCCCACTCATCCGGCCGCCCATCGGCTCCCCCAGGGCGGCCCAGGTCACCTGAAAGCCGGGTGTAGCGGCCTGGCCACCGCCGCTGACCATCTGGTCCTTTTGAATGGCGGCAGAGGCCACCTCCGCGAAGCAAATCAAGGCGATGAAGAACCCTAGTGCCAACCTATGTCTCACGATTCTTCCTCTTAGGTCTGTTCACCCTTCGACTCGGCTCAGGACAGGCTTGTCCAGGCCGTTCGTGGTGAGCCTGTCGAACCACCGGCTCAGGGCGAACGGTGTTTAGCTCGCCCCGAGGAGCTTTTCCAGCCGCGCCACCCGTTCCTCCAGCGTCAAGCTCTTGGGATCCTTGGAACGCTCCTGATCTTTCTGGCGCTGCTGGGCGTAACGCTGCTGGGCCTGCGCCGGAAGATCTTTCTCGCTGCGGACTTCACGCACCGCGAACGCCGCCTGCGGAATGAAGAAAAGTGTTCCCGCCAGGATCACGATCATCGCCCTATTCATCGCGGACACTCCTTAACAGGTGAATCTCGCCGCCTGGGCTGTCTCGCCAGGCTACCAGCATGGCTCCCACCCCTTCCCCGAAGCCAACCGGCTGGGCCTCTTGGGTCAGATCCAGCAGGTAATCGGCCCCGGAGGCGGTCTTCTCCACCCACAGACGAAACGCCCCGCTGCCCACATTCGGGTGATAGGCCGAAAGGCTGTACTGCTTTCCCTGAACCCAGAAGTTGCCCCCCACCACAGAGAGGGTGCCATCCGGGTTGTCGGTAACCTCCAGGTCGTACCAGATCCGATTGTGATCGGAGCGCTGCGGATGAACCTGGAGGGCGAGGGTGGATCCCACCAGGGTAAGCCAGATGAAACTTACGATGATCCCCGTGATTGCTTTTGCGTGTCTCATGGTCATCCTAGTCCTGTCCGATGGCCACCCAATAGGCGTTCACCGTCGTATTGGGTGGGCCGTTATCGACTCTCACGTTGATTCCCCACGTGCCAGGGACGTACACCTGCCAGAACCCCTGGTAGCCGGGATTGGCGCTGGTGATCAGGGCAATCCGTACCGTCCGGAAGGCTCGTTCAAATGGAACGCTGTTGTTGGCGACACCATTGGCGGTCAGGGTCACCTGAAACTCCCCCATCTCCATTCGCCATTCCCCTTGATCGGTCTTGTCCAACCAGGTGATATCGCCGATCGACTTCTTGAAGTTGCTGATTCGGATCTGCTCATCGTTGGGATGAGGGCGAAAGGCGAAGGGGGCGCCTCCCTCCACGAGAGCGGCCCCATCAACCCAGGCGTTTGCATCCCCACCGGTGATCTCCAAGGCCACCTGTAGCTTGGTGGCGGCTGGATCGAGAGTCCGGGTGATGGTAAGAAGCTCAAAAGCTCCCCCTCCTGTGTGGTAAACGGAATAGGAGGAACCTACCCCGTCGCTGATGGAGAGGTGGGTTCGACTGGGAACGGTGGCCTTGACCCATGCAGAAAAGGTGTAGGTGCGGCTCGGGATATAGGAGACTCCCCCGGCCCGAGCGGTCACATCCTGGTTCAAGGTGGCGTCGGCGCCGACCCGGCTAAGGCTCGCTGAGGCCAGGCCCAGTTTGATAAAGGTGGTCTCCTTGGCAAGGGCAGCACCACCGGTTGGACTCCATTGGTCCGGGGCTGCGCTTACACCAGTCGACCAGCTCTCAAAGGAGCCGTTCTTCACCAGGTTCCCGGGTTGAACCCCTTCGGACCTGGCCAACTGATCGGCCTTGGCCGAAAGGTAGGCATTGGGCACCGAGGCCACCTGAGTACGGGGGGTCAGCTCCGCTGCCCCATCGACCGAGACAGCCATCCAGCAGTTGATGTCAAAGTTGAGACTCAAGGGGGCGACCTGTCCCAACAGGACGCTAAAGGCTCCTTGGGTGAGCGGGATGTTGGTTTGGATCTCCTCCCACATCTTGGTGCCACCGATAGCGGCATCATAGAAGCGGAAGGTCAAGTTATGGGAGCCCGTCAAGGGAGCCCCGTTGCCATCGGTCAACGTCCCCTGGTAACGGATCAGGGGCGGCACCTGGGCCAAGGCGTGGCCAGGCAGGGCGAAGATGAGGAACCCAAGAACCAGTGCTGCTGTCTTCCATCGCATCGAGACGTCCCTCCTAATTGATACAATCAAATATACTGCATAAATTGCAAATTGTCAATAGGAAAAAATAATTTTCTTATATTATTTGCAAAGAGGGGTAGCGCTGAAGGGGCTTACTCCGGGCGGTACTGGACGAGGAATTCGTAGCGGGCTTGGGAGGATTTCATCTCTCGAGGAAAACGGGGATACGGGACGGACAAGCGGGCTCCCTCGAGAGCCGCCAGCCCCAAGCGGGGATCGGTCGTCTCCAGGACGCTCGCCTCCTGAAGGGCTCCGCTGGGATCTAGGGCGAGAAGCAATCGGACCGTTCCCTGAACCCGGAACGCTGGGTAGGCCAAATGAGCTCTGAGGTGATCCCGAACCTGTTGCTTGTGCTCTAGAAAAGCAAACTCTCCCTCCGGCAAGCTGGCCGCACCCGAAGAATTGGTAGGAGGAGGGGAAGGATGGGGGGTAACACTCACCCGCTCCGGCTCGGGCGAAGGTGGAGAGGGGGAAGGACGAGGAGAAACAGGAGGCTCGGGGAGGGATAGCCGGGGAGCTGTCGCTGACGGCGCAGGCTGCGGTGTAGCCGGCGGCCTGTCAGGTTTCGGAGCCATCGATCCAAGCGTATCCAAAACCTGTCTTGCCCTGGTTCTGCCATCGGCGACTTGATAGGTGACCTCGATCGTATGGAGCACCTCCCGTGGCGGAACGAACCATTCGTTGGGCCAGGAAAACAAGAGCCCCAGATGAACCACCACCGACCAGCCGATGGCTGCCTTTAAACCCATCGGGCCTCTCCCCCATCCTGGAAGGGCTGCCTGTGTCCCCAGCGATCCGAAAAAATCAGATGATTCACCGAAAGACGCGGCGCCCAGCCCGCCACCTCTAACTCTGGACGAGACAGGAATTCCACCGGATAACCGACACACAGGTACGCCACAGGGATGATTCCGGAGGGAATCCTTAAGATCGCCTTGAGTCGATCGTTTCTGAGAATGCTCACCCACCCCACCCCGATCCCTTCAGCCCGTGCCGCTAGCCACAGGTTCTGGATGCATAAGCAGGTGCTGTAGACATCGGTCCGTCGGACCGTGTTTCTTCCCAGGACATGGGGGCCAAAGCGTCTGGGATCACAAGTGACACACAGATTCACGGGAGCCTCCGAGATCCCCTCCAGCTTGAGTTTCCCGTAAAGCTCGCGGCGCTTTCCCCGGAATCGGCGGGCCGCCTGGGTGTTCTGCGCAAGAAACAACTGTTTTACCCGGGCCTTGATCTGGGGATCGCGGATGACAATGAAGTTCCATGGCTGCATGAAACCGACCGAGGGGGCATGATGGGCCGCCGTGAGGATCCTCTTTAAGACATCCTGCGGAATGGGACGAGGGTGGAATCGCCGAACGTCTCGTCGAGAGAAGATCAACTGATAGATCGGATGCTCTACGACGGGAGGCGGCGCCATCGAAGCCAAGTCTGCCTATCCTCTTCTTCTGTGAGAACCGCCGGGTTGACGACGACGCTCACCGTCAACCAGTGGAATCGTCTACGCACCACTTGGCTGAGGGGACCCTTCAGAATGCGCTCCTGAGGGAGAGTCAAGCGAGAGCAGACCACGGCGCGGGTTTGGCTGGGGATTCCTTTCTCAATCAGAAACTGCGCCATTCGCTGCGGGGTAAGATCCGGACTGGCCAACACCACCAGGTGTCGTCCCTGACGAAAGGCCTCGATCAGGTGAAGGGACCTCAAGGTCTGATCCCCGTAATCATGAAATGAAAACAGTGCCGACTCATCCAGGTTGACCTTGGCCAAGGCCGCAGCCATCTGGATCGAGCTGATCCCCGGGATGATGGAAATTTTAAAGTCGTGAAAAATCTCAAGCAACCCTTTCAGCCCCGAGGAGATGCAAGGGTCCCCTACCCTGGGAACGGCCACCGACCTTCGAGACTGGCGGGCCAGCGCAGCTACCCGACGGATCACCCGTCGATAGTTCTTGACGTTCTGGAGGAAGGTCTTCTTGCCATCCAACCATCGCTGGATCGGTAGAAGATCCATCTCCCACCCCACCACGATCTGGGCCTCTCGCAAGGCTGCCACCGCTTGGGGAGTCACGAGCTCAGGACTTCCCGGGCCAACCCCAATGACAGAGAGCCTCAGTTCACCCATGAGGATTCTTCTAAAGAAGGGCTCGCGCCTGTGAAGGAGGCGGCTTCGGGAAGAGATCCGGATGAAACAGGGCCGCCATCAATTTCAACCCTTGGATCAGGCGCGGCCCCGGCCGATGAAAGAAGGAGGTGTCCACCGCAAAGACCCTTCCCTGCTGGACCGCGCTTAAAGCGCGCCAACCCGGACGCCGAGTCAAAAGGGGCATCTCCTTGATCGTCCGAGCCATCGAAAATGAACAGGGCATCGCGATGATCACATCCGGGTTTACCCGCCGAACCTGTTCCCAGGTAAGCCGAGGAGAATCCTCTCCGACCTTCCCCAGGGAATCGATGCCACCGGCCATGGTCACCAATTCCGGGATCCAATGACCAGCCGCAAACAGGGGATCCAGCCACTCCGCGCACCAAACCTTTGGCTTTCTCCTGACACGGCTGACGCGACGCTGAGTAATCTGGGCCTCCCGACGCAGACGACCCGACAGCGCCTTGGCCTGGCGGGTACGGCCGGTGGCATGCCCCAAGACCTCAATCGAATCAAACAGCTCCTCAAATCGGCGCGCCGAGACCGTGACGGCCTTTGGGATAGGGGAAAGCCCTTGGATCGCCTCGACCACCTCCGGGTGGCTGGCGGCACAGACATTGCACAATTCCTGGGTAACGACCAGGTCCGGGTGCAGCCGCTTGAGGAGAGAACGCTCGATCCGGTAATGGTGCTCCCCCCTCTTGCGCAGATCCTGGACCGCCTCGTCGATCTCACGGCTGGACAGGTGATCGGAATCGATGCGGCTGCGCACCACAATCGGCTTATGGCGGACTTGGGGAGGATAATCGCAGCGTTCGCTGCGGCCCACCACCCAGCGGCCACATCCCAAGGCATACAACAACTCCGTGGCCGAGGAAAAGAAGGAGCAGATTCGCATGGGGCTTTTCACTTACTCCAAGAAAAGGCTTCTGGCCTCCATCTGAAAAATAGACACGCAAACATCCCATAGACACTCAGGAACAATCCGGTAAAGAGTGTATCGCCGATGAAGGAGCGCTGGAGGTAGGGCAGGCTCGCAGCCACGGAGAGGAAGATCCCCTGCGAGGTCTTGGGCACAACGGCGCAGGTGCCGGTGAGCCAGTCACCCACGGCCAACGTCAAATGGAAGATCGGCGAGGAAATAAGCAGTGCCATCAACAGGGAGCGAAAGGAGGGGCGAACCTTAAGCGCCACGATCGTGGCCACCACCAGCCCCATCCCCACGAGCCGAACCAGGGTAAAGGACGAGAAACCAATCAAAAAATCCCTCACCAGGACGCCCCCTAAGCCCACGATGAAAAGTTCCCGGGGACGCAGGAAACAGGCGGCGCACAGGATCGCCCCCAAGATGGGTGCTACCCCGAATACATGATGAAACTGACCCGCCACAACACCGCATGCCAACATCAAGATGCCCGCTACCATCATTCGAACCTCCTCATTGTTCTTTCTCCTGCTTCTCCAACTTAAATCTGATGGGGATCTCTACCTGCGAGGCGAAGATCTGCCCCTGCCTGCGCGCCGGGATGAACTGCCACTGACGCAAGGAGACTAAAGCAGCCTCATCCAATGAAGGAAAGCCGGAGCTTTTGATGACCCGAACCGAGTCGGCCCGGCCGATCGGCGTCACCAACGCCTGGACAATCACGGTCCCCTCCCAGCCGTGAAGCCGCGCCGCCCAAGGGTACCGGGGAGCCGGATTGCGCAAAGCAGACGGTTCCGTGCGCAGGGTCGCTCCATCGTCATTGACCCAGGCCTCCTGTTGGGCAGGTGCGGCAGTTCCCTTTTTCGATTCCTTCTCCTGTGCCTTCTCTCCATCGCCTAAGGAGATCTCAGGGGAGGTAGAATCTCCCGGTGAAGGGATGTTTTTCCCAGGGGAAGCCACCCATTCCAGTTCAATGGAACTGACCCCGCGAACGACGTCGGTGCTGACGTTGGAGGTAAACCCCCCGCCAAAGCTCACCGGCATGAGCAAAAGGGCGTGGACTCCGATGGAGAACAGCATCGATTTTGCCATGCGACGATTCACCTAGGATACCTCTCTTCTCCTGGCAAGGTCAACGCCATCTTTCTATTCAGGCAAAGTCGTGATGCGAACCTTGGAGAAGCCTGCCTCGCGACACAGGTCCCATAATTCGATCAACTTTTCCACACGGGCATTCCGATCCGACCGAATCAAGAGGGATTGGCTGCTTTCTAGATTCGTCAGTTTCTGGCGGAGCTGCCTCAAGGTTACCGCGGTACCGTTCAAGTAGACGGCGTGATCTTTCGTCAGCGTGATGACAGGGCTTTTCTCGACTAAGTGTTGACCCGTTGCCGCCTTGGGGAGACTCACCTCGATCCCCTGCTCCAAGAGGGGGGCAGTGACCATAAAGATGGCCAGCAGCACCAACATGACGTCCACCAAGGGTGTGACGTTGATCTCGGAAATCGGCGCAAGGACCTCCTGCCCGGTTTTCATACGGCCTTCTTCGCCAACAGATCTTGGAGCTGTTCTGAGAAATTTTCCATTTCAAGGGTCATCTTCCGAGCCCAGCGAAGATAGGCATTGTAGGCCATGACCGCAGGGATCGCCGCCACCAACCCCGCCGCGGTGGTAATGAGTGCCTCGGCAATCCCAGGGGCGACAACCGCAAGGGAGGCCGATCCGGTCACCCCAATTCCCCGAAAGGAGTTGATGATCCCCCAGACCGTCCCCAGAAGCCCAATGAAAGGGGTCGTGGAGCCTGTCACCGCTAGGAATGTCAGGTAGGCATACAATTTTTCTGCTTCTATCGCCTGCTGTCTCTTCAGCAAACGGTCGATCTTGTCCCCAGAGAGAGAAGCCTTTGATGGATAGACCGATTTGAACAGCCTGGCCAAGGGGCTCATCGGGAGGGCATCGGCTGCCTGGAGCAGGTCTTGGGGGTGGTGCCCGAAGTTGAACGTCGACAGGAAAGATTCGGACTCCCTGGAGGCGGCTCTTAAATGGTCATACTTGTACACGATGATCGACCAGGAACCGACCGAGAAACCCACCAAGAGGGTTAAGATGAGTTTGACAAAAAAACTGGCGTGCAGGACCAATTGAAAGGCTGATTCTTGCATATCACCTCCCTATCAACTTCATCGCTCCACGGTAACTCCCACGCTGGCGACGGTGCCGGGTTCGGGGAATCCTAAAATCTCGGAGTAGGTTCGATTCGTGAGGTTCTCCACCCGGACGTATCCCTTGATCCAAGGTGCAAATCGGTACTGGGCAAACAGATTCAATTTTAAGTACCCTTTGGTTTTGTTGCGCGCATTGCTGCCGGTCGATTCCTCTCGAGAGCTGACCAAAATCCCTTCGATTCGGGTTTCCCACTTTTGGGTAGGAGTGAATCCCACAGAAAAGCCCGCGGTATTCTTTGGAATTCGAAGGAGCTCCTCCTCACTGGGCCGCTGGTTCGCCTCCAGATGGGTGTACGAGCCGGTCAAGAGCCACGGCTTCCAGGGTCTGAGCCTTGTCTCAAGCTCCACCCCATCCTCCCGCGCCTTGCCCGCATTCCGCGGCTCTGAGGTAGTAGGAGTGAGGCGCACCGTCTGGATGAGATCCTGGTAGTCGGTTCGAAATGCCGTCCCTGACCAATCGACCTTGTTCTCCAACAACACCTGATCCACCCCCCACTCAAAGGTCCTGCTCTTCTCCGGACCCAGATTAGGATTTCCAAAGTTCGGGAAGAAAAGCTCATTTAAGTTAGGCACGCGAAACCCCTCACCCCAACCACCCCGAAGTTTTAAGTTGAGCGGTGCTACAAAATAAGCCGCTGAGGCATTGAACACCTGATCCCAGCCGAAGGAGCTTTCCCGGAAACGGCGCACGCCGGTCACCACCGTCAGTGGCTCCATCGGGTGCCACTGGTTCTGCAGATATCCTGCCCAGGTGGTCTGTGCCTTGGAGAATTGTCCGTTGTCTCCCTGTCGGTCTTCAAACTCCGTCCCGAGTGTCACGGTGTCCCATTCCACCGGAGAAAGACGATGTGACCACTCGGTTCCGTACCGCTGCGTGTTCAGCTTAAAGAAGCTATCTGGGTCTGTTTCCCCGTTGGAGGGATCGTTGTCGATGAGCTTGGCCGTCTGCGTTGAGAGCCTGAAGGTCTGCGACCACCAAGAGGTAACCGGAGATTCAAACGTGCCGGAGGCGATCGTCTGGTTCTCTCGATCTCGACGATTCGGATCGGGAAGAAAGGCCCCATCCTCGATTCCGATGATCGCAAAGAGGTGGCGAAGTGAGAGATCGATCTTGGCCTGAGGGGTCAAATCGTATCCGATTCTTGTGGAGAGGTTGGTATTTTGATAATCGTCGTTTTCGCTTAGGCCATCGCTGTCGATCCGAGAGGCGGAGCCGGAGAGGTGCCACTTCCCCGCCGCCCCCTGGAAGGAGCTGATCTCCCGAAAGGTGTTCAGGCTTCCATACTCCTGGGTGTAAGAGGCCTTCAAGGGCCCCTCCCCTCGACGAGTGATCAGGTTCACGACACCCCCCATGGCATCTGACCCGTAAAGGGTACTGGCAGGTCCCCTGAGGATTTCTACCCGCTCCAGGTTATCGGGTGAGAAGTGGTTAAAGTCGAAAGAGCCGGTGGTGGGACTGGCCACGTGAACCCCATCCACCGTGACATGGACCTGAGTGGGACTGGCTCCCCGAACCACCACGGCGGTGGTCCGGCCAATGGTGCCGCTTCGGCGAACAAAGGTTCCTGGCACGTCTCTGAAGCTTTCTGAGACGAGCCCCCCCTCTTGGGCACTCGACTCTCCTTCGGAAACCACGCTGACCGCCTGAGTCACCTGCTTGGCCGGAGTCTTGGCCTTGGTAGCGGTCACGATCACCTCTTCCAAACGAGTCGGCTCCTCGGCCCTGGCAGCTGCCGCCCATCCCAATCCAACCACCATCCCACACAACCACCATCGATGATGCCGCATTCCTTACCCCCTTGTCTTCTACTTCCTCTTTGTCAACAACATCCCTATTTCCCAATTTCGGGCCGCCTGGACGAATCGCTCTGCCCAGCGGGGCCGACTCAAGAAATGCAGATGAATGTAAGAAGCCAACAGATTCCCATGGGCATAGCCCTCCAACCTTCCCCCTCCACCCGCCACGGAGGTTGCCTCGTAGGCTGCGGTCGACTTCGTAGGAATCCCTGTGCAAACCGAATGGTGGAATTCGTGTCCTTTCGCGCTTTCCCCTACCCGAGCCAATAAGCTGGGTCGTCGGGCCCGTAACTGTTTATAACCAAAATGTTGAAGCCGATCGGTCATCTGGATTTCACCTGGAACAAGTCCAACCATCGGATGGCGATGGCCTTTCGTATCGGCGATGGACCTAGCCAAATACATCAGGCCCCCACACTCCGCATAGATGGGCATGCCAGACTTGATAGCCTGGCGGATTTCTCGATGAAGTCTGCGATTCCGGGCCAATTCAGAGGCGTAAACTTCAGGAAACCCTCCTCCCAGGTACAAGGCACCTACCCCAGACGGTAGCTGGGAATCTCTTAAGGGGCTGAAAGGAACCAGCTCGGCCCCGAACTCTTCTAAAAGTTCCATGTTCTCCGGGTAGTAAAAATGGAAGGCCTCATCCATGGCCACGCCGATCGAGATTGCTTCGGTCCGTTCGCCCTGAGCCCGCCGTTCTCCTTCGACCAGCTCAGGACGAACGGCGGAGTCGAAGGGTTGAGCTCGTCTGGCCATCCGCTCAACAGCCGCCAAATCCACTCCTTCCCGAATCCTGGCCAACAAAGGAGCGCAGATCCTCTGCCAGCCTCGCTCCTCGTTGGAAGGGATAAGTCCCAGATGGCGTTCCGGCAGTACGCATCGGTCATCCTTTGGCAGAAAGCCCACCACTGGAATCCTGGCCAAGCGCTCGATTCCCTCCTTGACCAGGCGATAATGCCCTGGGCCAGCCATCCGGTTGAGAAGGCATCCTACGATCTGGACATGCGGGTCAAAGTCGACGTAACCCCTGACGATCGCCGCTGCCGAACGAGACAGGGCGCTGGCGTCCAGAACCAAAAGGACCGGACACCGTAAAAGTTTGGCAAGCTCTGCCGTGCTTGCCTGCTCCCCGGTGGCTCCGATCCCGTCGTACAAACCCATCACCCCTTCAATGAGGGCCACATCCACCCCTTGGCAGGTTCGCTGGAAAAGAGGAATAAGTCCTGCGGGAGGAATCATCCAGGTGTCTAGATTCCGGGAGGTCCGGCCTGCCACTTTCGTGTGATATCCAGGATCGATGTAATCTGGACCCAGCTTAAAGGGCTGGACGCGCAGCCCCCGTTGCATCAGTCCCTGGATGAGTCCGATCGTCACGGTGGTCTTGCCTACCCCGCTGTGGGTTCCTGCAATGAGGAGCCGTGGGATCCTCATCTAAAGAAGCTCCCGATTCCCCATCGAACAAGAATCGCAGCCAGAAAGCCCATCAGTGAGCAGGCAACCATCAGTCGAATCGCCTCAAGAATCACCCCTGGCCTCAAGGGCCGCTTGAAGTCTCCCAGGTAAGGAACTTGAACCGCCTTTCCCTGATAGAGATTGATTCCGCCCAAGCGTACTCCCAGGGCCCCGGCAAAAGCCGCTTCCGGCATCCAAGAGTTTTCTCTCCTGTCCCAGGCATCGCGAAAAAGCACTCGAAGGCTTTCTCGACCTGAGAAGCCGATCAGGCACGCCGCCAAGGCGATGAGAAACCCGGTGATTCGGGCAGGGAGGGCGTTCATCCAGGAATCCACCCGTGCCGCACCTCGCCCGAACTTCAGATACCGGGCACTCCGGTATCCGACCATCGAATCCAACGTGTTTACCGCCTTGTAGACACAAGCCAAGGCCACTCCACCGATGGCCGCGTAAAAAAGCGGAGCGATGATCCCGTCCATGGTGCTCTCTCCAACCGTCTCCACCGTCGCCCGAACCACCTCTGATTCGCTAAGGTCTTGCGTGTCTCGGCCCACAATCATCGCCACCTTTGCCCGCGCCTGACTCAAATTGCCAGATTGGAGCGCTCGGTAAACCGGCCAACTCTCTACCGCCAGATCCCGGGTCGACAGGCAGGCATAGAGAAGTACCACCTCCACCCCACGACCCAACCAAGGAGAGAATTGAGCCGCGCTAAAAAGGAGAGCAACGACTAGCCCAAGCGTCCCTAAGATCACCCCGATGACCAGAAGCCAACCCGCCATCCTCTCGTTCTTCAGCCAGGCCCTGAGGAGATTCTCACCCCGAGAGATCGCCCATCCGAGCGCTCTTACCGGATGAGGCAACCACCGGGGATCCCCCACCATCAGGTCCAGCAGGTAGGCCAGAGCGAGTGTCACGCCTTGGATACCCATGGGACCTGATCCATGATCTTCTCCAGCCATAGGTGATCTCGCACGGCCTCCACCAAATGGTCGTAAGGATCTAACCCCTCACCCTTGTCCCTCTCCCCTAAGGGGAGAGGGTGGGGGTGAGGGGATTCCTCAGGCCTTCCCAAACGTTTCAAGAGATGGTGCCGGAAGCCCTCTTCATCGAACACCCCGTGGAGATAGGTCCCCCAGACCTTGCCCTCCAGGGCTTGGCAGCCATCCCATTCATCGATCGGTTCCCCGCCCCGCTGCTTCAACCGGAAAACCGGTTTCCCCCGTCGAGCTCCCTGGAGCCGCCCCATGTGAATCTCGTACCCGCGCACCGGTTCTCCACTTTCGATGTGAATTCCGCCAACCTGCGCGGTCACCTTGGAGGAAAGGAACAGGGTGTTGGTAGGAAGCAGCCCCAAACCCGGCATGGCGCTCACCTGCGACTCCACGTGGCTGGGATCGTAGATCATTCCCCCCAGCATCTGAAACCCTCCGCAGATCCCAAGGACCTCTACCCCTTCCCTCGCGCACTCAGCGATGTAACGATCCAACCCTGTGCGCTTAAGCCAGTCCAAATCGCCCATGGTGCTCTTGGATCCGGGCAAGATCAAAAGATCGGGCCTGTCGCCCTTTGGGGGGGGTGGCTGCGCCAGGTACTGAATCGCCACATCCGGTTCCTGATGCAAGGGGTCAAAGTCGGTAAAGTTGGCAATCGTGGGATATCGGATCACCTGGATGAGGAGATACTTCCCCTCACCCTTTCCCTCTCCCCTCAGGGGAGAGGGTGGGGTGAGGGGGACCCCCAAGCTATCCTCCTCTGGAATCCTAAGATCCGAAAGAAATGGCACCACCCCAAGAACAGGCCGGCCGGTTCGTTCTTCCAACCAGCGAAGTCCAGGCTCAAGAAGCGCACGATCCCCTCGAAATTTGTTGATGATGAAGCCTTTCACCCGATCCCGGTCCTTGGGCTCGATCAGTTCCAGGGTGCCGACCAGTTGAGCAAAGGCCCCACCCCGCTCAATGTCGGCCACCAGCACCACCGGGGCCTGGGCCATGTGAGCGACCACCATGTTGGCCAGATCGGTCTGTCGCAGGTTCACCTCCGCAGGAGAGCCGGCCCCCTCGATGACGATAAAGTCGTACGAGCTCATCAGCCTCTGCAGAGACGTTTCGATGGCCTTCAGAAGGGTCTCTCGCAGACGGGAGAAGTCAGCCGCCGGCACAACACCCATGGGCTTACCTAAGACAATCACCTGTGAGGAATGTTCTGCCGTGGGCTTGAACAAAACCGGATTCATCGAAACCTCCGGTTCGATCCCACAAGCCTTGGCCTGAACTGCCTGGGCAGTGGCCATCTCTCCCCCATCCCGAGTCACCCAGGCGTTGTTGGACATGTTCACCGCTTTGAAAGGGGCGACTCGGATTCCTTTTTTGTGGAGGATCCGACACAGGGCTGTGGTCAAAACGGACTTGCCTACATGAGAGGCAGTTCCCTGGAACATCAAGGTGCTAGCCGGCATGAGAGAAAAATCTCCGCAGGGCCTCTACCAGAAGGCCATTCTCTTCAAGGCGACGGACCGCCAGCCGGATGAACTGTCCCCTGGCCAACCCCGTGAAATCATCGCAGGTTCGAATCAGAATCCCCTGAGCCTGAAGCTTCTGTGCCAGCCCTTGGTTGGACCCTTTCGGATCTGTCATCCGACAGAGGAAGAAGTTTGCTTCTGAAGGATAGGGGGAAAGTCCAGGTAGCGTCGATAAACCTTCCCAGAGTAAGTGCTTCAACTCCTTGATCCTTTGCCTGGAATCCTTGAGATATCTTTCCTCCTTAAACAATCCAGCTCCCACAAAAGCGGCCAGGGCATTCATCGCCCAGGGAGGTTGAATCGAGTTGAGTTCCTCCACCGCTCTTTTAGAAGCTGCCAGATATCCGATCCGAAGCCCGGGTACCGAGAAACTCTTTGTCATGGAGCGTAAGACGATCAGGTGGGGAAACCGTTTCACAAAAGGAACCACCGAGTAACGCAGCCGATCTTCCACAAGGTCCATGGTGGCCTCATCCACGACGATCCAGGTCCCTGCTTGTTCACAAGTCTGTATGAGCTGAAGTAACTCCCCCATCGGCCAGAGGGTGCCTGTGGGGTTGTTCGGATTGCAAAGGAAAAGAAGCCTCGCCCCTCGAAGACCAAGCGCCCCGTTGAGCGCGGGAGGCAAAAATCGGTTTTCCTCTTGAAGGGGCCAAGGCACCAGATCCCCTCCCTCTGCGGTAACGGCCCGCTCATACTCGGTAAAGGTGGGGGTCACCACAGCAACCCGGCTTTTCCGCTGCCACCGACTGATCAAATGGATCAGCTGCGCCGTCCCGTTACCGGGCAGGATGTGGGAGGGGTCAATCCCATGGAAACGGGCCGCTGCTTCACGGAAATCTCGATAGGTCGGCTCAGGGTACCAAGGAACTTTCTTACAGCCTTCCTGAAGAAGGAAAGACACACTCTCCGGCGGCCCCGATGGATTAAGATCCGCACTAAAGTCGAGGATTTCTTCGGGATGGGAACCTTGTGTATCCAACAAGGCCCAAGGATTCCCACCGTGTGTTTTCGGGGTCACCCCACCACCTGGAGGTAAAGTAAGAGACTCACCTCGATCACCTCATTGACCGCCCCCAGGGTATCCCCGGTGATCCCACCCAGGCGCCCCAGGAAAAACCGATTAAGACCCCAGGTGATGACAATGGCCCCTCCGACACAGAGCAATCCT
>Ga0209515_10006484_pt1 | contig 14543 bp, 7 predicted proteins | sample Subgroupgradi54m_FD_187454 | JGI IMG/M metagenome (GOLD analysis project Ga0209515, IMG submission 187454) | Subsurface groundwater microbial communities from S. Glens Falls, New York, USA - GMW60B uncontaminated upgradient, 5.4 m (SPAdes)... ...
CCAGTTTGACATCATGGCGTTCGAATTCCTCAACAAGGGTCAGGAAGTTGATGACATTGCGGGAGATCCGGTCCATCTTCGTGAAGACGACCACGTCCACCAGGTGGCCGCGGACCTTCTCCATGAGCTGGGAGAAACCTGGTCGGTCCAGATTCTTGCCGGAGCAGCCCCTGCGCTTGCCGTCCTTATCCTCGCCCTCTACGAACGTGTCGGTGAGCTGCCAGTTCTGGCCGGCCCGCTGTTTGTCCTCAACGTAGCGGACGAGGCGATCGCGCTGGGTATCCAGGGAGGAATCTTCCTTGGACGCCTGCTTGTCGGTTGACACGCGGCAGTAGATCGCGATCCGCTGGACCGGCGGCGTGCTCTGCTTTGAGTCGGCCATTATGCTGCGCCTCGTCCGTGTGACCCTATCATTGGGAAGGGAAGCCCGGTTTTCCGGCTGGAGTTTCTTTGGTGTCCCGGAGGATGCGCGCCAGCGAGTTCAACAACAGCGCCTCGCGCTCTTCCTCGTCCATGTACCGATGGGGGTCGAAATCCTCCGCCGGCACGCCGTCCTGTGTTGGGACCCTGCATATCTCCACCTGCAGTTTGGGCCGACGTCTTCGTCTCATGGCTCCCCCTTGGCTGCGTTTCTTCTCCCCCAATAGATAGAGGGGGGTTGCAGCCTTGAATGGGGACACCTCGAGACGAAAAAAGTAGCTTCTGGCCCCATCTGGGCTGCCTTTTTTCTCCCCTACTGGATATAGGGGGTCTGCAGCCCCTCGATGGGGACACATCGAGACGAAAATCCCGTCGTGGCTGCTTTTCTCCCCCAAAGGATAAAGGGGGGTTGCAGCCTGGAAAGGGGGACATGTTTTGACGAAAAAGTTTTGCCATAGCGCAGATCGCTCGTAACATATTGAAATCATTCATGTTGCAATTCGTGGCCTGGCACCCTAACTCGCCCGGCACCCCGAATCAAGCTAATTCCCCACGTTTTTGCGGTCTTGCGACTGAGCGGTTCTTACGGTGAAAGGCCACCCTGTCTGATCGGGGGGCAGGTCACCCCCATGAGGATTTTCTTGACAGGCGTTATAGATCGTTATAGTCTATATTCACCATGCCGCAAGACCTGATTGACCAGCTCAACACCTACCGGCTCGAACATAGGCTCAGCCAGCCTCAGCTTGCCAAGAAGCTGGGTGTCACCTTCCAGACCGTCAACCGCTGGATCAGGCGCCACATGAAGCCTGGTCAAATTCATGAATATCACATCCGTAAACTCATTAGTTCTAAGCAAAAGGCAGGCGCATGAGTCCTCGGCCTTCAAACGGTCAGAACGGAACATCCCCCGAGGCCTGGATTTTGGTGCTGGAAAGTGCTGAAGCTTCTGCGGAAGCTTGCGAACCTGACAAATGAATGCCGAGATAACAACGCTTCCGATAGGCCAGCAAGTGTCCTTGCCAGGACACTTCGATGTCCCAGTCGTCCTGGAAGCCGCGCGCCCTCTCGGTAAGGGCTTCGAGTGCCGCGTTCGCTTGCCCGACGGCACGCTTGAAGAAGCCGTTCTTTCAGCGGAAGAAGCGACGGCCCTCGCGGGCGCTTCATCGAGCGCTGAGGCGAAGACGCCGCTCGCGAACGCCGACCAACTTCGTTTGCTCGTCGAATCCGCTCGCATCCGGCTGGCCTACACTCATGACCGCCATTTTGCCGTCAGCATGTCTGGCATCCGCACGCTGCCGCACCAGATTGAAGCGGTTTACATCAAGATGCTGCCGCAGCCGCGACTGCGGTTCCTGCTCGCCGACGATCCCGGCGCGGGCAAGACCATCATGGCCGGTCTGCTCATCAAGGAACTCAAGCTCCGCGAAGCCATCGAGCGCGTCCTCATCCTCTGCCCATCGCCGTTGACAATCCAGTGGCAGGACGAAATGCTTCGTTGGTTTGGCGAGTCCTTCGACATGATTTTTTCAGCGGTGGACCAGCAGCAACTCACGAACCCCTGGCAGCGTTCCAACCAGGTCATCGCCTCGATTGACTACGCCAAACAAGACGACGTGCGCGAGCGCGTCTGGCAACAGCGATGGGATTTGGTCATCATTGATGAAGCGCACAAGTGCAGTGCCTACACCAAAAGCTCATCCGGGCGCGGTGATGAAGTGGCGAAGACCAAGCGTTACCAACTGGCGGAACATCTCACCGCACAACCCGCTGGCCACGTCGTTCTGCTCACGGCCACGCCGCACCACGGCGACGACGACCGCTTCGCTCACTTCATCCGACTGCTCGACCCCGACCTGTTTCCAGAACCGCACCGGGTTGGAGCGAAGGCCGGCGAAATCCGGCGTGACATTCTCCGCTTGGGACCGGATTGCCCGTGGGCGTTGCGCCGGTTGAAGGAAGACTTGAGAGACATGGAGGGCCGGCGCCTGTTTCCCGACCGCCACGCCCACACCATCGCGTTCCGGCTGAACCGCGACGAATACGACCTCTACAAAGCCGTCACGGCTTACATCAATGAATTCCTGCCCCAAGCCAGCGGGAGGAAGAAACAGAGTGTCGCGCTCATCCGCACCGTCCTGCAACGCCGCCTGGCCAGTTCGACGCTGGCAATTTTTGAATCCATCCGCCGGCGTCTCGAAAAACAGCAAGCACTCCTGACAGAGTTGGAAGACCTGCCGCCCGCGCAACGCGCCCGCCGCCTTGCCCAACTGCAAGGCCGCCTCACCGACGCCGAGCAGGACGAGGACGACCTCGACGAAGCCGAGCGCGACCACCTGACGGACGAGTTCACCGCCGCACTTGAACTCGACCAGCTTCGCTCTGAAATCGTCGCGCTACAGGAATTGCTTTCTCGCGCCCGCCGCGTGCGCGACCAGGCTGCCGACTCCAAACTCTCCGCGCTTCACGAATGTCTCACGCGCGCCGAGTTCAAGGAACTGAGCGACGGCCGGGGCAAGCTGCTCATCTTCACCGAGCACCGCGACACGCTGAAACACCTGCGCCAACATCTCGAAGAATGGGGCTACACCGTGACGGAGATTCATGGCGGCATGAACCCCCACGAGCGCAAGCGCGCCCAGGAGGATTTCCGAACTGCGCGCCAGATTTGCGTCGCCACCGAAGCGGCGGGCGAAGGCATCAACCTTCAATTCTGCCGGTTGATGATTAACTACGACCTGCCTTGGAACCCCACGCGCCTGGAACAGCGGCTTGGCCGCATTCACCGCATCGGACAGGAGCGCGACTGTCACGCCTTCAATTTCGTTGCGGCGCAGTCCGAGGAAGGCCAGGACATCGTTGAGGGCAGAATCCTCACCCGCCTCCTGGAAAAGCTTGAACAAATGCGCGCGGTTCTGGCCGACCGCGTTTTCGATGTCATCGGCGAAGTGCTTTCGCTCAACGATGTCAATTTACCGGAGATGTTGCGCGAAGCGGCCCACGACCCGCGCCGCCTTGAGGAATACCTCGACAAAATCGAGCAGGTTGATCCGGCGCGGCTTACCCAATACGAGCAAGCGACCGGCATCGCGCTGGCCCGCGCGAACGTGGACTTCTCCGGCTTCCAACGCGCCAATGTAGAGGCCGAGGAGTCGCGCCTCATGCCGCGTTACGTCGAGGAGCAGTTTATCAAGTCGTGCGGCGAAATCGGTTTGAAGGTCGAACCACGGGCCGATGGACTCTGGCGAATTGAGCATGTCCTCGCCGACCTTCGCTCCGACCGGCTGGAAGCCGTCCGGCGCATGGGCAAGCCCGAGACCGCGTATCGCAAAATCACCTTCCACAAAAGCCATCTGGAAGAAGACCAGCACCTCGACGCCATTTTGCTTGGCCCCGGCAACCCACTATACGCTGCCGTGGACGAGCAGCTGAACGAGAAGTTCGCGCCGCTCATCGGTGGCATCGCTCTTTACGTGGACGCCACCGCCGAGACGCCTTGCCGCATACACTTTTTTGAAATTAGCGTGCGTGGCCAGAACACCAAGGGCGAAAACCAAACGCTCCACGGCGAGCTTATCGCCGTCCGCGAAGAACTGACCCACGGCGCGGCCGAAAAGTTTGCGGTGATTTCCGCCGATTGCCTTTTGGATTTGCCCGCCCATCCGACTGCGCCGGAAACCATCGGGCGGCTTGACCCTGGCCCGGCTGCCGACTTTCTCAAAAGTACCTACCAAAGCGAGCGCCGCCAGACGTGTCAGGAAGAACGCCGCCATTTCGTGCAAGTCTGCCGCGAGTATCTGGAAAAGTCGTTCGACGCCCGCTTGCGCGCCGCGCAAAACCGCGTCATGGAGTTGCGCCTCCGTGAAGCCGGCTCACCCGAAGTCGCGTTGGCCCGTCAACGAGCCGAGAACGACCTCGCGGACATTGGCCGCTCGCAGAAGGAGCGCATGGCCGGCCTTGACCGGCTCGCCATCGCCCGTCATGGCCCCGTGCGCCACATCGCCACCGCCGTTGTTGTGCCCGCGACGGACGCGCCGAAGACGGCCATCGCCGACTTGCTCGACGAACTCGATCCCGAGCTGAATCGCCAAAGCGAACTCGCGGCGGAAAACGTCGTCATCGCCTACGAGACGGCGCGCGGCTGGGAGACCGAGCGCGTCGGCCATCTCAAAATCGGCTTCGATGTCCGCAGCCTTGGCCCGGCAGCCGCGCAGACTGGCTATCGTGACCCGGTGCACGGCGTCCGCCGCATTGAAGTGAAGGGACGCGGACGCGGCAAACACGTCCGGCTCACGACCAACGAATGGTATAAAGCGGTGCAGCTTGGTGACACGTATTGGCTCTACGTCGTGTGGAACCCGCTCGACAAACCCGATGCGGAACCGCTCCGCATCCAGAATCCGGCCAAGCACCTTGACCACGCCAAAAAGGAAGTCGTGGCCGCCCGTTACTTTGACATTCCCGCCGCCGCGATCGAAGAAGCGGCGAAAGGAACCGGGAAAGCATGAGCACAGTCGCCCTCAAATCTCAAACCATCGGTGCCATCAGGCGATTTGTATCGCGTGGGACATCGCGCGATGGATTGAAAGGATTGCTTCTGGAAGCCGGCGCGAACGCTGACCGTATCCTGAAACTTTTCGTGGCAAGCAACATGACCGCGGCGGGATACAAATCCATGTCCGCTCTCCTGAACGAAGGATTCGACACTGTTTACGAGGATTTCGAGAAGCCCGAAGCCGACGGCATTTTGCTCAGGATGGCCAGTCTCATCCTGTCGCGGAGACGCGACAACCTTCCTCCTGAAGATGTTCAGGCACTCGAACAGGGCTTGGCCACGAGCGGCCTCAGCATCGCCCAGGTCACGCAAGCGACCACTACCATCCTGCCGATTGATGCGGCTTCGCAGCAAGCGGAGGCGGCCCAACTCCGCGAGGCGTCTGACCTTCTTGCAAAAGGATTGCGCCGCCTCACCACCGACCGGCCCGGCGCGATTACCGCCTGCACATCCGCTGCCGAATCCGTCTGCCGCGTCGCACTTGAGAGGCTCGGCCTGCCTTTGCCCGCCGGCAAGCAGTTTCCTGATTACTTCAACGCGCTCTGCCAGCAGACCAATATCGAAGCTCTCGCCCGGGTGAGCGGCGAAGACAGCAGGAAGGTCTTCACTTCCTTGCGCGGGCTGGCGCAGGGCGCCTATCAGGCTGCGCATCAGCTTGGGGACCGCCACGCGCACGGCGAAACCGCACCGGAGCCGTCGCCGTTCGCCACCGACTTGCTGGTCATATCCTGCGCCGCGCTCACCACCCTTCTCGCCGGTGCGCTCGCCCGGAACGAACTTAAGGCCCTAAATATGCCCTCCCCGACATCATGAACAACGACAAGCGGCTCATCGAAGACTTTCTACCTATCAACGCAATTGGCCGAGAAAGCACAGGCAGCAAAGGCCACATAAACACACTTCACCTTTGGTGGGCGCGCCGTCCGTTGCTGCCATGCCGAGCTGGCGTCTATGGAGCGCTCGTGCCCGTTTCACAGTTCGTGCCTGATAGTGCAAGCGACGAAAACAAGAAATCCCTTGGCCGGGCCAACGCCGCTAAGTTCGTGAAGAATCTCTGCCAGTATCCGGGATCACCGCACGCCATTAAAGAGGCCCAGCAGCATATCTTGAATGCTCACGCAGAACGGCTCTCCAAGGAGCAGGCCAAGACCGTCACCATTGACGACATCCTCGCAGGCCGCGCGCCGCGCCCTCGTGTCCTCGATATGTTTGCCGGCGGCGGGGCGATCCCGTTGGAGGCGCTCCGGCTCGGCTGCGAAGCCCACGCGCTCGATCTGAATCCAGTTGCTCACGTCATTGAGCTTTGCACTCTCGTCTATCCGCAGAAATACGGCTACCCTAACCCTGCCGCGCGCGGCATCATCGGCCCCAAAAACAACAATGGCGAAACCACATGGGGTGGACTCGCCAGCGAAGTCCGATATTGGGGCAACTGGGTTCTCGAAAAAGTCCGCGCTGAAATCGGAGACCTTTACCCGCCGATTCCTGACCCGGAGTTCAAAGGAAAGCGAAAGGAAATCCAGACCGACTGGCTCGAGGAACACGTCACCAACGACGTGCCTCCGGGCTACCTGATGCCGGTGGCCTACCTGTGGACACGCACCACTCGCTGCAAGAACCCAGCGTGTGCCGCAACCGTGCCACTACTCCGACAGACCTACCTAAGCAGGAAACCAGGGCGCTACGTGGCCGCCAAGCTCATCCTCAAGAACGAAGAAAAACGGATTCACTTTCAAATCATTGAAGCGAGGTCCGAAACTGAGTTGGGATTTGACCCGGAGGAAGTCTCAAAGGGAAGCAACACATCCTGTCCCTTCTGCCACACCGTATGCGACACCAAGTCGGTAATGGAGGCAGGAGCACGTAACGGATTCGGACGGCAACTTGTCGCGATCGTGTGCCGCGACTCGGCCGGACGAGGCCTCAGATTCCTTTCTCCCCCTCACGAGTCGGAACAAACCCCAACGCAATCCGAAGTCCAATCACGACTTGCTGCACTTCAAACTGCAACAGGCCTCGAAGCCCCCAACGAAGTAATCGACCCAACGCGACCGTCGCCCAATGCACGCGGATTGACGGCCGTTACGCGATACGGCCTCAACCATTTCAATGATCTGTTCACTGATCGACAACTGGTCTTTCTGATGCACATGGTAGCGACAGTTCGCCAGGCGATAACAAGTATGTCAGAAGTTTACGATTCAGCAGAACTTGTCCGATCAGTTGCCGCCTACTTGGGGCTATTCGTAACAAGAAATGCACAGACAAACACAACCATGTCACGGTGGCGAGGGGACACCGCAGGCCGCGTTGAAGCCGCTTTCGGCAGACACGCCCTAACGATGGTCTGGGACTATCCTGAAATTTCTCCGTTCGGCGGACTGTCGAATGATGCATGGGGCAACTTCAAAGGCGTGATTGACGTAATCAACGAACAGCGCAAGCTGGCTTTCGCAAACATCTCACGCGGGTCAGCCACGAGCCTACCGTTTCCTGATAATTTTTTTGACGCTGTGGTCAGTGACCCACCTTACTACGACAACATACCTTACGCTGACATATCAGATTTTTTTTATGTTTGGCTCAAGCGGGCCATCGGCAACCTTTTCCCTGAGCACTTCGCCACGCCAATGACTCCAAAGAAATCCGAGGCGACAGCACTCTCCAGTCGCTACGGTGGTGATATGGAGATGGCCTCTCGCAAGTACGAAGCCATGATGCTAGAAGCACTGCGCGAAGCGAATCGGGTACTCAAACCAGAGAGCCCCCTCGTGCTAATTTACGCTCATAAGACAACACTGGGCTGGTCAACAGTGGTCGATGCGCTCCGTAAATCGGGATTTGCCGTGGTCGAGGCGTGGCCACTAGATACAGAAATGGGTTCGCGACTGATAGCGATGGACAGCTCTGCACTCGCAACCAGCATCTTCCTCGTTGCCCGCAAGCGTGATGGCGCTAAGACGGGAAAATACGAAGATCATGTCCGTCCCGAGCTCGAAGAAATCGTCCGCGAGCGCGTGGACACGCTTTGGGACATGGGCATCTCCGGCGCGGACTTGGTGATTGCGAGCGTCGGCGCTGGCTTGCGCGCGTTCACCCGCTTTGCGAGGGTCGAATACGCCAATGGCGAGGAAGTGCCGGCCGAGCGATTCCTCACCGAAGTTGAAACTGTCGTGCTCGAAACCATTCTCGCACGCCTCTCCAAAGAGGTTGGCGGCAAGGGCAGCCAATACAGTTTGGCCAGCCTCGACACCGCGTCGCGCTTCTACGTCTTGTGGCGCTACACCTACGGCGCGGCGGAACTCGACGCGGGCGAGGTCATCATCTTCGCCAACGGCACACACGTCGAATTGGACGGCCAGCACGGACTGACCGGCGGCAACGACGCGCTCATCGAGAAAAAGAAAAGCACGTATCACCTGCGCGACTACGCCGAGCGCGGCGAGAACGACAAGCTTGGTTTGGTAACGGAGAACGGCCAACCCGCGCCGCTCATTGATATGCTCCACCGCACGATTTGGCTGATGGAAAAGCGACCTGCCGAGCTTGCAAAGTTCCTGCGCGAAGCGCAGCCCAACCGGGAAGCGTTGCGCCTTGTCGCGCAGGCGCTCGCCGGCCCCGCCTTGAAAGGCGGCGAACTTGGCGACGTGTCGCCCACCGCCGAACTGTCCGCCCTCAGCAAGCTGACGGCCAACTGGCAAAGCCTGATTGAAGACAGCGTATTAACGACCGGCGAACGCGAGGAAAAAATGACTGGCCAAAAACAGATGAAGTATTGAAAGGGAAAACCCGAATGAGCGCGAACGTCATTAAACCTTGGGTTGAATCGGTCATCCTTCACCCGGATGTTTTGTCACCGGATTTCTCCGAAGACATCTTTGCCCTCGACTTAGGGCCACTGGGGGACGGCAACAAGAATGTGCCTGCCGTCTATCGTGACCCGGAGCGGTTCTTCCGCGCATCCTATCTCACCAACGGCTTGCGCTCGTTATTGCAGGACGTGCTTTCGCGTTTGTCTGGCGGCCCGGGGAACCGCGTGATGAAGCTGATAACGCCGTTCGGTGGTGGTAAATCACACACGCTCGCTTCGCTCTACCACGCGGCCCGCAGCCGCAGTGCGCTCGACGTGATTCCCGAAGGCAAGGCGCTGCCCAACCCCGGCAAGGTCCAAACTGCCGTCTTCGACGGCCAGTTTTTCAGCCCATCCAACGGCAAAGATTTTCCCGGCGGCAAAGGCAAGGCGAACACGCTTTGGGGATGGATCGCATGGTCGCTCAGAGGCGACGCCGGTTATGAGATCCTTCGCAAGGCCGACGAGACCTGCGTCGCGCCCGGGGGCGACGACATCATAAAATTGCTGGGCGATGCGCCCAACCTAATCTTGCTCGATGAAGTACTCGAATATCTCATCAGCGCCGGCGGTATCAAAGTCCACGACACGACATTGCGTGACGAAACGTTGAACTTTCTTAAGCGCCTCACGGTGGCCGTCGGCAACACGCCAAACAGCGTGCTTGTCTTCTCGTTGCAGTCCAGCAAGCGCGAATCACTCGACTACATCAATTTGCTGCAAACGATTGACCATCTCGCCGCACGGAAGGACCAGCGACGCGAGCCGGTCGAGGGCGATGAAGTGCTCCGCGTCATCCAGCGCCGCTTATTGGGCAAGATGCCCACCGCAACGGATTCGACGCCGGCCGCGACCGCGTACCAGGAGGTTGTCACGCAAATGCGCCGCGCGTATGCCAAAACCCCGGCGGAGCAACAACAGGCCGACCAAGAAGGCATCGAATTGCGCGAGCGCATCCGCGCCGCGTATCCCTTCCATCCGGCGCTCATCGACCTCATGCGCGAACGCTGGGCGGCCATGCCAGATTTCCAACGCACACGCGGCGCGTTGCGCTTCCTCGCCGTCTGTTTGCGCGCCGCTCATGCCGCCGGGACCAGCCGGGCCGTCTTGGGTCCGTGCGATGTTCCGATTCACGACCCAGCAGTGCGACTCGCCTTTTTCAAGGAGGTCGGCCAGCAATCCGACTTCCAGGCGTGCTTGGAGCATGATTTGATCGGGGCCAACGCCCGCGCTCGGCGCATTGACGAGCGGCGGGCTAAGGAGTTCCCCTCCGAGGCGCTAAAGCACCCGGCCATGCGGATTGCCACTGCTGTTTTGATGTATTCATTTGGCGGACTCCGCCGCGAAGGGGCAAACGAGACTGAGCTTCTGCCGGCCGGCATCACTGAAGCCGACTTGATGTCGATTTGCGTTGGCCCGGATCTCGACAGCACGACCGTTCAAGCGTGCCTGAAACAGTTGAAGGACCACTGTCTTTACCTCCATTTCGATGGCGTTCGCTACTGCTTCAAAAAAGATCCGAACGTCACACTCCTTGTCGAACAGGAGGCTGAGGCGGTCTCACGCGACGAGGACCTTGTGCGCGACAAAATCAAAGAGATGCTTGAGGCACGGCTCGCCGGTCACAATGTCGAAGTCTGGCCGGCCAACTCCGGTGCTGTACCGGACAAGCAGCCATCCTTCCTTGTCGTCTACATGCCACTTGAGTTTTCCGCGAAGCCCAAGGAGGACCGGCAAGCGGCGGCCAAGGACATCTTCGAGAACTACGGCGACAAACCGCGCCAGTTCCGCAACAGCCTTGCGCTCGTCGTCCCCACGTCTGACCAGATTGAAGCCTTGCGCCGCGCCGTCCGTTATGTGCTCTCCATCGAGCGCGTGAAGACCAAGGCCACGCAGCACAATCTGACCAACGAGCAGAAAGGCCAGTTGCGCGAACGCGAAGCCACGGAAAAGGCCGCAGCGGAATCCGCGTTCCTGAAGCTGTACACGGAAGTCTGGCTACCCAAGCTGGAAAACTCTGCCATCGTGATTGAGTCTGTCGAAGTCGGCGGGATGCCACTGCAAACGACGCTCAACGAAAAGAAAGAAGCCCGCGTCCACGAGCGCGTAATGGAACTTATCACACAATTGAAGAAGCGTGTGTTTGACAGTCTCAATCCTGGCAAACTCGTCGAGTTTTTCAAACTCGGCGAAGGCACGCCGGCCAAACTCGGCATCGGCACCGGCGAGGTTGTGAGCGGTTTCTACTCGTTCCTTGGTTTTACACGCCTGACATCCGACACCATCATTCGCAAAGCTATCGTGCGGGGCGTCAAGGAGTGCGTCTTCGGCTACACAAGCGGCGGGGCGCCCGTGCTTGGCCCCGATGGAAAATACCAGATCACACCAGCCAAAGTGCGCTTCGACACGGTTGTTGCCGAGGACGAGATTGACCTCGATTCCGGTTTCGTAATGTTGCCGCCGGCAATCCCGCAACCCGCACCTGCGCCGACGCCAACGGGCGCGCAGCCCGGAACTACGCCAACGCCAGACGCGACTCCGGGCGGAACGCCGCCCACACCCACGCCCGGCGGAACGCCCGCATTGCAGACGCAGGTTGAACTGACGTTCAGCGCCGACCGCAACCAGCTTTTCACCGCATGGAACGCGATGGCGAACCTCGCCGACCTCGCCGGCAAGGTCACGGTCACGGTAAAAGCCGAAAAGGCGGACGGTCTCGACAAAGCCAAACTGCAAAACGGCGTGATGGAGCCGCTGCGGGAGGCGGATTTGATTCCCTAAACTCCGCCGCGCTGGCAATGCCCGCGCAAGCACGATTACTAAAGCTCCTTGAAGACCTGATACGTACCACCTTAGGCGGCGTCTCAGCCAAGTTGCCCTAGCCCAGCGATTGAGCGTCACGTATCAGATGGTGAATCGGTGGAAGGTGCCAGGCACCGGGGGGACAGGCAGTTGACATGCCCATCGTCCCACCTAACTGATCTGGGCTGGCACATGTGGGATGCCTCTCAACTTCACGATGAAATCGTGGGATGCAAGACCTGACCCTAGTTTCACAAGAAACAAGCCGTACGGAACCTTTCTGATTCGACAGGCTGAACGCTGACAGAGAGTAGCTGGCAGATGGAAGCAACTTCAGAGCAGCAGCAAACGGTCACCGTTAATAGGCGTTTGCGACCAATCCGGCTGGCATTCTTGATCTTACCAGGCGATGCCAGAACCCTCCGACGCGTCGTTCAAATCAACACTTGCTTTTGGGGTGGCCGTTTTAATCCAATCATCCCTTTCTTCAGGAGAACGCCTCCGCCGCTGATCGAAGGCCGATACAGGCCGCCAGCTCGCTCAATCGTCCAGGGATACCTGGCGGGCTTCTCACCAGATTACTTGGTTGTCCAAGACAAGACCAAAATCAGAGGCCTGCCCTTTCCACAGAATCGCATCATCGAGCTGGCAGAGGTGCTGCAGCCAAAGGATGACCAGCCGTTGGGTTTTGGGCTCGATGTCTCATATGTTTATGGCGACTTGTACGAAAAGGAATTCAAGTTCCAGCGCCGACATCCCGTTCAGGTTATTCAGCCCCGCGCTGCCACAGCCAGCCTTTCACTCTTCTACGCCACGCATTTCGGGGAGTTTCCTCCCGATCCAGAATTGGCCTATTTGACACGAGCGTACAAAGAAGCACTTGGAGCTGTTGAGCAAGCGATAGAACCTTCGAAGTTCTTTAGTGTGGTGTTCCAGTATCCGCTCTATCCGCTTAAGGCTGGCAGCGTCTCGCTCCGAGCGCAGAACCCAGATAGGGAGACGCCTCAGATATTTTTCATGGATGCCGCTTCGCCGCTCGATTTGATGGACTACTGGAATCTCAAGGCTACGGGTAGGCAGGTCGTTCCCATGCCGATTCAACTAGCCGACCATAGCATCGCCGAGCTGTCAGCTTTCGTTTCAAAGAATTACGTTCCTCATCGCCATAACAAAGAGTGGATGCTCCATACCACGATCATTTGTTCCCGTTCTCGAAAATTTGAGGAAATGGAGGCCTTCACGAAGAAGCTACAAATCCCACCGCATTCACTAGCGCTCCAACACTGGTATCCACGCATCTGGGATGAATGGGCAAGAGAGGAAGCCCACGAAGGCATTGGCGGTGTTGTAGCCCAGGAAGACAGCGTGGTGAGCGCATCCACTTATGACCGCATTCATTTTCCTAACCTAACACCTGAGTTTGTCGACCACGTAACCACGCATCGAACGCCTCACTGGGTGAATGTAATCAATCTATCTCAGCAAGGCAGCCTGACTGGTGCACCGGTAATTCCTCCTGGCCTGCCTGATCTGAACCAGGTATTGCAGCACAGCGCAGTGCATCCTATATGGGCCACCGAAGAAGGGATTGTTGTTCCGTGCGTTTTTTGGAGAGATTCGCAACTCTGGGAACTCCCCACTCCCGTAAGTCTCTTCAAGGCCTATATGGAGCAGGCGGGTTATCAACTAGAAATTTCCTCTGCAGGCAAGATTGCCTTACAACTGCTACGAGCTCTGAAAGGTGTATGGGGAGTATCCTCGTTGGGCGATGAGGAGGTGTTGAGGCGCTTGGAGGCGATGGCTCACGGTGTTGCTGAATCAGAGCCGAGTAATGCCACCAGCGGCCAGAGACAAAGGATCAGAGCGCCTACCGTCTCATTTCGGACTTGGTGGAGCGTCCTCCAACGAGCAAATGATGGAAGCGCCAAAATTGCCCGAAACCAACTCCGCAACCTCCTGAACAGTGACGTATTCCGCCTTGGGCTGAAGTTGCAGTGTCCGAAGTGCTCTCAGCATACATGGTTTGGTCTTGAACAGTTGGCTCAAGAACTTACGTGCGAGAGATGCCTGCAAAGGTTTCCTTTTCCCATGGAGCCCCCATCGGAAGATTTGTGGCATTATCGCACGGTCGGGCCGTTCTCAATCGAGGGCTATGCACAAGGTAGCTACTGCACTCTTCTGGCATCCAACTTCCTATTTGGGCACCACCTACGTGGCGAGGCCACCTGGGTTCCTGCCATCACGCTGCGGAGTAACAAGCACGAGCCACAGGAAATGGAAGTCGACTTCGCTGCCTTCTGGCGACCTGAATACTCTGGTCAGAAAGCTTACCCTTTGTTAGTTCTGGGTGAATGCAAGACGTTCGATCAATTTATCGCCAAAGATGTAAGGCGTATGAGCGTGCTAGCCGATGCCTTCCCTGGATCTGTGATCGTCTTCTGTACACTGAAGAAGCAACTTGAGGAACGAGAGAAGCGCCTAATTGCTAAGTTGGCAAGGAAAGGGCGACGCCATTTGAGAGCAGAACGCTGGCACAACCCCGTTATGGTCTTGACGGGCGTTGAGCTATTGCACCGAATGGGTCCCCCCTCATGTTGGGAAGAGGCGGGAGCACCTTACTTGCAGTTCAAGGAACACTACTGGCGACACCGAAATCCTCAAGACCTCTGCGACATGCTGCAACAAATGCACTTAGGAATGGAATCGTACCACACGTGGTACGAACAGCAACGGCAGCGAAGGCAAGCCAGAAGAGCGAAGGTAGTTCAACAGAAAGCGGGAAAAGTAGAGGCGCCCTCAATAGGACCAACTAGCTGATCTGGGCTGGCCGATTTGGGACACTCCTTGGCAATGACCCTCTTCTCGCGCTACATCGGGATTGATTACTCTGGAGCGGAAACGCCGACGGCGAGTCTC
>Ga0209515_10006485_pt1 | contig 14541 bp, 9 predicted proteins | sample Subgroupgradi54m_FD_187454 | JGI IMG/M metagenome (GOLD analysis project Ga0209515, IMG submission 187454) | Subsurface groundwater microbial communities from S. Glens Falls, New York, USA - GMW60B uncontaminated upgradient, 5.4 m (SPAdes)... ...
CGTCGGGCTTCACTCACGGTCAAGCCGCCGTACTTGGCCTTCCACGTGTAGAACGTCGCGTCACTGATGCCGTGCTGGCGGCACAGGTCGGCCGTTTTGGCCCCGGCCGCCGCTTCCTTCAGGACCCCAATGATCTGCTCTTCCGTGAACCGTCTCCGGGGCATGCTCCACCTCCTGCTGGCTGTTCTACCACCCGGGGACTCTAGCTGCAACTGGCCCAGTTTTCGGGGGGAAGGTCACAGTCTACGAACGCGGTACTGGCTTTCTGGCTGGCGTACATCTTGACTCGGCCACTCGGCGCATCGATTGGCGACTACCTTTCACAAGCTCGCACTGACGGTGGCCTGGGCCTGGGGACGACTACAACAAGCGCACTCTTCCTCATCGCCATCTTAGGCCTGGTTGTCTATCTCACGCTTACGAGAAAGGACGAGATCCCTTCCGAAACCCTTTAGACAGAATGGCTCAGTAAGAAACCGGAGGCGTCCGAAATAGGACCGCAATAATTGGGTGATTCGATGGCGTACGTTCCGAAGATTCTGGCGTTTGCCGGCAGCACCCGGACCGGCTCATTCAATAAGAAGCTCGTGCAGGTGGCGGTCGCCGGCGCCCGTGCGGCCGGCGCTGAGGTGACGTCTGTGGACCTGCGCGATCTGCCCATGCCGCTCTACGACGGAGACCTGGAGGCCAACGAGGGCATTCCTGCCAACGCGCAGAAGTTCAAAGCGCTGATGCTGGCACACCAGGGCCTGCTTATTGCAGCTCCCGAATACAACAGCGGCATCACGGGTGTCTTGAAGAACGCGATTGATTGGGCCTCCCGCTCCGCTGCGGGCGAAGCCCCGTTGGCATGCTTTGTCGGCAAGACCGCCGCACTCATGAGTGCTTCGCCCGGAGGGCTGGGCGGCCTGCGCGGCTTGGTGCAGGTTCGGTTAATCCTCAGCAACATCCATGTGCTGGTCCTGCCGGATCAGGTCGCAGTACCCCGGGCGCATGAGGCGTTCAATCCTGATGGGACGCTGAAGGATCCCAAGTAGCAGACGTCCGTCGAACAGCTGGGCCGCCATCTTGCCGATGTGCTCATGAAACTGAACGGGAGATAAGGCATGTGTCTCCGGGGTTCTCTGGAAGGATACTGGCAGGATCAGTGTTGACAAATCTTGTCACCAACATACAATAGTTTTTGAATATGAGCTTTGGTTCCACACTCAAAGAACTTCGAACTGCACAGAATTTGAGCCTGCGAGATCTTGCCAGCAAGCTCAGAGTTGATCACGCTTATCTCAGCCGGCTTGAAAAGAGCCTCGTTTCTCCCTCTGAACGTATTGTCCGTGAGCTTTCCCGTCTCTTTGGTGTATCGGGAGAAGAGCTGAAGTTATCTGCAGGCAAGCTACCGAAAGATGTTGCTCAGATCTTCTATGAGCATCCACGTGAAGCCGCCTTCTTCCTACGTGAAAAGTTTACTGTCTATAACACCTTCAGTAGAGTTAATTCAAAAAAAGGCAACAGAAAGACAGAAAATCGGCTGACCCCGGTATTTGAGACAGAGCGAGGAAAGCTACACCAGTGCGACTGTCTTGATCTATTGCCGACCATTTCAGACAACTCGGTAGACTGCGTATTTGCCGACCCGCCCTTTAACCTCAGAAAGGACTATGGGGTTAAGGTGAATGATAATCTTGCCGAACCACAGTACCTCCAGTGGTCCTACCAGTGGCTCCAGGAAGTGTCCAGGGTGCTTAAACCTGGGGGGAGCTTGTTTGTCTACAACTTGCCCAAGTGGAACATCTTCTACGCTGAGTTTCTTTCTAGGACACTGACCTTCCGGCACTGGATTGCCATCAACATTAAAACCACACTGCCAATACCAGGCAGACTTTACCCCTCCCACTATAGCCTCTTGTATTTCAGCAAAGGAAAGCCGAAGGTCTTTAACCGTCCTCGGGTACCAATTCCAATCTGTCGGCACTGTGGCGGGGATATCAAGGATTACGGGGGACATCGGAAATATCTAAATCCAAATGGACTCAATCTGACCGATGTGTGGGATGATATTCCCCCAGTTAGACACCAGAAGTACAAGAATCGCCCCGCAAACGAATTATCGGTCAAACTGCTGCAGAGAGTTCTGGAGATTGCAACAGAGAAGGACGATCTTGTGCTTGATCCCTTCGGTGGAGGGGGAACGACGTACTACGTGGCTGAAGCGATGGAGAGAAAGTGGATTGGCTGTGAGATCGAAAATTGCGAACCAATTATTCGACGACTTTCGGGAGATCGCTTCACAAACGGAAGAGTAAAATCGCAGCAATTGGTCAGCGTTGGCTAAACCAGGGCTCTGCCGTCAGTTCCCTTGCTGATTCGTGGGACCTTGGGATCGGTGTCATCGTGTTCGACAGCAACAATTGCCAGCACGCCTTCTTTCCAGCCCGCCGCATCTTTCCAAAGGTCGAAGTACAGTTCAAGTTCCGCGAAGTTGCCCACCCGATCCGTCAGATAGCGATACAAGCTTCTCGTTGGAACAATCAAAACCCCTCCCACCAAGACGTCTTGTTTATGGCCGAGAAACAATCGGTTGATTGCCCGATGACTGGAAGAGATGTTGCCAGTTTCCCATTCGACTCCAAAAGCCGTTTTAGAGGTGAGGGGTTTTATGGCATCCAACCGGAGGGGGTTCTTGCGTTCGTCAATGCTCCAGCCGAGCTTACTGAGTGTGAGCATACAGGCTTCTTTAATCGGCTTGACGCCGTTCCCCTCGCCACGCCCTCTACCAGTTGATGGGTTGAGGACGAACGAAGAACTTCCGGGAGGCCACACGACCGACTCAATCGATTTTTTGAGGTCGGCAAGTATAGTTGCCCACTCCTTTGAGGCGGGGAATTTCCCCTTCTTGATCAGGTACTCGATTTTGGCGAGTTTCACGAGCAGCAGGCTACCATTATTGCGTCACTGGCGCAAGATGGCGCTGAAGCTGCTGAAGAAACTAAATGGTTATGAATGAGTGCTTGAGGGTAAAGAAGGAATGGTAATGCGGCATCGGAATTTAATGGGAAAACCTTTATAGTTCCACCGCTACTAAGAAGGCATGAGTATGACGCAAGCGAGGCAGCATATAGACAACCTTAGGACCGAGAAACTGAAAAAGCTGGAAGACAGCGAGTTCCGGGGGATGGTCGAGACCCTGACGAATCCACTTTCAGACCCAGCTCATCTGATTCCAGAGCTGCTCCAAAACGCAGAGGACGCCGGCGCTGCCCATGTAAGAATTCAGTTGGACGAAAACAGGATGCTCTTCCAGCACGATGGTGCCAAGTTCGAAAAGAATGACGAAAAGGATGATGTGGGAGCCGTCTGTGGCATGTGTCAGAGCACGAAAAGAGGTTCCCTTGATTACATAGGTACTTTCGGAGTGGGCTTCAAGTCCACGTTTGCCGTCAGCAGGAACCCAGAGATCCACAGCGGCGGCTATTCATTTCGGTTTGATGAGGAAACGGTGATAGTGCCTGAGTGGATTGAGCTGGAAGAAGCGTGTGGCGAGTGGAACGTGACGATTGTCCTGCCTCTGAAGGGAGACGAGCACGCCTATGAATCGGTGCTCAAGCAGCTTGAAGGATTTGAGGAACACGGTGCCAAGCCCGTGATTTTCCTCAGCAAGCTGAAAAGGATATCCATTCGCAGAAACGGCACTGAGACTTTGTTCGAGAAAGCCGGCGTTGAGGTTGCGGGTTTGAAGAGATTGGGCGATTCATTTGGGTTCGCGGAAATAAAAAAGAACGGAAGCCCGGGAAAGCGTTTTTGCGTCTACACCCTGAAGAGGAGCATCCCACCAGAGCTATTGAAACACGTCAAGAAAAAGAGACGGTTGAAACTGGACGGGGGGCATCGCTACGAAACCAGCGTGAAGATTGCTTTTGAGATCGCAAATGATGGCCATGCTGTTAGTTCGACAGAGGGCCTTTTGAACGCCTTTCTCCCAACCAGGATCAGGACGTTCCTTGCCTTCGAGGTCAATGCCGGTTTCCTCTTGAGCCCAGACAGGGAAAAGCTGGAATCAGGTGAGGACAGATACAACTGCTGGTTGCTTGAGCGTGCGGTTGAGGCAGTCGAAGACATAATCGAGTCGTACAAGGAAAAGGCCCCGAAGGAGTTTTGGTCTGATATTTATCGGTTTTTCCCAAGACAGGAAGTGGCGAGGGAGCCGTGGCTTGAAGAGAGTCTTTGCGTACCGATAAAAAAAAGCTTCAGAACAGGTGGGTTCTTTTTGACTTCTGACGGGGATACTCCGTGGCGTCAGTCGCACGAAGTGGTTGAGGCCCCCGAAGGCATCAGGGCGCTTTTCCCTATTTTTTCAATGATCGACCTTAAATCAGAGGAACCAAGACACCGGGCCTATTTATCTGGAGCCATTGATGCGGAATTTCGGGAAGTGCTCGTGAAGGAGTTTGAACTGGCAAAGGTAGACGAGGATTTCCTGCTAGATGTGCTTTCAGAGCGTGACGTCTTGAAAGACAAGGAAGCGGAGTGGCTACTTTCTTTGTTTGCCTTGTTGGGTAAGAAGTACTCAGGGCTCTACTCTTGGACTGCCAAATGGGAACAGAAACAGTTTCTCAATAGAGCAAAGGAGTGCCATCTGATTCCTTGTGAGGACGGCAGCATTCGAAGGCTGTCAGAAGGCGCTGTGGTTTACAGGTCAATTACCGAGCTGCCGGATTTCATGCGTGGCAAGGTCCTGGAGCTGAGGCAGGATTTGTACAAGGCATTAAACCAAGACATCAAGGAAGAAGAAGCGCGAGAGAGGCAGCAGTTCGCAAGAGAGCTCATATGGGAGTTGGTCAGGGATGCCAAGCCGGAAAATCTGTACGAGGACATAATCCGGCCTGCGTTTGAAAATGCTGGCGACGCAGAGCTGGACGAACAAACATGTGAGGCCTTGGACAGTTATGTGCTCTTTCTCAAGGATAAGTATGTGCTCTTTCTCAAGGATAAGAATGTGGTGAGAGGTGACGTGAAGCTGAGAGTTAAGGGGAAAAGAGCTTACAAGAAAGCAGAAACCTTGTATCTTGCAACTTCATATCTGGTGGGCACAAACAGCTTGCCGCTTTACGACATCGAGAGACTACTGGCGGACTGTCATGACGTTCTTTTCGTGAGCCCACATTACCTTGATCTTGCGACGGCTTCCAAAGAAGGCGAGAAGGTGACGGGCTGGCGGGACTTCCTAACGAAATGTGGCGTCACGGCGTTCCCGAAACTTGAACACAACTCTGTTTTCGTCGCGAAGAGCAAGGAGGAGTTCGCAAAGAAGTTCCAGGAAGAATACCACCATCAGCCGTCGCAGCTTGAGGGGTCGGGTAGGCCTTATACAGGGCATGATCGGGAGTGTAAACAACAGGTTGGCTACAACAATGCCTACAGGCTTCTGGATTGGGGTTTCGGGAAGGATTTCAAAGCTATTCTAAACAAAACCCTTGAGACACGGGATCAGGCATTCTTTGTGGAGTTTCTGAAAATGCTGGACTGCAACTGGGAAGAGCTGAAACAGTGCGCGTACCTTTCATACTTCTATACCTCTACTATCGGCGGGAAGCAGCATATAGACGAAAAAACGTTATATGTTCCGAGTAGATTCGTGAGTTGGCTTCAGGAAAATGAGTGGTTGCCCGCGCGGTCGCTGCCAGATAGGAGAGCGGAATTAAAGCTTCCATCGGAAGTCTATCTCCTCACGGCAGAGACGGCGGGAATAAGGGGTGGTTTTTATATCGATGCTGATAGCATCGGGAAACTGGAGCTGAGAAGGCGGCTTGGTTTGCGAGAGACAAGGCCAGAGCAGGCTATCGCTTCAAGCCCCGAGGAGAGTCCTGACACCCTCATGGAACAGTATGGTAGCTGGGCAGTTGAGAGCCCGCCTCTTGATAAGGAGAAGGAGAAATTCATTAAGAAACTATATCAGCGCGTCAATGACGCGATAGGGCTTAGAGAGGCTGATGTGGTGTCTAAGTTCAAGACCCACGTGAGGCAGGTATACGACGCCACCAGAAGCTGGAATGAGTTGTCAAAGGTTCGCTATTTCATATCTGACGTTTCGATAATCAACGAGTTGCGTGATGACGTTAAAAGGGAAGTTATGTTTCTTCCCGCCGGTCTTGACCCTGACAGCATCAAATCTTTTCTCACGCTACTGAATAAGCACGACCTACTTTCCGTGACATCCAAAACGCTACCGTCAGATATTAAATTTAGGGAAGAGGAAACCTCTCACTTCGTTGATCTGGCAAATGGGTTGTGGAGCCTGCTGAAGGATGAGAGAGCAAAGGATGAGCTGAAAGTCCAATGTGGAGAGATTGCAGCGATAAAAGCTCATTTCACCCAGGCTCTATGTTATACATTGCGTCGTGAAACGGACTCAATCTCAAACTGGATTAAGACTGACGGAATTCTCCTTAACGGTGTTTTCTGGTTCTTAGGCGATCTGAAAGACATGAGCGTGGGGGTTGCCATGGAGCTTTGCAGGGAGTTCAGTCTTGACAAAAAGGCAAAGGATTTCATCGAGAAGGTTTTTGCAAGGTCCAGGAATAGCGTGGGAAAAGTCCTCATAGCTTCAGGTAGAGAATATGAAGTCGCGTTTAAGGAGAAGCCAAGAACGCTTCCCGCAAGGGTGCCAACTCGTGGCGAAGAAGTGCTAACGCACCCAGATGAAGGTGCGGAGAAAGACATTCCTGTTGAAGACGTTAAGCCTATAAAGGCAGAGCTGGATACCATAGGGCAGATTACCAGGAAGCCGCACAGTCCAGGACCTAGTCCGGTTGGAAGACCTAGCACCGGACACAGGCATACCCGGGAGGAAACAGGCCGGCGCGGCGAGCGGATTATGGAGGAGAGAATACTTCCTGTGATGTTCCCGGATTCCATAATCAGATACGTTGACGTGTCTGAGTATGATTTCATCGTGGAGCGTCCTGACGGAAGGATAACCTACGTTGAAGTTAAATCCTCAGCCTCGGATGAGCGCGAGTTCTCCTTCGAAATGTCTGAAAAACAGAAGGATTTTGCCGAGCAGCAGGGCAAGAAGTATCAGTTGTGGTTTCTCATGAATGCTTGGGATGTGGAGCCTCGGTATCTCGGGCCTCATGAATTCAGTGCTTTACTGGAAATGGGACTGCTTCAGATCCAACCGATACGGGAAACCATCTACAAGTGCACCGTGACTGTGACGGACATTTCCAGTGTGGGACTAGAAAACAGTGACGTAAGTAAGGTGCCAAGCACCGGAGGATCGGCATCTGTGAAATGAATAAACGTCTTGCGATTATTACGTACGGATGCCAGATGAACGAGCGCGATTCCGAAGAAGTCCTCGGGATGCTCACAGCCCAGGGTTATGCTCTTTCCGAGAAGCCCGAAGAGGCCGACGTCATCCTCCTCAACACCTGCTCGGTGAGGCTGCATGCGGAGGAGCGGGCGTTCAGCAAGATGGGCGAGTTGTCCGAGTTGAAACAACAGCGCCCTGAGTTGGTGCTGGGCATTATCGGCTGCGCGGCGAAACTCCAGCAGGAGAAGATATTCAAACGCCTGCCCAACGTGGACCTTGTGGCCGGACCGGCAGAGCTGTACGACTTGCCGTATCTGCTGGCGGAGATTCAGGAGAAACGGCAGAAGTTCGCGATCAGCACCCAGCACTCCGCGAAAGTCATGGCGGTCGGGCGGGCGTTTCGTCCGCTGGATCAAAAGCCCGCCGGCGACTATCGCAAGGGCGGCGTGAACGCCTTTGTGACCATCATGGAAGGCTGCGACAAGGCGTGCACGTACTGCATCGTGCCCAAGACGCGAGGACAAGAAGTCTCGCGGCCTGCGGAAGAAATTCTGGATGAGATCCACCAGCTGCTCGACGCTGGGTTCCAGGAGATCACACTGTTGGGGCAGAACGTGAACTCCTACGGCAAGCGGTTTCCGGATGGCTCAGGCTACAAGGGGCCGCTGGGCCGGTTGCGTCTTTTGGAGGCAACCCCCACCAGCTTTGCTTCGCAAAGCAAAACCGTGGGGCCGGGGCCGGACAGCCTGCTCGATTTTCCAGCGCTCTTGCGCATGATCGATGCCGCATTGCGAGTCCCTGAAGCGAGCGGGTGGCGCGGAGCGGGGGCCCCCAGCCGCCCGGAGCCGACGACGCCGATAGTGCGACGCGGCGAGGACGGATGGGGTCGCGCAGCGACAGGACCCGCTCGCGCGAGGATCCGCTTCACCACGAGCCACCCCTTCGACGCCACCGAGCGGTTGTTTGCTGCCATGCGCGACTGCGACTCGGTGTGCGAGTCGCTCCATTTACCGGTGCAGTCCGGCTCAAGCCGGATCCTGCGCGCCATGCGCCGGGGCTATACGGCAGATGCCTATCGGCAGAAAATCGACCGGCTGCGCACCTATGTGCCGGACATCAGCCTCTCCACCGACATCATCGTGGGTTTTCCGGGGGAGACCGAGGAGGATTTTGAGGCTACGGTGCGGCTGATGCAGGAGATTCGCTTTGATAACGCCTATCTATTCAAGTATTCGCCCCGGCCGGGTACCGATGCGGCGGCCAGAGAAGACGATGTGCCCCTACATATAAAGGAAGCGCGCCACCAGCGCCTGCTGGCCCTCCAGGATGAGATTGCCAGGCAGAAGCACCAGGCCCTGGTCGGTTCCATGGTTGAGATTTTAGTTGAAGAACGGGGACGTTTTGAGCGACAATGGCTTGGTCGGACCCGGGGCAACCATGGCGTCATCGTGGAAAGCCCGGAGGACCTGCAAGGCAAGACCGTGCACGCGAGAATCACCCGGGGTACAGAACATACCTTATTCGGGGAGGTCGCATGCAGAGAGTTGTTGCACTCGTTGGGCCCACCGCGGTAGGCAAGTCTGCCGTCGCGGTTGAGCTCGCCGGACTCCTCGGGGCGGAGATCGTCTCGTGTGATTCGATGCAGGTCTACCGGCACATGCCGGTGCTCACCCAGTCTGCCACCCACGCCCAGCGCACGCAAATCCAGCACCATCTCATTGACTGTGTGGAGCCCATCCACACCTTCAGCGTCGGCGAGTACCGCAAGACGGCGGCCGCCATCATCAACCAGATTCTTGAGCGGGGCAAGCGCGTGCTCATCGTCGGCGGCACCGGCCTCTACCTGAAGGCGCTCACCGAAGGGCTCTGCGACGCTCCGCCGGCGGATGTGCGGATTCGCGAGCAGTTGTGGAGCGAGTGCCATGGCATCGGGAGCGCTTCGCTGTATAACCGCCTCCGGGGGGTTGACTCGGTGGCGGCCTCGCGGATTCATCCGAACGACGCCCGGCGCATCATCAGAGCGCTTGAAGTGTACGCCCTTACCGGCCGGCCGATTTCGAGCTGGTGGCGGCAGGCGAGTGCTGAGCTGCTCCAAGGCCACGCGGCGATCATCGGCCTGCACCGCGAACGGGAGGAAGTCTACGAGCGCATTGACCGGCGGCTGACGCACATGGTCTACGAGGAAGGGGTCATCAACGAGGTGCGGCACCTGTTGCGGTTGCCGCTCTCGCGCACTGCGCGCCAAGTGCACGGCTTGTCGGACATCGAACAGTACCTTTCGGCCAAAGCCAGCCTGAAAGAGATGATCACCACCTGGCAGCAGCGGGTGCGCCACTACGCGCGCAGACAACTGATCTGGTTCCGGCAGACGCCGGGCATCCAGTGGGTGCCCCTACGGTCGGATGAGCCGCCCTGGGAGGTCGCCGGCCGCCTGCTGGACGTCGTGCGCAAAACCCAGGTTCCACAGCAACAGCTCGAAGAAGTCGGCAGTTAGTGAGTGGAGCCCGTGGTACATTTTGTTCGTCCCTTCGGGGCGACATCCCGAGCAAGGGCCCACGACTGAAAGCTGTGGCCTGCGTCGAGGGATTGCCTGGTACGTTGGTGGTCGCGTTCCCTCCGGTTCGCTCTGCTTTCCCTCCATCTATCGTTATGCAGGGCAATGTCCCAATTGCACCGTGACCACACCGCGACACCGCACATGTGCCGCCGCAAAAGCGCCAAACAGACCATGGAGATTTCGTTTTGCGTCTCTGCGGATTTTTTGCGCTTTAGCGGTGTCAGCCGTATCTTAGAACTCATTTCAACACCCCATGCGTCTCACACCGCAAAGGCGCGAAATCTCGCAAAAGCGCAACATGGTGCGTCAAGTTTCCCTTTGCGTCTTCGCGGCTTTTTGCGATTTTGCGGTGACGAGAAGGTTGTGAAACAGCTTCTAGAACAGTACCTCATGAAGGAGCATGTCTCGTATGTCGTCTGAACGCGCCGTGCTGGTCACGGTGGAATTGGATCCCCGGTTTTCCAAGGGCAGCAAGGCCTGGCAGTTGGCCGATGAAGCCAACGAGTTGCGGGAGTTGACGCTGTCATCGGGCTGTCGCGTCATCGGGGAAGTCTCGGCGCGGCGCCACCAGCCGGTGGCCGGGACGTTTCTTGGCAGCGGCAAGATCGAAGAGATCGCGCAGATGGCGTCGGAGCTGCAAAGCCAGGTCGTGATCTTCAACCAGGAGCTCTCGCCCGCGCAGCAGCGCAACATCGAAGATCTCTTGCGCGTGAAGACCATTGACCGCACCCAACTCATCCTCGATATCTTCGCCCAGCGCGCGAAGTCCCAGGAAGGGAAGGTGCAGGTGGAATTGGCGCAATTGCGCTATCTGCTGCCGCGGCTGGTCGGCAAGGGCGTGATGCTCTCGCGGCTTGGTGGCGGCATCGGCACGCGAGGGCCGGGGGAACAGAAGCTGGAGGTGGACCGGCGGCGCATCCGCTCGCGCATCTCGCGCCTCGGAGAAGAGCTGAAGAAGCTGGCGTGCCGGCGCGAAGCCACCCGCTCGCACCGGAAGGAATCGGAAGTGCCGGTGGTCGCGCTCGTCGGCTACACGAATGCGGGCAAGACCACGCTCCTGAACCGGTTGACTGGCGCAGAGGCCACGGTTCGCAACCAATTGTTCACGACGCTGGATCCGCTGGCGCGCCGGGTGCGGTTGTCGGACGGGGAAACATTGATCCTGACCGATACGGTGGGCTTTCTCCATCATTTGCCCCATCATTTGATCGAGGCGTTCAAGGCCACGCTGGAAGAGGCGCGCGACGCCGATTTGCTCCTGCACGTGTTGGACGCGAGCCACCCGTTGGCGACGGAGCATGTGCGGGCCGTGGAGGACGTGCTGAACGAGTTGGAACTGAGCGAGAAGCCCATGATCACGGTGCTCAACAAGCGCGACCGCATTCAGGACGCGCAGCAGATCGTCTCCCTTGAGCATACGTATGCGCCGGCCGCGGCCATCTCGGCGCAGACCGGCGAGGGGGTGGACCGCCTGTGTAGCCTTATCAGTGCGCAGTTGAAGCTGCGGCTGGTAGAGCCGGCAAGGATTCGCCTGCCCTCTGAGCGCTCCGATCTGATCGCTTCCGTGTACCGGGCCGGCCAGGTCCTGCGCCGCGAGGATACGAACGGCGTGACCGAACTCCTGGCCAGGCTGCCTGCCAGCGTAAAGGGCTCTTTAGCCCCCCACATTCTTTCTTGACAACCGGCCCCCATTCGGCTAAACTTCGATTAGCACTCAGTAATTAAGAGTGCTAACACATAAAACCTATATGAGCGTAACCGACTACGACCAAAGGAGAAAGAGAATTTTTGAGGCCATTGTTGAGGCCTATGTTTCCACGGCCTCTCCGGTGGGTTCTGAGCTGATTGCCCGGAAGCTTCGGTCCAGCCTCAGTTCGGCCACGATCCGCAATATCATGGTTGAGTTAGAGGACGCCGGCTTTCTGGAACAGCCGCATACCTCCGCCGGCCGGGTGCCGACCGAACGGGGCTACCGGTATTACGTCGACAGCATCATGGACGCGCGTCGGCTCTCGCCGGAGCAGTTCCAGCAAATGGAGCAGTTGATCCAGCCAGGCGATTATGAGTTGGACCAGTTTCTGGAACAAGCCAGCAGTGCGATGGCTGAGTTGACGCAGCAAGCCGCCTTTGTGATTGCGCCGACCGTCCAACGCAGCACTGTGCGGCAGATTGAGCTGGTGCCGATCAGCGTGCGGAGAATTCTGTGCGTGTTGGTGGCGCATGAAGAAATCTTTGCCTCGCACGTGGTAGAGATCGAAGAGCCGATGAGCCGCGATGAGGCGGCGGCCCTGGTTCGTTTTCTCAATACCGAACTCGTGGGACTGCCGTTTAGCGATCTGTTGGCTTCGCTTGAGCGGCGGTTGCTGGCGGAGAACGATTCGTTCTACCACTTGGTCAAGCGCTCGCTGGGCATCCTCCAGCATGCGCTCTCCACCGAGCCGCAGGACCGGTTCTTTCTCGAAGGCACGAGTTATGTGGTCGCGCAGCCGGAGTTCAGCCGCGACCCGCGCAAAGCGCACGAGCTGCTCAAGGGGTTGGATGCGCAGGAGCTCTTGCTGCAGCGCATCCGCCAGGACGTAGGGCAGGAGGGGGTGCGCGTGTGCATCGGCCATGAACTCCAAGTGCCGGGATTGCAGGAGTGCAGTTACCTCGCGGCACCTTTTGCGATCGGCAATGAGATCGCCGGCACCATCGGGGTGCTCGGGCCGAAGCGGATGGACTATCCGCGCCTGCACGCGGCCGTTGAGGGCATGGGCCGCTGTCTGACCGCGCATCTGGCGCAATGGGATGGCGAGAGCGCATGATCCCACCACCTGTCTGCTGGCCGGAGGCCGTCGCGGTGACAGTCTCCCAACGACGATGGCCGCGACGCGCCGCCACAGGCGGCGCCAGCCAGGTGGTGTGGATGATCCCACCACTTGCGCCGGCTGGCCGAAGGCCAGCCCGGACCGACGAAGCGACAGAGATGACACGTTTTTTGGTTGATTACGGTCCATCACGACGGCCACAACTGTTTGCCGTCACAGGCCGCCGTGTGGCGCAGGTGGTGCGGATGATCCCACCACCTGTCTGCCTCGCCGAAGGCGAGGTCGCAATTCGGTGGAGCTCAAGGCTTGATGCTGGTTATGGGTGTGTGGTTGCGACGGCCTGCCATGGCAGGCCCAGCCAGGTGGTGGGATGAGCGAGCATCCGCAGAAGGAAGAGGCCGCGCAGCCGCCGAAGGGCAAGGGCCATCACGAGGAATCGAAAGGCCATGCGGCGGAGCTCGAGCGGCTGAAGCAAGAACTCCAGCAGGCGAGCGACAAGTACTTGCGCACGCTGGCCGATTTTGACAACACGAAGAAGCGGTTGCATCGGGAAAAAGAAGAGTTTGTCCGGTATGCCGCCGAGACGATGGTGCGGGAACTGCTGCCCATCATTGACAGCCTGGACCAGGCGCTGGTCGCGGTGGACAAGCAGTCCGACCCGCAGGCGATCATCACAGGGGTTCATTTGATCTACCGCCAGCTGTTGGGGTTGCTGGCCAAGGAAGGAGTCGAGCGGATTCCCACCATCGGGGAGCTGTTTGACCCGCACAAGCATGAAGCGGTCGGGCAAGTGGAAATAGATGGGAAGCCTAACGATACGGTCGCAGAGGAAGTACAAGTTGGGTACGCCATGCATGGGAAAACAATCCGTCCCGCTATGGTGAAGATTGTAAAGGCAACAGCAGGTGGTACATATGAACACGAAACCATTGATCCTGATAATTCAGAGAAAAATAACTTAAAGGGAGGTTCTGACAATGCCTAAAGTGATTGGAATCGACTTAGGAACATCGAACTCAGCGTGCGCCGTCATGGAGCACGGGCGGCCGGCGATTATCCCGTCCGCCGAAGGCACCAGCGTCGGCGGCAAAGCGTTTCCGTCGTACGTCGCGTTCACGAAGGACGGGCAGCTGCTCATAGGCGAGCCGGCCCGCCGGCAGGCCGCGACCAACCCGGAAGGCACGGTCCAGGCCGCCAAGCGCAAGATGGGGACGGACCACGTGTACAAGATCTACGGCAAAGAGTACACGCCGCAGCAAATCTCCGCGTTCATTCTGCAGAAGGTCAAACGGGATGCGGAGGCGTACCTGGGCGAACCGGTGAAGGAAGTGGTCATCACCGTGCCCGCCTACTTCAATGACAACCAGCGGCAGGCGACGAAGGACGCAGGGTCCATCGCCGGGCTTGAGGTGTTGCGGATCGTCAATGAGCCCACTGCGGCCTGTTTGGCGTACGGGCTCGATAAGGCCACGAAAGAACAGAAGATCCTGGTCTTCGATCTGGGCGGCGGCACACTTGACGTCACGATCATGGATATGGCCCAGGGAGTCTTCGAGGTGAAGGCCACCAGCGGCGACACGCAGTTGGGCGGCACCGACATGGACCTGGCGTTGGTGGACTACATCGCCACCGAGTTCAAAAAAGAGTCCGGGATCGACGTGCGCAACGACAAGATGGCAGCCCAGCGGATTCGCGAAGCCGCGGAGAAGGCCAAGATCGAGTTGTCGAACGTGCTCGAGACGGACATCAACCTGCCGTTTATTACGGCCGATGCGTCGGGGCCGAAGCACCTGACGATGAAGCTGAGCCGCTCGATTCTTGAGCGGCTCATCGAGCCGATCATCAACCGCTGCCGCGGGCCGGTGGAG
>Ga0209515_10006486_pt1 | contig 14539 bp, 18 predicted proteins | sample Subgroupgradi54m_FD_187454 | JGI IMG/M metagenome (GOLD analysis project Ga0209515, IMG submission 187454) | Subsurface groundwater microbial communities from S. Glens Falls, New York, USA - GMW60B uncontaminated upgradient, 5.4 m (SPAdes)... ...
GGCTTCGCCCCCTCGCGCGTTAGCGCGAGCCTCCCCCTTCCGGAAGCTCGCTTCGCTCGCGGGGGCTCCGCTTCGCTCCGCCATGTCCGGTCTCGCTCCGCTCGACTGCTCCTCTACGGCGGGTGCTTCGCCCCCGCACCCCGCTCCCGGATAGCTTTGAGGGGAGGCCGGGCGGGCTCGGTGCCCAACGCGCTCGCCCGCGGCCCTAGTAGCGCCGCGGGCGAGCGCAGATCTACAGGCGTCGGTGGTCCGACCTTTTCTTGCTGCCCTGGGGCCCCTTCGGTGCAATCGGTGCAACGTAGCGGAGCCTACAAGTATTACATGTGGGCGCCGAGTTTCGACGTTGATAGGGTCGCGCCGACCGATGGGACCTCGAGACTCACAGTTGAGAAATGGGAGAATACTGATGATCACACGGATGTTTCTCGCAGGAGTTCTGGTGGCTAGCTGGGCCGGCTGTGGATCCGATCGCGCAGAGGTTGCGCAACCGGAGGTCGATTACTACACGAAGCTTGAGCAAGCGATGTCGGATGTCGAGGATGGGAAGAGTGATTCGTTCAAGCCGAAGCAGACACTGGCCGATCTCTGCGCAGAGGTTGCCGGCTGCATTGGAAGCTATGAGTTCGGGACCAACTCTTGCGGCTTTAACGCGCTTCGCAACAAAAGTGCGAACAACTGGTACGACCGATTTTGCCGTTCTTCATGCAACAGGTGCTGACGGCCCGGCCCGGCTTGTAGGCACCCCGGATTAGTGCCAAATGAAGAGGCTTCTCTTCGCCTTGCTCATTGCTGGAGCTGGAGCTGGAAGCCTACTACTGTGGCGAGGCCATTCCTCCACGCCGGTTGCCAACTTCGAGCTGGCGACGGACGCGCAGGGCGCGAGTTCGATGCGAATTGCTGCGAGTGTGCGAGAAGATGGCGGAACGCAGGGTCATCGCGCGGAGAGTGTTCCGGTTGATGTCGCTGCTGGTGTGGAACGCCTTGCAGCGCAGCAGGCGGCGACCATTCGTCGCCAGGGGGCTCACGCGGAGGCACCAGACTGCAGCGGTGTTACCCGGGATCCACGATGTTCTTCCCTCGAAGGCCACCCAAGCGTGGATCCGTTCGATGTGATCGAGGCGACCGAGGAAGAGCGTCAGCGATACGCGAAGGTATTGGCAGAGACGAAGGAAGCGCGGCGGCAAGCGTGGGACAAGGGAGGACAGGCGCTCTTTCGTCAGGCGCTCGATCAGGCGCTCGCGAAGGAAGCCAAGAGTCGAGTGGAAATCTTCGGTCAGGAGCGCGCCCGATTGTTCAATCAGGTGGCCGATAGCACCGCCGATGACGTCATGGCGGCGATGGAGGCGGGTCGAGAGATCATCCCACCCACATCTCCGAAAAAGTAACCGATGGAAACGTGACGGCGCGTTGGCCGTCCTGTACGCCCGCGTCACTGTCACCGGCCGCCGCCGCCGCCTCGCCTTCTCCCCTCGCCGCCTGGCCCCAAGGCTCGCGCCCCCGGCGGTGTGTTACCGCCCGACCCCGGATCCGCGTCATGCGCACGGACGTTCAGCGGGGCGCCCCGAGGGGCGAAAAACGCCCGATCGCGCACCCGTCGACCCCAAGATGTTGTGTCTATGCGCCTAGGCGCATGGATTCGATGGCCTTGCAACGCGACAAGTCAGCGCAACCATTCACTTGTCGTGGGTCTGGTAATTTACGTTATGTCAACTCCGGGGCGGACGGACCGGTGCGGACCGGGGAGGCGACCCAGCGCGTTCTATCAGCCGCGACCAGTGCGCCAGAATACATCTTATGTTGTTGAAAGTATTTGTGAAACGCCTGTCACGCCCGGCTTGACGCCCTCTCTCCCACTGGGCTACCGGTTGTGCGCTTTCCGACATGCACCCACAAGGAGACTACTCATGAAGAAGCTCGCCCTGACAACCCTCGCCGCCGCTCTCTTCACCTTCGCTGGCGCTCGCATCGCCGATGCACGATCCAAGACCTACTGCTCCGGCAACGAGTTGATTCGCGAGACGACTACGTGCTGGCGCGTGGAAGGCGGGTTGGCCTGCATGACGACATATGACGTGGTCGGTAGCTGTGACCGTGGCGGCACGAGCGGCCCGATGTAGCCCTTCGACGGGGCGCAGTCGGTTGCCGGCTGCGCCCCGTGGCAGTTACAACGGCAAGCCGACGAGAAGGGAGAAGGGTTCTGGCGTACATGGCCTCCGAGATTCGATCGCGATCCGTCATCGTGCTTGGCTGCGCTCTCGTAGCGGCTGCGATCATTGCCCTCATTGTTACGAGACAGCAGAAGGGCGGCCCTCATCTCTTGGGCACCGCGGTCGTCGCCGCGCCTGACGCTGGCGCGGATGTCGCTTCGGACAGCAACCGCTTGGCTGCCAGAGAGCGGCTGAAGGATGACCGGAATTCCACGAGGGCGCCGCAGGAATTCATTGCCGAGCACGAGTCAGATCGCCAGGCGCTGATCGCGTGCATGGAAGAAAAGCAGTGCCCTCCCGGAACGATCTGCAAGGTCGTTGGTGATGAGCTGGGATGCTACGGATCGAATTGCAAGGATGCTCGCGACACAAAATCATGCGGTGAGGGGAAGACCTGCGTCATTGTGGTTGGGGGGGAGGGCATCATTTGGCGTTGTGTCCCCGCTGGCGCTGCAGGCCTCGGAGAGAGCTGCATAGCCGGTGGTCTTCGCCCACCGCGCGAGAAACGATGTGTCCAGGGCCTGCGATGCTGGGGTGGGCGATGTAGATCCCTGTGCGAAAGCAACGGCACTTGTCGGTCCGGAAGCTGTGTCAAGACGTTTGAGAACGATGACGATTCCGTATGCGTGGATGACTCGTGCAAGTCCCATGAGGATTGCCCTGGCGAGAATGTCTGCATGCCCATCCAGCGCAACCCCACGCTGGTGAAAACGTGCCTCAAGTTGACGGCATGGCCAGACGGCACACGTAGCTGCTTGCCAGGGCGCTGTCCTGCTGGGATGGCCTGTGATGGGGTGTATATAGGGAGCGCATTTAGGGGGAAGTGCCGTCAGATATGCAGCGTCATTCCAGAGCTGCGCTGTCAAGATGGATACGTGTGCGGGCTAGCTGGATTTATTGGGTATTCCGATGCGCCCAGCGTCTGCTACCGAAGATGTGACATCTTCAACCCGGCGAAAGCGACCTGCGATCCCGGAGAGAAGTGCCGGACGACGACCGAGCAGATGTCGACTGGAGATTCTGGTTGCGCCCCTGAGTTCCCAATGTCCTCGTTTTTAGCGGAGCCTGAAATGGACATGGACTCCATATTGGGTGACCCTGTGGCCAAGCCCGGGGAATCCTCCAGCATGCCACCGGCCGAGAAGGACGGTACCCATCACGGACCATGACGATGCGCGCTTCCGCTTCACGGCGGGTGCGATCGCGATCATCTGGGTTCGTGGGGCTGATAGCCGTTGCGGCGCCGCCTGGCCAGTAGCTCGTTCCAGCGCGCAGGGGTGAAGTCCTCGGAGCGACGGCGCAGGCGCGCCCCGATGCGTCCCCACTCGATCACCAGGTCGAGCCCTCCGAACAGGGTGGGTTGCTGCCACATCCGGTAGATCCGGAAGCGGTTGCGTGCGCGATCGATGTTGCGCAGCTCGACGAGAAGCACGCCGATCAGCGTAGCCCGTCGCACTGACCTATGCGACACGCGCGTAGCGGTCGGCGAGCGCGACGACGCGCGGCGCGTACACCTCGCGCGCCAGTCTGCCCGCGCCGTTGTAGGCCGCGGCGACGCGGGGTAGCTCCGGCCCCAGCTCGGCGACCAACCGCGCGAGGTAGCGCGCGCCGAGGTCGATGCCGGTCGCAGGGTCGGCCAGGATGGCGCGCCCGCGCTCGGGGTGTGAGGCGCTTGGCAGAAAGCCCAAGCGGCGCGCGGTCTCGCTGGTCATCTGCAGGGGACCAAAGGCACCGCCGCGCACGTCGTCGCGCGCGCCGAGCTTCGAGCGCAGGTTCTGAAACAGGCTTTCCTTGTGCGCGAATGCGAGCAGCCAGGCGAGCGGCAAGCCGTGCCGGGCCGCCGCCTCGCGAAGGTGTGGCATCATCTGCGCGCGTCGCCTCGCCAGCGCGCCCGGGTTTCGGGTGTCTCCCCGGGTGTCCGCGGGCGCGCTCGGCGAGGACCGCGCCAACCAGACGATCGCGGCACCCGCGGCGCCCGCGCCGAGCGCCCAGCCCCACCACGGGACTTGCCGCATGTCACGGGCTCGCGAGGGCCCACAGGCGCGCGTGTCCGCCGGTTCCGCGCAGGACCACGCGCAGGTAGCGCGCGCGGACGGCGATCCGGACATGACGCCGCAGATCGGTGGGAGGAAGCCCCTTGTGCTCAAACACCTCCGACAGCTCTCCCGGCTCCAGCTCGCCGAAGCGGTACGTTCGCGCAAGCTGCTCGACCGACCCGTCCGGGTGCATCCGCTCGAAGGTCTCGCGGAACCAGTGGCCGCGCCGAGTCGGCGACAGCTCGAGATACCAGGTGCACCACCTCGGCGTGATCAGCGCCGGCGCGCGCAGGTCAAAGTAGAGGTCCACGGCGGAGGCGCCCTCGACGAACAGCGGCAACGAGGGCGCCCAGCCCCCCACGTCGGGGTCACCCTCCGCCTGTTCGTCGTCGGTGTCCGACAGCTCGGCATCGAACAGCAGCTCGGTGGACGGCCAGGCGCCCCACAGCTCGGCCGCGGTCGCGACGCTCATGCGCGCCGCCGCTGCTTGGTGGCGAAGAAGAGGAGCCCGCCGACCGCGGCGGCGCCGAGGATCCAGGGCAGCGCGCTGCCCGGCTTGGCCTGGCTTGGCCTTTGTCCTGGACCCGGCCCCGGGCCCGGCGGCAAGACGGGCCCGACCGCGGCGCCGCCGGCCAGGGTGTAGCCGTAGTCGCGCGCGGCAGAGAGCACGCGCTCGGGCCACTTGCGCGCGATGCCGCGCTCGGTGGGGTGGGCGTTGGCGAGCGCACGATAGCTCGTGGTCTTGCTGCTTCGCAGGAGGTTCGCCGTATAGGCGTAGCCCAGCGTGTAGGCGTGCACGAGCAACGCCGCCGCGTTGGCATCGGCCTCGAGCGGCCGATCGAACGCGGCCGGGAAGTCGGCGCGGAGCCGCTTGAGAAACTCGTTCAAGATCGTGATCCCGATGCGGATGTTGTCGACCGGGTTCTTGAGCATCGACTCTTGCACCGTGTCGACGTCGAGCGCCTCTTTGAGGGCGATCTTCGAGGGCTGCATGAGCCCGACCTTGGGCCCTCCGCCGGCGGCGTCGGGCGCCCGGTTGACGTGCGTCTCCTTGAAGTTCGACTCGGCCTTGATGAGCCCGAGCACCAGCGCCCGCGGAATGTCTCGCCCGCGGTACAGGTCGATCATCTGGTCGTACTTGGTCTTCGCCATCGCTCACCACCCACGGACCATGTTGCCGACGGCGTGCGCGCTCTGCCCGAGCTGCGTGTATCCGGACAGGCGCCCGCCGACTCGCTGGATTTCGCCTCCGGGGGACGACACCTGGACCCAGAGCGACAACGTGGTCCGCTCCGGGACGAACAGCTTGAGCCGCTCCGTGGTGCCCCACAGGTAGCGCAGATCGCCGAAGGACCCGTAGGGCGGCAGGCGATAGCTCGGCGGGTCCTGGTTGGGAAAGCGGCGCAGCTCGCGGCTCTTGGGCGGCTGGTCCTCGACCACGAGCGACCACAGCACGTCGAAGTCGGGCGCCTCGAGCACCGGACCCGTCACCGGGCCCACTGGGGTGGCGACGTGTTGCCAGAGCAGCGTGACGACGCCGATCGAATCCTTCGGTACCTGCACGCGGCACAGCTCGAGGGAGGTCGGCGCGCGCGGCGGACGGACGAAACCGACCTGGTCGAACATGCGCACCGCATCCGGCGTGGCTTGGGCCTTGCCGGTCGTGCGCAGCTCGCGCTCGGCCAGGGTCGCGCTCAAGGGCTCACCGGCTCGAGCTCGAGCCCGTGCAGCACGATGTCGATGTCGACCGCGTTGTCCTGCAGCGCGATCGCCTCGAACGTGAGCGTGGAGCCGCGCTCGATCGTGATGGGCGCGACCATCGGGTAGTCCTCCCCTGCCCGCCCGAACAGCGCCTCGATGAGCGCCGGCCGGTCCACGTAGTTGCGCCGCGTGTCCCGCCACGTCACGCGCACCCGGGGCGCGATGTTGTCGCGCTGGTAGAAGTGCCACGCGATCCGCCGGATCACGAAGTCGTAGTGTGCATTGACCAAGATCTCGCCCGAGGCGCGCTCCCCCTCGCCCTTGGGCATCGCGATCGTGCAGGCGTACTTGAATTCCCCGCGCGACCCCGCCCGGCGCGCCTGGGGCGCTTGGGATGGGATCATGGCGACCGACATCTCTAGCCGCCCTGGCCGTAGGCCGCGGAGCGGTTTCGGCGACCTTCCAGCGACAGCTGGATGAGCACGCCCGGCAGCTCGGGCTTGGCGAGCGCGCGGAGCTGCGCCCACGCCGAGCGATCGATGTGCAGCTCGGTCGAGATGTTCGAGCCCTTCTTGATGAGGATCGGATCGTTGGCGAACAGGTACATGTTCGAGCGGTGCGGCACCCCGTTGGTCAGCACGTTGACCAGGCGCTCCGGCGCCGCCGCCGGCGGCAGAGGCCCCGGGGAGTCCGCGGTCTGTGGCGGTCCCTGGCTCGGATCTCCGCTGCCGCCGCGCTTGCCAGGGAAGCGCACGTCACTCGACGGGGGCTGCGGCGCCCCGGGCGCAGGGGGCACCACCCAGCCCGCCTCGATCATGCCCGTCACCCCGCCCCCCGCCGGAAACTGCACCAGCGGTCCCACGATCATCTCGTCCGAGCCCACCATCAGGTTGATGCTCGACCAGTTCGTGATCAGCTCGAAGATGCGCGGGTTGTCGTACACGCTGATCGCCACCCGCACGCTCACCCCGTAGCACCGGAAGGCCTCCGGGATCTGCCCGGGCTGCGCGATGTTCGTGCGCGAAAGGCCAATGTCGCCTCGGGACTTCGTCCAGAACGACAGGATCGGTGTGTCGAGCTTTCCGAAGTCCTCGAGCACGAGCGTGGTGTAGTAGCTCCACGGGTGGTTGATCCGGAGCTTGTCCATGGTCTCTTTGACGATGGCGCGCTCGGCCTGACTGATCCTCGGCGCCGGCTGCGCCTGCGTGGCTGCGGTAGACATGCGTGCTCCCTTTCCTGCGCCCCTGGCGCGTTTATTCGTCTTCGTAATGGGCGCCGTAGGGCGCGCCGAGATAGTCCTGGGTCTCGAGGCCCGACAGCTCCTCGTCGCCGCGCAGATCGCAACGGGCGCGCGCGTGCTGGATCTGGCGCTCCCACAGCCGCTTCGGAACCCACTGGAATAGACCGGTCGAGATGTTCCGGACGCGAACGAAGTTGGGGCGCGTCGGGATCGTGCCGAGCTGGTCCTGCACCTCGAACCCCGAAAGGTCGCGTCCCGGGTCTTCGTACGAGCCGAGCGTGTCCTGCACCTCGAACCCGCTGAGGTCGCGCCCCGGGTCCTCGTACGAGCCGAGCGTGTCTTGCACCTCGAGCCCGGCGAGATCGCGCCCCGGGTCCTCGTACGAGCCGAGCTGCCGCTGCGCGGGCGGGGAATTGAACACCCGGAGCCACCCCTTTTCCGGATGCTCGAACCACTCCGACCCATCCGAGGCCCGCAGGGTGGCGGGTTGGAGCTGCCCGAGCGCATCGCCCTCGAGCGCGCCGGCCAGCGGATACAGCGGCGATGCCGGCGTGGCGGTGCTCGCGAGCGCGCTCGCGATGAGCTGCTCGGCCGCGTGCGCGATGCCGCCCGCGATAAGGCCGTTGCCGAGCGTGTGCTGCTTGGCCCCGTACTTGAGCGCACAGCCGATCGCGATCGGCACCGCCGCGCCCATCGCGATGAACGGGATCTGACCCGCCTGGGCCTTGGCCTTGACCGGATCGGCGATGCGCTGGCCGCTGCCATCCTTGGCCATCTTGATCGCCGCGAAGTTCTGGACGAAGCGCGCGGTCACGGCGCCGCCCGCGGCGGCCACCGCGCCCATCGCGAGGTCAGCCAGGTCCATGGCGGGGTTCCGGCGGGCGCGCCGGCCCACCCGGCGCAGCTTCTTCTGGGTCATGCGCAAAGAGCCCGCCGGTCGTCTGCGCCGCCGCTTTCGCTTCTTCATACCCCCTCCGTTGGCAAACAGGATGGAAGACAGCTCCCCCGGGTTTTTCCGGGTGGCCTTGCGCGCCGTGGCCTGCTTTGCCGCCGCGCGCTTGCGCCGTCGCTTCCGGATGAGTGCCGCCGCCTTGATCTTTTTCTTGGTCGCCATCAGCCCTCGATCCCCCGTTCGGTGATGTGCTTTTTGCCGCCCACGAAAAACCAGTTCGGCCCCGCGCGAAAGACCGCGGGCGCGGGGCTCTCGAAGTCGTGCACGTAGGTCGCAAGGCCCCCGCCGTGCTTGTTCGAGCGGTAGAAGATGCGGCGCGCCGTGCCCACGTAGCGGGCACCCGTGGGTGCCCGTATCCGCACGCGCAGCCAGCGCTCCACGTCCGCGCCCTGCCAGCCGCGCCGGACCTCCCTCTCGCGCGCGCCCCGGCGCTGCGGCTCGGAGACCTGCTCGAGGTGCGCCGGCTGGACCGCGAACAAGCGGCGCGCCCCGGCGTCCGTGCCGAGGATGCGCCCGGCCAAAGACAGCGCGGCCAGCCGTCCGCTCGGCTGCTCGACCACCACCGCCAGCGCCTCGCCGAGCGCCGCGGCCGTGCGGGGGAGCTGCATGCGCCGGCTCACCGGGCCTTCCAGGCTTTCGCCAGCATCGCGAGCCCGACGATTCCGCCCGCGATCGCCAAAGGCGTCGTGATGCTCGAGACCCCCTTGGCTGTCGTCGCAATCGTCGAGCCCTGCGCAAACGACACCAGCGGCGTGATGTCCCGCCCCGTTTCCACGAGCGCCGCCAGCCGGCGCAGGTCTTCGCTCTGGAGCCGGCTGATGTAGGCGTAGCTGACCGCGCAGATCGAGATCGCGCCTGCGATCGCGAGCCCGAGGATCGGGAGCACTCCGAGGTCCCCGGACAGCGACGACGGATCCACGATCTCGAGATCGTGGGCCCCCGAGGTCCTGGCCACCGCGCGCCGCTCGGCGAGCGCCTGTTCCGCGCGCAGGTGGTCTGCGAGCTCGCGTAGGGTGTTCTCGAAGCGCAGCTCGGCCTTTTCCAGCGGCTCGAGCCGGGACGTCGCGGGCAGGCTCACCGGCTCGAGCGAGGCCACGCGCGTCCGCCAGACGCGCGCCTCCTGCGCCACGAGCTGGCCGCGCGCGAGCAGCGCGCGCCACATCGAGAGCCGCACGCCAAGGCTCTGCCCCATGATCGAGGGGAGCGAAGGGGGCGTGGGGTCGATGCCGATCACCGGCGGCGCCCCTTCTTGCGCGTGAGCACGTAGGCGGCGCCGCCCGCCACGACCACGCCGCCGATCAGGAGCGGCCACTTGTACTTGTCGAAAAAGGAACCGCCGCTCGTGCCGCTGGCGGATGGCTCTGCGCCGCCCTTGTAGATCGCGCGGGGCATCGCGCGGGGCACGGGTGGCGATGGACGCACCGGAGGGACGGGCTTTCCTCCGCCGCCGGAGTAGCGCACCGCTATCGCGGGCGGGGGGGACGGGGCGGCGGCTCGCGGGGGGGACGGGGCGGCTCGCGGTGCCACGCCGCTTGGGCTCCCGCCGCCGCCGCCACCGCGAAACGCGCTCGACACGCCCTGGCCGACTAGGCCCGCCGCAGCCAGGCTCGCCCCCGCGCCGGGGTTGACGATCCCCACCAGCGGCGCCGCCTGGCTCGCCACGCTGCCGACCAGCCCAGCTGCGCCCGCGACGCCCTTGCCGATGGCACTGAACCCGCTCGTGATGAAATCGAAGAGCCCCAGCTCTCCGAGGCCATCCGGTCCCCCGATCCCCACCAGCGTGCCGTCCGGCTGGATGTCCCACGCGCTGTACCCGAGCGCCCCGACGTACCCCGCGATGTCCGCCTCCGAGTACACCCCCTCGCCGATCCCGTGCAGCGTGCCCGTGTAGTGCTGCATCTCTGTCACTTCCTTCCCATCGAGCAAGAACACCCGTTCGGCTGGCGCACGGGGCTCGTACCCGAGCCCATGACGCGGCCAGGCCGTGAGGTCCGCAGGGACCCACAAAGGCCCCGCCCGAACCCGCAGATGCACGTGAGAGAACGCCCCCGGCCGGGCTCCCACGATGCGAATCGCTACCGGTAGCCCGATGCTTGCCGAAAGGCTCCCCAGCAGCACCGTCTGATCGTCGCAGTCCCCCGCCGTATACCCGCGCTGGTCGATCTCGCCGAGCATCCGTCCGCTCGAGTGCACAAGCTCGGCCGTGGCCGGGTCGCGCGTGTAGCGCAGCTTCCGGCTGCAGTAGTCGAACAGCGCCCGCAGCTCCCCCGGGTAGTCCTTCGGTGGCACCCCGGCCGCGTGCACGATCTCGACCGCGCGCTTTCGCACCCGCAGGCTCTGGGAGCCCGCCACGATCGCTCGCCGGATAAGCTCGACCGTCGCAAGCGTCGCCTCAATCCCGCGGGGTTTCCGGTACACGCGCACCGGCACCGTTCACCCCGTTCTGGGCCGGTGCTGGCCGCTTCGGTCCGCGCAGCCGCGCAAGCTCGGCCCGCGCCGCGTCCCGCTCCTGCTCCGCCTGGCTCGCCTTGCCAAGCGCATCGGCCAGGCTGCGCTGATGCGCCTCGTCCTTCTTCTTCCGCTGCTCCTCCTCCGGCTTGGGCCCCGCGGCTTGCACGGTTTCCCCTGGGGCCGGTGGCGCTGGCGCTGGTGCTGGTGCTGGTGCTGGCGCAGCCGGTGGCGCCGCCTTCTGGAAGCGCTCGACGGTGCGCTCTACCGCCCCGAGCACTTCCCCCCACCCAGCCTTGCCCCCTCCGCCAGCGGCCAGGCCGGTGAGCCCCGCGAGCTTCTCGTCGACGACCTTGCGCACCCCCGCCTCGAGCCCTTCGACCAGGTCGTCCTTGAGGTCGTCCTTGAGGTCTTCGAGCAGCTCTTCCTTGATCGTGTCGATGAGGTCAGCCTTGAGGCCCTCGAGCGATTCCTTGACCAGCGCGCGTAGGTTGATCTCGATGTTGTCGATCCGCCGGCCCATGGCTTCACTGGCCGCCGTCAGCGTCGCCGTCAGCGTCGCTAAGAGCGCGCGTTCGCTCTCCTGCCGAGCGCGCTCTTGCCGCTCGCGCTCGTGCATTGCCTTCTCTGCCGCGAGCTGCGCCTCGAGCTGACGCTTCCCCTCTTCCTGTTGCCGCTCGCGCTCCCGCGCCTGCGCTTCCTGCTGGCGCTCCCGCTCCTGCGCGCGCTCACGGTCCGCGCGCAGCTCCTCGATCATCTGGTCGCGCTTGTCGGGCGTGGTGGTCATGTCGTCGGCCTCCTCGTGGCTTGGCTTGCGCCGCTGCTCGCGCTGCAGCTCTTTCTTCGTGGGCGGGAAGGCCCGCGGCGCATCGCCCGGAAAGTCGAAGATCGTTCCGTGCCCGATGCAGTGGTTGTGGGCGGTGTCTCCGCGGCCGTGCGCTTGGATGAGAAACTTCCCACCGCGGCCTGCATCGAACACCTCATCCTGCAGATCCCCGCCCTCCCACTCGAACATGTACTCGTGGCCGAGATAGGCCCCGGAGGCATCGTGCTTGGCGCTGAGCCGCCGGGCCTTGATGAAGATGCCTGCGTAAGGCTCCACGCCGAGGTAGAAGCGGAACAGCTCGACCGGGTCGGTCATGTCCTCCGGTGGGACGCGGACGATCGCACCCATGTGGCCCCCTCACCGATCGCAGCTACTCTCACCGGTGAGACGCATCAACGGTTTTTTTCGGTGGGACTCCGTGGGAATGGCGCGCCGAGTCTCCGTGAATTTCTCCGCCCTGGCTTCCGCAAATCTCCGTGCTTTTTCCGCAAACGTTCCGCGAACGCTCCGCGAACGCTCCGCGCGCCATTCGGCTGGAATCATTGGTGTAGGGTGATCTCACCGGTTTTTTTCTGGGCGTCGCGCGGACACCGCGTCGACACCGCTCCCTGCTGGCTTTCTTGCCATCGCGCCAGCGCTTGATGGACAAGGGTTTGCGCGACTGGTCTGCGATTCTCCGTCGGTGACGGGTGAGCGCTCGAACGTGGGTTGCAAACTGCTTCGCGGAGTGACCGGTCGCCCGGTCGCCCGGGCGACCGGGCGACCGGGCGACGTGCTGACCAGGGAATCAGCGCCTAAAGCGAGCAGGAAATTTGCGTCCTGATGGATTCGGCCCCTAGGGTACGAGTCATGATCATCGCGCTCTGTGGTCAGAAGGGCGGCAGCGGCAAGTCGACCGCGGCGCAAGGAATCGCAACCGAGCTGATGCTGCGCGAAAGGCGCGTGCTCCTCGTCGATGCCGATCCGCAAGGCACGACCCGCACATGGTCTGACGTAGCAGGTGAGGGTGGAAGGCGCGTTCCTAGCGTCGTCGCGATGGGCGCCAAGATGCACGTGCCTGGCCAGCTCGACGCCGTGCTGCGCTCCTATGACGACTGCGTGATCGACTGCCCGCCGCGCCACGGTGAGATCCAGCGCGCCGCGCTCATGGTGGCCGATCTGGCGATCCTCCCCTGCGGGCCCTCGCCAGCCGATGCCTGGGCCATGACCGAATCCGTGGAATTGGTGAACGAAGCGAAGATTGTTCGCCCGCACCTCCTGGCCTACGGGCTCATCAGCCAAATGCGCCGCATCGCGATCGGAGCCGGGGCGCGCGATGCGCTGGTTGGCATCGGCCTGCCCGTGCTCGCGGCCGAGCTGCGCCAGCGCGCCGCCCACGCGGAAGCGATGGCAAGCGGTCAGGGGATCACGGACTACGACGCCACGTCACCCGCTGCGGACGAGGTTCGCGCCCTGGTCGATGAACTATTGGCACTCACTCGGAAGGGGACTCATGCCAAGCACAAAACCAGTACTCGCCGCTCGCAAGCCACCGAAGGAAGACCCTCAAACGCTCCATAGATTCGTCGAGCAGTCGTCGAGTCGTCCGGGAGACCAGTCTCCTAGTCGTCGAAGCGTCGTCCGCAAGGATGGCCGCGAGCTGCGCAAGGTGGGTGTCTACCTCGACGTGAAGCGCTTCAAGGAGCTGAGGACCTATTGCGTCCAGCAGGACCGAGACCTGAGCGAAATCGTCGACGAGATGGTGGCCAGGTTCCTTGAGCAAACCGGTTCTGTCAGGCCAGCCTAGTACGCTGCAACGCTGTATGCGTCTACCCGGAGCGGGGATGGGAAGAAAGGCAGAGAGTGCAGCGCCGGCACCACCAGAACCAAATCCGTTCGACCAGCTCCATCGCTTCGCGCTCGAGGCCGCGGAGCGCGAGAAGGCCGAGAAGGAGGTTGCCACGCGCGCAGTCAAGGAGGCCGCCGCCGCTGCCGAAAAGGCGAAGCGCGCAGCCGAGCGCAAGGAGCAGCTCGATGCGGAGCGCTGTAAGCTAGAGGTGTTGCCCAAGATCGCGACGCTCCCGTATCGCTCCGAGATCAGCACCGAGCAGGCCTGCCTGTTTGTCTCCAACAGCTACAAGGGGCGATGGTTCACCCACGAAGCCACCATCAAGCACCCGCAGTCGGGGGAGCCGATCACGCGGCGGCGCACCATCGGCAAGGTGTGCGAAGACGACGAGCCGCGTGGGGTGCTTCGTTCGGTCCACGCGCAGATTTGGCGCAAGCTACTTCGCCTGTGGGGTGAGAGGCGCGACGAGGCGTACAAGCTCGGGGTCGTCGATGGCGAGTACTACGGGAGCCTGAGCATGTCCGCCTACGAGCTGGTGAAGGCGCTTCGTGGCAGCGACAGCGAGCCGCACTACAACCGCGTCAAGAAGCTCCTGCAGGACTTGAAGTCGATCCCGATCGTCCTCGAGCACACGTACACGTGGAATGGTTACGTCGATCGCGTGACGTTCACCTTGCTCGGCGACGTGAAGTGGACCGAGCGCACGGTCGACAAGAAGACCGGGCGCCCAAAGCCAGGCGGGGAATCCAGGGTCACGATCCTTTTCTCGTCCTTCGTGACCGAGGGCTTCCTTCGCAAGCACGTCAAGACGGTCCTCGGTGAGCCGGGGAAGAAGCTCCGCGGGAATGGTCCGCGCGCGGAGCTTGCGGATCTGCTCTATCACTTCGTCAACACGCAGCTCGCGACGAAGGACGAGTACAACGTGCGGCTACAAGGGCTCGTCGAGCAGTTCGGGATGACGCGCTATTCGCGCAAGTCCGAACGGCTGCGGCAGTTCACGCCAGCGCTGCGGGCCGTGCACGGCGCGCGCATGCTCGCGACTGACGAGCGCGAGTTCTTCATGCACATGAGCACGCGGCTCGCAGCCGGTGGCGACGACTACGTTCTCATCGCGAGTCGTGTGCTGCATCCGCCGAGCGAGTTCGTGTCGCCAACGAGCGGGCAAGCTCAGCTCTCGATCCCTGGTATCGACGGGTAAGCGTTCCCGTCTCTGCGCCCACGCGTTCCCGTCTCTGCGCCCACGCGTTCCCGTCTCTGCGCCCACGCGTTCCCGTCTCTGCGCCCACGCGTTCCCGTCTCTG
>Ga0209515_10006488_pt1 | contig 14535 bp, 20 predicted proteins | sample Subgroupgradi54m_FD_187454 | JGI IMG/M metagenome (GOLD analysis project Ga0209515, IMG submission 187454) | Subsurface groundwater microbial communities from S. Glens Falls, New York, USA - GMW60B uncontaminated upgradient, 5.4 m (SPAdes)... ...
CGCCTCGCCAGCTCCACTTTCACGAAGTTGACCGAGCCAGGGCTCACGACGTCATGAAGCGCTTCCACTATCTTCGCTCGCCGCGCATGGATGGTCGGGCGTACGGTCTCAGTACAGACAATGGTTGCCTAGTCGCCTTGTGTGTTTCCTCGCCTCTGGACGTGCCCCGCCTGTGCGAAATGCTGGTCGAGCACTACCGCGATATGCCGCTCGGAGTGAGAGTGGTGTCCCGCGTCTTCGTGTTCGAGGGCGCCCCGATCAACAGCATCTCCCACCTTCTCTCTCGTGCGGCTCGGGCGGAGCGGGACCAGGGCGTGACCGACTTCGTGACCTACGTCAACCCGAACATGGGCTTCACCGGGGTCTCGTATCGAGCGAGCGGCTGGCGACTCCTTGGCGATGAGCCCGGCACGACTTACCGATACATCGACGGTCGCTACATGACCGATCGCAATCTCGCAGCAGCATTCGGCCGGCACGACGACAATACCTACCGCCGACTACTCGGACCTCGATTCGCCGTTAGCTCTATGCCGCTGGCGTCGCTTCTTGTTTTTCACTATCGGATCCCCGACCACACCAAAAAAGTTTCTTTAGCCGTCTCGCGCGGCTGGAAAACAGCTTATTCAGCACCCCTCGCGCCCCTGAAGGAGTCGCGGGCCGGAACCTGATGCCGACGACCAATCGCGGGCTCGATGAGCACGAGGCCGATCGCAAGATCGTGGGTTGTCGCCGGGGCCGCGGGAACGACGATGGTGATGCGAGTACGCTGTGATAAATTTGTGATAAAAATCGCCAAAACTGATGGAATTCCGATGACCCAGTGGAATCAATAGAGTCGCCGCAATCTCTTGATTCAGAAGGGAAACGGGGAAACCAGACCACAAATCAAGCCTTTGCCAATTTCAGCCGTTTTAGTTTCGTAATCAGCAGGTCGTGGGTTCGAGTCCCACCGGCAACGTCAATTTACCCCGTCTCCGGCTCGGGCGACACCTGGAATCGAACGCCGGCGATCCGAGTCGCTGCCTAGCCCTGTCGTAAATCCCCTTGTCTATTCCCCCTCGCAACCCCAGTGAATCCCAACGCTCCCGCTGGGATCTTGATCGTCGCAAAGGAGACCTTTTGCGACGACTCCACCCCGCCCCCACCAAAAGGATTTTCTCCCACCCTTCGAGACAAAAAGTCTTGAAAAGCAGTCTCGAAGGGGTTGCGGTGGGGGCGCCATCCGCCTAACCCTTGGAGTCTCGGCGACCTCTGGTCGGAACTCGCAGAGAAGCCTGTCCGGGGCGGAAAAGTTCCCCCGGCTCGCACCGAAGCGCCCGACAGAGTTGAGCCAGGGTCCGCAGGGTGACGTTTTGGCTCGCGCTCCCCAACCGGTTGAGCGTCGGACGGCTGACCCCCAGTCTTCGCGCCATCTCTGCCTGGGTGAGCCCCGCCTGTCTCCGTAAGCGCTGAAGCGTTTCTGCAAGCAAGCGCCCGAGGTCCACGGGGGACACTCTTGCGCGGGGCGGAGTTCATATGTGAACATATTGCTGTTTCTGTGAGGTGTCAGGCCCGAGCGCCGTGTCATCCGGTTGCGCGCCGGAGCCTACTAGGAGGTGTCCCGTACGACGAAGCGCCGGATTAGTCATGGACTAGGACTACGAGAGGTTTTTCTCAGCCAGCGTCGCAGAGGAAACACCATCTTGGATCCACAAGGAGGACGCAGCTCCTGCGGCGGTCGCCTCGCCATGGGCGTAGCCGGCGCCGCCGTTCCTTGAGGTGGAGTGTTCGGAGTGCAAGGGGGTTGATGTCTGTATTTTCCAGATTTTGACTTCTCCCCGGTGGGTGTCGACAAGTCCAGGCAACTGACTCTGGGGGAGGGGGCTCATGAGCCTTAAGCGATGTCGCGCACCCCTGGTCGTGATTCTTTGCGGATTCCTAACAAGTCTTGCGGCCGCCGCCTGGGCACAAGGTTCTATCCCAGGGCTTGTTAAACGAGTCTCGCCATCGGTTGTCGTCATTCGGTCTTTTGACGCCTCTGGACGACTCATTGCTACGGGAACAGGCTTCTTCGTGTCGATCACTGGAGACACGATCACGAATTATCACGTGATAGCGGATGCCCATTCTGCTGAGATAATGACGCAGTCAGGGGAGGTCTTGCAGGTTGAGGGAATCCTTGCCGCGGACCCCAACCATGATCTGGTCAGACTCCAAGTCGCTTCCGGGGGGCAGCGTGGTGGTGTGCTAAAGCTCCCCCCATTGACACCCGACTTAACGATCTCTCGACTGGCACCAGCCGTGGGTGAGCGTGTGCTTGTCGTCGGCGCCCCCCTAGGGCTGGAGGGCACGGTGTCAGACGGGATTGTGTCCGGGATTCGAGACGTCGCCGAGGTGGGGCGGATCATTCAGATCACCGCGCCGATCTCTCCTGGAAGTAGTGGAAGCCCCGTCTTGAACTTGAAGGGCGAGGTCGTCGGCGTGGCGACGTTCATGGTCAAAGGGGGGCAGAACTTGAATTTTGCCATTCCCGCGTCCGCCATCCTCGCGCTCCAGCCTGGTCCACCACGCGTGTTGGGGGAGGCGAGTCGTGGAGGATCTCAGCCGCAGCCAGCCTTCCAAACGCACCCTGACTGTCGTGGTTGGGTTGAGCTCGGCCGCCGGCTCGAGGCGGGTCAGCAGGAACTCGTACGGCAAGCCTATGTCAGAGGGCTGATCGAAGGACGAACGACTGACGTCGCACGCTGGGGAGGCCCGTACTTTGCTGTCGATAATCGTCTGCCTCGCAGGGCAGCAGAAATCTACGGTCGGGGTTTGGCCGCGATGATGATCCGGCCCGATTTCCTGACAAAGCGCCTCGACGTCTACTGCACGGACGGGAGAAACTCAGACGAGATTTCGGCTCCATCGCTCGGGGATCTGGCGTCGGTGGCCGCGTTTGACCTCGGAGGACTTGATGCTGAGAAGGTGGACGCGGCTCTTCAAGCCTTGCGGGATTTCTCCGTGTTGCTGCATACGTCTCCGCCGAAGGACGCAGAACGTTTCGAAGACTGGAAGAGGGACTTCATTCCGAACACGGAGAGGAAACGGCGAGCCTTTTGGGATACGCTCACACGATGAGCTAGAATCGAGTTGATGTCGTTGTCAGAGGCTCCACTGATCCACAGCGACCCAGGGCAGCTATTGGCTGCGCACGCAGTCTCCGTAGGTCGTTTCGGCTCCCCCTGGAGGTAACGAAGCGTGCCAAAAACCAGTCTGTGGGAAGAGCATCTCAAATGCCGGAAAGGGCTCCTCGCTGGACTTCCTTCAGCGGGCCCGGAAGAGCAGTGGCTTAGTAGACAATTGGATGAACATCTTATATGGCTGCTCGCCGAACGCGACCCCGCGTTTCTTGCATGGTGGATGTGGGCAGCGAAGGCGGCTTGGGAATGGGCAGCTCATGAGCGGAAGAAGATGCGCAGTGACGAAGAGGGGATGCGGAGCGTTGAAGAATACATCTCGAGGATCAGGCCACCCCGAAGACTCAGCGGGTACCGTTTATTTCCAAAGAAACGACCGCATCCTATCCGCGTGGCAGGGCAATTCGAACAGGTGGCGGGAGCGCTGCGTCGGTACTGGAAGAGAGGCCGGTGTGTCGCAGGCGTTCACGTCCTGCTCTCTGTTCCGTTGCCCAAGATATACCGGGAACTTGGGGTGCCGGACGCATTCCAGCCGAGTAAGGCGGACGTCGAGAAGTGGCACAACCACTCTTCGGCAGAGACCTTTGCCTATCGTCTCCTCAGTCACATTCACAGGAGGCAGCCATCTTACATACGCCGCCTTGTGTCCGAAGGACGCCCATTTCAGGGGCTGATAATAGGGAGGCGTCTCCGAGCCCACGAAACTCCTGTCAAGTCCAAAAAATAGTCCCGTTCCGGGGGACCGGCGGAGCCGAGGCGACCCCCCTTCCGTAACCTTCCGAAATTTCTTTCAAAATCAACCGTCTCTGTAACTTTCAAAGGTTACCTTTGGGCCTCTGACCGACCCTCTGGCAGCGAGCTTATCCTCGCCGTAGATGCTCAAGAGCTATCGGAGGCGCCTGTAAATGTTGCTGAACATCTCTGCTGCGATGCGCGAATTGGGCGGAATCGGGCAAAGCACCCTGCGAAAGTGGATCCGAGAGGGCAAGGTTCCTGTCGTCCGGCTCGGCCGACGCGTGTTCATCCGCGCTGAGGTTGTGGAAGACCTCATCCAAAGCGGTATCCGGTCGGGAGGCCCGCCACGGAGGGCGGGGAAGCAGCGCGCAGCAAGTCCACTGCCGCCTGAGGCGAAGCCCCGTCTCTCAGGGCCTTCTGTTCTTGAGACCACTGGACTGCAGTGCGCGCATACGAAACAAACTGGTCGAACATGAACGCTTCATTGGCGTTCCTGCTATCGTCGAACTACCACGGCAGCACACTTCATCCAGAACACGTAGCTGACTTACGAAAGTCTGGGCTGACCGATCAGACGATCCAGGTACAGTACTTCCGCTCTGTGCCCCCGGGGATGATAAGCCAGCTCCTGGGTTTCAACGTCCCGACCATCGCCTCTGCGATGCTGATTCCGTTCCCCGCCCCCGGCGGTGGGTTTATGAATCACATCCGAGTGAGGATCTTCCCTGCCATGAAGGATCGAAATGGCCACACCATCAAGTACCTCCAGCCCAAGAAGTCGGCCCCGCGTCTCTTCTTCCCGCTCCTGACGCTGGACGAGGTGCTCCACGGGGATGCCCCGCTCTGGGCGGTCGAGGGGGAGAAGAAGGCGCTCGCCGTCGCGCAGCTTGGCTTGCGCGCGGTCGGATTCTGCGGCATCGAAGGATGGCATTCCGTCGGATTGCGCACGCTCCTCCCCGACTTCGACGTTATTCCCCTCCGAGGGCGGACGGTTGAGCTGGTGCCCGACGGGGACGTGGCGACGAATCCGAACGTCTACCGCGGAGCGGTGCGCCTGGTCGAGGCCCTGGAAACCCAGGGCGCACGCGTCCGGTTAGTCCAGCTCCCGACCAGAGTAGCAGCATGACAACGGGGAAGGTCGGGATCGACGACGTAGTTGCGGACGGCGCGGGCCGGGCTGAGGTCGAGGGGCTGCCGCGCGTGGCGTTCACGCCAATGCTCGCGAACGAAGCGCTCCACGGCCTGGCGGGCCGCATCGTCCGGGCCATCGAGCCCTACTCAGAGGCCGATCCGGCGGCGATCCTCGCTCACGTGCTGGTTGGCGTGGGGAACCTGGTCGGCCTCGGCCCCTATGCGCTCGTCGAGAAGACCACGCATCGGGTAAACGAGTTTGCGGTACTCGTCGGCGCGACCTCAAAGGCGCGCAAGGGCCAGGCATGGAGCGTCCCACGCTCGATCTTGGAGCAGGTGGACGAGCGGTGGGTGCTGTCGCACATCCGCACCGGCATGTCGAGCGGTGAAGGGCTTATCTACCACGTGCGGGACGCGCGCGAGGAGCGCCAGCCGGTCAAGGAACGCAGGGGCGTCGTCAGCTACGAGAGCATCATCGTGGACGAGGGTGAGGCCGACAAGCGTCTGCTTGTCATCGAGCCGGAGTTTGCGTCGGTCCTTCGCCGAATGCAGGCCGAGAGTAACTCGCTCAGCGCCGTGCTCCGGCAGGCATGGGACGATGGCAACCTCTCCACGTTAACCCGCAACGCGCCGCTGCGGGCGACGGGCGCGCACATCTCCGTCGTTGCTCACATTACCCGCGAGGAGCTGATCGCCAGCCTGACCGAAACCGAGCGGGCGAACGGGTTCGCTAACCGGTTTCTCTTCTTCCTGTGCCAGCGCTCGAAGTGCCTGCCGGAGGGTGCCACGGTCCCCGACGATCAACTCCGGCCTCTCGTCGAGGCGCTGCGCCGAGTCGTCGACTTCGCCCGGGAGGCGCAGGAGGTGAAGCGGGATTCGGTGGCCCGGGACGTCTGGGCGGTCGTCTACCCGAAGCTCAGTCAGGGCGAACCTGGGTTACTCGGTGCCGTCTTGGCGCGGGCCGAGGCGCACGTGTTGCGGCTCAGCGTCATCTACGCGCTACTGGACTGCTCGCCGGTCGTCCGGCCCGTGCACTTGAAAGCAGCCATAGGGCTCTGGGACTTCGCGGCGGCTTCGGCCCGTCGCATCTTCGGGGATCGGCTCGGGTTGTCAGTGCCCGACACGATCCTTGCCGCCTTGCGGCGGCGCGGCCCGCTGACCCGCACCGACATCGTCGACCTGTTCCACCGTAACAAGCCCGCAGCCGAGATCGATGTGGCGCTGCGGCTCCTGGAGGAGGCTGGAAAGGTCCGCCGTGCGACCCGGCCCCGCGAGGGCGGCGCGGGGCGGCCGGCCGAGGTCTGGGAGGCGCTGGCGTGACCGAATTCTTTCGTTTCTTTCGTCAAATTCGTACGCCTCATCCCCATGCCGGGCGGCAGCCATGAGCTTCTTAGAGCTAGCCAAGCAGGCTGAGGCCCGCCTCCTGGAGATGCGAAGAGCTGAGCAGGGAGACGGAAAAAACGAATTTAACGAGGAAACTTCCGCCACAAGGCCGGGCGCGCCCCGCCACGTCGCCGAGGCCCTGCCCTACCTTGACATGTCCCTGGACGAGTTCCGGGCCCAGGGCGCCCTCATGGAGGTCCGGGTGCGCTGGCTGCCGGTGACCCTCTGGTTTGTCCCCTCCGAGGCCGACTCGGAGGCCCTGGCCCAGGAGGGCGTGAGCCGGGGGCGGATCTGGACGGCCCGAGAGTTGATGGACCTCCTAGCCATCCCCGGCCCCACCTCGGAGCACGCACGGACCGTCGCCTTTGCCAAGCTGACGTTCGGCGGTGAGGTGGTGGAGGTGCGACCGCCATGACCCACAATCGGATCCAGAAGGGACGGGGGACTAAGGCGGTCCCGGGGGCCTGGTTGGAGGATCTCGCTTCCGAGCTGAACCTGAGCGGTATGGAATGGCGTGTGGTGGCGCTCGTGCTTGCCGCAGGCCCCGTCACGGCCCACCAGGTCGCCAAGAGCCTGCGCCGGAATTACGCCCATGTAAAGCGAGCCGTCAGAGAACTCCTCAGGTGGCGCGTTCTTCAGCGTACGTCCGAGGGAATCGTTTTCCAGTCGGACTCGAACCTTTGGGGTCCGCCCGTGGTCCCCGTCCGCCGGTCGGCCCACCTAGGTCCCCCACCTAAGATGGGTGGGCCGATTCGCCCCGGCGGCTCGCCCAAGGAAGTGGTACTGGAGTGATTCGCGTCGGCGATCCCCTAGCCAAGTTCGATTGGCTCAGGAAAGCGGACACCAGGGGTCCACGGTTCTCCCTCGAGCGGCGGCGAGTCAAGTGTGGCCGATCAGGATGCCGCTGCGGCCGCGGTGCCTTTCATGGTCCGTACCTTTTCATCCGACTCCGTCCCTCGCGTGATGGAAGACGCAGGCTTCTCTACGTTCGGCTGGCCCACATTCCGCTCGTTCTTCGGTGGGCTAGGGAACAACGCACTGCTCGGGCCTCCATGAGCTTGGCCCTTCGGTGGGTCAGGCGTTGGTACGGATGATGGCGCCCTTAGTGCGTCGGGGTAAGTCCCTCGCTGCCGCAAACAGTGACCCGCGGGGCCCGGACACCAGTAGAGAAGATCGGAGTCGAGAGGGCTTGGTCCTCGAGGCGGAGTACCTGACACCCGACCAAGTGGCAGCGATGCTGCAGGTCAGCCCGAAGAGCATCTACCGCTGGGCGAAGATCGACCCGACACTGCCGGTATTGAAGCTCGGCGGGACGGTGCGCTTCCCGCGGGAGCGCCTGCTCCGCTGGCTGCGAGACCGAGAGCAGGGACAACCGCGGATCAGGAGACAGATGCTCTCGCCCCGTAAAGCCACGCCGCCGCAGGAGGCCCGCGGTGCCTGATCGCTGTTGTGCTGACGGGTGTGCTGAGAGGACGGGCTCAGGAGAGTCAGGGAAAGGCTCCTGGGCCTAGTCGCCATGTCATCGACCCATCCTGCCCCCAAAGTCCAGCCGGAAGCCGAACGTTCGGCTCCTGGGGTATCATCCCGGCAGTGCGAGAACTGCGGGAGACCCCTCCAGGGTCTCCAGCGCCGGGCCTGCTCGGATCGGTGCCGGGCGGCTCTGTCACGGCGGCGGCGGGAGGAGGCCGGGGCGGAGCGGGACCGGCGCCTGCGAGAGCTCCTCAAGGCGGCGCTCGCCTTGCTGGAGTGAGGAGGAATATCCATGAGCGAGCCAATTCTCAACACCCTCACGCACCGCCTCGACCGGCTAGAGCGCGATAACCGCCGCCTGAAGCTCGGCGGGGCCTTCCTGGTGCTTGCGCTGGTCTCCGTGGGCGCGATGGGCCAAGTGCTCCCGAAGGCAGTGCCCAAGGTGGTCGAGGCGGAGCGATTCGTCCTACGGGACACGAAGGGGAAGATTCTGGCCGCCTTGGGCACGCGGTCGTCGGGCACGGTCCTGTTCCTCTATGACCAGAACGGGAAGGCCAGGGCCGGGCTGAGCCTACTGGCGGACGGCTCGCCGGGCCTGGTCCTCGCTGACCAGAACGGGAAGGAGCGGGCCACGCTGATCGTCCTGGCGGACGGCTCGCCGAGTCTGTCCTTGGCTGACCAGAACGGGAAGACCCGGGCCGGGCTGAGCCTACTGGCGGACGGCTTGCCCTTGCCGAGCCTGGTCCTCGCTGACCAGAACGAGAAGAGCCGGGCCGTGCTGACCGTAGGCGCGGACGGCTCGCCGCACCTGGGCCTCTTTGACCAGAACGAGAAACCCCGAGCCGACTTGAGCGTAGGCACAAGCGGGCCAAGCCTGGTCCTCCTCGATGAGAACCGGAACCGCGCAGTGCTGGGGCACACCGCACTAGAAGGGAAGGCCACAGGAACCGTGGAGCAGCGCCCCGCCTCCTCCCTGGTATTGTTCGACAGGGACGGCAAGGTGATCTGGAGGGCACCGTGATCGAACTTGCGCCTTACTTCTGCCTCGCCCGCGCCCTCTGGATTCCCCGCGTGATCACCTGGGAACAGGGGTTCTTCGAGCAGATGGACAGCCCGGAGGGGTTCAAGGACTACTACATGACGCTCGAAGCGAGTCGCTTCCTGGCGCGTAGTGTGCGGCGGGAGGACTGCCGATGAGAAGCCGATCCGTCGTCATAGTTGTTGGTCTGTTCTGCTTGGTCTCGTCCGTCGCATCGGCCTCCGCCGAGTGTGCGTGGGTGCTGTGGAGGAGGCCCGTCGTGGCAAGGCAGTCGGCAACGAGGATGACGCTGGGGCCGTGGGAGGTAGTTGATGCATTGAAGACAAAGGATGAGTGCGACCGTATCCACACGATCGAGGCTCAGTCGATCAAGGGTGAGTACGTCTGCCTCCCCGACACCGTCGACCCGCGTGGGCCGAAGGGGAAGTAAGAGGAGTCTACGAATGGCTGAGTGGCGTGAGCAGTACGCTCGGATGCAGCGGTGGCAGGGGCGTCTCTGGCTCGGAGTCGAGCATCTAGTCGCACGAGATGATCAGGGGCTAGTCGATGCCTTCTATGCCTTCGCGCAGACGTGCTACCACCTGGTCGACTGGCTCGACAACGACCACTCGCAGCATGTTCGACGCCGTGCCGCCGAGCAGTACGTCGAAAGCCGTCCGATGCTCGCGTACTGCGGCGACATCTGCAACGGATCGAAGCACGCACAGCTTCAGGCGAAGCGGGTAGAGGTTACGATGCGGAAGACGATCAGCTCGTTCTCGGTCGAGGACGAAACGGGGGAAAGTCACGACCACGTAGTTGAGCAGCCTGAGCTGTTCGTCCGTTGGGGCGACGGCTTCATTGACGCTGACAGCTTCGCCCGGCAGTGTATAGAGGAGTGGGACCGATTCTTGCGAGGCGAGCGCCTTCTGCCGCCGGAGGCGTGACGGGCGAGCCGAGCCCGTCCGTGGACCCACGCGGGCCGAAGGCAGGGACCGATGTTCGAGCGGTGGGTGCTGCCGTGGGACGCCGCGGAGGATCTCCTGGCGGAGGCGCTCCAGCGGGCCCGGCGACGGCTGGAAGAAAGCCCTTGACGAGTGATACCAATTGGGTAACATAATGTCTCCAGAACGATTCGCCATGAAACTCAAGAAGCTGCGGGAGTCGAGGGGCTTCACTCAGGAAGAGCTGGCAAAGAAGGTCGGCATCAGCCGCGCCTATCTCGCCCGGCTTGAGATGGGCCGCCACGATCCGCACCTAAGCCGGCTGCGGAAGCTGGCGAAGGCCCTCAAGGTGAAGGTGACGGACCTGGTGGAGTGAAAGGGAGGGCGAGGCCATGGCGGACTGCGAGCGGTGCAGTAAACGTGGCGTCGAAGCCTCAGTCTCACGCGTGCTCACGATTGCGGACGTCGTGGACGAGTCGCCTGACGGAGAGCTGATCCTCAGCCCCCACGACGCGTTCACGGAGGGCTTGTGCCTGGCTTGTGCAAGCGACGTTCAGCGGTGGCTGCAGGAGTAAGCCGAGGAAGGAAGCGCCCCCGCGCGGCTGGCACCGCCGGGGAGGAGGAGGGCCCATGATTGCCGCCCTCTACGCCCACAAGTCAACCGGCGAGAACGCCGGAGAAAGGAGGACGTGATGGCGAGAGTCGTCAAACGCATCTGGAAGAGCCCCGGCCCTGCGGGCCGACCGGTCCGCAAGGTCGCCTGGGGATACACGCTCCAGGTCAACGGGAAGCAAGAGCGGAAGTTCTCGGCGGCCTGGTCGAAGCAGGACGCCCAGGAGGCGCTGGCGGAGCGCGTGCTTGAGCGCGACGAACCGAAGCCCCCGCCCGAGCCCAAGACGTTCGGGGAAGTGGCGAAGGAGTACCTTGAGTTCAAGCGGGCCAAGGGCAAACGCACGCTGCTGGACGACGAGCAGCGCCTGACGAGGGTGCTCCGCTGGTTCGGGACTGATACTCCGATCACCGAGGTCACCGCCCAGCGGATCGCGCAGTATGACCGGGAGCGGGTGACCGAGATGTCCCGCCGCGGCCGGCCGGTGAGTCCAGCCACCGTGAACCGCGAGCTCGCGATGCTCCGGCACCTGCTCCGGCTCGCGGAGGAGTGGGGGTACATCGAGAAGGTCCCGCGGATCCGCCTAGGAAAGGAGTCGCAGGGGCGACTGCGGTACCTGGAGGAGGAGGAAGCCGCGCGGCTCCTGGAGGCGTGCCGGCGATCGAAGAACCCGTACCTCGTCGCGATCGCGACGGTTGCGCTGGGCACGGGCATGCGGAAGGGCGAGATCATGGGCCTGACGTGGGAGCGCGTGGACTTCGCGCGCGGGGTCCTCCAGCTCGAGCAGACCAAGAACGACCGCCGGCGGGAGGTTCCGATGAACCAGGCGGTCTACAGCGTGCTGTCGGCCCTCCCCGGCCCGAAAACTGAGGGGCCGGTCTTCCGCAAGGCGAACGGGGCGGCATGGGGGAACGTCCGTACGGCCTTCGAGCGGGCCTGTCGGGACGCCAAGATCGACGACTTCCGCTTCCACGACCTCCGGCACACGTTCGCTTCCTGGCTGGTCATGCGGGGGCGGACGCTCAAAGAGGTCCAGGAGCTCCTGGGTCACCAGTCCTTTGGGATGACCCTCCGGTACGCCCACCTGAGCCCCGACCGCCTCCGGGACGCGGTGGCCTCCCTCGAGGACTTCAGCACAACGTCAGCACAAGGCGTGGTAAAATCCTCCCCGGTGCTCGCTAAGTCCTTGATGCGCCTGTAGCTCAGCTGGATAGAGCGTCGGACTTCTAATCCGAGGGTCGGAGGTTCGACTCCTCCCAGGCGCACCATTCCATCAAGCACTTGCACGACGCCGCTTGTCGTCCTGTCACTACAGAACCCCGGATTTGTCACTATTCTTGGTGACAACAGCGGCGCTAAGCTTTGCCCCGGCCTCACGAAGATCGGCCTCGCTCACGATATCGTAGCGGTCGAAGACACTGCGCGTCTGGTGCCCGCTAAGCTGCATCGCCACACGCTCGGGCACACCAGCCCGCACCAAATTCCTCACGGCCGAGCGCCGGAGATCATGCAGTAGCCGCCCTGGAAGCCCAGCCTTCCGGCACCTCCCCTACAAGGGTGGATTCAGTCGTTTTGATCTCTAACGTCACTGTTTCTTGGATTGAAATCGCATCGAGAAGCCCCACCTGTCGACGGTAAAGGTTCCAGTACAGAACACCCGCGACTACGCCCTGTTTGACCGTTGGGGCAGTGATTCAAAGGTCGTTTAGGGGGCGCACCCATCGGGTCAGGAGAGGGGCAGCCTTACTGAGCATGTCGGATCCACGCCAGTGGGGGGGGGGCGGCTCCCGGTCGGGGACCCTTGACATCCTGGTTTCTCGGTCATAGTCTTCGCGTGTATTCAGCAGCTGGAGGCTCGGGTTCTCGCCAACACGGGGTGAAGTTTAGCGCCGGACGCTGAATGGTCCTCTCACAGGCTGACCTAGAGGAGGGCGAGCCATGGGGCGAGTGAGCTCTGTTTCGCGTCGGGACGTCTTGCGGACCTTAAGCCTCGGTGGCGCAGCGGCCGCACTGGCAGGGGGAGGAGTTCTGACGCGGCCGCAGCGCGCGCAAGCGGCCGAAACAATTACTCCATACGACATATACCGGAAGTACTTTGACCCGAAGCCGCTCTTCACGGTTTCCGGAAAGAAGCCACTCTTGATGGTCACGGATCGGCCACCGAACCTCGAGACACCGCTCAAGTACTTGACCACCCAGATCACCCCCAACGACGTGTTCTTCCTGCGTGGTCGGCTGCTGGATCCGACAAACGTCGACGCGACCGCATTCCGGTTGAAGGTCGCGGGGGAAGTGACCACTGAACTCTCGTTGAGCTTGCATGATCTGAAGACGCAGTTTGAGCAGGTAAATCTGATGGCAGTGAACCAGTGCTCTGGGAACAGCTTGGCCTTCCTCGACCCGCCCGCGTCGATCGGGTGGCCGCTCGGGCATGGCTTCATGGGATGCGCGGTCTGGACGGGCGTCCGTGTGCGAGACCTGCTCAAGAAGGCCGGGATCAAGGGGTCGGCGCGAGACGTCGTCTTCCGAGGCATGGACCGTCCGGTGTTCCAGAAGGGACCGATCTATGAGAAGGCGCTCCCAACGCCGAACATCCATCCGCGGCTCGACGTCGACCAGACACTGAATCCGGATATTTTGCTCGCCTACGAGATGAACGGTGAACCGGTGCCCCACTGGAATGGTTACCCACTGCGGCTCGTCATCCCTGCAGTGTACGGAACCTACTGGGTGAAGTGGGTCGAGAGCCTGACGGTCCTCCCCAACGTCTACGACGGGTTCTGGCAGCGGGGATATGCCTACACCGTGCCGACTCGACTGATCCCGCCAGGCGGACCCGCGCCAGTGTCGATCATGGTGCCAATCTCGACCTTCAACGTGAAATCCGTGATCACATCGCCGGATGATAGCGCGACGCTTCGAGTGAACGAGCCGATCGAGATAAAAGGCGTGGCATTTGATGGAGGAGTGGGGATCAAAGAGGTGCATGTTTCGTTCGATGGCGGGCAGAATTGGCACGAGGCTCGGCTTGGGCGGGACATGGGAAAGTACGCGTGGCGCCTCTGGACTTATCCGTTCCCGCCCAGGCAGGCGGGCAAGTACACGGTCATGGCCAGGGCGGTGAACCTTCGTGGGGAAAGCCAACCGATGGATCCCGCGTGGATGCCTCAGGGATACATGTATAACGCCGTCGACGCCATCAACCTGTACGTCGCGTAGACGCCGGAGGGCCACGTCGATGAACAGGACGATCAGATTTCTCATCGCCACGCTCGTGTTGACAACCTTGCCGGCCTCTGCCCAGGAGAAAACGGCTGTGCTTGAAGAGGGAAAGAAGCTGTACGACGCCAAGTGTGCGGTCTGCCACAGCCATCGGTACATCGAGATGCAGCCGCGCCGGAGTCGGGACTATTACGAAAAGTTCTGGCCGGCGGAAATTACGAAGATGATGAATGCGTACGGCGCGCCTGAGATGAGCCAGGAGGAAGTCAAGAAGCTGGCGGAGTATCTGACGCACTTCAAGGCGGGAAATTAGCAGCGGTGATCCAAAGGTCGTCTCTGGGTCACACCCAAAGGATTGACCTCCCTCTCTACGCAGAGGGTCCCCACGGTCAATAGGGAAGGGGAAGTGGGGCCACGCCCTGAATGGGGTATCTAAAAAACTCCTGATTCCTGAACGCCGTGAGGCGTGTTTGGTTGGTTGCGGGGGCTGGATTTCCTGAATAACTATAAAGAGCCAGAGACCTACTGGCCACGCACCGCCTTGACAATGGCCAGGCGGGCGCCCTAAAGTTCTGCCACAACTTTAACTCGGGCGTCCTGCTATGCTCCGGGGCGTCTCACTGCCGGTTTCGAGGGAAATCCAATCACGGCTGGCGAAGCGAACTACGGGAGGACAGCGACATGGGCTCACAGGTGACGAAGCACCTCCGGCTTCAACTGGCGCTTTTACTTCTAATCGGGCTTGTAGCGTTCCCTTATGCGGCGTCCGCGCAGCTGATGATCGTCGGGAACGACGAGAAGGTCACCTTTGATGACGCCGGCAAGATTGTCTTCCTCCCGCCGGGGAAGGATACGATCTCG
>Ga0209515_10006489_pt1 | contig 14535 bp, 11 predicted proteins | sample Subgroupgradi54m_FD_187454 | JGI IMG/M metagenome (GOLD analysis project Ga0209515, IMG submission 187454) | Subsurface groundwater microbial communities from S. Glens Falls, New York, USA - GMW60B uncontaminated upgradient, 5.4 m (SPAdes)... ...
TCAACGCTCTACGCAACGCTCGCCGAGCTCGTCGCACTGCGCAAGAACATCATCACGATCGAGAACCCGGTCGAGTATGCGGTGCCGGGTGTGAGCCAGGGACAGACACACGAGAAGGCCGGCTTCACCTTCGAAAAAGGGCTTCGCGCGATCCTCCGGCAGGACCCCGACATCATCATGGTTGGCGAAATCCGCGACGCGGAGACGCTGCAGACAGCCAGCGAAGCATCACTCACGGGGCATCTCGTCCTGTCCACGCTCCATACCAACAGCGCGATTGCGACGGTCACGAGGCTGGTTGAAATGGGACTCGAGCCGTACCTCGTGGCCTCATCGTCGCTCGCCTTCCTCGCCCAGCGGCTCGTCCGCCGCGTGTGCGCCATGTGCCGCAAGTCGTTCGCCGTGTCCGCCGCCGAGCGCCAGCTCTTTCCCGGTGCTCCTGACACACTCTGGCGCGGCGTCGGGTGCGACAACTGTCGCGGAACGGGCTTCCGGGGTCGCGTAGGCGTGTACGAGATGGTGGTGATGACGGAGGAGCTGAAGCAGCTCGTGCTCGCCGGCGCATCCGAAAGCCAGATGCTCGAATGCGCCGTGGCCCAGGGGACGAGAACGCTCAGAGGCGAGACCCTCGCCAAGGTTGCGGAGGGCGCTACCACGCTCGAGGAAGTCGTTCACGTGACGCAGACAGGACTGTGAGCATGACCACGACCACGACCACGAACGCGCGGTGGAGAACCGCGGGCCACGCATTCGCGACTGCCAGCATCGCCCTGACCTGCGTGTCGCTCGCGATTGCCGGGTTCGCGCGCTGCGCCGACTTCGAGTCGGCGCTCGATCAATTCGACCGCCAGTTCTCGGCCCTCGACCAGGCGAACTACGCCACGGTCATGGCCGATTCGCCGCGCGCCGGCGATTTGTCGCGCGCGGGGCTCGCGCAGAAGGCGAGTGCGGCCCTGGCGCGCGTGATCGATATCTCCTCCAACAACGGGGCTCGGGGCGGATGGCGCAGCCCGGTCGCCGCGGTGACAACGATCGCGGTCGGACCATTCGGAGCCGAGGCGCTCGACAGCGCCTACATGACCTACGTCGATCAGACGACGCACGGCGCGGACGGCATCGGCCGCGACGCCGCTCTCCGTGTCGTGGACGTTGCACGCCGCTATGTCGTTCAACAGACCACGACACTGCATCGCGCCGCCGAGTCGGGAATGATGAGAGCCCTCGTGCTGCTCGCGGCGACATCCGGCGGCCTGATGATCATTGCGGCGGTCCTCGCCTTCCGGGGCGGCAGCGCCTCCGAGCCGCGCGGCCGCGCGCAGCGACCGGTGGCAGGCCTGGCCCGTGCATACGACATCGTGATCCGCGTCACGGCCGACGGGACCATCGGGGAGCTCGACGGCGCGTGTGAAGCGGTGCTCGGTGTCCAGGCTGACCAGGTCATCGGCACCAAGATGACCGCACTGGCGCATGCCAGCGAAGCGGACAATCTGGGGCGATTCCTGACCGCGTGCCGAACCAACGCCGCCAACGCGGATGCGCTCGAAATCCGTGGGGTGCGCGGCGGGTACGTGTGGTACCGGATCGAGCCCCTGGAGAACCGCCGGCGGACCGACGCCAGCCACGGCGCCCTCGTCTTCCGCATTGCCGACGTGTCACAGCGGCGCGAAACCGAAGAAAAGCTGCGACAGAGCAGCGAGATGCTGCGAACGCTGACGGAAGCCTCGCCGCTCGCCATCACCATCGAAGACGCACGCGGACATGTCAAGCTCTGGAACCCGGCGTGCGCGGCGATGTTTGGTTGGCCCAGCGATGACGTTGTCGGGGCCGCCAACCCGACGGTCCCGCCCGATTGCCGCGCCGACTACGAGAATCTGCGCAAGCAAGTGCTGCAGGGTCATACCTTTGCCGTCCTCGAAACGGAACGCGCGGCGCACGATGGCCGCCTGCTGCAGGTGTCGGCCTCGGCCGCCCCGCTTCGCGACGCGCGCGGAAGGACGTGGGGCGTGATGGAGGTGCTCACGGACATGACCGAGCGCAAGGTGCTCAGCGCACAGCTCCTTCAAGCGCAGAAAATGGAAGGCATCGGCCGCCTCGCCGGAGGCATCGCACACGACTTCAACAACCTGTTGACCGCCATTCTCGGCCAATCCTCCATGCTGTTGCGCGCGCCCCAGGTTGCCGCCGCCGGCTCGACGCCGATCGATGGCGGATCCGGTCCGTCGCTCGGCGAAGGCATCGAGCAAATCAAACGCGCCGCCGAACGCGCCTCACACCTGACCAGCCAGTTGCTCGCATTCAGCCGCAATCAGACGATGCAGCCGGTCGACCTGGATTTGAACACCACGATCGTCGACATGCATGAAATGCTGCAACGGATGATCGGCGAGGACATCGATCTCCGGACCGTCCCCGGCGACGGCATCGCCCTCGTCAAGGCCGACCCGACGCAGATTACGCAGGTGCTGATCAACCTCGTCGTCAATGCGCGAGACGCGATGCCCGAGGGAGGCAAGCTGACGATTGAAACGGCGAACGTCGTGCTCGACGAGGTCTATGCGCGCAGGCGCATGGCCGTGGTGCCGGGCACCTACGTCATGCTCGCCGTGAGCGACAGCGGCTCCGGGATGGACAAGGAGACGCAGGCGCGCATCTTCGAGCCGTTTTTCACGACCAAGACCCGCGAGAAGGGCACCGGACTGGGTCTCGCCACCGTGTACGGCATCGTGAAGCAGAGCGGCGGTTACATCTGGTGCTACAGCGAACCGCAACTCGGAACGTCGTTCAAAATCTACTTCCCCGCGGCGCGGCAGACCGAGATCGCGTCCATCCAGGACAGCGCGCCGCTTCCGGCGCATGTCGAAGCCGCTCCGCTGACCGCCGCGCCGGAGACCACCTTCGATGACACCGACGGTGCGGAAACCGTGCTGCTCGTCGAGGACGAGGAGATGGTTCGAACGCTGGTCCGCCAGGTGCTCACGTGGTACGGCTACAAGGTGCTCGACGCGCACAATGGCGAGGCCGCCATCCGCGTGGCCGAGCAGTATTCAGCGCCGATCGATCTGCTGGTGACCGACCTCGTGATGCCGGGGATGAGCGCACTCGACATGGTGCAGCAGATCGTCCCGAAACGACTCGGCATTCGCGTGTTGTACATGTCGGGATACACGGATCACGCGGTCGTTCGCCACCACCTGCTCCATCCCGACATTCCGTTCATCCAGAAGCCCTTTGCGCCCGACCGGCTTGCGCATAAGGTCCGGCAGGTGCTCGACGGACCGATTCCAACGCCGGAACAGCTGCAGACGCATGCCGATGCGATCGGAATGGCGGCGCGCGCCGCATCGTCCTGACGCTCGAAGGCTACACGGTCGTGACCGCGAAGGATGGTGTCGACGCCCTCGAACGCATCGAGGAGCAGCCGGTCGGCGCCGTCGTTCTGGACCTCGGACTTCCCCGCCTGCCGGCGAAGACGTTGGACGCGAGATCGCGTCGCATCCAAGCCTCCGCACTATCCCCATCATCGTCGTCACGGGGCGAGATACCGGCAGTCTCGACCCGAGCTCGTTCGCCTGCGTGCTCCACAAGCCGGTGACGGCTGAGGCGCTGGTCAAAGCCATCAACGACTGCCTGCGCGAAATGTGATCGCGCGCTACTGGACGACGATCGTTCCGTTCATTCCGGAATGGATCGAACAGTGGTAGGGATACGTGCCTTTCGCCGCGAACGTGAAGTTGAAGGTCCCATTCGGCGCGATTCTGCCCGAGTCCCAGATGCCTGTGTCCGACACCATGTCATGCGTGGTCGAGTCGGTGTTCGACCATGTGATGACTCCGCCTTGCGAGACATTGAGCGGATTCGGCACGAACGCGGCGGTACCGAGCGTTCGCGCGCTCGTCTGAATGGTGATTGTCGCCGCGGCCGCCGATGGCGGAGGAACTGGTGTGGGAGAAGGCGTTGACGGTGTCGGGGAGGAGCTTCCGCCGCCGCAACCGGCTATGAGAGCAACAAGCACTCCTGCGAAGACGACGCGATTGCCGACGATGGGTGCCTCCGAGCAGACGGTTCTGCTGCACTGAAGCAACGGCACTGCCAACGAAATCGCCCGCTATTCGCGCGCTTCTGTTGTTGTCCCGTTTCGAAGATCGAATGGATTTCCGTCTAGAGTAAGCGCCGGGATCGCGCGACGCGCGCGACGTCGATCGCTTCGGCGCGGCACCCCAGGCGAATCAGCGTGCGGCTGCGGCAGCCGTGGTCGGAACTGCCGGCGCGTTGTTCTGCTGCTGCGTGGGCGCGGGCTGCGGCTTGGGAAGCGGCTTCCGGGGCAGCAGCGCGTCGCGATTGGCGGAGTTGTAGACGAACGACGTGACGATGGCGGCCATCTGCATCATGTCGGCGCGCTGCACGCGATCGTAGACGTCCATGTTCGAATGGTGCGTGCGCGAGTCGTATTCGAGCGGATCCTGGATGAACTGAAAGCCCGGCAGCCCCACCGCATCGAACGAGAGGTGATCGGTTCCACCGGTGTTGCGAATCGAGATGGTGCTGGCGCCGAGATCGTCGAACGGCTTCAGCCACGCCTGGAAGATCGGCCGCATCGCGTCGTTCCCCTGCAGGTAGACGCCGCGAATCTTCCCGGACCCGTTATCGACGTTGAAGTAGCCGGCCAGCTTCGCGTGCTCCGGCTTCAGCTTCATGTCTTCGCGCGCGGCGAAATGCTCCGCGACGTACGCGCGCGAGCCGCAGATGCACTGCTCCTCGCCGCTCCAGAGCGCCAGCCGCACGCTTCGATCGAGCCTCAGGTTCAGCGTCTTCAGGATGCGCATCACTTCGATCATCACCGCGCTCCCGGCCGCGTTGTCGGTGGCGCCGGTGCCGCTGTGCCAGCTATCGAGGTGCGCGCCGATCATCACGACCTCGTCTCGGTTCCGGCCGCCCGGAATTTCTCCGATGACGTTGACCGAGTCAATCCGGTCGTCGAGGAAGCGCGCCTGGATATCGAATTCGAGCTTCACGGGAACCTTGTGATCGAGCAGGCGCGCGATGCGATTGTAATGCTCGGGCGTCAGCACCACCATCGGCGACGGGACTGGATCCTTTGGATCGCGCGTGCCGCCACCCTGCGCGAAGACGGTGCCGCCTTCGCTGCGGCCCGGGGCCATGCGGACCGCCACCGCGACGCCCTCGTCCGCCAGGAACTTGTTCAGCGCGCGCTGGAACTGTGCGCCTCCACCAAAGGGTCCGCCTTGCCGTCCTGGCCCGCCGATCGCGTCCGCGCCTGGCGGCCGCTGGCCTCGACCACCTTGGGCCGCATCCGGCACCTGAGCGATGGTCGCCAGGTCCGCATCGGATCGCCGCAGCCCGAGCGGCTGCAGGCTCATTTGCAGCTCGCGCCCGGGGCCGAGCAGGACCATCTTGCCTTTCAGCGTGCCCTTGTACTTCGCGAAGTCCGCCTCGTTGTTGATCGCCACGATGACGGCGTCGCCGCTGACCGGACCGCTCGTGCCCGGGGTGTAGGCGAGCGGCGCGCCGATGAGCGGCACCGACGTCGGTTCGAGCATGTGCGCCGAGAATTTTGTGAACGTCCAGCCGCGTCCGTACGGGCCCCACTTCTCCTGATGCGCAGCGATGCCCCAGTCACCAAGCTGCTTGACGACCCAGTCGGCCGCGTTGAAGAAGCCCGGCGAGTTCGTGAGGCGCGAGCCGCTCACGTCAGTCAGGTAGAAGAGATGCTCCATCACCTGCGAGCGCTGAAGCGCTTCCTCGCGGATGCGGTGCACGGCATCGAGGTCGACCGCGTCCTGCGCGATGAGCGATGTCGACGCCGCGAGGGCGAGGAGCGCGCCAGCGAGAAAAGGTTTCTTCATATGCGGACGATTATCGCTTACTCTCTCCTCGACGCATCACATGACAGGAGGACGATCGTGAAGAACGCGATTCTCGTCACCGCAGCGTGCATCGGGTTGGGCATTGCCGCATTCGCGGCGCAGCAATCGCAGCCCACCCCGGCCACCAGTCAATTTCCGCTGGCGGCGCCGGCCGGCACAGACAGCGGCGCAGCCACGCACCCGCCGGCGGGAGCCGTGAACCAGGGACCGTTCGATCCCGCCAAGTGGAAGTACGGCACCGCTTTCAACCCGCCGCAGGGCTCAAAAATCTGGAATCCGGTGAAGCTCAAGATGATGCGGGGCGGCAAGGTGACCGGCGGCACCGTCTTCAGCGCCACCGATCCCGCCACCTACTGCGCGATGGCCAACGCCGGCTACGACTTCATCTGGACCGAGATGCAGCACAACGATCGCGACTGGGAGGCGGTTGCGCGCATGTGGCGCACGTGTCCCAACGCCAAGGCCGTGCCCGGCGTGCGCGTGGCCTACACGGACGAACGCGAGATCCAGCACGCGCTGGACGCGGGTGCGCTCGTGATCGTGGTGCCGACGATCGATTCGAAGGCGGAAGCCATCGACGCGCGCAACTGGACCTACTTCCCGCCGCTCGGGCGGCGCAGCAACGGCGGCGGCCAGGCGTTCGATCCAGCGATGTGGGGCGGCGTGCCCGGCGGCTACCGCAGCACCATCAACGACAACATCGTCCTGATCGAGATGATCGAAACGCTCGACGGGCTCAAGGACGCCGACGAGATCGCGAAGGTCCCCGGTGTCACCGCCGTGTTCGCGGCCAGCGGCGACCTCGGCAACTTCTCGGGCTTCGCTCAGGGCACGCCCGATTACGAGCGCGCGATCAACATCGTCCACGACTCGGCAATCAAAGCGGGGAAACGGCTCTGCGGTCCGATCGCGTGGCGCGATCGTCCCGACTTTACGTGCTTCCAGGCGGGCAGCGAAGTCGCCGCAATCGCGCGCGGCGTCGCCGCGGAGCTCGGCCCGCTCGCCAACACACAGGCCAAGCCGGAGGTCGGTCCGTTCGCGAAATAACCTCTCGGCGGGTCCGCGGCGCATGGCTTCGGCGCTCCGCGGGACCCGCCCTACGGACTACTGACTGCCGCCGCGAAGCTGCTGCAGCTGCGTCTTCGCCTGCGGGTTCTGCGGATCCAGCTCCACGGCCTTCTCGAGATCCTTGATGGCGGCCTGCTTGTCGCCCTTCGCGTTCTTCGCCTGCGCCATCGCCACATAGGTCACCGCGGACTTCGGGAAGTACTCGAGATTCGTCTGGAGATACGCCAGCGCATCGTCGGTCCTCTTCGCGGTCAGCGCGCGGTTCGCGATGCCGACCAGCGCATTCTCCCGGAGGTCGTACTGCTGGCCGCCGTAATACTTGGCGCGAAGCTCCTTGAACTTTGCGAGGCCGGCCCGGCCGCCGCCATTGGCTTCGGCGTCGGTGACTTCATCAGCGATCGATCGCGGAATCGGGAGACCCCGGTGACATGAGCTGCACAGGACGCGAACCGGTTGGCCTGGCTGGCCATTGACCGACGTCGGCCCTGCGCCCGCCGGCTTGCCGACGATCGCCGGCAGGACCACGTTGATCGAATCGCGCAGCAGGATCATCTGGCGCGCGACGCGCTTTTCTCGCTTGTCATCGGATGCGAAATCGAACTTGCCGTCGCGCTGCAAGTGACAGTAGTCGCAGGAGATGCCGAGCGAATCCCCAAACGCGTTCATGAACTGCATGATGACCGCCCGCGAGGTGTCCTTCGGCCAGACCTGCAGGTTGGTGAAGCCGCCGGGCTGCTGCGCGCCGCCTGCCGGCGCCTGCGCTGACACAGCGATCGAGCCGGCGAGAAAAATGGTTGCGAGTGCGATTGCGTATGACACGCGCTTCATAGTTAGCACCTCAAATTAGATCTGTTACTTCTTCAACCCTGCCGTCCAGTTCAGGACGACCTCGATCGGCGACGTGACGGCCTCATCGATCGCGACGTTCATGAGGAATCGGCCGTCGGCGGCCACGTCGTATTCGGCGAGCGCTGCGGAGGTGATCGAGCCGATGGCTGCGCCCGTCGCAATGTGCGTGGCGAACAGCGGCACCGGCATTCCCACGTCTACCTTGCTCTCCTCAGAGACCAAACGGATCGGCACGGCCATCAGTCGCCCATCGGGCGCGATATAAAAGAGTTCGCGACCATCGCGTCGCCAGCGGGCCTGGTTGCCACCCGCCGTCGAGACCTGCCACTTCGCGCCCGCGCCGGGAAACGGACGAACGTAGATCTCGGCGCGCCCCGATTCAGTCGATGTGTAGGCGACCCAGCGTGCGTCAGGCGAAAACTGACCGGCCATCTCTTCAAAGCGGGTCTGTGCAACCGGGAATGGTTTTCGATCGCCAGTTGTTGGCAGGGCCCACAGATCGTTTGCGTTCGTGGAATCCAAGACCGCATAGAGGATGTACCGACCGTCGCTCGACCAGTCCTGCGGCACCTTGCTCAACTTGTCGAGCAACACCGGCTGTTCATCGGTTCCGCCCGTCACCGATTTTTCGAAGAGATCGGCCGCGCCCTTTCGGCTCGATGAAAAAACGACACGGCGCCCATCGGGCGACCATATGGGATAGCTCTCCAGCGATCCTTCGAACGTGAACCGGCTGAAGACGCGACGTCCGACATCGAGCAGCCACAGGTCGAAATTGCCCTCGACAGTTCGATTGACCACAACGCGCTGGCCATCCCGCGTGAGCGAAGGGCCGCCGAGTGTATTCGGGTCGGGCGTTCCGATTCTCTCTAGCACCTTGCCCGCGCGATCCAGCCAGACAAGCTGCCGCAGCGCACCGGCCCCTACGCGGTACGCGAGCGTGCGCGCATCGGACACGGAAAACGCGCTCCGATATGTGCCGTCATCAATCCCGAATCGCTGGGCGACCGGCACGGGGTCACCGCCTACGGTCGTGCCAGCCGCATCGAACCGCTGCGCAACGAGAACGCCCTGGGAGGCGCGCAAAAGAAATCCGGGCGGAGCGAAGAGTGCGGCTGTCTCACCGCTCACCACTCGTGCAGGCTGGGGGCCATCCAATCCGACCACATAGGTGCCGTGTGTTTGCGGCTGGCCGAGTGTCATCAAGAACAGAATGCGGCGGCCGCCTGGCAGAAATTGCGGCCATCGATGACTGCCTTCTCCTGGCCCTAACGTCGTGAGCGCCTCGACGGGTCCGCCGGCGGCCATCACACGCATGAGCGGAGAGCCAGTCGTCGGCGCGAACACAATGGCGCCTTCGGCATTCCACGTGCCGCCGCGTCCCAACGGCGCGTCAGCCAGTACCTGTGGAGCGCTACCGGCGAGATCGAGACGTTTCAGCTTTTCATCGGCGAAAAACCCGATGGCACGATTGTCCGGTGCCCAGAACGGATAGGTGGCGCCCTCGGTTGCGGCCAGCGGTCGCGCCTCTCCCTGATCGAGCGACCGCACCCAGAGCTGAGATCCCTTCTCGCCATTCGCAACAAACACCAGCTGGCGTCCGTCGGGCGACAACGCGAACGAAAACGGATCGGTCGTCGGCGGTGACACGACATCGAGGTGTGTGGCGAGCGGCTCCGGCGAGGCCGGCCGGTAGTAAATCATCGCCGCAGCCGTCGCGGCGGCGCCAAGCAGGAAGCTTGTCCCCGCAGCGAAGAGACGCCTGCGGCTGAGAAACGCGCTGCGGCGGCGTGTGACGTCCGCTCGCGATGCGACATCCGAATGCGAAGACAGGCTCTCCAATGCGAACGCGAGATCGCTTGCGGTCTGGAATCGCGCGGTCGAGTGCTTCTCCAAACATCGCTCGACGATGCGTGCAAGCCCCGGCGGGATGTGCCGCTCCGCGAGCGGAAGGTCCGGCGGGTGTCTGTCGAGGATGGCGCTGATGCTGTCGGCCATCGTCTCGCCCTGAAACGCGCGTTGACCGCACAACATCTCGTACAGGACCGCGCCGAACGCAAAAATGTCGGAGCGATGGTCAGCCGGCAGGCCGCGCACCTGTTCGGGCGCCATGTATCCAACGGTGCCGAGGATGACGCCAGCCACGGTATGACCCGGCGTTGTCGGCAGCATGCTCGCTTGGGCAAGCGCCGCGTCCGGTTGCGTCAGCTTGGCGAGCCCGAAGTCGAGGATCTTCGCGCGGCCGTCTGTCGTAATGAAGATGTTCTCCGGCTTTAGATCGCGATGGACGATCCCCTTTTCATGTGCTGCGGCAAGGCCCCGGGCAATTTGCGTGGCCCAGTCAACGGCCTTGCGCATCGGGACAGGGCCGTGGGCGATCTGCTCCCGAAGCGATCCCCCTTCCAGCAATTCCGAAATGAGGTACGGCGCGCCGTCATGCTGGCTGACGTCGTACACCGCGAGGATGTTGGGATGATTGAGCGCGGCGGCTGCGCGAGCCTCCTGTTCGAACCGCGCCAGGCGATCCGGATCGGACGAGAGACCTGCAGGCAGAACCTTGACGGCGACGTCACGCTGAAGCCGCGTGTCCCTCGCGCGATAGACCTCGCCCATGCCGCCGGCGCCGATGGCGGACTGGATCTCATACGGTCCGAGGCGAGTACCGGAACCGAGGGACATGTGCGGATGGGTGCGCGAATCTTAACGCCAATCAGCGCGATATGACGCTTCGTTTGTTGCAACGTTTCGACGGCCGGTGGTCGGCAGAAATTGCGCGGTTCGATCTCGCCAGTGGGTGATTTGTTCGGAAAATCACGCGGCACACGGCTCGCTTGCTAATCCAGCAAGGAGGCGCGATGCTTGGATTGACTGAGCGCCAGCGCGAAGCTCTCATCGAGAAGCTGCCTGACGCGGGCAATCTGGCCGCCGGTTCGATTGTTGTTGGGCCAGTTCCTCGTCAAGAAGCCTTTTTCGACCGTACTCGCGATTACGGGCGGCGTCATCTGGTTGCTCTTTTGGGGCTCGATGTTCGTACTGGCGCGCGGAGAAAAACGATGATTGGTGTCTATATCATCCTCGGGACGATGGGCGCCTTCGCCATCATCGTTGCCGCAATCGACCTGCTCGGGAGACGGAACGAAAGACGATCGCGCGACCGCGCGTCATAGGAGCGAACGGGCCACGGACGCGGACCGTCCGTGGCACGCTCCCGATTAACGAGCTCACGTATCACCCCATGGCCCGTTACGCAGCTGCTGGTTCAGTTGACGCGGCGGGCTTCGGCACCGGCTGCGGCGCGGGATCCGCAGCCTTCTCGCGTTCCGTCGGTCCCACATACCGTGCCCGCGCCCACATCTCCATGGCCACCGGATCGTCGCCAAGGTAGTTGGGCACGAGCGCGTCCAGCCGCTGCGCGGCCGCGACACCCGCATCGAGCGACCGTCTGAGTGCAGACTATTTCTTCAGCGCCGCTTCCCAGTTGAGCACAACCGTGATCGGCGGCGCGGTTGATCCCTCGACCGGCATGTTCATCAGAAAGCGGCCATCCGGGGCGACGGCGTACTGTGGCTTCGTACCGACCGCGGGGTAGACGTTCATCCCGGTCGCGAGCCGCGTGACGAAGAGCGGTACCGGCGGACCCGCATCGATCGACTGGCCATCCGGGGTGACGCCGACCGCCATCAAACGCGAATCAGGAGCGACGTAGAACAGCTCCTTCCCGTCGGGTCGCCATCGCGCCTGAGTCCCTCCCGCCTGCGAGACTTGCGATTGCCCGCCAGGACCCGGAAACGGCCGGACGTACACTTCGACGCGTCCCGACTCGTTCGACTGATAGGCCACCCATCGCCCGTCCGGTGAGAATTGGCCCGCCATTTCGTCGAAAGGGGTCAGCACCACCGGGAACGGCTTTCGATCGCCGGTTAGTGGCAGTGCCCAAAGGTCGACGCCCGTTTTCGGCACCTGGGCGCCGTAGAGAAGGAACCGGCCATCCGACGAAATAGCCATCGGCAACGCGGTGAGCTGCCCCAGTAGGGGCTTTTCCTCGCCGACGCCGCTGGCCGACTTTTCAAAAAAATCGTACGTACCATTTCGATTCGAGCCGAAGACGATGCGTTGACCATCTGGCGACCACACTGGGAAGAAGTCGACGTGATCCTCGAACGTGAACCGGCTGGGCACGCCGCGGGCGACATCGAGCAGCCACACATCGGTGTTCCCTTCGACGGTGCGAAAGATGGCGGCGCGACGGCCATCCGGCGAGAGCTCGGGGCCGGCCGGTGCGTTTTCATCCGCAGGCCCGACGATGCCGCGCACCGTGCCGGTGCGGTCGACCCAGGCGAGCTGTCGCCTGACGGCCAGGCCGGTTCGATACGCCAGCACTCCAGTGGAGGACGCGGCCAGTGCCCCGCGCACCATCGTCGCGTCCCATCCGACTGATTGGGTGACCGGCATGGCGTCACCGATCACCGCGGCGCGCGCGGGGTCGAAGGACAGGGCGACGAGCGCGCCACGACGAAGCACGAGCAGCGTGCCGGGCGGCACATACGTCACTGCGGTCTCATCGTCGAGCACGCGCGTCGGCTCGCCCCCATCGAGCGAGCCCACGAACACGCCCTGTGCGCCCTTCTGTCCCTGCGCGGCCTCGAAAAGGAAGCGCCGTCCGTCGGGAAGGAATTGCGGCCAGCGATGACTATTCTGTCCCGTTGCGAACCGCGTCACGGCCGCCGGCGTTCCGCCAGTGGCCGGTACGCGCATGAGCACGGCCGCCGTGCTCGGCGCGAAGACGACGACGCCGTCGCGGTTCCACGTGCCGCCGCGTCCACTCGGCGCGTCGGCGAGCACCCGCGGCGATCCACCTGGTACGTCGACGATTTTAAGCTTGCCACCCGCAAAAAACGCGATGGTCCGGCCGTCCGGCGACCAGAACGGAAAGATCGCGTCTTCGGTGCCGGCGATCGTCTGACTCGTCACCTGATCGAGCGGTCGGATCAGCAGTCGTGACGCGCCGTCCGCCGTCGCCACGAACGCGAGGGACCGGCCGTCGGGCGAGAGTGCGAAGGACATCGGTTCGCTGGTCGCGGGGGTCTGGATCTCGAAGCGTGTCAGGACCGGCTCTGACGCGGGGCGGCGTCCGTACAACACGAGCGCGAATGCCGCGGCCACAAGCGAGGCGATGACGGCGCCGCCCCACGCGATGCGGTGACGCGAGCGCCGGGGAGATGTCGCCGCCGGCGCGACCGGTGCGGCGGCTCCTGTGTTCGCCACCCATTTCAGCTCGCGTAGGAGATCCCGCATGGTCTGCCAGCGTTCGTCGGAATCCTTCGCCAGACACGTACTGATCACGCGATCGAGCGCCGGCGGTGTCAGTGGCTGCAGGCTGGCGATGGACGCCGGCGTATCCTTCAGAATCGCGCCAATCAGGCTCGCCTGCGTTTTTCCCTCGAACGCCTGGCGGCCAGTCAGCATCTCGTAGAGCACTGCGCCGAACGCGAAGATGTCGGTGCGCGCGTCGGCGCCCTGCCCTTCGATCTGCTCCGGCGCCATGTACTGCAGCGTGCCGAGGATCGTGCCCTGCATCGTCACGGGCGTCTGGAGCGTCGGCGCCACCGAAAGACCGGATGTCGCGACCGCGGCCGGCGTCACTTTCGCAAGACCGAAATCGAGCAGCGTAGCGCCCGATTTGGTCAGCATGATGTTGCCCGGCTTCAGATCACGATGGACGATGCCGGCGCGGTGCGCTTTGTCGAGCGCGTCGGCGATCTCGATTCCATGACGAAGAGCGACATCGACTGGCAACGCCCCCTTCGCCAATCGTGACGCCAGCGTTTCCCCGTCGAGATATTCCATGACGAGGAAATCGATCCCGTCCTGACGCCCCACGTCGTGCAGCGTGCAGATGTGCGGATGGTTCAGGGCGGCGATGGCGCGTGCCTCGCGCTCGAAGCGCTCGCGCAGTACAAGGTCGCCACTGACGTGTGCCGGCAGGACTTTGATGGCGACCGTTCGATCGAGGCGAGTATCGCGTGCGCGATAGACCTCGCCCATGCCGCCGGCGCCGAGCGCGGAGAGGATTTCGTACGGCCCGAGTCGCGCGCCTGGACCCAGCGACATATCTGACGGATGCGCGAATCTTAACGCCGATCAGCGCCACATGACGCTTCGTTTCTTGCAACGTCTCAACTGCCGGTGGTTGGCAGAAATTGCGTGCCGGGATATGGCCTTCTGATGTTTTCCTCGGGAATTTCGGTCGGCACGCCGCTCGCTTCGCTCTTCGCTGAGGAGTGACGATGGTACGATCGAAGGCGCGCCGGCGGAGGCTGTTCGGCGAGAAGTTGCTTGAGCTGGCAAATTACGCTGCGGCTGCGCTCGTGTTCAGTCAGTTTGTGAGCCAACAACGGATGTCGTGGAGCGTCGCCCTCCTCGGCGCGGCGATGTGGCTGGCGTTGGCCACAGTTTCCTTCTGGCTTGCAGGAGAACCGTAATGATTAATGGTTTTCTCATTATATTTCTGATCGCGGCAATCGCGTGGATCGCGATCTTCTTCGACTGGCTCGGGCGACGCAAAGGCCGACGCTCGCGGGACCGCACCGCCCGAGCACGGCCGCCCGCCGGGCATGTTACCTAAACGTTACAGCTGCGCCGCGTCCGTCCTGATCAAGGATTGGGATAAATTTGACGCGGGTATAAATAGCATCCAGGAAATGAGGCGATATGGAGGCCCACGACATGGAGT
>Ga0209515_10006490_pt1 | contig 14535 bp, 10 predicted proteins | sample Subgroupgradi54m_FD_187454 | JGI IMG/M metagenome (GOLD analysis project Ga0209515, IMG submission 187454) | Subsurface groundwater microbial communities from S. Glens Falls, New York, USA - GMW60B uncontaminated upgradient, 5.4 m (SPAdes)... ...
CGGAGAGGCTCGAGGGGAAGTTGGTGAGCTCCAGGTGGAGCGGATAGGAGCCGTTGGCATTGACGGCATTGTTTTGAAACACCGTGGCTTGTGTGCCCGAGCCGAGAAACACTCCATAGGTTGCGTGATTGGAGATGGTGTTGTTCTGGATGACTGGGCTACTGCTGACCACGTATACCCCTGCGCTACTGCCCTTGGTGATGGTCGTGTTTCGGATGGTGGGACTGCTGCTGGCGATGTAGAGACTCGTCGGGACGTAGTAGGCCGTGCCCGCGTACTCGATGCGACACCAGTCGAGGATGGAAGCTGATGCGGTCGTCACGAAGTTGATCCCGTACCAACCACCCGGCGCGGGTGTGGCGCTGTTGGACGTAAAGGTAATCGGTTGGGCGTTCGTACCTTGGGCATTCAGGATACCCGGGCTGCCGGAACCAAGAATCAAAGCAGTATTCAAGTTGAACAGGACCTGCACGCCTGGCTCAATGGTGAGGGTGGCGTTGTTGGAGACGGTGACGGTGCAGGTGACGATGTAGGGGCTGCCGGCGACAGTCCAGGGGGTGTTGGCGGTGATGGAGCCGCAGACGTTGGTGGCAGCCGACACAGGCGCAGAGACCAGGAAGAACGCTAGGAGCGCCGCAGCGTTCAGTTTCATGATCCCTGCCCTCGCCTCACGGGCAGCATCCTGGGCGCTCTTGGCCAGAGGAGCGCCAGATACTGGTCCACGGGCGCATAGTCATCGGTGAGGATCGGCACATCTGTTGGAACGTCTTCTTGCCAGCGATGCGCGAGGTAGCCGTTGAGCTCCGGGTCCGCGCTGGTCAAGGTCGGTGCGTGGGATGACTTCAGGGCTACCAGGATGATGTTCTGAACCATGTGGCCATCGTTCCCGAACACCGGAAACAGATAGACGTGCGGGAAGACGGTGGTGAAGGTTCGGTATTCTGCGCGAAGAAACAGGCCTTGAGGGCCGTCCATCGCCGAGATGATGTTGACGAAGACCACCCCGTCCTCCGTGAGGCCATCACACATGCGGCGCACGGCCTCTTGGGTGGTCAGCTGGAACGGTAGCGAATAGAAGGAACGAAAGGCATCAACAAAGATGGCGTCGTAGCGCGCTGCGGTGGTGTTGAGGAACGTTCGGCCGTCTTGATGGTCAATGTGGAGACGGCTGTTGTCCATCAGATGGAAATATCGTTTGGCTAATTCCGTTATCTTCGGGTCGAGTTCGACGACCTGGAGCGTGGCATGCGGAAAAGCCCGGAGGAAGTCTCTGGGGTACGCATACGCCCCTCCGCCAATCATCAGTGCTTGCTGCAAATCAGGCCGGAAATGCTTGACCAGCCGGAAAAACTTGAGGTAGTCGAACACCAGGCCGTCCCCATCCAAAAACACCGCTGAATCGCGCTCACCACTCACTTGCATCGTGCGGATGGGACGATTGGTGCCTCCATCGAGTTCATCGTACACCACGATGCGATTATAGGCCGTATTGATATCCGCGTAGGCGGCCTTCAGCCCCCCACTCATCGCCTCCGCACGGGAAAACCATGCCAGCATGCCGATAGCCACCGCAATGGCCGCCGCCACAAGCCTGCCGGGTGACATCATGAGGGCGACTCCGAGGACCACGAGCGCCAGCACGAACAAAATCGTGGTGGTGCCGAGCGAGGCAATGAAGAAGAAACCGCCGACGAACGTCCCCAGCACACTCCCGATTGTGGAGATCGCATAGATGTTCCCCGCCGTGGAGCCCGACGTCACGAGGGTTGTGAGCTTGAGCCGCACCGCATAGGGCACGACCATCCCCAAGAGCATGCTCGGTGTACCCAAGAGCACCGCGCTGGCTAACACGGCTTTCAATCGCAGGTCCACCGAAAGGACTTGAAGGAACGACAGGAACAGCCTGTTGAAAAACGCGACCATGCTGATGGCGAATGCGGCCCCGAGCAACATGCGCTGCAAATCCCGAGCGCTGGCATGCTGGTCGGCCATACGGCCGCCCCACCAATAGCCAACGCTGAGGCTACCAAGGATGATTCCAATGAGGCTCGTCCAGACATACAAGGAGGTCCCCAGATAGGGAGCCAACATCCTGGATCCCACCAGCTCCAAGACCATCACGACGAACCCTATCACAAAGACGGCTATCTCCACGCCGTAGGCCTTCATGCGTCCTTGCTCATGGGCTGGGTCTCTGCGATCGTCCTGCTTGGGGAGGTCACCCACACGGGCCGCCTGCCCGCGTTGCGGAAAGAGAACAATGTCTTCGACCGTTGAAGTCGTAGGGTCTTGTCAGTTGGGCCTCTCTCGTGCCGGGACATCACGCCAGAGCGCAACTCGGAAGGAAAGGACTCGCCGGATGAGTTGCGCGTGTTCCAGGCTAGCATCGGCTGGGACGAGCGTCAAGCGAAAAGCCGGTTGAGTTATCGTCGGAGAAATGGCTGGGCCAAGAAGATACCAACTATGGACTTCGCGTCGCACAAATCGCCGCTGCGAATTTTCGCCAGCGCCTGCGAGAGCGAGAGAATTTCAGGATGCACAAATTCATCGACCTCGGGCCGAGGCGGAACCGGGCGTAACCCCGTCGCCAGAAACAGCGTCAATTGCTCCGACACAAATCCTGGCGCAGCGTAGAACTGCCCGATTCGCTTCAGGCGTGTGGCAGTCCAGCCGGTTTCTTCTTCCAGTTCCCGCCTAGCGCACGCGGCTTTGGACTCGTGATGATCGAGCGTCCCAGCGGGCAATTCCAACAACCAGCGGTCAATGGCCCGCCGGTACTGGCGCACAAACACCAGCCGGCCGTCGTCCAACACCGGCACGACGACAATCGCGCCCGGATGTTTGATGGTTTCGCGCACGATCCGCTGGCCATCGATCTGCAGCTCTTCGCGGATCAGCCGGATGATGCGCCCTTCGTAGAGTGTTTCCCGTTTGACCACATTCACGGACGGACGCCGGCGCATCAGACTCCCGTTTCCTCATAGCCGAGCTGCCGCAACAACGCCGGTTTTTCCCGCCAATCTTTCGCGACTTTCACCCACAGTTCCAGAAAGATCTTGCGACCGAGCCATCGCTGCAATTCCACGCGCGCCTCGGTCCCGATGTGTTTGAGCATCTGCCCGCGCTTGCCGATGAGGATGGCTTTGTGGCTGTCGCGCTCCACGAGGATGGTCGCCTCAATTACGGTCACCGTCTCCTTCTCCTCGATCCGATCCACCATCACCGCCACGGCATGCGGCACTTCTTGGTGCGTGGCCAGTAAGACCTGCTCGCGAATGAATTCGCGGATGATCTGCGTGGTGGTTTGATCGGTGATTTGATCCGCCTCATACCACCGCGGGCCTTCCGGCAGCAGACGGCTCACCGCCTGCAGGAGTGCTGGCATGTTCTCTCCCGTTTTCGCGGACATGGGCACGACGGCCTGAAACAATCCGCGCTTCGCGCAGTCTTCCATCAGCGGCAGCAGCAACGGCTTGCTCACGAGATCGACTTTATTGATGACCAGGATCGCGGGACGGTTAGCCCGCTGGACTTCCTGAAAGACCCACTCATCTTCGCGGCTTAAGCCCGCGCGCGCATCGATGACCATGACCAGCACATCCGCATCTTCGATCACGCCTTTGGCCACCGTGATCAAATGACGCCCGAAGAGATGCTGCGGTTTGGCCCACCCGGGACTGTCGATGAAGATCAGTTGGGCGTCCTTGCGTGTTAGGATGCCCAAAATCCGGTGGCGGGTGGTTTGGGGCTTCGGCGACACGATCGAAATTTTTCGCTTCAAAATGGCATTGAGGATCGTCGACTTGCCGACGTTGGGCTTGCCGACAATGCCCACGAACCCTGAGCGAAATCCTGCCGAATCGCTAGAAATCATCCCAAAACTGCCTTCACACCACAGATGACACAGAATCCACACAGAAACACAGAGAAATTCTCTGTGCCTCCGCGGCCATTCTGTGATTCCGCGGTGTCATGTGTTATGAGCACGTTTCCGGCGGATCCACGCCAGTAGTTGTGGGCGCGTCAAACAGTTCAACACGTGCGCCGGACCGGCCCAGGCCCGCCGCGCAACCGCCACGCCAAGCGCGATCGTCTCCAATTGGTCCAGACGATGTGTATCGGTGGAAATACCCAGCATGACGCCAAGCTCTTTGGCGCGCCTTGCGGCCGTATCATTCAAGTCGAGGCGCTTCGGGTACGCGTTGATTTCAAGTGCGGTCTGCGTGTCAGCCGCGACGCGGAAGACCTGTTCCAAATCCACGGCATACGGATCGCGTTGGCCCAACAAGCGCCCGGTTGGATGCGCGATCATCGTCACATACGGATTGCGCATGGCCGTCACGATGCGATTGGTGATCGTGGCCTCGTCTTGTTTGAATCCTGAGTGAATGGAGGCCACCACAAAATCCAATCGCCGCAGCATGTCATCAGGATAATCCAGGCGTCCGCGCTCCAAAATATCCACCTCGGCTCCCACGAGCAGCTGATAGTTCCGAAACCGCTTGTTCAGACGAGCAATGCGAGAGATTTGGTCCTTCAGCCGAGGAATCGACAATCCGTGCGCCACTTTCAAAGAAGGCGAATGATCGCAAATCGCCAGGTACTGATAGCCGCGCTTGAAGCCCGCCTGCGCGACAGCTTCTAAGGTGTGCTGCCCATCCGACCAGTTCGTATGAATGTGGAAATCCCCTTTCAGATGTTTCTCTTCGACTAGTTGCGGCAGGCGTCCGGCTGCGGCCGCCTCAAGCTCGCCGGTGTCCTCGCGGAGTTCCGGCGGAATCCAGGGCAAACCCAGCGTCCGATACACGTCGACTTCTTCCCTGCCCCCCAGCCGCGTGCCGGTTTTCACGCGAAAGACGCCATATTCGTTCACCTTCAACCCCTGACGAACCGCCAGCTCGCGCAGATGCACGTTGTGTTCTTTGGATCCCGTAAAATACTGCCACGCGGCCCCGAAACACTCCGGCTCCACCATCCGCACATCGACCTGCACCGCGTCGGAGGTTAAGATCGAAACTTTGGTCTTGCCGGCTGCCAAGACCCGCGAACAAAAGGACGTACCCGTCAAGACCGCCGCCACCTTGCCAGGATTGGTCGTCGACACCAGCAGATCTAAATCCCCGATCGTCTCTTTCATCCGGCGAAGACTCCCCGCAATCTCCACCCGTTTGACGGCCGACGTCTTGCGCAAGACTGTCATGAGACTGCGGGCCAGTGCCAGCGCCCGCCCCACATCCATCCGGGCCTGTCCCCGCTTGACCACGTCAATGCCCTTGAGAATGTTCTCCTCTTTTTTCTGCTGAAACCCCGGCAGTGTTTGGAGGCGATGATCCCGCGCGGCCCGTTCCAATTGCGCAACCGAGGTGATATGCAAACGTTCGTACAGTAACTTCGTGGTTTTCGGCCCAACCGATGGCACGGTCATGAGATCCAACACGCCCGGCGGCACCGTGCGCTTGAGACGGTTCAGTTCGTGGATCTTGCCCGTCGTCAGATATTCGTGGATCTTGCTGCTCAAATCTTCTCCGATGCCGGGAATGTCCCGCAGACGTTCCTGTTGATCTAATTGCTCTATGTCTTCACTGAGACTCTCCAAATTTTGCGCGGCCTTCCGGTACGCGCGAATGCGAAAGGGATTGGCCCCCTGAAATTCCAAGAGATCCGCGAGCTGCGTGAAGAGCGCGGCGAGTGCATGCTGTTTCATGGCGAGGGGACACGCAGGCAGCAGGCGCGCATTAACGGGAACCTTTCAGCAAACTCTCGTTCACCCACTTGAGCCATTCCGCTTCCAACCGTGTGCGCTTGGTGTGGAGCTCCGTTTCCAGGACCGTCTCCAACGGCGTGCCGGCATCGACGGCCTTGAGCACTTGGCGAATGCGCCAAAATCCGTAGCGTTCCACCAGATACCGGATGATGCTGTGCGACTCTTCGTAGCCCAGCATCACCACGTTCGCGGGCAACGAGGTGGAAAACGCGTCCTTGAGATCTTTCCAGGGCAAGACCGTCCCGGCCTTGGCGTTTTGCCGCAGCACCGCCCAGGCGGGGGCCGAACCCTTCCACCCTTCATATTCGGCCAGCCCTTCGTTAAACCACGTGGGCAGGCGATCATGCACAAGGTCGTGAATGACGGCGTGCGTGTATTCATGGACCAGCGTCCGCGTCACCGCCTGCAAATCCAACCCTTTTCCCGGCAGCGGCACGCGGATTTTCCCGTCATACTGGCCGGCCACCCAATCCGGCGTCTCCTGCCGAAGCGCACGGAACTGCTCGGCACTATAGACCAGCACAATCGTTTTCTGCTGCGGCCAATACGCGAAATCGGAGCCCACCGACCGGCGAGCCTGTAGCAGGACATCGCGCACATCGAATCCGGTCGCGCGCTCGAGATTTTCGGTATAGCGGATGTCAAAATAGGCCTGGGACAGTTTTTCGAATTTTGATTCCACGGGCAATTCTTTGCTCACGCGCTGCAGCCGTTCCTGGGCGATCTTCAAGGAGGGATCCAATTTCAGGGCCTGCTCCCACGCGGCTTTGGCCTGCGGCAAGCGCTGGCTGTTGTATTCCAGCTCCCCCAGCAGGAGATAGGCCTGCGCCGAACGCGCATCGAGCGCCAGCGCCCGGTCAATTAATTGCCGCATCTCCTCAAACCGATGCTGTTGGTAGACCACCTGGGCCGCCTGGAGATAGACCCGCACCAAATTCTCCCGGAATTGCGCATTTGCGGCATCGAGTTGCTGCGCTTGTTCCAGCTGACGGATCGCCTCATCCAATTTACCCTGCCCTGCCAAAGTTACGCCATAGTTGTTGTACGCCACGGCGAGTTGTTTGCGCGTGGCAACGAAATTCGGCGTCGCGCTGAGCTGTTCCCGCAACTTCATGATGACGGCCGGCCAGTCCTGTTGTTCAGAGGCGGATTCCTTGGCGTTGGCCGTCCATCCCCTTGCCGGTTGGAGCGACCACCCATACAGCAAAACGCCCACCAACACGACCAGCCCCTTCCAGCGATTAGACATGGGCCTCAATCCATTGCGCGACGTCTGCAACTACCTGCTCGCGGACCGCTTCATGATGCAGTTCATGATAGGCCCCCGGAAAATGCACCACGCGGTGCTCGCAGGTAAAACGCTGGACCACCCGCGCACACGCCTCCAGCGAAATCAGATGATCCTCATCGCCGGTGAGTACTAGCGTCGGGACGCGCAATCTGACAGCGTAGGTCGACGCCTGCAGAATGGCGTCTTGGATCGCCCCGTAGGCCCGAACGGTAATTTGCCGGTGCACCAGCGGATCGGTCTGATAGCGTTTGATGATCATCGGATCATGGCTCAGCCACGCCGGTTGTATCCCAAGCGGAATGGCAAACGCCGGCCACCACCCCTGCAGCAACAACCGCAGCGACTCTTTCCATTGAGGCACCCGAAACCCCGCGCCAAAAAACGGCGACTGCAGCACCAACGCTCGCATGGCCTCGGGAGATCGCAGCGCCCAATGCAGCGCGATGAGCCCTCCCATACTGTGCCCAAACACCGCCATCTTCGACAAGCCGGTGTTCGGAAGAAAGAGATCGCGGGTCATCCCTTCCAGATCATCAAGGTACCACTCAAATCGTTCCACATCGCCGCGCGCGCCGCCGGACCGCCCATGGCCCCAGAGATCCGGGCAGGCCACCGCGAACCCTTTAGCCGCCAAGACCTCAGCAAACGGCTGATAGCGGCCGCCATGTTCGGCAAATCCATGGACGACCACCAGCAAGCCGCGCGCGTTAGCTGGACGCCAGAGACGATACCCTAGGGTCCGATCGGTACCGGGTGGTTTCCAGATCCCTTCCTGGATCTGGGCCGCGCTCATGAGGCAGCGCGAACGCCCGTCGCAGACGGAGCCGCGCTTGCAGATGGTGGAGGAGTTTGATAGAGCCGTTGCAGGATGTCGTGATAGCGCGCCGCGATCGCCGCGCGCTTGGCTTTTAACGTCGGCGTCAATTCCCCGGCGGCTTGGGTAAATTCTTGAGCTAAGACGCCAATCGCCTTCACCTGCTCGAAACTCGCCAGCTGTTGCTGCAGGGCTTGGATGCGGCTCCAGAGAAACGCCTGAATGGCCGGCGTCTTGACGAGTTCTTCCGTTGAGGCGCAGGCCAGTCCCTGTTGCGTGGCGTATGCGTTGAGGCGCTGCAGATTGGGCACAATCAGCGCCACGCAGTAGCGTTCCCGATCGCCGTAGACGAAGGCTTGCGCGACATACGGATCGGCCACGAACAAGTTTTCCAATTTTTGCGGCGCCACGAACTTGCCGCCGGCGGTCTTAATCAAATCTTTCTTGCGGTCGGTAATCGACACAAATCCTTCGGCGTCGATCGCGCCGATATCGCCGGTGTGAAACCAGCCGTCCGTCATCACGGCCTGGGTGGCGTCCGGTTGTTGGTAATAGCCCTGCATGACATGCGGCCCGCGCGTCGCGATTTCGCCATCCGATTCAATCCGGATCTCAACACCCTTGAGTGGCAACCCCACGGTCCCGAATTTCAACGCGTCCGGACGATTGACCGCAATCACCGGCGAGGTCTCGGTGAGGCCATACCCTTCCAAAATCGTCACCCCCGCATCGAAGAAAAACTCCGCAATCGTTTTGGAAAGCGGCGCGCTGCCGGAGACAAAAAATTTCAAGCGCCCCCCCAACCGTTGCTGGAGCTTGCGGAACATCAACCGATCCGCGAGGGCGTATTGCCACCGCAACGGCGGCGGCAGCGGCCGACGGGCCAGGCGGTACGGGCGCGCCTGCTGCCCGACGGACATCGCCCAGGCGGCAATGCGCTGTTTGAGAGGCGACGCCGTCCGGAGCCCTTCCTGGACACGCGCATAGAGCTTTTCAAAAAACCGCGGCACGCCCAACATGACCGTCGGTTTGACTTCCACCATGTTCAGCGGAAGCGTGTCCATGCTCTCGGCGTAGGCCACCGAGGCTCCTGCCATCATCATCAAATACCAGCCGGCCATCCGCTCAAACACATGGCTCAACGGCAGAAACGATAAATGCAGATCGGTGTTGCTGATGGGAATCGCGTCCAAACAGGCAGCCGCGTTGGAGAGAAAATTTTGGTGAGACAGCATCGCCCCTTTCGGCTCTCCGGTTGTCCCCGAGGTGTAAATGAGGGTGGCGGTGTGCGTGGGCTCGATCTCCTGGAGCCGGCGCGCGAACAATTCACCCAACCGCTCCTTGACGCCTCGGCCCTGCTCGAGGGCACCCGACCAGGACTGCTCTTGCGGCGTGAGGCGGCCTGGCTCCATCACAATCGTCATGCGCAGCGACGGCACCTGCACGTTGAGGTTGCGAACCTTCTTGGCCTGCTCGAGACTTGAAACCACGCACATGACCGGTTGGCAATCCCGGAAGATTTGGAGAATATCCGCCTCCGTCAATGTCGGATAGATCGGCACACTCCATGCGCGCACCGATTGGATCGCCAGATCCGCGATGCCCCATTCCAAGCGATTCTCGGACAAAATGGCGATCCGATCTCCCGGATTGACCGGTATGCTTAAGAGATACGCCCCGAGGGACTGCACGAGCTTCGCCGCCTCTTCCCAACTGCTCGGCTCGTACCGGCCTTGACGTCTGGTCCAAAACAGCGGATTGCGGCCATAGCGGGCGGCCTGCTCGAAAAATAATGCGGGAATCGTCTGCGCCATGCGGCGAGGGGATGGGTTAGGCGTGCGTGGTGACAATACCCTGTTCCAACCAGGCGTACTGGTCGTTCAAAAATGCTTGAGACACCTGGAAGGCCTGCCGGTCCTGATTGTGGTGAAGACGGCGGAACAGTTCCTCCACGCGCTGGCGGGATTGCCGGCAAAACAGATCCGCCAACTCGAAGGGACTCCGATCGCCTGGATTTTTCTGCAGCATCTGCTGCGCCCGCGCGCAACTGGCGACGATCGCAAACAGCTCGGCCCCGATCTCGACCAGCCGGCCCAGGAGTTGCTGCCGAAACGCTAACTGCGTCTGGTAGCGGACCGCGCCGTGAAAGAGTTCCAACGCGAGCCGATGGCTGGCTCGATCCGCAAACCGCACGTGCGCAGCCAGCGGACCAAACTGCCCGCAGCCGCGCAGCCCCACCTGCAACACCTGCTGGCAAGGCCACCACAGGCCGTAATAGGCCGTGGCGCGCACCAGGGCCTGCGCTTTCACGCCCGGCGATTCATGGGGATCCAAGATCGGGTTGACCAACCGCATGTGGGCATCGAGCGCTTCGCGGGCGATGAACAGCCGCATGATTTCACTCGTGCCCTCGATGATGAGATTGATCCGGCTTTCCCGCATGATCCGCTCAACCGGAATCGCTTTCTCGCCGCGGGCCCGCAGCGAATCCGCCGATTCATATCCGCGGCCGCCGCGAATCTGCAGCGTGTCGTCTACGATGCGCCAGCACGCCTCCGAACAAAACATTTTCGCAATCGCGGCTTCCAATCGGATGTCGAAGAGCTTGCGGTCGGCCAGCACGGAGGTCAATTGCACCATGGATTCCATGGCAAACACGGTCGAGGCCATCGTCGCCAGCTTGCCGGCGATGGCCTCGTGCTTGCCGATGATACTGCCCCACTGTTTGCGTTCGCGCGCCCACTCGCGGGAAATTTGCAAACAACGCTTGGCCGCGCCCACGCAGGCCGCGGGCAGCGTCAGGCGTCCGGTGTTGAGCGTCATCAACGCCAGCTTTAGCCCCTGCCCCAGCCCCCACAGGATGTTCGCCTTGGGCACTTTGAGATTCGTGAACCGGATGACGCCATTCTGGATGCCATGTAATCCCATAAACCGGCAGCGATGCACGACTTCGAATCCCGGCATCGATTTTTCGACGATGAATGCGGTGATCTGCTTGCGCTCTTTGCCGCGCACCGTCACCGAGGGCGTGCGCGCCATCACCACGATCACATCGGCCACCGTGCCGTTGGTGCACCACAGTTTTTCGCCGTTGAGCAGATACGACTCACCATTGTCGACCGGCGTGGCGGTTGTTTGCATGTTGGCCGGATCGGATCCCACCTCGGACTCGGTCAACGCAAACGCTGAGATGGTTCCCGTGGCCAGCCGCGGCAGATATGTGCGCTTCTGTTCCTCGGTGCCAAACAACATCAACGGTTGGGGCGCGCCGATGCTCTGATGCGCGCTCAACCATACCGCCGTCGAGCCGCAATAACTGGCGACCAGCGCAATCACGCGGTTGTAATTCGATTGCGAGAGGCCCAGCCCGCCGTATTCCTTGGGAATTTTCATCCCGAAACAGCCCAGCTTCGCCAAACCCTGAATCACCTGCGGCGGAATCTCTCCCGTGCGGTCAATCGCATCGGGATCTAGATGTTCGCGCAAAAACGCTTCGACTTGGCGCATATACTCATCGCCCAGGGCGCGATCCTCCGGAGGTTGTTCAGGATAGGGCATGACGAGCTCAAACGGCAGGTGGCCCATGAAGAGTTCGGCCATAAAACTGGGGTGGTGCCACTCGGTTTGGCGAGCCGCCTCGGTAATTTCGAGGGCTTCGGGAGCTGTGTGACCTTTAAATGTTGCGGTGGCGTCTGCCATGTGACTACGACACCACGGATGGCACAGAAATCACACAGAAGCACAGAGAAATTTTCTGTGTCTCTGTGGTCATTCTGTGGTTCGGTGGTGTCATGGTTTCCTAGCGATCGGTGAACTTCGGCTGCCGTTTCTCCAGAAACGCGCTCACGCCTTCCTTATAATCCGCGGTGTCGGCGACTTGGCCGAATAGACGCGCTTCATTCGCCAAGCCCTCGTCCAACGACCGCTCTAACCCGTCTTCGATGGCTTGCAGGGCCAAGCGCAACGCCACGCCGGGTTTGCTGGCGAGTTTGCGGGCGAAATCTTTCGCAGCTTTCATCACCTGATCCTGCGGCACGACCAGATTCACCAACCCCAATCGATGGGCTTCTTGCGCGGTGATCATATCACCGGTGAGAATGAGCTCGGTAGCTTTGGCTTTTCCAAGCAACCGCGCCATCCGCTGCGTGCCGCCGAATCCAGGAATAATGCCCAGGTTGATTTCGGGTTGGCCAAACCGCGCGCGGTCACCGGTAATCCGAATATGGCAGGCCATCGCGAGTTCGCATCCGCCACCCAAACAGACGCCGTTAATCGCCGCAATCACCGGTTTGCCCAGCCGTTGGATGTTCATAATCACCGACTGCCCTTTGGCGGCGACTTCCGCGGCTTCCTTGCCTGAGGACAACCCCGCGATTTCCTTAATGTCCGCGCCGGCCACAAACGCAAACGAACCGCCGCCGGTGAGAATCACGACTTTCACGGCGTCGTTAGTCTTGAGCGTTGCCAGCGTTTGCCCGAGCTCTTCCATCACCGAACGGCTGAGCGCATTGACCGGAGGCCGATCAATCGTCACAACAGCCATCCGCTCTTCAATGGCCGTCTTGACCGCGGGACCTGTGGTGGATGTTGGCATAGAATCTCCTTCAATGATTATTCGGCGTAATCAAAAAAACCCTTTTTCGTTTTCTTGCCTAGATGGCCTGCCGCGACTTTGCGCTTGAGCAGCGGCGACGGCCAGAACCGGTTACCGAAGACCGCAGCGAGCTTGGTCAATTCCTCCAGCACCACGTCCAAGCCCACCTCATCTGCATAGTGCAAAATGCCGCCTTTGGACATCGGAAACCCAAGCCCGGCCACGACGGCCAGATCCGCGTCGGCGGCCGTGCACACATGTTCTTCCAAGCAGCGAATGACTTCATTGATCATCGGCAGGACCACGCGGTTGACGCTGAATCCGATTGCAGGTTTTTTCCCAGAGGCCTGAAGATCTTTGAGAATCGCATCGAGTTCTGCATCCGGCTGGCCTGCGCGATCGCCATACAGATAAAACCCGGCGCCGGACTTCATCCCGAAGCGGCCTTTCGCGTAGACCTTTTCCCACAGCGCCGCCGGCGCCATCCGATCGCCGTAGGCATCGAGCAACACGTTGACGACTTCGCGGCACACATCAAATCCCAGATTATCGACGAGGGTAAACGGGCCCATCGGAAACCCGAACGCCGCCAACGCCTCATCAGCCGCTTTGGGCGTCACGCTGCCCTCTTGCACGCAACACGCCGCTTCGTTGAGATACGGCATCAGAATCCGGTTCACCAAAAATCCCGGACACTCGTTGACCCGCACGGGCAGCTTGCGCAGACTCTCGGCAAACGCCGTGATGTCACCGGTGACCTCCTCTGCCGTCTCCAGTCCTGGAATCACTTCGACCAATTTCATGATGTGGGCCGGATAGAAAAAGTGCATACCGATGACTTTGTGCGGACGTTTCGTGGCAGCGCCCAGCGCGGAAATCGACAAGGAGGAGGTATTCGACGCGAGGACGGCGTTTTCCGGAGTCGCGCCATCGAGATCCTTGAAAATTTGCCGCTTGAGGTCCATTTTTTCTGGCACGGCCTCGATCGCTAAATCGACGTCCTTAAAATTCTCATACGTCGTCACGCCGGTGACCAGTGTGAGTTTCTGGGCCATATCCTCAACGCTCATCTTGCCGCGATCCACCCGTCGCTGGTAGATCTTGCGGATGACGTCCAACCCCTTGTCGACGCGGGGCTGATCGACATCTTTCAGCAGCACGGGAATGCCGCTAAACGAGATCGCCTGCGCGATCTCGGCTCCCATCGCCCCTGCCCCGACCACTGCCGCTTTATAGATGTACATGGTTTAGACGCGTTCCAGCACCATGGCGACGCCCTGACCGCCGCCCACACAGACGGTCGCCACACCCAGATTCAGATTCCGCCGCTTCATTTCATGCAGCAGCGTGATCACGACACGAGCCCCGCTTTGGCCGACCGGATGCCCCAACGCGATGGCCCCGCCGTTGACATTCACGATCTCTCGATTTAGACCAAGGGATTTTTCGCAGGCCAAGAACGTAGCGGCAAATGCTTCATTCATTTCCAACAATTGCATATCTTTGAGCGTGAGCTTGGCCTTTTTAAGCGCCTCCGGCACCGCATACGCCGGCCCGAGTCCCATGCGCTCCGGCTCCAAGCCGACGATCGCATACGCTTTGATCATGCCCAGCGGTGTGTAGCCCAACACCTTGGCTTTCTCGGCGGACATGACCAGCGCGCACGCGGCCCCATCGGCATTAAAACACGCATTGCCCGGTGTCACGGTGCCGCCTTCCTTGAAGACCGCCGGATATTGACCCAACGTTTGCTCATTCAAGGCCGGATTAATCCCTTCATCTTGCGTGAATGGCTCGGGCGGTAAGTCCTTGCCGAAGGCGCGTTTGGGAATCATGACCGTCACCAGTTCATCCTTAAAACGTCCTTCGCGGGTCGCCCGAAATGCGCGCTGATGCGACAGCACCGCGAAGCGGTCTTGGTCTTGGCGGGTAAGCCCAAATTCCTCGACGAGATTTTCCGCGGTGCGGCCCATCATCTGGCCGCACACCGGATCCGTCAGGCCTTCCCACACGGTATCCACCATCTCCGAATGCCGGATCCGCTTGCCCCACCGCAGATCGCGGCTCACATA
>Ga0209515_10006492_pt1 | contig 14529 bp, 18 predicted proteins | sample Subgroupgradi54m_FD_187454 | JGI IMG/M metagenome (GOLD analysis project Ga0209515, IMG submission 187454) | Subsurface groundwater microbial communities from S. Glens Falls, New York, USA - GMW60B uncontaminated upgradient, 5.4 m (SPAdes)... ...
GGTCAAATTTAACTCGCCCGTCTTGAATGGCACTGGAGACGATCTAAGAATTTACGAGGTGACCGGGGGACCGCCATATCCAGACGAAAAAGTTAAGGTCGAGGCTTCTCCCGACAATATCACCTATACCCAGCTGACTGCCTCCTTGACCAAAGATGGCACGGTTGACTTAGGTATTCTCCCCTCGGCGCAATATGTTCGTCTTACCGACGTATCTGATATCAATCTCTTTGAACCTATAGCCGATGCCTATGATGTCGATGGTGTCCAAGCTTTATGCCCCCCTGGCCAATAGCCAAAAAAATTAATCCAAAAAAAAACAAGTATTGAGAGGAGGTGAATAATAAATGAAAAAATTACTAATAGGAATATTAACTGCCGGAGCTGTTGGTGGAGTTGCATTTTTGGCAACCAACGCCTTCTTCTCCGACACCGAAACATCATCAGGCAATTCTTTTACAGCTGGTGCGATAGATCTTAAGATAGATAACGAAAGCTATGCTATAGACTACAATATTCCAGATTTTGCAAGTCCTACTGGAGCCCTTGTAGCCAGTACAAACACCTCATGGTCACTTAGAGATTTGACTATTGAGAAGTTTTTTAATTTTGTTGACCTTAAACCAGGTGACAGAGGTGAGGATACTATCTCAGTTCACGTTAACTCCAATCCTGCTTGGCTTTGTGCAGCTGCGAGAGTAACGAAAAACTCCGATGAAACCTGTACCACTCCTGAAAAAGTTAACGACCCAAGTTGTGGAACAGGTGATCCAAATACAAATGGTGACCTAGCTGGACAAACCAACTTTGCCTTTTGGAAAGATGATGGCGACAACGTACTTGAGGACGGGGAAACTTTCTTCTTAAGTGGGCCAATTAGCGGTCTAAACGGAGCAGGTCAAATAGCGTTAGCCGATACATCTGTGAATTCGGTATTTGGTCAAAACGTGCCAATCCCAGGGGGAACTGATGTTTTCATTGGTAAAGCATGGTGCTTTGGTGCGATGACTCGAGGATCCGTTCCTCAGGATGGTTTAGGTAAGATAGGTACAAATGGTCCGTTAGTCCGTGGAACTGGATTTAACTGTGACGGATCCCTAGTGGATAATGCAGCACAGACGGACAAAGTTGTTGGAGATTTACAATTCTACGCGATACAGTCTAGGAATAATAAAACCTTCACTTGTGCACAGAATTACACTCCAACTTGGTCACTGTAAAGACTTGGCAAAAATTTACCGCTCCTTCGGGTAAAGAAATACCGGAGGGGCGGAAGAAGGAGAATAAATTAGATGAGAAAAGTAATTAAAGTTTTCTCAGATGTTTTGTTTGTGGCTGGCCTCATAATCGCCGGTTTATTTTTAGCGGCGCACTTTACAGGCAGTCTCCCGTTTCAGGTGTATATAGTTTCTTCAGGGTCCATGTCTCCGACTATTCCCACGGGTAGTCTTGTTCTAGTTGTCCCTCAACGGGTATATCGAGTGGGTGACATTGTCTCTTTTCGTCCTTCTGACAATGCTAAATCTACAACCACTCACCGCATAGTTGGGAGTAGTGAGGGTTTTTTCAAAGTAGCAGGAGACGCTAACAATCAACCTGACCCGGGTCTAGTGCCTAATTCGGCAGTGGTCGGCTCTGTGCGGTGGACTCTACCCGCAGTCGGATATCTGTCCGCCTGGGCTAAAACCCCACGCGGGTTTATTTTATTTATTATCGTTCCGGCGACCATTATTATTTATGAGGAACTAAAAAGCTTGGGGTTGGAGATAAAAAAACTGTTGTCTAGGTGGCAACCTAAGGTTGAGACAAAACCCACCTTGCGATTGCACCCGGCAATTATCATTTTACCGGTGATTTTTGCCATCCTCATTTCGGTATCTATTTCCCTCTCTTTTTTTATTGATCACGAAACATCGGCCGGCAACATCTTTAAGGGAGCGGCCCCTACTCCTACTCCTACCCCTACGCCGGCACCTACTCCCACACCTTTATGAGCAGTATCCTGGTTTACATTTTCACTTTAATCACCAGTGTTAATAGTTTTTTTAGCAGTAGTTCTGGCACTGGTGCAATTGATTTATATGTAAACGGCAAAAAAGATCCGCCCCCTGTTGTGGTTTTAAGTGACCTCAAACCCGGTGACGATCGGGAAGTCCTCAAGGATTTGTATGCTAAATGTAAAGCTCCGGCTAAAATTTACCTGCATTTAAAAGATGTTTCATCTACCCAAGGATTTCAAACCGAGCCGGAAATTCAGGAAGAAAACGGTACCCCAAAGTTTGATGTGCCTAATTACATCAATTACGATTTACGCCTGGCAAAAAATACAATTATTTCGCTCCAGGATCATACACTTTTTACTGACGCTGTCTCGTGCTGGATTCCTATAGGCGTAATCCAGCCCAATACTCACGTACCTTTGTATCAAAGCTTTCACTTTGATCCTGGTGTTACTAATTGGGCCCAAGGGGATAAGACTACCTTTACTGAAGAATTCTTAGCAGTTGATGCTACGGATACCACTGTTCCAAGTACAGGCACGGGCAGAGTCTGGGATCCCAACTTAAAAAAATGTGTTCCCGGACCCACTCCTCTGCCTACTCCGAAACCTTCACCTACTCCACGACCATCGCCCACCCCTCATCATACTTGAAGTTATTAATGGTTGGTAGTGGAAATACGTAAAATAATAGTTAATATATAACTGGAAATGAAAAATAAAAAGATGGTGGAGAAGAAAAAAGTTGGAGCCGGGTTTGGAGTTGTGTTAGTAAAAAATGGCCAGGTGTTGTTAGGCATGCGCCATCCTGATCCGGATAAAGCAGATTCGGCCTTCCGATCAGCAGGGGAATGGTGTTTACCGGGAGGAAAACTAGACTGGGGAGAAACCTTTGAAGCGGGAGCCATCCGCGAGGTTAAAGAGGAAACTGGCATCTTGATCAAAAACCCTCAAGTATTTTGTGTGGTTAATTGCAAAAATGAACACGCCCACTTTATGACCATAGGACTAGCAGTTACCTCTTGGACAGGAGTGGCCCAAGTTAGGGAGCCGGATGAAATAATCGAATGGAAATGGTTTAGTTTAAACAAACTCCCATATCCCAGATACTTCCCCAGTTTTATGATCCTAGAAAACTACCTAAGGAAAAAGTTTTATATTTTGAAGAAATAACTTAACCTACTTATTACTCATCATTGCAGAAATCAAGGAGTGGCTCCACAATTTTCTTTGTTTAGTTACCCATTGATATTTGCAACCCATCGCATTCTTCAAGCGCACCTCATCAATAAGTCCAAATTTATGGAAAAAACGGTAGATGGGAAGGCCCACAAGTGAGCATTTATAGAGAAATTTGGCGGTGCGGATGGTTTTATCAGAATAGTCCTCAGATTTAATCTTTACAAAGCCTAGTTGATTTAATGCTGCGGTATGCTGACTAACTGTCCAAAAATTTGGCATCGCCCAGCAGTCAAGAAAGTTGCTCATATTTTCCTGATCTTGAGGGGTTTGGGATGTCTCAGTAAGAGTGTATTCTGCCACCACCAATCTGCCTCCTGGTTTGAGTACCCGCATGGCTTCTCTGTAGAAGTCGGTCTTATCTTCGAGGTGGCAAATGGTTTCAATGGCAATGATGACATCAAAAGTATTGGACTTGAATCGCAAGTCGGCATAGTCCATCACCACAAATTTGGCGTTGGCCAAGCCTCGCTTGCTGCTAATCTTCCTGGCTGTGGTGATTTGGGAGGGGGTAAGGGAAACTCCAATCACCTGACAGCCAACATGTTGGGCAAACCAAAAAGATCCCTCACCTAATCCACAGCCGGCATCTAAGAGTAAATCAGTGGGCTTGGCCCTAACTTTCTCTTGGGCCTTCTCGAAAATACGATAAAAAGAAGCATTTCTATTTTTTACCTTGCTGTCCCAATAGCCAAAATTCATGGAGTAATTTCCCTGACGGAAGAGGACTAGAAAGTAATCTGTCAAGCTTTTGTGGTAATACTCGATCACTCGAGACTTTGCGCTTTGCATTTAGAAAAGAATCAAAAATTTCCGTTTAATAAAGTTTCTATTTCCCACTGGCAAGTATTAAAAAAGTTACTACGCCACAGCCAGTCACAAAAACTAAACAACCAGCTCGGGTTAAAATAGTATCCATTTCGAGTTCACTATGTAATGCTCCACCAAAGGTCTCACCTCTTGATCTAACTAGGTCTTCCCGATCCTGATCAGTTGGCATTTGGAGGTGATCCATGCCCAATTTAGCGAATTCAGCTACCCCTTGCGCGATCTCTTTTAATTTCATGGCCAAATTATAGCACAAATTTAACTATAGGACTTAAAAGGCAATTGATTTGAGCTTGAACCTAAATCTCATTTTTATGATGGAAGTGAGGAAAATGAACAAGCATGCTATACTATAGGTTATGAGTTTGAGGGGATCTGAGAACCAGTACTTTAGGGCGTTCAGGCTTATTAATAGAGTTACCGTGATGCCAATGACTTTTTTCTTTGCTTTCGAGACGGGAATGTACGGAGAGAAGATGATTCCTTGGTATATTGCAGCAGCACTTTTATCTATTTGTGGAGGAATTATGGACAATGTAAGTACTGCAAGGGGAATGCAAACAATAAAAGAAGTTGAGTTATCTGGTCAAAAAGTTAATGTTTTCGAGGCAAACCACAATCTGCCTGAGAGACCTACAGTCAAAGATATTTACGGCATAAAAAAAACTACTGTTGACTCAATTTATTTAATCTCTGGAATAATATTTCCACCCATGGGAATAATTTTGGGTGTCTTACGAATGGGCTTGGCGGGTCTTAATGAGATGACAAGAAGAGATATAGAAAAATTAATTAAGTAAACTTTGAGATCGAAGTGACTACGTCTTCATTTTAACTCTTAACTATTATCTCGGTAATGCTGGGTTGTCGGTGAAAATTACCATACAATGCTCATTCTTACCTTCTCCGCCCCATTCGAGTAACCTGTCGTAATATCCTATTATTTTTCCATTAACATCCGTCGCAACTCCATTCTGTGTCCAACCAATTTTCTGACCATTTATTTCCGTACCGTGAGGTACTTTAGTACCAATCCAATTCAGTACATAAGCCTCATTTGCTCTCTGTTTTAGAGTCCCCAATAATCCGGTTAGCAGAGCTTCAGTTATTTTTGCCCTTAGATTCTCATCACCGCCTAAATTTATACTGGTTTTACCCGCTTTGATATTCTCCAAGTCTTCTTCACTCAGCTTTTGGACTATACCTATAACCTCTTTGTTCATGCGGTCAATTTACTACAACTTTAAAACGAAATCAATATTATAGGATTTTGTGAGGCGGCTGGGACTCAGCGCGGCCTGCATAGCAGCTAGAACCCACAGCTTAAAAGTCCGCTAGTCGGTGAAATTTTCTTAATTACCTAAATTGATTGGGGAACGGTAAATACTCGCCCTTATATGCTTTAAGATCATCTACACTCGTCATCCCTTGTTCCTTCAGAGCGCCCACTAAGTTAGTTAAAATATTGGTAGCAAAATTGGGAGTGGAAGAGGTCGCTCTAACAAAAGCCGAATAAACTTCAACTACAGTAGCTCCTCCAAAGGTTAAGGCTTCCCAGACATCTTCAACTGTCTTAACACCTCCAGCGCGAATAATATCAATCTCCCCACCCGTATATTTAAAGGCTTGATGGCTGACTTGCAAGGCTTTTTCGCGTAAAGGTACTCCAGAAATGCCGCCCATTTGCTCGCGATGTTTATCACCTTCATTGAGTCGATTTCTAATTTTTATGTCTGTCGAGGTGTTGGTTACGGTTACAGCAGCCGCACCGTTATCAATAGCAGTTCTTAAATCTCTTTCCAGAGTGGTGAGAGGCAAATCAGGCCCGAACTTGAATGAGTGGGGAACAATAGTTTGGCCATTTTGGCGGGTGTACACATCTCGCAACCCTGCTGCCAGGTCCGCAAACACTTCAGGTTCTTGTAAACCCCGGACTCCTGGAGTATTGGGACTGCTAACATTAATTTCGTGAATATCACCGTAGGGTAGCAGCTGTGAAGCCACAGCAACATAATCTTCGATCGCTGCTCCTCGCACAAAAGAAGGTTTACTAGCAGCAATATTTATTACTAGGCAATAATTGCGTTCCTCAGGGATGTCAGTTGCTAGTCGTTTCTCAGCTTCGTTGGAACCGTCTCCTGGAAATCCCATGCGATTAATGATGCCGTCGCTGGCAGGTAGGTCGAAAATTCTGGGCCGTGGATTGCCTGCATATGGTATTTTAGTGATAGAACCTACAGTTACTAAGCCAAATCCCAAGCCCTTCCCTAAAAGTTCGTGCACTCTGCCATTTTTATCAAAACCAGCTGCAAAGCCTAAAGGGTTGGATAATGTAATACCTGCTAATTTAGTGTGCAAAGCTGGATCTTCAAATTTGGTAAATTCAAGCATTGTCATCACTGAGTCATGACTTTGAGCCCATTCCATGGCAACTAGAGCCCGTTCGTGGGCAACTTCCCGGTCTACTTGCGCTGGGCCAGAAGTCAGGTACGGGTAAACAATACGGCGATGCACAGTATCTGCAGCAAATCTGGCTAGTCTTTTTAGAGGGTGAAGGAGTTCTGTCATAAATTACATGATGCTTGAGCCAAAATACACGAAAATTATTAATGTGTCAATTAGGTAATAAGATTTAATTAAGGGCTTCAAATTGGTATAATTTAACCTATGACTGAGAACGTAAGTGTCTTGTCGATTCCCAGCAGAGATGGGGTGATTAAGTTGGGGAATTGGCATCGCCAAATGTGGGAGTATTGGAGAGAAGCCGATCCAGCTGATCTAGATGCAAGAAGTTCTTTAGAAAATAGTTTATCTATTTGCCAGTTGTGGTGTTTGGCTTTACACCATGGGTATTACTTGGTCGGTTATGGTTGTTTATTTGATGGAGAATTAGCCCTTGCTAGTGTTAGACCAGAGTTTCGACGAAGAGGCATTTATAAGGAGCTAGTAAGAACACGAATGGACTATGCCATAAAAGTATTAGGCTTAAATGAAATCACTGTTAGTCCTTCAGAGGAAACTGAGGGATACTTTAAGCGTATTGGTTTTGAGATTAGTTATGAATATGGTGAGACACAAGCAACATATCTAGTTAACAAGCTTGCCTAACTCTTAACGATTATTTGAGAATATCAGCTGCTTGTTGCAGAATTAGTTGTAGGCTTGGGTCATTTATATCCGTCTCATAGATTTCTAAGAAGTTGGGATGACGCGCTAATCCATTGGCGATGATGGCCTGTCTAAAAATGGCGACTTTATCTGATCTGCGGTAAAGATTGTGGGGAGCCCGGGTCTGAAACCCGGTAAAGATCTTCCCGGCATAACTGCCAACCAGATCCCATTGGGGCAGGGGTTGGCTGCTCGCATCTAGACCGTTGGTCTGAATGCCAAATGTGGCCGGGCACTTGGTCGCTCCATATGCCGCAAGCGAGCTAATATATTGATCTTCTATAGTGGGGTCTCTGCCTATGGGGTAGGATTTGCTAATAAAGGCGAGGGTGAAGTGTTTGCCAGCAAAATCTGTACAAAACTTGTCAATTGTGGCTTTCCAGGCAGTGGTTAGCTTTTGCTGTAGCAAATTAGGGTCACCATTAACCTGGGATAGCCAGGTACTTTCATCACTGGCAGTGCGAGGTAGACTAATCTCACCGTTGTGCGAGTTGGGGCCAGTAGCTGAAATGTAACTGAAGGTCGGATTGTTAGCATATCGTTGGGCAAGGGTGTCCACAAAGTTAAACCAATCAGCCAGATATGTAGAATCCCAAGGCAGAGGCAGGGGCTTATCTTGACCCTTGTCTGGTCCTTCTGGAACTTTAAAGATGGCTGTGGAGATGTTTGAGTCACCCAGCACCCAATCTGGTGAATAAAACCCAGGGGCAATCATCAATCTGACCCGCTTACCGGATGAATTAGCCATTTTGATGTTGGAGTCGATATATGACCAGTCGTATACTCCCGGCCGGGGGTTGAGATCTCGCCAGTAAGTGCGTAGGACTACCCCGGTGATGTAAGGATTTTTCCAGGTCTGATCAGCAGGAGAGGTATCCCAGCCAATGAGGGCGTAGATCCCATTTGCTGAAGATGGCGTAGTGAGTGCTGGGGGTTGGTATTTTGGGACCCGCTGCAAGGCAAAGATCCCTACCCCAACAGCTAAGACACTAAGTAAGGTTAATATGATGAGGATCTTGGTGGTCATAGGGTAAATGATACTCTACCCCAAGCTGAATTACTTGCATTCCAGCTTACAGGTCTCTGTGATAGTATTTGTTTATGATTGAAGGTAATCAGGGAAATCGATCTATTGGTGCGATTGTCGAACTGGATCCTCAGGAAGTTCAATTTGGTTCCAAAGTTTCCGCTTGGTCTAGGGGGAAAATCTCGTATGACGAGGTAAGGAGAAACTTTCCACTCTACCCCGATGATGGATTGCCTTGGTTGGTTCGACAAATTAGTAACCTCTTTAATTTAATCACTAAAGGTGTCTTCGGGTCTAATATGCGTTGTTGATCAGAATTTAGCGAGCATACAGTCCAACTTTTGGAACACCTGATCGTGAGCTTATTAAGTGTGGACGCCAAACTTCAGAAACTAGGTTTTATTATTATAATGGTGAAGTAGTCGTGACCGAAAACGTTATAGAATATCTCCAACAATGACAGATATTAAAATAAAGAAAATTGAGGATTTTGAAATTGGTTTCAAAAGGTTAAAAAACGCAAAACTAGAACTAGCGGGCGAAGAGAATATTTATGAATATTTAAGAGCAAGAATCTTTTTGTCTAAGCTAGCTCTAAATGACGTTAGTCCGTGTTCGTTTTATGCATTAAGACCTAATTTAGAGTTTCAAAAAATACTATGGGAAAAGTTAATGGAAAAATTTAGGATTGAACTGTTTGATCTACCCGGAATCCTATACCTAGAAATTGATGGCCGGAGTGTTGGGCTAGTCCCACCTTTCGTTGAAATTTACAAAGAAGAGAATGGTATAAACACACTCACACTACAGGACGGAATACATAGATTCCTTCTCGCCCGAGATTTTGGGATAAAGCAGAAATGTATAATTATCCAAAATGATTTTGCAGATAAAAGATACTTACCTTATGCGTATCCAAATTCGTGGAAAGAGGTGTCTATAGTTGATAAAGTTCCAGCCGTAAAGAGAAGGTTTAGAAGAAAAGATCCGTATAGCTTTATGAGACCACTAAAAGCAATTTTCGATACTAAATTAGTTCAGGATTGGGCAGACTATGGCAGGAGTTAAAGGTACTGGTGAGGCGATTGGAATTGAGCTCGAACCTATTTGGGGGTTTAGAAGGTATTTTAGAGATGATAACATTGAGGCTCAAGTATTAGCCAATCGGTTGGATAGACTGCATCTCCATTGAACACTTTTTAGATTGGATACAGCCACTGATGGACGTGCATAGAACTAACACGTACATTTGCTCAGTCCAGCATAGGGATCAGGCCAATTCGGGCTAGGTCTTGATGCCGGCTTGAGATTTGTTGGGCTTGAAGTGTGATTAAATTAGCATGGTGAAAGAGAATTTGTGTCTGACTGGGAGTTGGTTTTAGATCTTTTTGAGCCGTCCTTCATGGACACCAGGCAGCAGGTGCCTGGTAGTTTAAGATATAGTTACCACCTGGCAGGGCTCTACTCCATCTAAACATCCAAGTCGGCGGATTGAAAAATTGAGCTAAGACAAAGTCAGAGTTCGCAGGCACGGTGCTAACAGGGACTAAGACAGTACTGGTATTATCGGTCAGGTATGCATAGCCACTATTACTTATATCCACACTGTACATGGCTACTACATGGGAACCAGTTTTTGCTCCATCAACGGCCCAAGTTAACGGATTTGGTGGCCAGAGAGCAGTGTAAAGTGTGGTCGTCTGAGAGGAATTCTGGTTTGGTAAAGTTCCTGTTGCGGCGCAGTAGGGTCTCGCGGTAATGTTCCAGGAGACAATCGGTGCGTGATAAATAACAGTTAGCGTGGGCTGGAGGGAGGGGTTACCCTCTTTAGTTTTGTAGACTACCGCAGTGCTAGATGAAGAGTTTAAGTAGAAGTCGTATTCACCATGTCCGCTAATTAAGGGGGTGATATTGGCTTGATATGCGGTGCCAGCTACAGTCGTACCTGGTAGATTCATTAACAGAGTGCCTACAGCCGGAGCATTATTCCAGGTGACAGTGGATTCTGCCCAACTACCGCTGGCTTGATACAAACTCCCCGGTGAAGCACTGGTTGTTGGCGTCAGTGTTAGAGTAGCCGAATCGATAATCACCCCATCTGGAATTGATGCTGGATATAGACTGAAATGTGTCAAAATTCTTTGAATGTGATTTGTTGAAGAAACCGTTTGCATAGTGGAATTCGACCCATAGTTAGAATCGGGGCTGGCTTGAGAAATTGTAGTGTCTGCAGTGTCGTTAAAAACTACAGTTACATATTTTGGATTAGGTGGCCCACCTAGTGTTACTGTAATGGGTACGGTGCAAGTTGCCGTATTCCCCACAGAATCCGAAGCCGTGAACTTGACATTATATACCCCGGGGAGAGCGAATGTTTTGGAGGGATTGGCTTGTAACGAATAATCGCCGTCATCATATGTCCAGGCATATTGAACAATACCGCCGTTGCCGCCACTGGCTGCTGAGGTGAAGAGAACTGGCAGTGGGGCGGCCCCTTGACTAACATTGGAGGTAGAGGCACACGTGGGGGGTGTACCATTAACTGTCTTGGTTAAAAACCATGGTGTAGCAGTGGGATCTGTTTTGAAGAAAGCTAATAGCTCGTTGGCTGCCGTGTCTTGCCCTTTTCCTGCGCCGCTGGACGGATGAGTATAGTCCATCGACCCTGTTGTATTGGTATTCGTACACGGCCAGGTTAACCCATCTGATCTGGGAGTAATCCCGTCTGCCCATAGGTATGGACCCCATGATAGCCAGGGAGCGTTAACTGCCCCTTTACTAGGATCAAAGTTGAGAGTTGGATCACCGTTAATCTGCTGCTCAATGACCCACTTGTCAGCAAAACTAGTTTCATATGCCCTTGGCTCAGGGTTAAGGTTTTGTGCTAGATTTCCGCCAGTTGTCCATGCTCTGGTTCGGCCGGAGATGTATGTAATTTTAGCATTTGGAAAATAGTAATGAATCCCATGAATAATCGATACTAATCTACCTTGCAGGCCCGATGAATTCATATTGTTGGGGAATGTTCCCCAATCAGTGGTTCTGTATGAATCGGATTCTTTTAGCCACACGGTTTGGACCTGTTGCTGGGTGGCACTGGCGCTAGCAATTCTCTGTATAGCAGTCGACCATGTATGTTGTGGATCATTAATATAATCCGTCCAATCTGTAGCCGTCTCACCACTTTCAGCTCCATTGACCACAGTTAACTTGGGATTTCTAGCTGGATCAAGGTCAGATTTATACTTAAACTGGCCTGGATTAGCATTACCAAATTCGGAATATGCATTAGACATACCTATTGATAACAGGACTATCTTTCCGTTGACAAGGTCTACATTACCACTAGCATCAAGCGGCTTAATTTGGTTTTGAGCAATATCCAGTCCTGAAGCAAGATGAGCTGGTGGACGGGTATTTGTAGAATTAGGATACAACCCACCAGAAGCAGAAGCAACCCCTCCATAGGTTTGTCCAAGAGGCATATCATTTAAAGGAGTATTTCCAGTCAAGGGCATAGAGCAGTCAGCGAAGACCGGTGACGCCCCAAAAGTTAAAGAAATTAAAAACACAAATTCAAGAAGTACAAGAAGTGACTTTCTACATAGTAACCGCACTATAACCAATATAGCAATCGCAATTGTGTCGTCAAGTGCGAATTAATCTGTTAGTTTATTCTTGCAATTATACTTATCCTTTAAAAACCCCGGAAGTAAAGTAATTGTAAAAGGGTTACTAGAAATGTTCAATTTTTGACTGTTGGTGAGGCGACTGTCCGGTGTTTGGAACCCCTTATTTGAGAGTTTAATCCGTATTTACGCCAAACTTAAATCTCTTGACTTCGCACATTGCTAACGCCTAAACGGAAATATCTATAAATTAATAATTTACACTAGGATCACTTTGGTCGATCTGAGGAGTGTCCATAAAACTCTTCTTGCCATGTTTTCCTCTACTTCCACTGGTACTTGCTGAAGTATTAGGCTGTTCTGCTTTTCCTGTAAGTAAAAGTTGTTGCCCGTAAGATAAAACACTTTGCATATCAGGGTTATCAATATCAGATTCATAAACCTCAAGATATTTAATCGTTTGTCCTGATTGATTTGCTGTAATTCCTTTGTCAATAGAGAGCTTTAATGCATTGACAGGATTTCCTGCATCTCCCATCTTGGCTGGTTTATTGGTTGCTGCAGTAGACATTTGAAACCCAGTAAGTATTTTGCCATTGTAACTTAAGACGATAGCGTAACCACCTGCTCCTTTTGATTGCTTTGAAGCATTTAATCCACTCGTCTGCAAAGTAAACTGATTGGGAAACGTATTTGCACCTAAATCAATAATTGCTTGTCTCGTTGTCGTACTTGCTGATTGATCAACCTGTCCTTGTTCATTTATAGGAAGCCCTGGGTATAGTGCTAAAACAAAATGTTGGTGGGGAAAGAGTTTTGCATATTTAGCAAATGTCTGTTTCCAAGCATTTTCATATTTTGAAGGAGAATAGCCCAAAGAGATCCACCGTTGGATGTCAGTATTAGTATTTGGTAATGACATTTCTGCAGAGACAGAGGTCGGACCACCAACACCCACCATTGCAAAAGCTGGAATACTCCCGTAACGATTGGCGATTTGTTCAAGAAATGCATACCAATGATTTATGTATGTTTGATCCCAAGGGATAGGTAGAGGAGCAACTTGTCCGGCACCTTTTCCGTATTTTCGTGGGAATTGAGCAGTTTGTATACCTTGGAGTACCCATTGTGGGGTATCAAAACCTGCAACCGGGATAATAACTACTTTCTTATTATTTGCGGTTGCTTTTTGAAAGATATCATCAAGCATTTGCCATTGAAATTGATTTTCCTGCGGTTCTAATGCATTCCAACTAATCCGTGGTGCAACTCCCGAGATATTCGGGTTAGAATATGTTGAATCAGCAAAAGAAGTACTACTGGTATCTTTTAATGCAAGTACTGCAAAAATGCCATTTGGAGCACTTGCAGAGATTGTTTGCGATGAATTATTCATTACACTTTGAGATGAGGAGTTTGAAGGAATATTTTGTGAATGGTTCCGTACAAAGACATAGGTACCTATACCAAGAATTCCAATAATAGCAAGTATGACTAATTTTGGAAGGAAACCTTGCTGTTTTCCACTTACTAATTCTTTTCTCATAAGGTTTAACTTCGATGTGAGGCAATCGGTGTTCAGCTCGAACTTAATAACTATTTCAAGGATACGCTACCTGAGGCTGAATTACTAGCGTTACAACTACATTCTTTAAGTAACTCACAAAAATGGCTTTATGTAAGTGAGAACGAAGAATAAGTTTAATCACCCGATAGATTATGATTTAAGTCAAATAAGCAAACTTGAAATAAATTTATTTGTTTTGGATCGTAAAAACCTATTATTCTCTCAGGATGCCGCTCCTTACCAATCTGATGTAGCGTACCAAGATTATTCAAGTCAAGTAAGTTGTGGGCTTTGATTTGGTCGTCTGGAACCATATGGCTATTTTTTCTTTGTCCAATTTGGGTAGTATCCATACCTGAACATAAAATCATAAGATTGATAATTACTAACAATGAGTCACCTTTCCCTCTATCGCATGCAAAAGGGTGTCGATCTAGTCTTAAATGTTTGAACCCAAAATTAATTGTTAGCTTTATCGCTACTCCCCTAGGGATTATTTCGGTCCTAGTTTCGGGAACTGATGCCGATCGCTCAATTAATTGCCTACGATTATTTTTTGACATTGCTATTTTCAGCAAGATCTTTTCGAGCCTTATAGTAGCTTTGGATCAAATTGAATGGAATTTGAGTGTCATCTCCAGGTTTATAAGTGTCTCTCCAAGGAGCTTCTGAGTGAGTAAGTTCCATAAGATCGATGGCAGACTTAGTACCATAAATATTAAAGACTTCCTCAATCAATTTCTTGGTATAATCATCTATTGACTCAGGATCACCATCTACTGACTCTTTAATAACATCAGCCCCAAACTTTTGATATGCCCTATATACTGAAGCAATAACTGGGCCGTACTTCCAAGCATATATAGGTTCATCAAATAACGGCTTACCTTTCTCAACTGCGTACCAAGCATAAACATAATAGATTAGCTTTTGGAGCTTCATATTTGTTATCGGTTCACCAATTTCATTTGAAAGCTTTATTATCTGAGCGGCGATGTCAATTGACTTATACATATATCTATCCCCCTATTACCATTTATACACTTTTTGTCAATAGATTGTAATGCATATT
>Ga0209515_10006493_pt1 | contig 14529 bp, 12 predicted proteins | sample Subgroupgradi54m_FD_187454 | JGI IMG/M metagenome (GOLD analysis project Ga0209515, IMG submission 187454) | Subsurface groundwater microbial communities from S. Glens Falls, New York, USA - GMW60B uncontaminated upgradient, 5.4 m (SPAdes)... ...
CGGCGCAGCCAACCCAGTTCAGCAGCGAACGGGTGGCTTCGCGTTTCACGGGTTCCGGGAGGTCCGTTTCACGGTGGGTGACAACGAATTGCGCGAGTGTCTGGGTGGGGGTCATGGCGCGCCGCACGAGAGAATTCTTGACTCCGCCTGCACCGCAAGATATACCATGCGCGATCTTTGGACAGTAGCCTATGCGCACATTCCTTCGCCTTGTCCTCACCGCACTCATCGCGAGTGCAATTCCGCAGGCGCTCAATGCGCAGGGTGACTCGACGCTGTACGTCACGACCTACGTCGAGGCTCTGCCCGCGTCACAAGCGCAGGTCGCGAGCATGCTCCGGCAGCTGGCCGGCGCGAGCCGCGGGGAAAATCCCGTTCGCTTCGAAGTCCTTCAGAACATCACCAGGTCGAATCAGTTCGTCATCCTCGAAATCTGGAAGGACCAGCAGGCGCTCGACACGCACGCCGTCGCGGCGCACACCCGGCAGTTCCGCGAACAGAGCGCCCCCCTCCTGCTCGCGCCGCTCGATCCACGGCTGTGTGTCGCGACGACGGTCGCGCCGCCCAGCGAGGGGCGTGGCACGGTATACGCGGTGACTCACATCGACGTGGGGCCAGGAGCAGGCCGCGAGAATGCGTCACGGTTCATCCAGGCCTTCGCTGAACAGAGCCGCAAAGACCCGGGCAACGTGCGCTTCGATGTCGGGGCACAGAGGGACAAGACGAACCATTTCACGGCGATCGAAGTCTGGGCGGATCAGAAATCCGACGATGGCCATGAGCTGGCTCCGCACACACGGACATTCCGCACCCAGATCGCTCCGTTGCTTGGCGCCCTGTACGATCAACGTTGGTACAAGCCCCTGTAGAGCTGCCGGTCCAGCCGAAACAACTGAAACGGCTGACCTGAAAGCTGCTAGACTCCGCGGCATCGGGCCTGCATGGGAGGTCGCCTATGACTCAGCGCGCTGGCGAGATCGTCGATCAGGATCTGATGAAGGGCGCCGTCGAGGACGGACCGAACACCTTGGGCAACGCCAACGCCGCTGACGCGCTCGACGAATGCGGTCTGCCGAGCGACGAGGTCGCCATCGCGCAGGACGTCATCGGGGCAAACGAGGATCAAACGCAAGGGTAGTGCTGCGGTTTCTCGCACGCCGCGTCGCGCTGACGATCCCCGTCCTCCTGGGCGTCGCGACGCTCGTCTTCTCACTCATCCACCTGATACCCGGCGACCCGGCCCAGGCCATGCTCGGCGAATCCGCTTCGCCGCAGGATATCGCCGAGCTGCGAACGCGCCTTGGCCTCGATCGGCCGCTCCTCGAACAGTACGGAACGTTCCTGCGCGGCGCGCTGCGCGGCGACCTGGGGCAATCGCTGCGCACGAGCCAGCCGGTGACGACCGCGATCCTCGAGCGGATGCCCGCGACCATCGAGCTTGCAGGGGCCGCCATGTTCGTGGCCGTCGCGTTCGCTCTTCCCCTCGGCATCGCCGCCGCCGTCTGGCGTGGCACGATCATCGATCACGCCGCGACCACGGTGTCGCTGCTCGGCGTCTCAATCCCGAATTTCTGGCTCGGGCCGCTCCTCGCCATCGTCTTCTCGATCGAGATCGGATGGCTGCCGGTCTCCGGCCGCGGCACGTGGGCGCACCTCGTGCTGCCGGCAGTCTCGCTGGGCGCGGCGCTGGCCGCGATTCTCGCGCGCATGACGCGCGCGACGCTGCTCGAGGAGCTCCGCGAGCCCTACGTGATCGCGGCGCGGGCGCGCGGCGCGTCCCGCGTGCGGGCGGTGGTCCGCCACGCGTTCCGCAACAGCCTGATCCCGGTCATTACGCTCATCGGCCTGCAGTTCGGCGCGGTCCTGACCGGCGCGGTGATCACCGAGACGATTTTCGCGTGGCCGGGAATCGGCCGCCTGCTGATCCAGTCGATTGGTTTCCGTGACTATCCGCTCGTGCAGGGATGCATCCTGCTGATCGCGGTGACGTACGTCGGCATGAACCTGGTCACCGACTTGTTATATGGCCTCGTCGATCCCCGCATCCGGTACGAGTAAGAAATACGCAATGCTCAAAGCGCAATGCTCAATGCCAAGAGAACATGGAGGAGTTGGGCATTGGGCCTTGAGCATTCGGCATTGGGCTTTGGGAGCGCATGAGTAGGATCGGCGCAGCCATCGTCCTCACCGCCGTACTCGCCGCGCTCATCGGGCCGTCGCTCGTGCCGTTCGATCCCGCCGCCCAGCAGCTCGCGCAGCGGCTCGACGGGCCGTCGGGGACGCACTGGTTCGGCCTCGACGAGCTCGGGCGCGACATCTTCGCGCGCGTCCTTGCGGGCGCGCGTATCTCGCTGCTCGTCGGCCTCGTGGTCGTCTCGATCTCGTCGACGGTGGGGACGCTCCTCGGATCGATCGCCGGCTACTTCGGCGGCCGGATTGATGAAGCGATCAGCCGCGTCATCGACATCCTGCTCGCGTTTCCCGGTCTCCTGCTCGCGATTGCGCTCGTGGCCGTCCTCGGCCCGAGCCTGACCAACGTCGTCTTCGCGTTGTCGCTCATCGGATGGGTGGGATACGCGCGCCTCGTGCGAGGACAGGTGCTGCGCGCGCGCGAGTTCGAGTTCGTGCAGGCGGCGCGCGCGCTGGGCGCGACGACGCCGCGCATCCTCGCGCAGCACATCATCCCGACGGCGCTTCCCGCCGTGACGGTGCAGGCGGCGCTGGGCATGGGCGGCGCCATCCTCGCGGAGGCGGCGCTGAGCTTTCTCGGGCTCGGCGTGCAGCCGCCGACGCCAAGCTGGGGAACGATGCTCAATGGCGGGCGGACACATCTGCTGGATGCGCCGCACCTGACGATCTTTCCAGGGCTTGCGATCGCGGCGCTCGTGCTGGGATTCAATTTTCTCGGGGATGGGTTGCGGGATGCGCTGGACCCGGTCACGCGCGAAAGGCCGACCTGAAGGTCGGCCTACGTTCCGATCTTTCTGCGCAGCTGCAGCAATGCCCGGTTTCGCGGATCGCGCGCCAGTCCTTCGGCGACCGCGGCGCGCGCGGCACCGGTCTGTCCAAGCCTGAACTGCGCGTCCGCCAGCACGATCAGGAGCGACGGCTCGGGATGTTCGGGATCGATCGCGCGCTGCGCCCAGACGACCGCGGCCGCCGGGTCGTTCACGCGCAGCGACAGATCGGCGATCCGGCCGGAGAGCACGCGCTTCTGGCCGTCGTCATCCTGGAGGCTCACGTACTTGACGAGCGCATCGCGCGCGGCGGGGAGGTGCCCGCGGCGCTCCGCGGCGGCCGAGAGATAGAAGAACCCGATCGGATCCGCCGGCAGTCCAGAGGTCGCCTGTTCGAGCGTTCGCTCGGCCGCGTCCGTCTCGCCTGCGAGAAAGAGCGCCCGCCCGTAGAGCGTTCGCGTTTCGCTCGACGCCGTGGCGCGTGACGCGGCGGGCTGCAGCGCCTCGAGCGCCTTGCTCAGCGCGACGCGATCGTTGTGCGACTCGGCGGTCTCGAGCCAGACGCGCCCGAGCGCGATGTAGACGGCATCCGCTTCCGGGTAGCGTTCCGCGGCGCGCCCCAGCGTGGTGATCGCGGCGTCGGTGCGCCCGAGGCGCGCATACGCCAGCCCCACGTTGACCATCCGCTGCGGGCGTCCCGGCTCCAGCGCCGCGAGCGCCTCGAGCTGTTCGATTCCTTCGCGCGTCCTGCCCTGGGCCAGCTCGAGATCCGCCAGCTCCTCGCGCGCCGCGCCGAAGGCCGGATTGATCTCGAGGGCGCGCGTCAGCGACTGCACCGCTTCCGCGTCGCGCTTCCGATCCCTGAGGCACATCGCGAGGAGGTAATGCGCTTCGACGAAGCGATCGTCGAGCGCGACCGCCCGGCGAAGCGGCTCGATGGCGAGCGCGCCTTGTCCGTTGCGGTAGGAGGCAAGGGCAAGCTTGTACAGGAGCCGCGGCGCGCGATCGTCGAGCGCCACGTACTGCCGATAGGCCTCCGCGGCCCGCTCGTACCGGCCCATCGCGACGTTGACGTCGCCGAGGAGCTCGAGCGGCCGCGTGGCCGTCGGGTCGAGCGACGAGGCGTCCCGGAGGTCGCGGAGCGCCGCGCTCAGCTCCCCGCGGCGCCGATAGCTGTCGCCGCGTTTGAGGTGCCCGAGCATCGAGTCGTGTTTCAGCGCGAGCGCGCCGCTGAAGTCCTCGATGGCCTCGAAGGTCTGGTCGCGCACCAACGCCGCGTCGCCCGCGGCAATCAGGCGGCGGAACTCGCGCTCCTGGCGCACGGCGTTCCAGGCGAACACCGCGCCGGCCAGCAGGACCGCGCCCGCCACAGCGAGAATAACCCCGCGTTTCATTGGGAAGTCATCCTATAACAAGGGCCTGCCGCCCGCCTCCGCCAAGGCCTTGGCGGGGCAGGCGCCGAAGCTGGCGATCTGCATCGGTGGCCAGCGAAGGCGGGAACCTTGCAGTCCTCGCGGGGTCTAACCCCCATACAGGATTCCGGGACGCGGACGCTTCAGCTTCGGTGCTAGACTCCCATGCAGAACCCTCTATCCGGAGCCTTTGTGAAGAACGCCGGCGCCATCAGCTGGTCCGATGTCGACTCCCGCGAAGCCGCGCTCATCGCGCGCTGCGTCGCCGGGGATGATGACGCGTGCTCCGACCTCGTCGCCGCGCATCAGCGCACGGTGTTCAACCTCGCGCTGCACCTGCTTGGCGACCGCGACGAGGCCCTCGACGTCTCCCAGGAAGTCTTCCTTCGCGTCTTCCGCACCCTCTCGCGCTTCCGCGGACAGTCCGCCCTCCGCACCTGGATCTACCGCATCGTCGTCAACCAGGTCCGGAACCGGCAGCGGTGGTGGCGGCGGCGCCGTCGCGCGGATCTCATCTCGCTGGACGACCATCTGAAGCGCTGCGGCGATCTCGAGGCGACGCGCGAGGTGCTGCCCGATCGACTGCTGGCGAGCAAGGAGACGGCTGTTCGGATCTGGGAGGCGATGGAGCGGCTCCCATTCGATCAGCGGACGGCGCTCGTGCTCCGCGAGATCGACGGACTCCGCTACGAGGAAATCGCGTTCACGCTCGATGTCGCGGTCGGCACGGTGAAGTCGCGGCTGACACGCGCCCGCCAGGCGCTCCGCGAGGAGCTGCAGGGGATGCGGTCATGATTCCGTATCTCGGCTGTCATGCCGCGCAGGAGCTTGTGCAGGCGTTCGTCGACGGCGAGCTGCAGGTGGCGGAGCAGGTGGCGGTCGAGTCGCACCTCCGCTGGTGCCGTGTCTGCGCGACGCGCGTCGAGGACATGCAGATCATCGGCGCGTCGCTGCGCGTGACGTCGTGCGCGATCCGCGCCGCCGACGCCGCCGACGACAGCCTGGCCTCGGTGCAGTCCGAGGTCCTCACGCGCATCACGACCGAGCGCGCGCAGTCGCTGGCGGCGCAGATCCGCGACATGTGCGTCGACATGCGGTTCTTCTGGCCGGCGGTCGGCGCCACCGTTGCGCTGCTCGCGTGCCTGTGCGTCGCGGCCGCGGTCGTGTCCATCACGAGCCCTGAAAATCCCGACTCGATGGCCGGCGTGATCCAGATGCTCGCCAACCCGGGCTCGGATCAGAACCCGATGCGCCTTGACGGCGGCATGACCGCGCCGCCGCGCGCGCTCAACGGCGCCGGCCTTGATTCGATCCCTGGTGATGAAGCGGTGTTCGCGCTGGCCGCGGTGGTCACACGCGAAGGTCGCGTGGCGAATTACGAGCTGCTGATGTCCGAGCGTGCCGCCGGAAGTGGCAGCGTGCGGCGCTACGATACCGCGGTGGAAAACCACGACGCCAGCTCGGTGCTGAACGCCGTGAAGCAATCGCGATTTTCGCCGGCGCAGGGAATCGATGGCGCGCCGATCGCCGTGAACATGGTGTGGGTGCTGGCGCGCACGACGGTCACGGCGTCCGTGCGAGCCGCCGTCGAACCGCCTCCGCTTCCGGCGCGCATCGCGCCTGTCGTTCCCGCCCCCGACGTGGTCGTGAAGCCGGACGTCCCCTCTACGTCCCTGACGGTTGTTCCCTCAACGACGGCTTGATGCCGGCGGCGGCGGCGGCGGCGACGCCACGTCGCCCCGTGCGCTCGCGATGTTGTTGAGCGCATCGGCGGCGCGGATGATCACGCCGTGCGCCCCGGGCTCGCCATCCAGCACCAGCTCGAACTGCTCCAGCCGCGAGTCGGGGATCCCGTCCTTCGGGTAGATCGTCTGCCACCGGTCGCCATCGAGCGAGTACTCGGCCTTCTGCACGTTGGAACTGTCGTCCCGCACCTCGAAGGCGATCGTCACCCTGCCGGCCTGGCGTGTGACGCTGGTCACCGTGATCACCGGCGGCGTGTTGTCGATGTCGAACGCCGTGCTCTCGAGCGCGCCGGTCAGCGCCGTGGAGGGCGCGTTGGATGGCGCATCCGACGCGACGACGCGGATGACGTACCGGCCATTGGGCACCGACGAGGTGTCCCACACCACGATTTCGTCGGTGAGCGCGCGCTTCAGCGGCTTCCACGCGGTCTCGCCTTCGCGACGGTAGAAGACGTCGTAGGTCAGGTCGTCCCGATTGGCGTCCTGCGCGCGCCACACGAACGTGAGGAGCCCCTTCTGATACGTGCGCCGTCCCAGGTTGGGCCCGCCCGGGTTGCCCTGCTGCGGCGTGTTGCGTCTGTCCGGCAGGTCGCCGTCGAAGCCCGCGATCTCCGGGTCGCCGGTGGGGAAGGGCCGCTGATAGACGGTCCCCGGTGGATTGATGGTGATCGACGTCACCTCGGGCCGGATGTTCCGCGGCAGATACGCGGCGGTGACCGACGTGAGCAGCGGTGCGTCGCCGCGGCTGCCGGCGAGCACGGCCCGCCACTGCAGGTACCGCGCGCGCGGGCTCGTGATGGGGCTGCCTTCCTGCGTCGAATAGGCCGGTGTCCAATCGCTCCACGTTTCATCGGGCGTCCGCGTATTTCCGGAGCGCGTGGAGACCTCGAGCCGCGCGCCGGCCGGCACCTGCGCCTGCCACTTGATCGCGCCCCACGTCGCGATCGTCTGCGCGTCGCGCACATCCGACGTATACGTCCCGCGCTCCGCACGCGTCGGCGAGAGCCGGAAGACCTTTCCCGGATTCGATGTCGTGAATGCGACGCGCCCCTCGTTGTCGCGAAGGAGGGCCGTCACCTGCTGCGAGGTTGACCGGGTCAGCAGCGTGGGCTGCAGCGGATCGCCGGCAAGGCGATAGATCTTTCCCTTGTTTCCCGTCCCGATGAGCACCGCGCCGTCGGGTTCGAACGCGATGTCGTACGGAGAGTCTTCGCGCGAGCTCCAGATCAGATCCCAGGCGCCGTCGGGTGTGATGCGATAGACGCCGCCGGCCGACGGCGCATTGTTCGCGCGGTCCGGGCCGGACGTCGAGGCGCCTCCGCCCCCGGTCGTGGGCGTGTCGACGATGGCAATCGAGGTGATCTCGGTCGAGACCGACACGGTCGGCATCGCCGGCGTCGCGGGCTCAGGATTCGACGGGGGAGGCGTGCCGCCCCCACCGGTGGTGCGGCTGACCGCTGCCGCATAGATCACGCCTTTCGGGTCGATGCGCAGCGTGTGGATCTCGTTGTAGGGAGAGTCGAGCAGGACGAACGGCTTGCCCGTCGCGTCCAGGCGGAACAGCCGTCCCGGCGACTCGGTGCCGACGAGCAGATGCCCGTCGCTCTCGATCGCCAGCGAGATCGCGTGCGTGGTCTTGGTCTGGTAGAAGACCGAGCCTCTTCCGTCCGGCGTGATCTTGTAGACAACGCCCTTGTCGCCGGTGGCGGCGAACACGTTCCCCGTCTTGTCGATCGCGAGGCCCCAGATGTACTTGTCCGGCGGATCGAACAGGACCGACGAGCGGCCCATCGCGTCGATCTTGTAGATCTTTCCGTCGGGCGACGTGCCGGCGTACAGGACACCGCCGGGGGCGAGCGCCAGCGCGTGCACCTCGAGCTCTTCGGCATCGAAGAAGACGGACCCTTTGCCGGTCGCGTCGACGCGGTAGACCTGGCCTTCGTTGCCGCTGCCGGCGTAGATCGAGCCGTCAGGCCCGCTCACCATCGACCAGAGAAACGGCGCGCTGGCCTCGTAGATCGACGTCGCCGCCGGCCCGAGCGTCAGCCGCCCGTAGCTGTCGATCGAGAGATTCTCGACGTCGCCCTTGGCGAACTCGGCCTCGTTGGAGACCTGCCAGAAGGTGGGAGTAGCCGCGTACACCAGCGAGACGCCGGCGCAGACGGCCGCGAGCACAAACGTCACGCGAGCGGTTCTGTTGGACATGGCAATGACGGTCGGACGCAGACCTCAGTTGTTGTCGAGCGAAAGCGTGAGCGTGCGGGATCCACTCACCGCGTGATCGGTCGTGATCTCCCACTGGCCGAGCAGCGCGGCGCCAAGCGGCTTGAAGCTTCCGCCGTTGCGATCCGATTCCATGACCGCGAGCACCGACGGCGGCAACGACGAGAGCGATTCGCCCTTGACCACGGCGCCGGCGTCCGGGCTGAGGAGGCGGACGTAGAGGCGGTTGTTCTTGCGCGCCTGGTTCAGCACGCGGATCATCTGCGGCAGATCGCGCGTCTGCAGCGGCTGGAGCTGCAGCTCCCGCGCCTCCATCTGCGACAGCCGCGTGCCGTCCGTCACCATGATCGAGACGCTGCCGCGCGCATTCGCCGGAATCTCCACCGGCACCGACCGCGTGATCTCTTCGCCGCGGTACGTCCGCATCAGCGCCTTCAGCGTCACCGTCGACCCCGGCTTCGGGCGGTTCCCGTCGATCCAGACCCGCTCGAGCGTGGCCGTCTTCGATTGCTCGCTCGCCTGGATCTCGAGGTTCAGCCCTTCGATGTCGACGTCCTCGAATGCATTGCGAAGGAGGAAATTGACCGGGCCGACGACATACGTGGCGACGCCAATCGACGGCGTGTCGCCGGTAAAGAGGTCTTCGAAGTTGACCGTGCCGTACTTCTTGACCGAGGCGCTCCCGCGGACGATGTAGCTGGCGGCGCCGTTCTGGCGCTCGTAGGACGAGAGCGTGTTCAGGATCGACACGTAGGCGAGCAGCGGCGTGAAGAGCTGATCGTTCACGACCGACATGCTGAACGTCCTCGTTGCGGCGCGATCCGACGTCAGCTTCAGCGTGATCGGGATCAGCGCCGGGCCGGCGCCAAGCGTTCCCGCAATCGCGGTCGCGCGGTCCTGCTGCATCGTGCCGATGACGTCACCCGTGCTGGCGAGCTTCGACGAGCTGAGAAGGCTCGGCAGGATCGTGTGGACGTAGGCGCGTGTCATCGGGAACTGCGTCGGCCCGAGGCCGAAGAAGGGGTGGCCGAACGCGTAGACGCGGTTGCCGTCGATCTCGGTGATCGTGCCGGTCGCGCCGAACTCGAGGTCGCCCGTCACCAGCGCGACGCCGATCGGATCGCCGGGACGCAGCGGCTGCTGCGACTGCACGGCGGCGTCCTGGCCGCCGGCTCCCGTCATCATCGGCAGGAATCCCTGTTCGCGGAACGCCGAGGCGAGCGGATCGATCACCGATGCGTCGAAGCCGCCGATCGTCAGCGGCGTCGCGATCGGACGCAAGATCGTCCCGATGCCGGCGTCAACACCGGTACCGAAGACCTGCACGTCCGCCGGATTCTCCGCAAACGGGCGCATCCATGAGAACGCCTGCCGCAGCGATGTGCGCATGCCTTCCGCGGTCAGCGGCATCTGCAGGTCGACATGGGCTGCCTGTCGCCGCGGCGTGGCAAGCGTCGCCGTGTCCTGGATCATCTCGTCGATCGGGGTGATGCCCGCGATGGGTTCCTTGGAGAACTGGCCGAGCGAATAGGACACGGCGCCGACCAGCCGGCCGTCGATATACACGGGGCTGCCGCTCATCCCGGCAATCACGCCCGTGTCGGCCAGCGGTCCGCCTTCGAGCTTCGCGAGAATCAGGTTGCGGCGCGTGCCGACGACGTTGCGCAGCACGCCGAGGATGTGGACCTTGAATTCATCGAGCCGATCACCCTGGAACACGGTGCGGCCGACGCCGACCATGCCCGCCCTGAGCTCGTCCACGGGAAATGTTGTGGTTGCCGCAGGAACGCGGGCACCGACGAGGAGCAGCAGGGCGACGAAAGCGGCCAGGGTGCGGATTTTCATAGATTCACTCAACGTTCAAGATACGGGTAAACCCATGAAACCGCAAGGGTGTAGGGCGAACGGTTGTTGACAGTCGGCGGCCCCGTGGGTTACTGTCCGGGAACCAATTTTAGCCAGAGATGTCCAGATTCTTCAGCCCCTTCGTGTCGCCCGCCTACGCCAGCTATTGGTGGTGGTACGGGACTGCGACTGAAGGGGCGGCGTCCGGCGTCTAATACACGCAACAGGATCTCAGCAAGAACCAGCGCCTCTTCAGCCAACCGGTTGAAGAGGCGCTTTTTTTATGCCCGATTCGCTTCTCGTTCAGACCGTGACCGGCCAAGACGTGGCCGGGTTGATTGCCGCGCGCGATGCCGCGAGCGGCGTCGACATGGTCGAGCTGCGCCTGGACGGCGTTGCGGACGTGAGCGTCAGGGGCGCGCTCAGCGGCCGCCGCCTCCCTGTCATCGTCACGTGCCGGCCGACGTGGGAAGGGGGCGGCTTCGACGGCAGCGAGGAGCGCCGCCAGGCGCTCTTGATGGAGGCGCTCGACGCGGGCGCGGAGTTCGTCGACATCGAATGGCGAGCCGGGTTCACCGGCGTGATTGAGCGGGATCCGGCGCGCGTGGTGGTCTCGTCTCACGATTTCGGCGGCGTGCCGGCGGATCTGGCGAGCCGCGCGACCGCGATGCGTCAGACCGGCGCCGCGGTGATCAAGATCGCGGTGACCGCCGCGCGTCTCAGCGACAGCCTGCCGCTTCTCGAGATTGCCCGCGGGAGTGATGCCGTGGTGATCGCGATGGGCGCCGCGGGGCTGCCGTCGCGGCTGCTGGCGACGCGGTTCGGATCGCGCTGGACGTACGCCGGCCACGCCGTGGCGCCCGGACAGATTCCGGCCGCGCGGATGATCGACGAATTTCGCTTTCGGGCAGCCGGTCGTGACACCGCGATCTATGGCGTCGTCGGCAACAACGTGATGCATTCGATGTCGCCGGTGATGCACAACGCGGCGTTCGACGCCGCGCGACTCGACGCCGTCTACGTTCCGCTGTGCGCCGCGGACTTCGACGACTTCCTGGGGTTTGCCGGCGCGCTCGGGGTCAGCGGCGCGAGCGTCACGATTCCATTCAAACTCGACGCGCTCGAGGCGGCGCAGCACGCCGACAGCGTGACGCGCGGCGTGGGCGCGGCAAACACGCTGCGGCGCTCGGACCCGCCTCCGCTTCTTGCGAGTCAGGAGAAGCTACGGCGAGGGCGCGCGACGGCGGGCTGGGACGCGACCAACACCGACGTGCAGGGGTTCCTCGATCCGCTCGAAGGGATCTATCCACGGCCGCTGCGCGGCGCGCGCGCGGCGGTGATGGGCGGAGGCGGCGCGGCGCGGGCAGTGGCCGTGGCGCTGGTGTCGCGCGGCGCGCACGTCACGGTGCATGCACGCCGGCGCGAGCAGGCGTACGAGGTGGCGGCGGCGTGCGGCGCGGAGGCTGGTTCGTGGCCCCCTCCGCCGGGCTCGTGGGATCTGCTGGTCAACTGCACACCGCTCGGCGGGCCGACCGCCCGCACGGAATCGCCGCTGCCGGGCGGGCCGTTTGACGGGACGCTGGTGTACGACCTGACGTACGGCGATTCCGAGACGCCGCTGCTGCGCGAGGCTCGCCAGGCCGGGTGCCTCGCGCTGGACGGTCTGCCGATGCTCATCGCCCAGGCGGAGCGGCAGTTCGAGTGGTGGACCGGGCAGCGGCCGCAGGCGGGAGTGATGGAGGCGGCGGCGCACAAGCGAATGGGATTGCAGGAACGATGTACATAACGACATTCGAGGAATTCAAGGAGCTGGCACAGCGCGGGACGTTCGTGCCCGTGTACAAAGAGATCGTCGCCGATCTGCTGACGCCCGTGTCGGCGTTTCTGAAGATCGCCGAGCACTCCGACTACGCATTCCTGCTGGAATCGGTCGAAGGGGGCGAGCATGTCGGCCGGTACTCGTTCCTCGGAAAGGATCCGTTCCTGATCCTCCGCGCCCGCGGGGGCAAGACGATCATCGATCGCGCCGGACAGACATCGGAGTCGGACAAGCCGTTCATCGCGACGCTGCGGGAGCTGATGGCCAGCTTCCACTCGCCGCTGGTCCACGGCCTGCCGCGCTTCACCGGCGGCGCCGTCGGCTACCTCGGGTACGACGCGGCCGCGTGGTTCGAGCCGGTCACGCTGCAGCCCGCGACCGACGAGCAGGACGAGGGCGGCTTCATGTTGTTCGACACGGTGCTGGCGTTCGACCACGTCAGGCACCGGATCCTCATCATCGCGAACGCGCGCATCACCGGCGACGAGGATCTCGAGTCGCTGTACCAGTTCGCATGCGCCAAGATCGAATTCGTCGAGCGCGAGCTGGATCGCCCGCTGTCGAAGCCGCACTGCCCGGACAAGACGCCGATCGACGTGACCTCGAACGTCTCGCGCGACGAGTTCGAGCAGATGGTCCGGACCGCGAAGGAGTACATCGCGGCCGGCGACGTCTATCAGGTCGTGCTGTCGCAGCGGTTCGAAACGAAGCTGGGCGCCGACCCGTTCACCGTCTACCGCGCCCTGCGCCATGTCAATCCGTCGCCGTACATGTATTTCATCCGCATGGGCGATCGGTCGATCGTCGGGTCGTCTCCCGAGATGCTCGTGCGCGTCGAAGGCCGGCACGTCGAGACGCATCCGATCGCCGGCACGCGGCCGCGCGGCCGGAACGAGGAGGAGGACGTCCGGCTCGCGGAGGAGTTGAAGCGCAACGAGAAGGAGCGCGCCGAGCACGTCATGCTCGTCGACCTGGGCCGCAACGACATCGGGCGCGTCTCGGCATACGGCACGGTGAAGGTCCCGACCTACATGGCGCTCGAGCGGTACTCGCACGTCATGCACCTGGTCTCGATTGTCGAAGGCAAGCTCGCCGAGGAGCGCGATCGGCTCGACGCACTGGTCGCGTGCTTCCCGGCAGGCACGGTCTCGGGCGCGCCGAAAGTGCGCGCGATGGAAATCATCGCCGAGCTCGAGAATCGCCGGCGGGGCGTCTACGCGGGCGCGGTCGGGTACCTCGATTTCGCCGGCAATCTCGATTTCTGCATCACGATCCGGACGGTGCTGATCGAGCACGGCCGTGCGTACGTCCAGGCGGGCGCCGGGATCGTCGCGGACTCGAATCCGGCCGCGGAGTACGAGGAAACGCGCGACAAGGCGCGGGGTGTAATCAAGGCCCTGGAGCTTGCACAGGAGGGCCTCTGAGCATGCTGCTCGTCATCGACAACTACGACTCGTTCACCTACAACCTCGTGCAGTACCTCGGCGAGCTGGGCGCGACGATCCGCGTCCGCCGCAACAACGAGGTGACGCTCGATGAGATCAGCTCGATGGCGCCCGACCGGATCGTCATCTCGCCCGGTCCGGGCCGGCCCGAGGCCGCGGGCATCTCGACGGACGTGATCCGGCGATTCGGCCCCACGACGCCGATTCTCGGTGTCTGCCTTGGCCACCAGGCGATTGGCGTCGTGTATGGCGGCACCGTGTGCCGCGCGCAGGCGCCGATGCACGGCAAGACGTCGACCATCGTCCACGACGGCAAGGGCGTGTTCGCAGGGATCACCGCGCCATTTCAGGCGGGGCGCTACCACTCGCTCGTCATTGCCGGCGACTGCGTGCCGCAGGAGCTCGAGGTGGCCGCGCGGACGAAGGAAGACGACACGATCATGGCGGTCCGTCACCGCACGTACCCGGTGCACGGCGTCCAGTTTCATCCCGAGTCGGTGCTGACCGACGAAGGACGGCGCCTCCTTCGGAACTTCCTGGAACTGTGATGTTCACCGAGCTGCTCGAAAAGGTCGTGCGCCACGAGGATCTGACCGCCGAGGAAGCGGCCGGGGCGATGCGCGAGGTGATGGAAGGGCGCGCCGCGCCCGCGTCGCTGGCCGCGCTGCTGTCTGCGCTCGTCATGAAGGGCGAGCGGCCGTCCGAGATCGTCGGCTTCGCGCGGACGATGCGCGAGCATGCGGTGAAGTTGAGCGCACCGGCCGGCGACGTGTTCGATACGTGCGGCACCGGCGGCGACCGGTCAGGGACCTTCAACATCTCGTCGGCGGCGGCCATCGTGATCGCCGCGTGCGGCGTGCCCGTGGCCAAGCATGGCAACCGATCGGTGTCGAGCCGCTGCGGGTCCGCCGATGTCTTCGAGGCGCTTGGCGTCAACATCGCCGCGTCGCCGTCGAATGTCGAGCGAACGCTGCGTGACATCGGGATCGCGTTCTTCTTTGCGCCGACGTTTCATCCCTCGATGAAGCATGCCGCGCAGACGAGGCGCGAGCTCGGGATCCGCACGGCGTTCAACCTGCTCGG
>Ga0209515_10006494_pt1 | contig 14527 bp, 11 predicted proteins | sample Subgroupgradi54m_FD_187454 | JGI IMG/M metagenome (GOLD analysis project Ga0209515, IMG submission 187454) | Subsurface groundwater microbial communities from S. Glens Falls, New York, USA - GMW60B uncontaminated upgradient, 5.4 m (SPAdes)... ...
AAACACCTGAATCAAAAGCTTGAACGTCTCCTTACAGTCTTTGACGTCCCGGATCATAACGCAGAACCTTAACAAAAGTGTCGGAATCGATGGCAGGCTCGAACTTTTCATATTTTATGCAAACTCAGGCATCGCACCCATTCGGTGCGATGCCTGATGAAGGTTATTCCGACTAAATTAATGTGCACATTAATTTAGTCTTGACTTTTTCAAGTTAGGCATTAAACTTTTAGCATGGAAACAAGATTGATTTACCAAGCCCTCTGGAAGGACCTGGCCGCCGAGAAAAGCATGATTTTTCTTTCGGGACCCCGCCAGGTCGGAAAAACGACATTCATGCAGGAAATCATTGCCAAAGGGTATCCCCATACCACGTATTTTAATTGGGACATCCTCGACAACAAGAAGACCCTTTTGGAGAATCCTTACTTTTTCCAGTCGGTGGACGTTGAAGGCAAGGGGCGTCCTTTGGTCATCCTGGACGAGATCCATAAATACCGTCAATGGAAGAATTATTTGAAGGGTGTGTATGACAAATTTCACGATCGTTTCTCTTTTGCGATTTTGGGAAGCGGCCGTCTGGATATCAGTAAACGTACCGGCGACGCCATGACGGGCCGTTTCCTGGAGATGCATCTTTTCCCATTTACAGCGGCGGAGTTGGCCCGTTCCAAAACAGACATCAAGCAGTTTCTCAAGGACCCTTTTTCCGGAATGGACCTTCCCGATGCATCGCAAAGCGCGGCCGTCTGGAAAGAACTTTTTAACCTCGGAGGATTTCCCGAACCTTTCTTGAGCGGAAAAGAATCGACGTGGCGCCGCTGGTCAGCCAATTACGGAAGGCAGATCATCAGGGAAGATATGCGCTCCATGAATGAGATTAAACTGATAGACGATATTGAAACGCTCTTTTCGCTTTTACCGGCGAAAGTCGGGAGCCCCGTCTCGATCAATAATCTTGCAACGGATTTGCAGGTCAGCTTCCCGGCGGTCAAGAATTGGCTGGGTCTCTTCGATTATTTTTATCTGACCTTTCGGATATCCCCCTGGACGAAAAAAATTTCCCGCGCCATCCTGAAGGAGAAGAAGCTTTATCTTTTCAACTATCCGCAAATTGCAGATGCCGCGGCCCGGTTCGAAAACATGGTTGCGGTTGAATTATTGCGTGCCGTCCGGTCATGGAACGAATGGGGATGGGGAGATTTTGGGCTTCATTATTTGCGGAACAAGGACAAGAAAGAAGTCGATTTTCTTCTGACCAAAGATCATATTCCTCTGCTGCTGGTCGAGACCAAGCTGACGGATACAACACCGGCTCCCGCACTATTGGAATTTCAGTCGGTCATGAAAATACCGGCGATTCAACTCGTCCATACGCCCGGGACTGTCCGAAGGCTGATTTCAGAAAAGAGCGGAGATGTAGGCGTCTTTTCCGCATCTCGGTGGCTTGCTGCTTTGCCTTGAGTAGAAGGTAAAAGCTAATAGAACGTCGCATTTTTGTCGGAATGCGAGATTGCGCATACTTTTTAGCCCCTTCCTTAATCCTGAAATAATAATCCCATAAACATCTTTCCTTTGGTAGAATCTAGCAAAAAATGGACATTCAATAATGGCAGATAAATGGCTCACGATAGATCAGATTGCAGATCATCTCCAAGTTTCAAAGGAGAAGGTCTATAAACTCTGCCAAAGAGGCAGAATGCCTGCTTCAAAGCTTGGAGGCCAATGGAGATTCAATAAGGACTTAGTCGATCAATGGATGCTTGAAAGTCAGACGGCTTATAAGCAGGCCAAAGCCGGGAAAAGAAAAAGTGGAAAATACTAAGCGACTGGAGATGAGAGTGATTCAACCAAGCTCAGGGAAACAATCCATTCACAACATTTTGGAATACTTCCGTGAAGAGGCCGCCAATAATCGTGATCTTGGGGATAAATTCGAACGGCTTATTGTTAGCTATCTTAAGAAAGACCCTCTCTATGCAGAACTTTATAGTGACGTTTGGCTTTGGTCTGAATGGCCGCTCCGAGGCAATAAACCTGACACGGGAATTGATATAGTCGCCCAAGAGAGAGCAACTGGCGATTATTGTGCTATCCAGTGTAAATTTTTTGATCCTTCTCATCCTCTTCAAAAGGCAGATATTGATTCGTTTTTCACGGCTTCGGGCAAAGGGCCGTTCAAGAAACGATTGATAATTTCTACAACGGATAAATGGAGTAAGCACGCCGAAAACGCCTGCTGCGATCAACAAATTCCTGTTAGCCGCCTTCGTGTTCAAGACCTCGACCAAAGTCCTATTGATTGGTCAGGCTTCAAACTTAATCGTCCACAGGACATCAAGCTCAAGCCAAAGAAAACACTCCTGCCGCATCAAAAGAAAGCACTTGCAGATGCTCAGGCTGGTCTTAAGAAAGCAGATCGAGGCAAGCTTATTATGGCTTGCGGCACAGGGAAAACTTTCACATCTTTAAAAATCGCTGAGGCGATTGTTCCAGATGGCGGCAATGTTTTGTTTCTTGTTCCTTCGATTTCTTTGATATCTCAAACGCTTACCGAATGGGCGGCCGAAACTGAGCAGCCGCTTAGTAGTTTTGCTGTCTGTTCCGATCCCAAGGCCGGGAAGAAGAATGAAGAAGAGGATATCAGCACTCACGATCTCGCATTCCCGGCACACACAAATGCACGTTTGTTGGCAAAGCAAGTCAGCGCTACCAAAACAGTCAGAAAGAACAATATCACGGTTATATTTTCAACTTATCAATCGATCAATGTTGTCGCAGAGGCGCAGCGAGCAGGCCTTTCGCAATTTGATCTCGTTATTTGTGATGAGGCGCATCGCACAACTGGTATTGAGAGTCTTGAATACGGCACGAAGGAAGCATCCTGTTTTGTCGCAGTTCATAAACCGGACTTTCTCAAGGCCAAGAAACGCCTTTACATGACTGCCACGCCACGTATCTATGACGACGCCTCCAAAGGCAAAGCTAAGGAAGCTGATGTTGCGATCTTTTCAATGGATGACGTAAAAATTTATGGTGAAGAACTTCACCGCCTTGATTTCTCCGAAGCTGTCCGCAAAGGTCTCCTTTCTGATTATAAAGTTATGGTTTTGGCTGTGGACGAAAAGTACGTGAACAAAGCCTTTCAAGTTCAGCTTGCAGATAAAAATAATGAATTGGCCTTGGACGATGTTGTCAAAATCGTTGGCTGTTACAACGGTTTAAAAAAGCGAGTCATACCGGTTGAAGGCGATGGCAGCGAAAGCATCGATCCAACTCCTATGCGGCGTGCCGTGGCATTTAGCCGTTCCATCAAAGATTCAAAAAGGTTGAGAGATTATTTTGCTGGCATTATTAAAGAATACCAACCTGATGAAACGGAGAATGAAGAGGATACCAAGTCTGATTTCTTGCGTTGTGAAGTTGATCATGTTGACGGCACATATAACGCCCTGCTGCGCAATGAAAAATTGCAATGGCTTAAGGCGGACACAACTCGCGAAGGTAATGTTTGCCGCATCTTAAGTAATGCCCGTTGTCTTTCGGAGGGTGTTGATGTCCCTGCGCTCGATGCCGTCATGTTTCTTAATCCGCGTAATTCCGTCGTGGATGTTGTCCAATCCGTCGGACGAGTTATGCGCAAGGTCGAAGGGAAACAATACGGCTACATTATTCTACCCATCGGCATTCCTGCCGACGTGCCGCCCGAAGAAGCATTGTCGGACAACCAAAAATATAAAGTCGTTTGGCAAGTGCTGCAAGCTCTTCGTGCGCACGATGATCGTTTCAACGCCATTATCAATCAACTTGACCTTAATAAAGAACGCCCAAGCCAAATTCAAATCATTGGTGTTGGAGAGGGGCCTCAAAATGAGTACGGAAAAGCCGTTGAACCAACGGCAGTACAAACTGTTTTTAACTTTCCTAACCTTGAGGATTGGGAAAATGCCATTTTTGCCAAGATTGTCGTCAAGTGTGGCAACCGCCGCTATTGGGAATCATGGGCGCAAGATGTTGCGAAGATTGCGGAGCGCCACGTTACGCGCATTAAGACTCTTCTCGAAAGTTCGAATGAAAATTATCGAAAAAAGTTTGATGCATTCCTGCGAGGTCTTCGTAAAACTCTTAATCCTAGTATTAGCGAGGATGATGCTATTGAAATGTTGTCTCAGCACCTTATTACGAAGCCTGTTTTTGATGCTCTGTTTGAGGGCTACGAATTTACCAAGCATAACCCTGTTTCTAAGACTATGCAAAAGATGCTTGATCTCTTGGAAGAGCAAAGTCTTGAAAAGGAAACTGCAACACTCGAAAAATTTTATGAAAGCGTTAGAGAAAGGGCTCGTGGGATTGATAATGCGCAAGGTAAACAAAAAATTATTATCGAGCTTTACGACAAATTTTTTCGCTGTGCATTCAAGCGTGTGGCTGATCGGGTTGGTATTGTTTATACGCCTGTGGAGGTCGTTGACTTTATCCTTAATAGCGCAAACGACGCTTTGAAATCCGAGTTTGGTGTCGGACTGACTGATAAAAATGTTCATATTCTTGATCCCTTCACTGGCACAGGGACGTTTATTGTGAGACTTCTCCAAAGTGGCCTTATTGAGGATAAGGATCTTACTCGAAAATTTCAAACCGAACTCCATGCCAACGAAATTATTCTATTAGCCTATTACATTGCAGCCATCAACATTGAAGAGGCTTATCATGGGCGTGTTAAAAAAGATTATGAACCGTTCGAAGGCATTGTTCTTACAGATACGTTTCAACTCTCTGAAGGCAAGGGATCATTCGATGACCCTAATTTTCAAGTTAATAGTGAAAGAAGCGTAAAACAAAATCGTTTAGACATTCGAGTGATCGTTGGGAATCCGCCCTATTCTGCAGGTCAAAAAAGCGAAAATGATAGTAATCAAAATTTGAAGTATCCAACATTGGACAAAAAAATTCAGGCAACTTATGTGGAGAGTTCGAATGCAGGGCTAAATAAAAGTGCATATGATTCTTATATTCGAGCTATTCGCTGGGCGTCTGACCGCATCGGCAAAAGCGGCGTCATTTGCTACGTTAGCAATGCTTCCTTTATCGACAGTAACGCTACGGATGGTCTTCGTAAATCTCTATCCGAGGAATTCACTTCGATTTACTGTTTTAATCTTAGAGGGAATGCCAGAACTTCAGGTGAAGATCGACGAAAAGAAAAAGGGAATGTTTTTGGTGAGGGCACAAGAACTCCCGTTGCAATAACTTTATTAATCAAAAATCCTAAAAAAAACGGCGACTTCAAACTTCACTATCACGATATAGGAGACTATCTGACGCGCGAACAAAAGCTGGAGATTATTGCTAAATTTAAAACCACGCAGACCATACCTTGGAAGCATATTGTTCCCAACGAAAGCTACGACTGGATTAACCAGCGGGATGAGGCATTCGGAACTTTTATGCCGATTGGGGATAAAGAGACCAAGGGCGAAGTTCACTCCGAATCCATATTTATTACCCATTCACTAGGGGTTGCCACGAACCGTGATTTTTGGGCTTACAACTTTTCCAAACATCGGTTAGCTCAGAATATGGGGGATATGATTGCCTTCTACAATAAGCAACTGAAAGCTTACTCTGAAGTGATCAAAAAAAATCCCAATGAGAAAATTGATGCCGAGACGTTTGTCAATAATGACCCCAAAAAAATCAAGTGGACAGATGGGTTAAAAAATGATTTAGCAAGATTGAAAAGTGGAAAATTTGAATCGCGTAGCATCAGAGTGTCCCATTACAGACCTTTCACAAAAGAGTTTTTTTATTTTGATCGACAATTCGTCCATAGGCCGTATCAGATCCCAAAAATATTTCCAGAATCAGGTTCAAAAAATTTAGCGATTTGTGTAACAGGCGCAGGCGCGACAAAAGATTTCTCAGCCCTGATAACTGACACAACCCCCGATCTCGAAGTAATTTCAAAGGCTCAGTGTTTCGCATTTTTTACATATGTCGACAAAACAAAAAGTTCTGGAGAATTAGATTTCGATGATGGCAAAAAAGATGAGAGAAATTGCAATATCAGTAACCACGCACTTTCAAAATTTCAGGCTATGTATAATGACAAAAAACTCAACGCTGAAGACATTTTTTATTACGTTTATGGCGTACTTCATTCGCCCGAATACAAAAGACGATTCGCTACTGATTTGACAAAGATGCTGCCGCGAATTCCCTTCGCGAAGAACTTTTTGGCATTTAGCAAAGCTGGGCGTAAGTTGGCTGAAATCCACCTCGATTATGAAAAAGCTAAACCCTATCCAGTAAAAGAACATGCCGATGAATTGAACCTGGATGAGAAAAAACTCTACTTGGTTGAAAAAATGAGGTTTGGTAAAAATGCCAAGGAAGTAGACAAGACCATCATTCATTACAACAGCCATATTACTTTGAGGGATATTCCGCTTGAAACCTACGAATACATTGTTAACGGTAGATCGGCCATCGAGTGGATTATGGAGCGCTATCAACTCTCAACAGATCAGGACAGCCAAATTAGCAACAATCCCAACGATTGGGCAAGAGAACACGGTGATCCAAAATATATCCTCAACCTCCTCAAGAGCATTATCACCGTTAGCCTTGAGACCATGAAAATTGTCAAAGTTTTGCCCCCTCTTAACGAACGAAAATAGCCGAATGAGCATCTGGGACGAGTTTAAAAAGGCGTTTGGTGTTTCTCCCGTAAGTATTGAGCAGTTGAACCGAGCCGCGCTTAAAACTAAGTCAAAACCAAGTTCGGATTTTCCAAAGACATTAGATATTGAAGTCACGCCGGAATATCGACAAATTCTCGATTGGTTGAATGCGAAAGCTCCGATCATTTTTGTGACCGGTAAGGCTGGGACTGGCAAGACAACACTCATTCATTATCTAAGGGAAAATTTTAAGGATAATTCGGTTGTTGTGGCTCCAACGGGTGTGGCGGCGTTGCACGTTAGTGGGGCCACGATCCATTCTTTCTTTCGTTTTCCGCCAAGGGTAGTAACGGATGACGACATCAAGGTTGTAAGTGACAGAAAACTATATCAAAAAATGCGCCTCCTTATTATTGATGAAGTTTCAATGGTTCGAGCAGAAATCATTGATGCGATTGATCAGTTCCTTCAGCTTAACCGCGAAGTTGCAGAGCCATTCGGTGGTGTTCAACTGCTGCTGATTGGCGATCTTTTTCAGCTTCCGCCTGTAATTCAACGGAGAGAGTACGAGGCTCTAAAACTCATGGGGTATGATAGTCCTTATTTTTTCAGTGCAAAGATTCTCAAGCGATGCTCGATGGTTTCCAAGGAGCTAACAAAAATATACAGGCAGAGTGAAGAACAATTTATTTCTATTTTGAACAGGGTTCGGGTTTCGGAATCCATTGATGATCTTTTGCCGGTCTTGAATCGCCGCTGTCTTTCATTCGATAAAGATACCGAAACTATTATCACGTTGGCCTGTACCAATAAAGTGGCAGACTCGATTAATGACCGGGAGTTAAACAAACTATCGACCCCCGTGCGCACCTTTACCGGCGAAGTTTCAGGGAAATTTGCATTGGAAGATGAAAAGCTGCCTTCGCCGATAAATTTGTCTCTTAAGGTTGGCGCCCAGGTAATGTTTACCAAGAACGACGAAAAGAAACGTTGGGTAAATGGCACGTTGGGCCGTGTTGTTGAATTTGCTATTGATTCCATTCGAATCGAAACGGGAGAGGGTCGTCTGAAGGAAACTTATGATGTTAAGCCAGTGAAATGGGAATCATTCAAGTATGAATACGATGACGAACAAGACAGGATTAAGCCAGTTTCGACAGGTGTTTACCGGCAGTATCCTTTAATGTTGGCTTGGGCGGTCACAATCCACAAAAGTCAGGGTAAAACATTAGAAAAAGTCCGTGTTGATTTAGGAGAAGGAGCTTTTGATTATGGACAGGTTTATGTAGCCCTCAGCCGTTGCCGATCTTTGGAAGACATTCATCTCGCAAGGCCCATACGAAATGTAGACATTAAATGTGATCCGGCGATAAAAAGATTTTACTCTGCTTTAGCTGCTGGGAATTCTGCAAGTCTCGAGGAGAAGTTTAACCATGACGCAGATCCGATTTAGGAAGCGGTATCCAACTTTTCCTACTCAGTACTTGGAGAGTATTGCCAAGATTCTTGCGGACACGGATTTGGGTCTTAAAGGGTCGGAAATCGAACGTGCGCTTGCCGGTTGCAACATTCCAGATGTGGACCCAGGTCTTACAAAGTGGAAGCGACTCTACAATGCATTCGCAATCTTTCAAAATGAACATCAAGTCGGCAATCATGTCATCGTATTTATCCAGCATGTAATGCATCCAGCCAGCCATACCGCAGATACTGATCTTTTTTATCGTTGGCGAGACAACCTGAACCGAGTACTTTCCCTAAGCGGGATGGAAGTAGGTAATGACGGAAAAATAAAATGGGTCAAGAAGGCTACCGATCTTGATGAAGCAGTCGCCCGAGCTAATCGACTCAAGAGCGCTCTTGAGCAACGCCAAGTTCATGTTCACGTGCTTGATCACTGTCGGGCTGAGGTGCTGGCTAATAACTACTTCCATGCAGTTCTGGAGGCTATGAAAAGCATAACCACACGCATTCGACTACTTTCAAACCTAGATGGTGACGGAGCGGGGCTGGTACAGAAGGCCTTTGCAGGAGACGCACCAATGCTTATGATTAACGCCTTTGACACCGAGTCCCGGCGAGGAGAACAGCGTGGGTTTGTCTCGTTACTTACAGGGCTGTATGGAATGGTGCGTAATCCTGTGGCACATGAGGCGAAAATCGAGTGGGATATGACTGAGCGGGACGCTCTTGACGTGATGACAACTATTTCATTGATTCACAGAAAGCTGGACAGAACAGAAGAACTCGTCAAACAATCAAAATGAATAAAAAGTCCAGAGAAGAAGATATTAATTCCCATACTCCCGTTGAAGATAGACGGATTCCTTTTGAAAATATGATTTATATCGGAGACAGCAATACGGACGTGCCTTCAATGACGGTGGTGCAAAAAAATGGAGGGCACGTGATCGCCGTCTTCGATCCCAACGCAGAGGTTTCGAAGGAAACACGAGATATGGTGGAACACGGACGCGCCAATCATTTCGCGCCCGCTGATTATTCGGATGGTTCGCTATTAGACAGAATCTTCAAGAATACTTCAAACAAAATCATGTCTACCATTGCTTATGGACAATCTGTCAGAATGTCCCTTGACTGGGTAAAGCGGAATAAATCGTAAATCTTTATGTCCAATATGAAGAGATGGGATTTATGAAAAGGATCAACAAATTGCAGGCTGCGAAGATCGCAAAAAACAACAGAGATTCATCTTTCACATCCGAGGATCAAATGAAGAAAACAGGTATTTTTGAAAAAACGAAGGCGTTGGACGAGGAGTATTCGCAATTCATTGGTGAATTTGACCAGGATGAGGCTGAGGCCATCTGGTCAAAACAAAGTGCCGAATTTAGAGATTTTTGGGATAGAAAACTTTCCAGTGGAAAGCCGGTCGATAAAGAGGATCTGAATCGCGTCGTTCAATTTCTAGACAGTCAGGCGAAGGGGATCGGGGATTCCGACGCAGACCCTGCCTGCCATCCTGTTATTCCCCAGGGGGCCTGGTACCGGATCTTCGAAGAGTTCGGGAAAAACAAAAAACTCTACAGTCTGGTCAGTTCCATTTTGAAATGCGAATCCGGCGATCAGCAAATCGAGCTGCTCAATCAGCTTTATTCGGGGAATAAAGAAAAGAATCGGCTCACAGGTCGGCAGGCCAATATGATAAACGACCTTATTTTTGTCTATAACCCCGCCCGAAATCTCAGCGTGGTTTCTCTTTCCAGCCGGTTCATAATTATCGATGCTTTCAATCTTGGCAATAGTTCTCAGATGAGAAATAAAAGTTGGGGAGAGCAAATTGTATTTAGTAAAAACGCAATCTTAAAACTTCTTGAAATCTATCCCTTTAAAAATTTCAGAGCACTCTCCAAGTTTTTCTATCGTCCCGGAGTTCAAGTGCTGTGGCGCGGGGAGGAAACTCTTTCTCTCGAGGATGCCGAATTCGACGGAAAGTTGGAAGATGAAGGTTTTTTTGATATCCCGGTCGGGGACAGGAAGATTCTAACGGAAGCATCGGATCCGCCTATTAAGAGTCTGTGCGAAAGAATTGATAAAGGAAAGCTCATTGCCCAGGCTGAATTCCAGAGGCTTTATATTTGGGATACAAAGCCCAAGCTTAAAAGCCGGTTGATTGAATCTGTACTGCTTCAAGTTCCCATTCCGGTTATTTATACGGCGGAACAGGAGGACGGGAAGGAGCTTGTGGTAGACGGGCAGCAGAGACTGCTTACGTTTCATGCGTTTATCCGGAGGAATAGTTTTAAGCTGAATAGCCTTCGGGTCTTGAAAGAGCTGAACGGAAAATCCTACAAGGACCTCGACGAAAAACTGCAGGATGCCCTTAACGATTATCCGATTCGGGTCATCAAAATCCGCAAGGAATCCCACAAGGACATTAAATTCGATATTTTTGAACGTCTTAACCGGGGCTCAGTCTCGCTCACTGAGCAGGAACTTAGGAACTGCATGTATCGGGGTAGCTTTAACGATCTTTTGAAGTTGCTCGCTGAGAGCAAAGATTTTCAACGGCTCCAGGGGCTAAGTGATGTTCAAAAGAGAATGTTAGATCGAGAACGTATTCTCCGGTTCTTCGCTTTTTCGGATCTTACCTATCTGAAATACAAGAGCCCTCTGACAAGCTTTCTGAACGGTTATATGGACACCCACCGTGAAATTTCAGAGAAGCAAAAGGAAGATAAAATCTCTATTTTCAAGAAGTCGGTTGAATTATGTCAGACTGTATTCGGAGATACGGCCTTTAGACGGTGGACGGCAGGAGATGAAGAAGACCCCAATGGTTATCGCGAGGACAAAATCAATGAAGGCCTGATAGACCTCCAGATGTATGGCTTCACTCAATATGAAAAAAGGGATGTTGTTCTTCGCGCCATGGCGATCAAGGACGCTTTTATTGAACTCATGACAAAGGATCAAGATTTCATTGCTTCGATTGAGAAAGGCACTTACGGCACTTCTCAGGTTCAACTGAGAACGGAAAGGTGGTTTAGCCGCTTGCGAGAAATTCTAGGTTATTCGGCCAACGAGCGGCGACTTTATACCTTTGAAGAGAAGAAAGCCCTTTTTGAAAATAGCCGGCTTTGCTATCTCTGCCGAAATGAGATTGCTTTTATCGAAGATGCCCACGTTGATCATCTTGAGCGTTATTCAGAGGGCGGCAGAACGTCCATCAAGAATGGGAAATTGAGTCATCGGTATTGTAACTTACAAAAAGGCTAGATCCTTTTATTACCAAGGAAGCTGTCTGAACATCTTACATTTTCCCTCAATTGCGACGTTGGGTTCGAGTCCGTAGGGGGAGCGCACTGCATAGGAAACATCAAAATGGTCACTAGAGAAGAAATGCAACGTAAGGTAGAAGATGCTCTAGATGAGCTCTATCGCACAGACCAATTTTTGTTTGAAAAAAAATTGTGTGAGAGATGCATCAATCACAAATTTGCCGTTTATCTTGAAAGACAGAGTTTTGGCGAGGGCTATTTTGTTGATTGCGAGTACAATAAATCGCACCTGAATAGTGAAACAAGCCCCAAGTACGTTTCAAATCCGAATGGGAACTACATAGACATTATCATTACCAAAAGGAATGGGGTTGGACAAGACGACCTTGTATGTTTTGAAACAAAACGTTGGGATAATTATAAAGGACGTAAAAAAGACAGAAAAAATCTAAAAATACTGACCGCGGGCCAAAAATTTTCATATAAGCTTGGTCTTTATGTGATATTTGGCCAAAGTCGAGATAAAGTCAAAATTGAAATTTATGAAAATGGAGTTTTAGCGGTATAAATCCTTTCAATGATGAGCGCTTTGGGGGCGCAATTTACCTATTCAGCGAGATTTGATACATTTTTTGCTCCCCGCTTTAGCCTCCCCTCAAGTACCACGGTCAGCAGGGGATTCATGATCCGCCTCTGATTTCGTAACCCCCATCTTTTCAACCTCTTCCTCACCTCGCAGATTCGTCCGGTGGGTCCCCGTCCAAAAGCCTAACTCTCCCTTCATATTGATTGTCGGTAGAGTTAGGCTTTTGGACTCATGCTCGGTGAGGAAGAGAGTATGAGGAAGAAATTTTTGGTTTTTTTTGTCTAAAAGTTACTGTTTTTGCATATTAACAGTAGGAGACTTTACAAATTTAGAAAACACCAAGCACAAACTTGGATGAAAGAAAGGAAGCGACAAAGCTTCAAGGAGGTTTTTCAATGGTTAAGGAGATTCAGAAGGAAGTGGCTGACAATATAGACAGATTGATTCAAAAGACACGAAAACTCAGTGTTAAGCTCTTTAGTTTTGTGATTTTCTGCTGGCTCATTATCGGAACGGTTGGAATTGGTTTGGTGGCACCTGTTTACGTTGTGAAATCCCTGATGAAGATTCCATGGCCAGGTGAAGTTCATGCAAGTGTGTCTTCTGAGCAAAAGCTGGTTGCTGCGAATCCAAGACCAATGTCTCGACCAGGATGGTATCAGACTGATGATAGATATTTAATGCGTTCAAAACTACCGGGGAGAAATCCTACCCTCAGTGAAGGATTGCGTGACACTACGAATTCCGTAAGCGAATTCAGGCGTTTAGTAAATGGATTTGCGTCATTTGTGAATCGATGAACCCGTATTGACCAGGGAGGGACCTTTTGGGGCCTCCCTGGAGCTCGGGTAAAAGGAGCGGCTTAGATGGATAAGACGGCGATACGAGCAACGGGCGTTCTTTTAACCGAGCGCGATATCGAATTGTTCTGTTATCTGAATGAGCAGAAATTCATGGTGTCTGGTCAGATCTATCAGATATTCTGGCCGGAATGTGATCCAAGAACGGGAACATCCCGCCAGCGCCTAACGAAACTTGCTGAATCGGGTTACGTCAAAGTGATAGAAACGGAAAAGAATCGGCTAAGGCTTTTCCTTCTGACCGAGAAAGGAATAGACGTTCTTCGAAAAAAAAGACTGGATCATAACTTCTCGGAGCTTACGGATGTGAATCCTGTGTTGGTAGAGCACACGCTAAAACTTGTGAATATTCGAGCTGTTTTCAGAGACCTCGGGCAAATCAATTGGCGAAGCGAGAGGCTAATACGGAAAGAGGATGCAAAACGCGGATGGTATCCGGATGCAATGCTTGATGTGCATGGGCTTAAGATTGCCGTTGAGCTTGAGAATTCGTTCAGATCTAAGGATCGGTATATTCAACGGTTCAAGCGGTATGTAAACCGGACGCCGTCCGCGGGGAGACGTTAATACAAATATCAATGGTACCAGGTCCAAATGAACCGGGTTCAATAAAAAACTTCTTGTAAAACTTCCGCAACAGTCCCAAAAGCGACAATCTTCAGCCAATCTCGCATTTTCCCTCTATTGCGACATTTGATCCAGGAAATGTAACCTCAAGCAAAAAACTGGCCCCTGCTTTGACTGAGCCTATGTTATAATTAATCTGATATCGAGCACTCATGACCATTTCTATGGGCCTTCTCATGCATTGGTTTTCCGGACTGCTCCTGGCGGCCATGGCAACCTTTGCCCTGCTGGAAGTCAAATCTGCTTCTCTCATCCCAAAATCTCTCTTTCTCTGGCCTCTGATGGGTCTGGTATTCGGACTTTCCGCTCTGGCTGCGCCGCTTGGCCGCGGCAGGCATTCCGATGTTCTCATTATTTTTCTCGGACTCGGAATGGCGATGACGCTTTGTTCCCTTCAGGCATTTTTAGTCAACATCAGAAAAATCTCCCGCTGGCCGAGCGGCGCGGTGTGGTTGAGTCTGGTCCTGGTCGCAATGGCCTATCAAATCCCCTACACCGGATTTCAAGAACCTCTCTTCCATACTTTTTTCAGGCGGCTCACAGGCTTTCTCTGGGGCGCCATCGGTATCACCAAAGTGCTGGGAGAAAGATCCGCCGCAACCGAGGGCGGCACTCCCAGATGGATTGTCCTGCTTTATGTTCAAGCCGTTCTCATTGCTTCCGCACCAGCGTAGAAATAACCTAAGTATTCGCAACTAAGTTTCTGCCCATTGGGCTGAATGGCAAATGGCCAACTCCAAATGACAAATGAATCGGAGAAATGACAAATAAAAGAATAAGAAATTTCCAGATTTCGGATTTCTTTTGATTGGTTTGTCATTGGGGATGGGTCATTCATTTGGCATTGCGTCATTTGGGTTTTGCCATTGGAGTTCGCCGGTTCAAGTACTACCTTTTTTTGACAGCACACTTAGCCCTTTGGAATCCATCACGGATGGCCGATAAATAATCGAATCCACAGAAGCCTTGAAAGGGTGATAATTATGGAATTTGTGCCGGGAATTGACGAGAGCAAAAAACAGGCCCTGG
>Ga0209515_10006497_pt1 | contig 14521 bp, 19 predicted proteins | sample Subgroupgradi54m_FD_187454 | JGI IMG/M metagenome (GOLD analysis project Ga0209515, IMG submission 187454) | Subsurface groundwater microbial communities from S. Glens Falls, New York, USA - GMW60B uncontaminated upgradient, 5.4 m (SPAdes)... ...
AAACATTGTTAGTCCGTCTTCAAAAAGACTTTAAAGATAAGCTCGAAAAGACAGCTCGATCTAAAGGCTTAAATGTTTCAACATTAGCTAGAATGTGGTTAATGGAAAAGTTACATTCCAATAGGTTCTAACTTCCTCCATCTCGCGGAGCAAATTTATAATGTTACATAACTGCTCACTAAACACTTCTCATAATAGTTCTCCACATAGTTAACCAGAGGGAGCACTTCGGCAAGCTCAGTGCAAACCACTGAGATTGATGAAGCTTTCTGCGAGGATGAGAAGTTTATCCTGAACGAAGTTGAAGGGAGTCCTCGCGGGGGAGCAACGTAATTCATAGATTTGGTATAATATCAGAAGCATGATTCAAGATAAGACAAAAGGAACTAAAGAGAACCCATGGAAGCTTAAAACCCCTCCGGGAACGTCAGAGTATTTAATGTATAAAGATGAAACATTGAATCCTCCAGCGCTTGTTTGCATCGTTGGTACGACCGAATTGAGATACGATTTGCGATGCATTAATGATTTACATGAAATGCTTAAAAAACATGGTGATTGGATAGAATTAGGAAGTGCTGATGAACAAAAGGAAGCAAAAGAAGGAACTGTTGAAGCATGGGGTCGTTCATCAAAAAATCCAATTGGTGGTTGGTATGGGTTAAAAAAAGGACTTCGTGGAAGGTTTGGCATGTATCCCCCTCCATTATTGGAAGTAATGGGTCTTGCTGAAGTAGAACATAATCCACGAAATAATAGAATGAGAGCTGTAAAAAGCTAGAAAATAGGTTCTAGCTTCCTCCACCCCTCGGAGATCCGAAATTCTCATCTGCTATACTAAGTTAATGCTTCAGCATCTTAATTGTTTATGCAAGTTCTGTTTACGATTATTATATCTGTCTAAATAAAAGAGAATGGTAGAGCAATTATTGTCCGCTGATAAACAGCGATCATGTGAAACTAAAGAATTTGTTCTTCCGTTGGCGTTAAGGCCAAGGGAGAGGTGGGGTTCAAGAACGGACAGGCCTGTTACCCCAGTATTTTTTAGAAGAGGAGAATTGCGTCTTCTTAATAACCTCGAAATGACTATAGAAAATTTTAGCCTGGCCCAAAAAACTGTTACGGTTAAATTTAGAGAAACACGGCAAGATTGTGATGGCTTGCGTAGAATAAGCCTTGTTGATGTCAATGAAAGGGAAGGGATTATTTGGATAGGAGATATTGGTGAAGTTCTGTGCGAAATGATAGATTTTAATGGTCAGCTAAGATTCTACATGGCTTTGGCTAAAGATGTCGATGTGCACTCTTTAGAACGCAGAGAACAAAAACTTCCGATTGAACATTCATAAACCACAGAGATTCAGGTTTACCTACAGTTTGAAATCACAAGGTTCTCCGCCGCATATAATGATTAATATGCTAGCCAAGAGAAAGTTCTAACTTCCTCCACTCCTCGGAGCCAAGCGCAAGCTTGACAAATAAAATAGTGGGTGTTATCTTTTATTCACATGAAAGCAGTACAAATTAATACATACGGCACAAATGATGTTTTAGAGATTAATGAAAATGCTCCAAAGCCTTCATTAAAGCAGGGGCAAGTTTTAGTAGAAGTTTATGCAGCAAGTATTAATCCAGTGGATTGGAAAATCCGGGCAGGATATATGAAAGATATGATGCCTCTTAATTTCCCTGCAACCCTAGGGGGAGATTTTGCAGGAGCGGTTACAGAAGTTGGGGAAGAGGTTTCTGAGTTCAAAGTAGGAGATGAAGTATTCGGATCGGCAATTGTATTAAACGGCGGATCTGGTTCATTTGCGCAGTTTCTTGCGGCAAATGTTGCTAATATTGCTCATAAGCCTAAAACAGTAAATTTTGAGCAAGCAGCTGCGTTGCCACTTGTCGGAGCGAGTGCGGTACAAGCGCTTGAAGAGCATATTAAATTACAGAGTGGACAAAAAATTCTTATTCATGGTGGCGCCGGAGGAATTGGTCATGTCGCGATTCAACTTGCCAAGGTACTCGGTGCACATGTTGCTACAACAGTTAGCGCAAATGATATTGAATTTGCACGAAGTCTGGGAGCAGATCAGGTTATAGATTATAAAAGGCAAAATTTTGAAGAAATCCTCAAAAATTTTGATGCGGTGTTTGATACTGTGGGCGGGAAAATTACCGATGCATCTTTTAATGTTCTTAAAAAAAATGGAGTTATTGTTTCAATGCTTGGTCAGCCAAACGAAGACCTTGCTAAGCAGCATGGGATTACTGCTATTGGACAGGGAACAAACACTAATTCCTCTCACTTACGTCGAGTAGCAGAACTGGTAGACAGTAGGAAACTTAAAGCTGAGATAGATAAGATATTTCCGCTAGAACAAGTAAAAGAAGCATTTAATTATCAAGAAAAAAATAGTCCTCGTGGAAAAGTAGTGTTAAAGGTTAAACCTTAACATATTTTCTTGCAAATTCGTCGGCTTCCCTTTCCTGATTATAGATCTCCGGCTTACTTTGTTTTTCTAGAATAGAATTTCTGTGTCCTAGCATAACGTGTCCTATTTCATGTGCGATTGTATACCTGATCTGCTCGTTGCCGTGCATAAATAATTCGTCGCTTAAAAAAATTAAATGCTTATCTTTAAGATCTCTTCCAGTAAATGTAAATGCGAAGGCGTCGTCCATTGACCCAAAGAACCAGCAATTAGAAGTTATATAATTTATTACATTGTTTTCCATTAAACCCAGCACTTCACACACATATTGCTTCATTTCTTCAGTGCCGATTAGCTTACCGTCAAAGGAATGATAAATTTCCCGGATATTTTTCCTCACGTACAGATTTTATCATAATAAGTTCTAACTTCCTCTCAGGCGGACTCAATAGGAGACGAACTGTCGTTTGTAATAGTTCCCTACATAGTTAACCAGAGGGAGCCATTCTATAGTTGATTGAAGGGGTTATTTTTGCTACAATTCGTCCATGCTTGACAAGGAAGCCTACCGAAAAAAACAGCACATTAAACGGCTTGTTGATGTGGTAACAGATGCTCAAAAAGACGAAGTTGCTCCAGACGAGCACATAAGACGAGTTATTCAGTCTGCAATTCAACTTCAAACGCTCTTTATAAAAGATGATGATCCTTTTGTTGTTCTAGGAAATGATGGACTCGATGGTTCGTGGTTTCCGACTGGTTCATTCCAGACCGAGGAAGAAGCATTAGCCCATGTTAGACAAAAACAGGATGAAGAGCATATTTATTCAGATGGAGACGAAATCTCAACCACTTTCCATGCTTTTACAAGAAATGGTGTTCATGTTGGAGATTTAAAAGTTAGGCCCTTGTAATCTTTTTTAGGGAGAGGAATAATATGCCCGAATAGCGTTAAGCCCTCGGAAAAACTCTATAGTGTTTCATAATTACTCACTAAACACCTCTCATAATAATTCCCGACATAGTTAACCAGAGGGAGCAAAGTCTTATAGTTTGACGCTACGCTATCAATCTGTTAAAATCCCCCTATGGTAGAAAATGGATACAACGGCAGAGAGAACATGGATAGATATGCGACTGAGAGAATGGCGAGAGCAATAAGGTTTGTCCCTCTTGACTGGCAGCATCCTAGGGATGCGAAAGGCAACTACTTACCCATAAGGAGAAGAAGACCTGAAGATGTGGGCGAAGAGGATGGCTTGATGCCTGAATTTTCTGATGTGCCAGATGATCAGATTGGAATTTGTGCGTATAACACAACAGAAAATATTCCAATAAGCCCTGTTTACCAAGATACAATCGAGGGAAGGCTTGAGCTTTTGAAACACTGCTCAGCAAATAAAACGGTCTGGAGTAGCTATAGGGCCGATGGCGAAACATGGGCAGGCATATTGTTCTCCAAGAGAGACTGTACCCTAGATACTCAAACGGGAAGAGTAGAGTTTATTGACAGAACGGGTGACTAGTATAACTATTTAAGTTAACAACGGGAAATTAAGAATTGAATATAATACCTTAATGCTTTCCAAACTTATATCTATCCCTATCTTTTTATTCCTGAACATGTCAATCAGAGGGAGCCCTGCTTGGTTATCGGCGTAATTGAGGATAGCGTCAAAGGGTTTTAGCAAGCTATACTTGACTAATTGTCCGTCTAATACCGAGTTCTGAAGTATCAACTTCAATAGTTGCCGTTTTTCTTCTATTTCCGAACTTACGAATAAATCATAGGCGTTTTGACAGTAGCAGAAATCATGATAATAAGGACAAGGCGTGACATTCTTAATCCTTTTGTTCTGTTGTTATTTTTACGGTCAAAGGTCGGTTATGAATTTATACAAAAACAAATAAAGGGTCAAACATCGCATTTATACCCAAAAGATGTGGGGGGTATTGAAGTACCAGAAGTCGTAACCAAAATATCAAGATCAGAGGCAGGTGCAGAAATTGAGAGTAGGATTAAGTCCTCATTAGAAAAATCACGATTAAGCAAGCAAAAACTTCAAGAAGCTAAAGATTCTGTTGAAAATTTGATTAAAAAATCGTAAGATTATATCGGAATAGCCAGAATTGGTATTTTTCGGTCTTTTGGCTGAAAACAGTGCTACGCAATAAGTCCGCCTTGTGCAGTTAAAAGCAACAGTGGCTTACGGGCATACCAAGAGTGCTATTCCAATAAAGAACTCCCAATATGGCAAAATATAAGGTAGCAATAATTCTTATATCGTTAGCAGTAATACTGGTTCTTGTTTTTGGGATAAGCCAGTTCTTCGCTTTACGCAAAGCCCACAGCACATTTGAAAATTATTATGCTTTCAGAGGATGTGTTCAATTACTCAATAAGACCAATGATTACGGGACTTGTAAAATAAGCTCTGGTCAAGCGATTAAAATTGTGAAATATAACAGTAAGTGGTATTTGGACGGCGATTTACCATGGGCTTGTTTAGGTGGTATTTGCTTTGGTTTGTAACTTCTTCAAACAATAGTGAGTAGCGGGGTGGGGTTGTTGATGATTTCGGACTTTTGGTTGGGAAGGGGAGATAAAGTATTCTGAATTGGCATATGAGAAGTCTATAGAGCTTTTGACATTTCTTCAATGATCAAAACATAATTATCAAAACATTTTTTCTATTTGAAAAACTTATTATGGTACAATCTTGCAATATGACTGCGGAAATAGAGAAATCCTATGCCCAAGTATTTACCGCAGAAAGAACAGCTCTTGCAGTCAAAGAAATTGAACAAGAAGAAGGAGTGCCTTTTATTCTCAAGGCAACCAAAGAGAAGGTAGGGATAAGCGGTACGCATCTTCATTTCAGGGTTCCTGTTAGTGTGGGTGAGGAGAGACTTATTGGTAACTTATCTTTAACTGTAGATACCGCAAACCCTTTAGATCGAAGTATCCATGTCACTATTCGTACGCAGGAGGGGTACCCCGTTATCTTTAGCCTAGACGATGTCTTTCAAAAAGGCGATGTTTTAGAGTTTGGTTCCGAAGCAAAAATTATTCTTAGGAGATTTAGACAAAATGGTAGGCCAGTGCTGCATATGGCAGTTGCTCAAGAAATAAGAGTCTCATCAAGAGAGAGATCATCCCTTCCTTAATTAGTTATGACAGACTATAGCTAGCGGATTGAGACTGTGCTTGGAATAGTTTTAGCTATGGGAAAATAGTTACTGCTAAAACCTTTCCTTAGATCTATGTCCCCTGCTCTCATCAAGAAGTTCTCCCCTGAGGACTTTGACATCTTCTGGAGCTTTGACCCCTACTTTAACTCGACCTCTTTGCTCTCCAAGGATCTTAACGAATATATTCTCTCCAATTAAAATGCCTTCTTCCACCTTTCTTGTAAGGACTAACCTTCCAATCTTTCCCTCTGGTGTGGGAAATGTATATTCGGTACCAACAAGTTCTTTTCTAAGGATATGTACATCATCAGGAGCGTCGAACCCGAGCCTAATATTTCCTCTATCAACCTCGAGCACCGTCATAGTAATATTTCCTCCAATTACTATTGTTTGGTCTATTTTTCTTGATATGACTAACATACAATTCTGTTTTAGGGCTTAATTTTACTCTTTTGTATGCAAAAGTCAAATTAAAGCTGATTAGAGCAAGAGCTGGGGTTATTGTATTTTTGCTAAATTGTTGTTATAGTGGAATTATCAATAACCTTCCTGTCCCTTAAACCTATGAGTAATAATGACGAACTAATTAAAAAAGCAAACATTCAGAAGATAGCAGAAGAAGGGGCTAAAATATACGAAGCAATTAAATCGCAATACGAGCCAGCTCAAAATGATAAATTCTTGGCTATAGATATTGAAAGTAAAGATACCTATCGGGGCAGTACAAGTAGCGAAGCCGTTGAGTTGGCAAGAAAGGCTCATCCGAATAAGGTTTTCTATGTCGTAAAAATTGGCTCTTCGGCTGCTGAAACCTTAGCCACTCTAGGGTTTAGTAGCGTATGATAAGAGGGACAATCCACAATAATAGGCCATTCATTTCCTTAATTGTTGGGTGGAGACTTGGTGTCCAAGAAACAGTAGCGTTGGTTGATACCGGTTTTACTGGGGAATTAAAAATATCTCCACAAAAGGCTTTGGAGTTAGGACTTCAGATCACGCACGCCGAGCCTGTTACTCTAGCAGATGAGAAAACAGTTACTATGCCGGCTTCATTGGCTTTAGTATCAATGGAAGGCGTTAGGAATGTGGTAAATGTTTTAGTTTCTCAAGGCACAACGATTATCGGTGTTGGACTTTTAAGAAGGTTTGGCTATGCGTTGAATATGGATGTGAAATATAACTCACTTATTTTAGAAAAATCAGTCTAACTCCTCATAGCTAAATCTGGGATATAAATATACTCATTTTGTCGCTGAATAATGGTTCTAACATTGTTCACGATGCGGAGCCATTTCCTGCTGGGTAGCGTAATAAGACTAGACATTTATATTGACGTTGTTTATTATTATATATATGAATCGTGAACTTCCCCCCGCGCCAATATTTAATGCTGATGGCACGCTTAATGAACCAATCTTAATGCGACGGTTTGGTATAGGAATAGCAGAGGCAATGCAGGAGGTTGAATACAAAAGCGAAGGAGCTTTATTTAAAGGTACATTCGCCGAGGCACTCGCAGACTGGCGGTGTCCTGTTGCTGGAAAATTAGAAAAGGCTTATCAGCTAGAAGGGATAGGCGGGGTTATGAAAACAATAGAAGCGGTAAACGTTTTCTTAGATAACGATAAGCAAGTCCACGTTACACAAGAGACCTTAATGAGACATCAGGGAAAAAAAATCAGACCTGCCGGAGAGTCCCGATAAGACAGACCCTTCAAAAACAGAGAATCCACTTACACGTGAATCAAATAGAAAAGTTACTGAGCCTGAAATCATCGAAATTGATGAGCCTGCCAATCAAACCAACGAAAAAGTATTGTTGCAGCTCAAAAGACACGAGCAACAAGAGACCATCCCGGATACCGCAACAGATGGGTCGAATGCCGTTGATGACAGTAAGTCTAAAAACACCTTATTAGAAACCACTGAGACTGTTTTCTACAGCACTCCGCAAGCAGCAAAAACAGAGTCAGCGGTAGCTGCCCCTGTTGATTTGAAGCCGGTGGTTATAGACCTGATACCAACTCCGATAACAACTGAACCTAAGCCAAATTTAACCGTGTATATGAAAGACCTTAAATCCAATAACGTTATTCCTATAAAGCCTGCAGAACCTGCATACACGCCTCCGCCGTTGGAGAAAGCGCCGAGTCTAAAGACTGCTCCAGACTTAACAAGAGAGACGGCGCCCGTAAAGATTCCACAGAGGGTGGTTGATAAAAGTGACACTGTTATTCCTTTGGATTCAGTTCTATGGGTTATGGAGTCAACACCACTTGGAATTGAACAGGAACTAACTACAGATCAGGAAGCTTATTCTAATAATAGTTCAGAAATAGAGTCTATAAGTGTAAGCGTACAAATTGAGCAAGAATCTCCAGAAATAGGTAAGAAAGAGATTGCAATAAGAGTAGTAAAAGATAAAGACAAAATTATTTTTGGGATTGCAAACATGCAAGTTGAAGGCGACGAAAAGAAGGGCGACTTACCAGAACTTAACCCGATAACCACAGTCACCCAGTTAGGAGAAACACTTAATTTTATTAACAAATTAACTTTGAACACTCTATTGAATAAAGAATTGAAAACAGAGAATGATTCGGAGGGTAAGGAACAAATAACACCTGAGATAGTTATCGTTGTTTCCGATGAAATTTTGGAATTTATTGAAAGTATCAGGAAGGATTTCTATTTTTCATCAGAACAACAAGTAAAGGACGGGGAAGTAATTGATTGGCAAACTGTAACTTTCACAACGCATGGTGAAAACCAAAGACGACTCATTATTGATGACAGAGAGCTTCCACAAATGCGACAATTCTTAATCGCCTTTGATTTAAGTTTTGGTCAGGATACACAAGATGAAAAAAAGAGTAATTTGCCTAAACAGGATCAATCTGTAGAAGAAATTGAATCGCTTATTCAAGAAATTGAGGCTCAATTAGAAGACGAAATTTCAGAACTCACCATGTTTGTTTCAGAAGATTTAATGACTTTTATAGATAATGGAAAAAAGATTATAGAGGAGATAGAGAAAACCGACGCTAGCACCTATCATAGAAATAAAAGAAAGAAGAAAAATAAGATAGAGCAGCGTGTAGCAATTTTCTCCACCGATAAAGAAATATCAATTGATTTAATTACGCTGAAAAAACTTATGAAATTGCTAAAAAAGAAAAGACAGATTGATATTTTTAACTCTTCTAAAAAGGGTATGCAAGCACCTGAAGAAATAAAACGAAATACTAAGCCATTTCAAAGCGGGAATAATATATCTAATTGGTTTATCTGTCAGGTAATTATCTTTTTACTTGGATTAATTAATAGCCAAGACTCTCATTACAATCCAACTCGTCATAAATTCTATGAGCAGCCAGTTTTACAAGCATAATTTTCTATATTTTCAAATAATATGTTCTAATATCCTCCATACCTCGGAGTTTAATTATTTGCATTGTGGGAAGCTAATTTGTGGCGTGCGGAAACTATGCCAAACGTTACAAACGCAAGATAAACCAAGCCCATTACGCAAGTCTCTGCTATATGGGCAGGTTTACTAAACACTAAATATGTGCCGCTTGCAATAGTTGCCGCAACTAAAACATACGACGCTTTCAGTTTGGAGCCGGAAGGGAAGAGAAATGTAAAACCTGTGTAAACAATACTCGTTAATGCGATTATTATGTGAAGAATTACTGTCATGTGAATATTATATACCTTTTAGCAAAGTTGCATCAACTGACATTGCAATACAAAGAAGTGTAATGATCATAAGCGAAAGCTTAAACATTTTGCGGGCCCAAAGAGTATCATTATTTGTTTTAAAACCTTTAATACACAGGGAAAGCCAAGTAAATCCGGCCAAAATTACAACTATTAAATATATATACCCGGTGTAGCCCAGAATAGTCAACATTGAGGCCGCAATAATAAATGCAGAGATATAGAAAAGCATGTGGATTTTAGTAATATAAATGCCTTTTACTACAGGCAATACCGGAAGCGATGCTGCAGTATAGTCTTTAAGTCTAAAGATTGCGATTGCGTAAAAATGCGGCATTTGCCAAAGAACAAGAATCATAAATAATATGATAGCGCCTAAATCAAATTGATTAGTAACGGCAGTGTATCCTACAACAATTGGCGTGGCTCCAGAAACACTCCCGACTAAAGTCCCATAGATCGAACGGCGTTTCCAAATGCTATACATAACTACATAGAAAAAGGCTCCAATAAATCCAATTGCAACGGTCAAGAGATTGATATAGAGAACTAAGATTAAAAAGCCAAGTAGGCCCAATACAACGCCGAATATAAGTGCGTTTGGCACCGGGACTAATCTTTTGACGAGAACACGATTTTTCGTTCTTGTCATCTTCCTGTCAATATCTCGATCAATATAATTATTGAATACACAAGCAGAAGCAATACCTAAGGAAGTACCTGAAAGCGTTACCAATAATAAACCTAAATTAACATGACCCTTTGATGCAAGAAAAAATCCCGCGGTTGCGGTTATTAAATTACCAAATATTATTCCAGGTTTTGTAAGTGAAAAATAAGTCTTAAATAAATTCATCTATTAATTTTTTAATTATGCCCTTTTTAGGGGATCAGTTATGAATTATTTATGTATTCCTTCTTCATTTTGCATATACACATTCATATTCGAACCGGACATCATATTGTAATTTAAGTGATTCATAATCCAGATGGAGCCTATTACTATGATAAGAACTATAGAAGCAGTGGATAGAAAAACAACTAAATTCCACCTTGCCGAAGATCCGCGCCCCGCAAGGTACAGAAAGAAAATTAATTGAACCACAAGCTGTGCGAGCGCAAGTACGATAATTGCTCCCGTTAACAACTCATGCGAAATTGTTATGTGACCGGAACTAATATGAAGATTGACAAGGAAAAAGACTAATAGGGTTAATGAGATTGACAGTATGAAACCGGTCAGATAAGACCTGACTGTTCCATGTCCTAAGTGTTCTTTATTCATATTATATTACTCCTATTAAATACACGATGGAAAATATAAAAATCCATACAATATCAAGAAAATGCCAGAACAGGCTCAAAAGCGTAAGCTTTCGAAGAACACTATCGGTTAAGCCCCGCTTGAGTATCCTGACAATAAGAATTCCCATCCAGACCAGACCCGCCGCAATGTGCAGTCCGTGAGTCCCGACAAGTGTAAAAAAAGACGATAAAAAAGCGCTTCTTTGAAAACCGTTTCCCTCCGATATCAAATGTGAAAACTCGGAAAGCTCCATCGCAAGAAATGCCGTGCCTAATACAAAAGTACTTGCGAATAATAAAATTGTTTTATTTTTATCGCCCGAACGTGCGGAAAGTATTCCAAGACCGCAAGTGAAACTGCTCGTTAAGAGAATTAATGTTTCGGAAAGCGCGAACGGCAAGCTGAAAAGTTCGCCTGCCTGCGGCCCGCCGAAGGTATTGTTACGAAGAACCGCAAATGTCGCAAAAAGAGCCGCAAACATGACGAGGTCGGTCATGAGATACACCCAAAATCCGAAGATGGTTTTGTCGTTATTGTCGTGTTTATCCATTTGTATTTCTCCCGGCTTCAATTTTCGCGACTTCGGCGGCCGGCAATACATATTCCGTTTCCTCATCAAACGTTCGGATGATAACGCAGATAGTAGCACCAAGTAGTCCTGCGACAGCAAGCCAGATGATGTGCCAGACTAGGGCAAACCCGACAAGGAAAACAAACCCGGCAACATATATCCCCATAGCGGTATTTTTCGGCATATAAATATCTTCATATTGCATCTTTTCCTGTTTTGACTTTTTATTTTGTTTCATTTCCCAAAATGCATCGCGCGAAGCGACTTTCGGAATGATGGCAAAATTATAGAACGGCGGGGGTGAGACGGTTGACCACTCAAGCGTTCGGCCGTTCCACGGGTCTCCGGTAGTATCCAGATTTTGTTTTCTTTGTTTGATACTCACGACCACTTGTACTATTTGGAGGCTAACGCCGCACGCGATAATGACAAGTCCCGCGGCTGAAACCATAAATAGCGGTTGCCAGCCAGTGGATACATCATAGTGATCGAGCCTCCTTGTCGCGCCCATAAACCCCAAAATATAAAGCGGCACAAAAGACGTAAAGAACCCGACGATCCAGCACCAAAACGCGTATCGGCCTAAGCGTTCATTGAGTCTAAACCCCATCACCTTGGGAAACCAATAGGTGAGCCCAGCAAAAATACCAAAGAGCGCGCCTCCTATCACCATCGTGTGGAAATGCGCGACCAAAAACAAACTGTTATGTACCTGAAAATCAATCGGGGGGACTGCCATCATCACTCCTGCCATGCCACCCAGCGTAAACGTGCTGATAAAACCGAGGAACCAACGCATCGGCGTGAAAAATCGGATGCGTCCCTTGTACATAGTGGAGAGCCAGTTGAAAACTTGCGCGCCCGTGGGTATTGCGATTACCATCGTCATCATGCCGAAGAACGCGTTCACGTCAGCACCCGCACCCATCGTAAAGAAGTGGTGCAACCACACCAAAAGGGCGAGTAGCGTGATGGCGATCGTGGCGCATACCATTGAGACGTATCCTGCTAATCGCTTCTGGCTAAACGTTGCGACGACCTCCGAATAGACGCCGAACGCGGGCAGAATGAGGATGTACACCTCGGGATGCCCCCACATCCAGATGAGATTGGTGTACAGCATGGCATTCCCGCCAAAACCAGTTGTAAAGAAATGGAAGCCTGCGAATCGGTCTAAAAATAACAGCCCCATCGTTACGGTGAGTATCGGGAAGACAGAAATAACAAGGACCATGCTGCACAAGGATGTCCACACAAACAAAGGCATCTTCATCAAGGTCATTCCTGGCGCCCGCATCTTGAGAATGGTCACGAGAAAATTAATGCCCCCGAGCAATGTCCCTAAACCCGAGACCTGCAGACTCCATATCCAATAATCAACTCCAACGCCCGGGCTATATTGGAGTTCCGAAAGCGGCGCCTGCGCTAGCCAACCCGTCGCGGCGAAATCTCCCCCCAGCACAAAAAACAGGTTGATGAGCGCCGCGCCCGCAACATACAGCCAGAAACCCAAGGTGTTTAAGAACGGAAAGGCAAGGTCGCGGGCCCCGATCTGAAGCGGCACAACGTAATTTATGAGACCGAAGAGCAAACCCATAGTAACGAAGAAGACCATGATGTCGCCGTGTGCAGTAAAGATCTGTTGAAAGTGACTGCCTGTAAGAAACCCGTGCGAGCCTCCGGCGGAAAGGGCTTGCTGAAGCCATATCATGCCGGCATCTATGCCACCCCGGAAGAACATGACAGAGGAAACAACAATGTACATAACCCCGATTTTTTTGGGGTCAGTTGAGGTGAGCCACTCTTTCCAAAGCCATTTCCAGCGTTTAAAGTAAGTAAGTATAACCGCGATGCCCAAACCACCAACTGCTATGGAAAATGTTGCCCCCAGAGTGTACCATTGGTGGGGGAGCGCGGCGAAAGTTAATTTTCCGAAGATAAATGCCATCATTAGTGTTCCGTTCCCTGCATATGCATGTTCCCGCCGGACGGCCCGCCTTGACTCGCATCAGGCGAGGCAGGCGCAATAAATTTCATTATTATTTTATTATACAGACCCTCTTCTGCCGATGCATAGAAAACTACCGGATTATTTTCGCTCGGTGCAGCAAGCTTGTTGTATTCGGGCAGGTCAAGCTTATTTTGGGACTCCTTTACCGATTGCACCCATGCGTCAAAATCCGCTTGCGAACTTGTCCGTGCAACGAATTTCATGCCCGAGAATCCCCGCCCGCTTATCTCTGCGGCCGAACCAGCAAATTCCCCCGGCGCATCAGCCATGAGGTGCAGGTGTGTTCCCATCCCTGCCATCGCGTACATCTGGCCGCCAAGCTGCGGAATCCAAAATGAATTCATCGGCGCATCTGCCGTTAGCTCAAAATTAATCGGAGTACGGTCCGGAAACTGAATAAAATTCACCGTTGCAATATTTTGCTCAGGATAAATAAACAGCCATTTCCATTGAAGAGCAACGACCTGTATCGTAATCGGCTTTGTGCCCGCGTTAATTGATTTGGAAGGATCTAATTCATGAGTACTCTTCCATGTTATGACCGCAAGTATAAGAATTATCACAAACGGGGCAGCCCACCATGTAAGTTCCAGTTTTGTATCGTGATCCCAATCGGGGTCATATTTTGCCTTTGAGTTGTTTTCTCTGTATTTCCAGGCGAATAGAAAAGTAAGGATGAATACCGGGACAACTGCGGCTAAACTCAAAAGCGTGGCTATGATTATCAGATTGCGCTCTTTTAATGCAATCAAACCCTGCGGATTTAATACAGAGATGTTGCTGTTACCGATCAAGATATATCCCAAGAGAATTATGTCAACAAATATAAGGAACAAAACTATGAATTTGGATACTTTGATCATTACTAAGCAACTCTTAATCATTATAGCATTTCGCATATGCTGACTACTTTTACCCAGTCTTGGAAATATTTGCAAGGAAAAAGGTTCGAATAGTATCTGTCCCTCGGAGCAATTCCTTTACACTTTGATATACTATTTGCATCATGTCACCCTTTACTATTTGGATAATGAGGGTTACAATTTTAGTTAGTAGTCTCGTCAATTATGAATAAAACCTCATTTCAAATTTTGCGAGTTGGGTTGGCAATCACTTTTTTGTGGATTGGCGTTTTGATTTTCAAAAATCCGGAGGCTTGGGGCAAATATTTACAGCCATGGGCAGTTGGACTTTTGCCCATTCCGCTTGCTCAAGTCATGATTGGGACGGCGATTTTGGATATTACTATCGGCGCCTTACTGCTTGTTGACAATCTAACATGGTTCGTA
>Ga0209515_10006499_pt1 | contig 14519 bp, 19 predicted proteins | sample Subgroupgradi54m_FD_187454 | JGI IMG/M metagenome (GOLD analysis project Ga0209515, IMG submission 187454) | Subsurface groundwater microbial communities from S. Glens Falls, New York, USA - GMW60B uncontaminated upgradient, 5.4 m (SPAdes)... ...
TTCCACAATAACACTCATAATCTTTGGTGGGACCGAAAATTCTCTCGTCAAAAAGTCCATCCTTTTCTGGTCGAAGAGTTCGGTAGTTGATGGTTTCTGGTTTTGTCACCTCTCCTTTTGCCCAGGTTAAAATATCCTCTGGAGAAGCGAGACGGATCTTTAGACCGCTAAAATCAAGCATCTGTGTTTCTTCTTCCATAGGCATTATTTGATGTAATCAATTGATAATCCAAGGGCGTTTAGTTCTTTCAAAAGAACGTGGAATGATTCGGGAACATTTGATTGAGGAATATCGAGCCCTTTGATTATTGACTCAAACGCTTTCACTCGTCCTCGTAAATCATCACTTTTAATCGTTAACATTTCCTGGAGTACATGAGGTACACGATGTGCTTCAAGAGCCCAGACCTCCATCTCTCCAAATCGTTGTCCACCCATCTGTGATTTACCTCCAAGCGGTTGTTGTGTCACCAATGAGTATGGTCCTACGGAGCGCGCATGGAACTTATCTTCGATCATGTGGATGAGCTTCATTATATAGCCGATACCGACGAGCGCCTTTTTTTCAAAAGGCTGTCCTGACTGGCCGTCATAGAGGGTAATTTTTCCATCAATAGGAAGATCGTATTTTTTCAATTCCTCAATGATGAACTCCTCCTGAATTTTTTCAAACACCGGAAAGGACATCTTTGTCCCGCTTTGCGTGCTGATAAGTCCAAGAAGTGTCTCGTAAAGCTGCCCAAGATTCATACGAGATAGAATTGAAAGAGGAGAGATAATAATATCCACCGGTGTCCCATCCTCCAGATAGGGCATATCCCACTCAGGAAGAATCCGCGAGATGACTCCCTTGTTTCCGTGGCGACCAGCCAGCTTATCTCCAACCGCAATTTTTCGAAGATGTGACGTCGTCACAAGCATGCGTTTAATAATGCTTGGTTCGAGCTCGTTAGGGTCTTTTTTTGAGTCGATTGTCTGAATATCAACGACGACCCCCTTCTTTCCATACGGCATGCGAAGCGAAGTATCTTTAACATCTTTTGCTTTTTCACCGAAGATTGCGCGAAGTAACCGTTCTTCTGCAGAGAGTTCTTTTTCCCCTTTTGGCGCAACTTTTCCAACGAGAATATCTCCACCATGTACCTCTGTTCCAACGACCACAAGACCTTCTTTATCGAGATTCTGCAGTACCTCTTCTCGAACATTTGGAATGTCGCGCGTTAGCTCTTCTGGACCGAGTTTTGTATCAACAAGATCCGCAGTAAACTCTTCGCTTGAGACCGAAGTGAGGATATCTTCTTTCACCAGGCGCTCAGAGATTACAAATCCATCCTCATATCCGAGACCATTCAAGGATGTGTAGGCGATGATAAGGTTCTGGCCAAGCGCGAGTTTTCCATTTTCCGTTGCGGGTCCATCGATGAGAATCTCACCCTTCTTGACTTTTTGTTTCGGCTCAACGCGAGGTTTTTGATCAAACACCACATCTTTATTTGTTTTTTTAAATCGCTCAAGTTCATACTGGTATTTTTTCCCACTTCTTCCCGTGAAGACAATCTTTTCACCATCGATATAGCTTACGGTTCCATCTTCTTGAGCAAAAACCGTTCTTCCGAGGGCTGAGGCAACTTTTTTCTCAAGACCTGTTCCGACTATTGGCGAATCTGGTCGAACAAGAGGGACAGCCTGACACTGCATATGAGTGCCCATCAGAGCACGACTTGCATCATTATTCTGGAGAAACGGAATCAGTGATGCAGAAGCACCAACAACCTGTCGAGGAGAGATATCGATGAAATCTAGTTTTTCCGTACTGGCCTCTACGATCTCTCCCTGATATCGTGCGACGACGTGCTTATCAAGAATGACGCCATCCGAACCCAACTTAACAGTGTCTGAGGTGATATAGTATTGTTCTTCGTCATCTGCTTGCAGGTAGACAATCTTATCTGTAATTTTTGCAGCAGCTTTCCCTCCTCGCTTTATATGCTCGATTTTTTTGTATGGAGTTTCAAGAAAATTATATTTATTTACTCGAGAATAAAGCGCCATGTAGGTTACTACGCCGATATTAGGCCCTTCTGGGGATCTGATTGGGCAGATTCTTCCATACTGTGAAGAAGAGATGTCGCGAATCGAGAATGACGCTCTCTCTTTCTCGATTCCTCCAGGACCTCCCACGGTAATTCTTCGCATATTATCAAGCTCGGAAAGAGGATTGGTTTGGTCGACAATCGTTGAGAGTTGACTTGTCCGGAAAAATGAGTTAAGGGCAACAGTAAGCGGTTTTGAGTTGACTACTTGTGATGGATTTACCGAGACATCATTTGTTACCAAACTCATCCGTTCTTTAATCTCGCGTTCCGCGCGGACCATTCCGACGCGAATTCCATACATTCCGACAAGCTCTCCAACGGTTCGGAGTCTGCGATTACCCAGATGATCGATATCGTCAAAATTTCCTTTTTCAACAGTGATATTTACGAGATACTTTATTGTCTCGATAATATCTTTTTTAGTGAGAAGAAAATTTTCTTTTTTGATCTCAAGGTCAAGTTTGAGCTTTTTATTTATTTTGTACCGTCCAACATCCGCTAGAGAGTAACGTCGAGGATTGAACAGAAGATTGTTGATAGTCTCGTACGCATTATCAAGAATGAGAGGTTCTCCCGGCTTTACTTTCCGATAAATCTCCAGGGTTGCCTCATCTTTTGTCTGGGTATGATCTTTATTGAGGGTTGGGAGGATATACTTTTCAACGAGTACAGGGTCGAGATCTTTAAACTGCTGTAAAATATCGTTTTTTGAGTCTCCCTCAAAGGCTTTTATCAGAACGCTTCCTAAAAATTTTCGTTTTTTGTTTACTTTAACTTCGATGAAGCTGTTTTTATTGATTGCAATATCAAGCCAGGCTCCAATATATGGTCGAATCTCCCCATTGTAAAGAGTAAGCCCGGTTGATTTATCAATCTCAGCGGTAAAAAAAACTCCTGGGGCTCGGACGAGCTGATTAATGACCACACGCTCAATTCCGTTGATGATGAATGTACCCCGATCGGTCATTTTCGGAAGATTAAAGAAGTAGACGTCTTGTTTTCTCTCATTTCCGGTTCGTTTATTCAAGAGGCGAAGTCTCAGATAGACAGGGACATCATAAGTAAGTTTTTTTTGAAGGCAGAGATCGAGCTCATATCTAGTATCACCAAAAAAGATGCCGTCAAGAAATAAGGTGAATTTTTTTCCGGTATAGTCGTTAACAGGAAAAAACTCTTCGAGAATCTCCTTCAGAGAACGAGTAAGAAATTTTTCCCAGGAATTTTTTTGAACCTCAATAAGATCAAGTTCTTCGAGTTTTGATTCTTTTTTCCCCAATAAAAGTTCTTTTTGAGGTCGGTTCTGATCTGCTCGGGGACGACTGAATGTATTGGTTCGTTTGGGCATCCGGGACTTTCTGGGACAAACAAAATTCCCCCACAGAAGGGGGATAATCAAAAAAGGTTTCTATACTATACAATAAAAATAGTGAAAAGTCAAGCCCGTCTACTCCTTAACAAAAAATTTCTTGTCTTTAGAGCTTTCAGTAAGTGATTGAATTTTATCTATCAGTCCGCCAAGGGCATTTTGTTGGTGTGGTTTGTGCCCGTCGTGGGCGCTCTCTATCTGTTTTTCGTTCGTGCTGGACCCTTCGTCAAATTGATTCATAATATTTTCAAGGTATTCCTCAATATCTGTGTTTTCGGCAAACTCGATCAATTTCTTCAGCGTTTTTCTTCCCTTTGGTGTTCCAAGAAGATAGAGAGCGCTCGCGCTTGCTGTTACTCCAAGGGCAAATCCAAACCAGAAGTTGGATGCCTTGTGCTTATTTATGTCGTCCATTTTTTTTGTGATGAATTACATCAAGGATCTTAAAGAAGCTTTTTAGTCCGCCGAAGAAACCAAGGACTTCCTGAAATCCGTGTTGCATGCCGGCGCCGACTTTTTCAAACCCCTCGACGATTGCATTGATGCGCTTCAGTGTGCTGCGTATATCGCGAAGGACAAAGAAGAGTTGAACGCCGACAACAATAAGAAAAAATGTCGTAACAATGAGGGTTACGGTGAGAAGAAGTTGTGTCGTGTCCATAGATATCATTCTGCCGAATTTTTCAAAAAATATCAACCCCGAAATACTGCTATAATTCTTTCATAGTGAACAATTATTTTCAGGTGCAGATCAGCGCGGAAACTAGAGAACAGGCTGATGCAATTCTGAACGTTCTTCTTAATAAAAAGATCGTTACGGGAGGACAGATACTCAATGCGCCTGCAACATTCTTATGGAAAGGAAGCATCACGGAGATGGACTATTACACTATCTTTTCTTTTACATTAGAAAAATATAAACAAGCAATAATCTCAGAAGTCAAAAAAATATCTGTAGAGGAGGTTCCGATGATCTCATTTGTGATGATTGATGGTAACGAAGAACTCCTGAAATGGATTAAACAAACTCTTAGTTAAATTTTTCTCTCAAGCCTTTCGCCTCGTCTTTCCTGGCTTGTCTTATGATCATACTCGAATTATACTACCTTTATGAAAAAGGGAATTGATCATGTGGGAGTAACTATAACGTTCTTTTGTCATGATGGGAAAGGAAACTTCTTAATGGGTAAAAGAACCGACAAAACAAGAGACGAGCATGGCAAATGGGAATTGGGCGGAGGAGGAGTTAATTTTAGAGAACCAATAATCCAAGCTCTAAAAAGAGAGATAAAGGAAGAATACTGTACAAATGTTAAAAAAATAGAATTTTTAGGTTATAGAGATATTCATAGAGTTGATGAGAAGAAAAGAAAGACCCATTGGATAGGACTTGATTTTAAAGTTTTAGTAAATAGAAAAAGGGTAAAAAATGGCGAACCAAAGAAAATAGAAGAAATTCGTTGGGTTCGCTTAGAGAAACTTCCTAATCCACAACATTCTCAATTTCCCGTCTTTTTAAAGAAATATAAGCCTCGATTGAAATAACCGATGGATTATAAATGGTTGACGGGATAAAAATTTCAACCCCGAAAATTGATATACTTCGTGTATGGAACTTAATAAAAGCGAACCCTGCCCTCATTGTGGACGTTTTGCAAATCGGGGAGTGACGATTGACGCGCTGATTATAAAAGATAATAAAATACTTCTTATAAAAAGAGGCGCAGATCCGTTTAAAGGATTTTGGGGGACGCCAGGCGGATACGTGGAATGGGACGAAACAGTCGAGGACGCAGTGAAAAGAGAAGTGAAAGAAGAACTTGGTTTGGACACTACCTCGTTGAAGTTCGTCGGACTTTACTCAGCGCCAGAAAGGCATCCTAAACAATGCATTAATGTAGCTTACACCGTAACTGTTGAGGGAGAACCAAAATCTGGAGACGATGCGAAGAAGTGGAGTGGTTCGATCTTGATTCGTTACCCGACCAACTCGCCTTCGACCATAAACAAATCATTGCAGACGCTGTAAAAATACAATAATTTAACCCCTAGTTCACTACAATTTATTGTTTAAATGTAGTGAGAGTATTGGGCGACAGTATCAATGAGGTATACTACCTTTATGAAAATGGCGATCTTATATCTTACGTGTGCCAACACCGGAGAAGCGGATAAAATCTCAGATGTACTTCTTGAGAAGAAATTGATTGTATGTGCAAAAAAAGTTCCAGTTTCTTCAAAGTTCTTTTGGAAAGATAAAATAGAAAATGAAGAAGAAATCGTTTTACTTCTTGAAACAAAAGAGGAGCTCTTTGACGAAATTGAGAGAGAGGTGCGGAGACTTCATAGTCATAAAACTTTTGTTTTGCTTTCTATTCCAATAAATAGAGCTGCAAAAGGAGTCGAAGACTGGATGAGAGAAGGATTAAAATAACGCTGTCGATTATACTCCGTTGACTTATGAATTTTCTTATGATTTAATGCTTTCATGCTGACAAAGACCGATTTTATACAACTCGAGAAGCGGTTTGCAACAAAAGCCGATCTTAAAGAACTCCAGGTACACATGGAGAAAAGATTCGTGACGAAAGACGAGTTTCATAACGCATTACAAAAACTTACAGATCAAATTATTGATCTATTAAATGCATTCAGGAAGGAGTGGAAAGAAGAAATCACTGAATTTCGAACCGAGTTCCTTGAATTGAGAACAGAGATACGAGACATCACCGAGAGCCACGAGCGTAGAATCGAGCACCTCGAAGATAAAGCCTACTCTTGAAATAGATTAAAGTTCTCCGGCTTTTACTTTTTCGGCGACGAGGTTGTTCGCGCGAAGAAGCTCATCGTAGGAAGTCCCGGCATCAATCCACCAATCAAGAAGCTCACACTCTAGCAGCCCCTTCTTGAGATAAAAGTTATTTAAATCCGTCACCTCCAGTTCTCCTCGCGCAGAAGGCCTCTGTTTCTTAATAAAATCAAAGACATGATTATCATAGATATATACTCCTGTCTGCGCGATATCCGATTTTGGCTCTTCCGGTTTTTCTTCAATCGAGATAACCCTTCCCGTTTTATCAATCTCAATCACACCATACTGTTTTGATTCCATCATCGGCATCTTCACCCCAAAAACCATCGCGCCTTTTTTATTTTTCTTAAATCGCTCAACCACCGGTTGGAGGTTATAACTAAAAATATTATCGCCAAGAATTACCAGCAACTCTCCTCCTCGAGAAAACTCCTCTGCCAGACCGATCGCATTTGCGATTCCACCTTTTGGATTATGTTGTACGGAATAATAGAGTTTGAGACCAAACTCCTCGCCGGATTTGAGAAGTGCTGTAAACTGTCCGGCATGATCAGGCGAGCTTGAGATGAGAACCTCTTTAATACCTGCTTTTACCATCGACTCCAACGGATAATAGATCATCGGCTTGTTATAAATAGGGAGTAGATGTTTGTTGGTAACCCATGTAAGAGGACGAAGTCGTGTCGCCAGACCCCCAGCCAGTATGAGACCCTTCATATTATGGAAAAAGAATCGCCAAAAATAAAAGAATCGTAAACCCAATAAGTATATATTCTAGCATAATTTTAAGCGTTAGGGCTTTGTTATCAATATGATGGTAGATTCCCCAAATGATATAAAAAAAAGTAAAAGTAAGGATCGTAACAAAACTCAAAAATCGCTCACCTTGAAATGTTTTGAGAAAAAGCAGAAAAAAAACACCACTCGTAAAAAGAAGAAGGTAATCAAGGAGAGATTTCTGCAGTTCTTTTTTGACAAGTCCGAGGGCTTTATCCATAGTTATAAGATAACTCCTTTTGATAAGAAAAGCACGAGTCCCATGATTATCATAAATACGAATATAACATGCGCAAGATTCTTACTGTGAAACCGGATCACCTTAAACTTTGAGGCAAAATAAAAGTCGGTTGCGAGAATGATCAAGAGCAGAGAAAGAAAAATATAGGTTGCGTTAAAAGACAGATGGAATAGATTTACTGTTGGTTTCGTTTGCTGTTGTGCAAGTACGAGCGGAGAGTTGTTAAGGGAAACTGGTTGAGGCGGTTGTGCCTGTGCAACTGCGCTCGTTGTTGGAGTCGGCGTCGCAGCGGCTTGTTGGGCTACTGGAGCTTTTGCAACTGATGCCCCCGCAGGTTTCCCAAACATCTGCACCACAAGCGTGGTCTCTTCTCCGTTCAAGACACCGTTGACCACAGCAAACCCTACATCGGCAAACTGAGATCGGAGAATGTTCTCTCGATGCGTCGGCGATGTCATCCACGCATCGACAACGTTTTGAGAAAATAAAAAGTTTTTTGCGAGATTCTCTCCGGCGAATTCATATTGATATCCCGAGGAGAGAATAAAGTTCCACGGCGTTGTACCATCCGGCGCATAATGAGCCCAGTAATTCTTGGTAAACATATCCTGCGCCTTCTTTGTCGCAGCATTGGCAAGTTCCTGATTATAAGAAAGCGAGGAAAGGCTATTTTTCTGTCGTTCTTCATTCGTCAGTTGATAAAGCTTTGGGATCGAGATGTCCGTGGCATATCCTAAAACATTATGCGTTACATTTTTTAATGGACCTTTTGCAAGAAAAAAAAGCGTAAGAGCGATGACAAAATAAAATGTCAAAAAATCATGATGTAGACCCTTTGCTCGTAGATTATTCTTTTCACTCGGAACAAAGAAATAATGAAACGCCTCTTTAAACCTTTGCATCATATTAGAAGGTTTTTTATTTTTGAAAAGTTATATCTAATATAACTATACATCAAAAGTATGCCTACAGTATCGATAAAAACATCTCGAACTCTTCCCTCTCTTGTTGGAATAAATGTTTGGTGAATCTCATCAGAGATAGCATATGTCACTGCAAGAAGAATTGCGATAAGATGTTTTTGGGAAACCGTTAGCTTAGTTTTACTGGCAGAAAATAAAGCTCGAAAGAGAAGGAAGTAGAGGATGCCATACTCGATCATATGAAACAGTTTAAAAATGACGAAGTCATATATATAGGTGTGAGTAATTGTTACGCGAGGGCGAGAAGAAAAATAAAAAATTATCCCCATCCATAAAAGGGGAGGAAGCCAATACCGAATACCTCTACGCATTAAATTTCATTCTAAGAAAAACGGAGGCCAGTGTCAAAAGCGAGTATGAAAGCGAGAGAAAAGAGAGATGTTTTGGAAGCGTAGCTTTCGACTGCGCAGGCTGTACCTTGTTGAAACCTCCCAGAACTTCTCCATTCGGAATCAGACCGTTTTGAACATTGGCTGAAGATAGTTGTGAAGAGGTTTGATTATTGGTACGTTTTAAATTAGGAGTAGCTAGTGCTTTATGTTTTGCTGTTGAGGTTGGTGAAATTGAAGCAGTGACCGTTGGGATGATACGTGCTAGGCACGGATTGTTTACAGTTCCCTTGCTGGATTCTTGAATGCAGACCTTATCGTTATCAAGAGAATTGCGCCCCAATGTTTTGCCTTTTTCGGTCTTTTCGTACTCAAAACTATCCTTTTCTATTTTTTGTGAGTCAAGAAGTCTTGCACTATCGCCATCATTGTTAAAAAGAGATGAACTCAGCTCATACACGCCATACTGCTTTGCGGCAATTGTGAGAGAAAAACTTTTCGGGCTTCCTCCGGCATTCTCAATATCATCGATATACCAGTTGGAGAGTGTTACGGTGAAATCATTGTCATTATATATTTCCACCCATTCCTTTTCTCCTGTGGGAGGATTTACCATTACCTCGGAAAGGAAAATATTGTTATATGATATTGGGACAGACGTTGGTTGAGGGGCGGTGTCTGAAGGAGAGGGAGAGGCAGTTGGCGTTTTTGTTGGGGTGTCTGTGGGAAAAATGAGGCATGACTCCCTTGTTTTGTTAAATTTTTCAAATGACGAAGATCCGGTAGCCCATGTATTTTCTCCATCGGGGAGCCGGAAAAAAGAAACCGCAGAACCGGAGCTCGCCTTATAGGAAAAGGAATCAATAAGCTGTGCGGCAGAAGAAGTTGGAGGAGCAGCATTGTTGAAAAGCCGTACCGTATCAGGAGAGGATTTGTTCAGATTAAACTCAGAAGAGAACACAAGGCAGGAGTTAGGGTACAAAATTGAGCCGACGGGGATAGAAAAGTAGGTCGTACCGCCGTTATCATCGATATACCAGTTTGAGATCTCTACTGTCTCATCGCCGGCATTTATCAGCTCGACTTGTTGGGGAGGCGGATCAACGAGAAACTCATTGATGAGAATTTTACCTGTAGCAAATGCATTTGTAGCATAGAGCACGTAACACATAACAGAGATCAATAGAAAGAAAAAGGGTTTTTTCATGTTTCATGTTTGATGTTACATCTCGCATGAATTTTATCAACGGACTATAAGCGACAAAATCACTTAAACGTAGCCGCAGAGCAAATACTTGAGTAATGAGAGCTGAATTTCAGGTCCGGGCCATAAATAGGATCGTGCATAATATAGTCTCCACCGTCTTTTTTTGTGAGGACGACAAAGTGACTTCCACCGTATGAGCAGCCACCAACCCCAGCAATGACATAATTTCCGTTTTGAAGCTCTTGATCTACTTGATCTGTACTTATGCCGTTATATGAGCGACCAGCAACACTTCTCCAAGGAAGGCTCATGTAGGCTGTTGAGTCGTAGAATCTATTAACGTCGGAGGCGATATCCAGAGGGGTTGAGCCTTGTCCATAATGTTTTGAAACCATCGCCACGGAGGTAACTAAACAACCGACGTTTAAGACGTTTTCAGAGGAGAGACCAATTGCTTTGGATGCCCAACGCTCGTCGCGTTGAGAGTAATATGCTCCGTCTGATCCATTTCCGAGGGCGTTTGCTCCAATAGTTGAGCTTGCTCCTGATGACTGTACGAATGAGGAGAAAGCAGCAAGTTGGGCTCGCGCCTGTGAGAGAAGGCGTTGATACACAGCTTCATTATTTTGAGTGTCAGCAAGAAGTTTTTGCTTTTGAACTTTTTGAGAATCAAGCGCTGCTTTTTGGCTGGTGAGTGTTTGGTTCAGTTTATCGAGTTCTAGTTTCTTTTCCTCTCTTAGGACTTTCTGCTCTTCAAAATTCGATTTAGCTTGTTGTACCTGAAAAGCAATATGTTGGTCGTTTGCTTCTGCCGTTTTTGTGTATTTGAGGCGCTTGATCAGGGTTGATGCATTATCGGAGTCAATAAAAATATCAAAGAAGGGAACGTCCCGCCGTTTGTACCCCTCCACGATCTTATGAAAAAGAAGTTTGGTGACATGATCGAGTGAGGCATTAAGATTATCAATACGGTTTGTAAGATTATTAATCTCCTCCTGTGTCTTTTGTATTTTATTTTCAGTCTCTTGGATCTGAAGCGTGGTTAGGTAAATTTTAGTGTCCATGAGTTGAATCTCTGATGAGAGAGATGAAGCTCGTTGCTGAAGATCAGAAATATTTTTTTGACATTGATCCTTGATCTGGTTTAATGCAGATTCATTACCCGAGTTGCTACTGATAGAATCACCAGTACAATCAACAGAAAATGCTTTATGGGGAGAAAACCAAAGAAGAAGAAACAAAAGAGAAACTAAAAGAAAGGTTTTCAGATAGTTCTTCATTTTTCATTTAATATATTTTGACGTCGAAAGGTAATTACCAACAAAGCCGATCAGCGATCCAAAAAGAACCGTGATTACATAGGAAAGAAGGAGAAAATAGGCGCTTGGTGGCCAGACATAAAGCCCAAAGTTTCCCAGCCAGTAAAAGGAGAGAGAAGGGATACCGGTGAAATAAGAGCTCAAAAAAGGAAAGAAGTAGAGGAAAATCAGATAAAAAATGGCAAATGCCAGAGTACCACTTGCTAGACCAAAAAGCATACCTTCATATAAAAAAGGCTTTCGTATGTACATATTCGATGCGCCCAACAGATGTAGGAGTTCTATCTCCTCTTTTTTTAGCGCGATCTTAAAAGCGGTGGTGGTCATAAGTACAATAAATGCAATCAATAAGAGAAAAAGAAGCACAAACAGAGATACCCTTCGAAGCCCTGTGGTCAGGCTTATTAGTTTATTTACAATGTCTTTTTGAAAAATTACCTCATCAACACCGGGTTGTTTTTTCAGATACTCCGCGATCTGCGCAAGATACTCTGGTTTGCTTGCATATATCTCAAGCGACGCCGGAAGAATATCTGCGGTCACCATCTCGAGAAGAAGCGGGTTATTTTTGTTGAGATCTCTATAGATTTTCAATGCATCTTCTTTTGAAATATATTTAACAGATTGGGTTTTCCCCGAAGAAACAACCGAATCTCTGAGTTTAAAAATATCAGATTCCTTAGTTTGATTCTGAAAATATACCGTCACCTGCGGTCGAGTCTCGACATAGGAAAGGATTCCATTAAAGAACGAGGTGAGATTAAAGAAAAAGAGCGAAAGAAATAAAGTAAAAAACAAAATAAGAAATGAAGCGAGTGACTGATAGGGTGTTCTTCTGATTGATGTGATGATTTCGTTCATAGCTCGTACCCTCCTTTTTTGAGATCTTTTGTTAGAGATCCTTCCTTCAGAATGAGCACACGTTTTCGTAGACTGTTTACAATATCTGTGTTATGAGTTGCAAAAAGGATTGTTTTTTCTCCCTCGAGTTTTTTAAAAATCTTCATGATCTCCCACGCTGTTTTTGGATCAAGATTCCCGGTCGGTTCATCAGCGATAATAATCTGTCTATTTCCCACGACTGCTCGGGCAATTGCAACACGCTGAAGCTCACCCGCAGAGAGCTGCGCAGGAAACATTCGCTCTTTTCCCTTGAGACCTACTAACTCGAGAGCCTCGCGAACTGCCTTGGTGATTTGTTGCTCGTGAAAACCGAGCACTCGTAAGCTTAATGCGACGTTCTCCATAACATTTTTATCAAGAAGGACCTTAAAATCCTGAAAGACGATGCCGATGCGTTTTCGAAGTTCGCCCACCGGTTGAAAATTTTGCGATGAGAGATCAAAGTCATCAACAATGATCGTTCCTTCGGATGGGGCATATTGTCGCATAATCAACTTAAGGATGGTTGTTTTTCCAGCGCCTGAAGGACCAACAAGAAACACAAACTCATTATCAGCAATCTCAAACGAAACATCTTTTAGTGCGATATTTCCCAGAGGAAATTTTTTACTGACATTATCGAATTTGATCATGAGAAGAGGCCTTATAACTTCTCAACATATCCAACATCCATGAGCCAGCCAGCCTTCTCGGCCTGAAAGGTTTTTCCCCAGACGCGGATTTTTTTACCGAGAAATTGTGAAAGATCTACGGTACTTGAAGTAAGATATACGTTTTGTGATTCACCCCCCGGTCGTTCCAGATGAAAGCTTCCTTCACCCTCAATCCCTCCTTCCCGAAGCATTCCCTCAGTTTGGTCGGGAAATACTTTTTTATCAGCAACGCCGACGCCTTTTGATCCCTCCGATTTATTACCGGTTATACCAGAATATGCTCCTTTTACACCAGAGATACTAGCAAGATATCCGGCACCTCCACCCAGAAGAACTGTGCCCAGAAGAATGAGAAAAAATATAAGATATGAAACTCCTTTTTGAGAGGTATTTTCTCCGAGTGAATGCACGAGATTTTTATCGCTCTTTACCATAGAAACAGCATAGCAATTTTTGATTAAAAACGCAACCCCCAGCACAAATCTTGAATACTAACGACTGGAATTTATTTGGAGCTTAGGATTTAGAAGTTAGAGTTGACTTCTGCATAAGATAAGCCTCTATGAAAGGGTCAAGATCTCCGTCAAGCACTCTATCAACTTGAGACTCCTCATACTCTGTCCGGAGATCTTTGATGAGCTTGTATGGATGAAGAACATAGGATCTAATTTGTCGTCCCCAACCGGCAATTTTTTCCTTTTTCATCCCTGCAAAAGTTTTTTGCTTCTTTTCTTCCTCGATCTGCCAGAGTTTTGCCCGAAGAAGCTTCAGCGCATTTTCACGATTCTGACCTTGTTGGCGCTCTGTTTGGCATGTTACCACAAGCCCAGATGGTTTATGGGTAAGTCGGACAGCAGTCGATACTTTGTTAACATTTTGCCCCCCATGTCCTCCCGCGCGAAAGAACTGCCACTCGAGCTCATCCTCTTTGATCTCGATATTTTTTTCCTCAAGCACCGGAAGCACCTCAACAAGAGCAAAAGATGTTTGACGCAAATTATTGGCATTAAAAGGTGACTGACGGACCAGGCGGTGGACACCAGCCTCTGCTTTCAGATATCCGTAGGCATACTTCCCGTGTACATTGAGCGTTATACTTTTGATTCCTGCTTCCTCACCCGGAATCCGATCGATCTCCCCATATTGCCAGTTTTTTTGTTCAAAATATCTTGTGTACATGCGACAAAGCATCTCGGCCCAATCCATTGCTTCAGTGCCTCCTTGTCCTGAGTGGATCGAGAAGAGCGCATCATTTTTGTCGTAGTGACCAGAAAGGAAAAGAAGTACCTCGTACTTTTTGACAAGTTTTTCAAGCTCATCATATGATTTTTCCTCGTCGAGAAGCTGCATCATCTCGATATCGTCGATCTCTTTCTTCAGATCGTTGATTTTTTTCATGACTTCCGAGGATTTTTTCCTGTCCTGCCAGAATGAAGCATCGTAGGTTTGTTGCTCCAGACTAGCAAGTTCTTCTTTCTTCTTCGGAACCTCTGTCTTCTCTAAAATGTTCTTCAATCGTCTTTCTAGCTCTTCTTCCATAGGAGATATTATAAAGGAAAAAGGTTTATTTGAGGTCGGAGCCCACAGTAATGATCACATCAGACGAATCTTTCTCGCTCAAGGTCGGATCAATTTTCGGAGAAGAAACCGAGTTTTTCAGATCACTGGCTATTACAGCCCCAGCATCGGCAAGAGATTTTTTCACCTGAATTACCGTCTGCGTGAACTCAAAATTATCCGCATTGCCCGTCACAATCTCCTGATATCCCTTTTCCTTCAGAAGATCTTTCACGCCGATTGCCTTCCCTTTAGTACCCGAGCCGTTTAGGACTT
>Ga0209515_10006501_pt1 | contig 14518 bp, 10 predicted proteins | sample Subgroupgradi54m_FD_187454 | JGI IMG/M metagenome (GOLD analysis project Ga0209515, IMG submission 187454) | Subsurface groundwater microbial communities from S. Glens Falls, New York, USA - GMW60B uncontaminated upgradient, 5.4 m (SPAdes)... ...
CCCCAACAGCAGCAAGAGCGCCAGCAACATCCCTAGCCTAGCCAGCCATGCACCTACCAACGGACTCATGAGCGATAACCCTTCCTACGCCTCCTCCAGCCTCAGCACCTGCTGGAGGGCCAGGCGCGAGAACCAACGGAGGACAAACCACAGGAGGACCCCAAACACTACCCCCATGCCTCCATACACCAAGAATACCCCACCCCAGGTGCGCATCACAACTAAAGGAGGCAGGGCAACCTCTCCGGCGCCCGTGATGTCCAGGAACGGCAGGAGCAGAGAGCCCAGCCAGCTTCCCATGAGAGCCCCAAGCAAGCCGCCTACACCAAGCAGGATAAGCAGCTCCACGGCCACTGACCCCAGCACCTGGCGAGAGGACATCCCCAAGGACTCCAGCACGGCCACACTGGCCTGTCGGCGCTCCAGGCCCATGACCGTGTAGGTGACAAACCCCGCAATGCTCACCCCCAGCGTGGCCCCAAAGGCCAGCAGGAGCCAGCCAATCCATCCGCCCAGCACAAAGGGGTCCACCTGAGCATTGCGGAGGCGTTCCTCACGGTCCAGGAGCTGCCGGTAGCTGAAAGGCAAGGCGCCCAGACCCTTCTCTATTCCAGCGGCGCCCTGTCCGTCGACAGGGGTGAGCCACAGCTCGTTGGGGAGGACCTCTCCGCCGGGGACGAGCAGACGCCCGTGCTCGACGAGGCGGTGGAAGTTGACGATGAGAAACCCCTCTTTGTACGGGTCCATGGTGGGGAAAAACTCCACCTGGCCCGCGACGCGCACCGCCACCCCTTGCCCAAAAACAGACACGACCATCTCATCGCCAACCCGCCGCCCGGAGCCGGCCAGAAAAGAGGTGCTGGCGATGGCTGGCAGCGGTCCCGTGTGGGGCACAGGGGTGATCCCCTGGGATGAAAAGAGGCTGTTGCTTCCCCAGGAGAAGGCCGCCGCCCGCCGGCCACTGTGGACCGAGGTGGTGATGTAGTCCAGGCTATCGGGGGAGCGCTCCAGGCTGTCCTGGATCACTCCCCACGGACCCGGCCCCTCGAAGCTTTCCAGAACCAGGGGCTGCTTGAAGTCTCCCGCGACCTGAAGGTCGTCCAGGTACACGACGCCGGGCCCTGTGTCGCCACCCCGGCTGTCCTGCACCACCAGGGCCACCAGAGAGAGAGGCGCTTGCGGGGAAAACGGAGCCGCTCCCCGCAACGCCGGTACAGAGGCCAGTGGAACCTCCAGGTAACGCCACTCCGAGAAGTTCAGAGAGCCAAACCTGTAGTCCGCCGTGCGGTCGTTGGCATCCAGCACACGGGCGTACAGGTTCACAGTTGGGCCAGGCCGTCCCGGCCGGACCCATACCCCCAAACGATTCGCTTCTGGGGGCAAGGGTATTCCCCGAGGGGCAGCATCGCCCTGGGCCAGCAGGGCGAGCAGTGCGGGTAGGTCCTGGCGGGAGAAGTCGTCCCGGTACCAGGCCACCTGGCCAAAGGTGGCAGGGTCCAGGGCCAGCATGGTGTAAGAGCCCCCCAGCAACGACGAGTGGTCCACGCCCTGGCCACGGTAGACCGGGCTGGCCAGCTTGACCCCTGGGAGGGCCGCCACCCGTTCCACCAGGTTGAATGAGGCCCCCGAAAGGTTCGCCTTCACCCCCTCCACCCGCAGGGGCGAGCCTACCTGGTAGTAGATACGCTCTTGGGCGTTCCGCTCCAGGGTGGGCCCGAAGCTGGCAGCGAAGAGGGTGGTTCCAGCGGTCAGGGCCAGCAGCAACACCAGGGCCCCCGAGGCCCTGGGCCCTCGGGCCAGGTGCCAGAGCCCCAGCAGAAGCCAGGCCGGGCCTCGAGGCTCCAGCAGCCTGGCGGCCAGCCAAAGCAGGAAGGGGAAAACCCGCAGAAACAGCATGGCCGTGGCCAGGACCAACAGCAGAGGCAGAGCATACAGGACCGGGTTGACCACTGCTCGGCCGGCCAGGCTGAACCGGACCCCGCTTCCTCCCTGAGAGATCTCCCACCCAAGGATCACCACCGCCGCAAGGACAAGGAGGTCCAACCGGTATCGCAGGAAGAAAGGCGGCTGTTGAGCGCGCGCCGCCCGCTGGCGGTGCTGCACCCCGGTAGACCGGCTGGCGAGATAGGCGGGAATGAGGAGGGCCAACAGCCCCATCCCGGCGCCCACCCCAGCCAGAAGGAAGGCCCTGGCGGACAGACCCACGGGCAAGAGCCCGCCACCCGAGAGGGGCGCAATCCACGGGGTGAGCCCCAGCAGGGCGATGGCGCCTGCCGCCACCAGGGGCGCTCCGGCGACTGTGAGCGCCGCCAGGAGGCCTCCCTCCACCATGAAGGGGAGCATCAACTGGAGGGTGGAGGCGCCCCGGCTTCGCAGCAGGGCCAGCTCAAGGCGCTGGCGTTCAATCAAGAAGAAGCCCAGGATCACTAAATACAGGAGCACGATCCCCTCGAGCTGGGTAACGAGCAGGGTGAGGGGGACGCCGGTGAAGAAGAGGCGGGCCGTGTACGTCTCGAGCGCCCCCTGAAGCAGGGTGACCAGGGTTGGCTGCTCAGGAAGGCTCCGCAGCGCGGAACCAAGCCTGCCCAGGGCTTTGGCCACGGCTCCTGCGTTCTCGGGGGTCAGGGCCTCGGTGCGCACCGGGACCCACCAGGAGACGTCGTAGGTGAGGTGCTGAAAGTATCGCCCCAACCCTTGGAACAGGGTCTGCTGAGGCACCATGAGGGGAAGGGTCCGATAGGCGCCTGCCGGGTAGGAGAGGGGGCTGGCATGGCCCGCCCAGAAGGGCGCCTGGGGGTCGCGCACCCTGCCGATCCCCACCACGAGGGCCTCCACCCTCTCGTAGCGGTCCTGCCAGTAGGGAAGAAGCCCTAGCCGGTCACCCACCTTGAGGCCAAAGGCGCCGGCCGCCTCTTCCCCTATCAGCACCGGCACAACAAGCCCCGTCCCGGGATCGTCTTCCGAGATCTCCACAGGGGGCGGGAACACGCCTTGCACCACCTCCAGGTGCGCCTCCTGGCCTTCCAGGGAGATGAAGAAGCTTCGTGGGCGGGTCTCCACCTGGGCGAGCGGCGCCTCGCCCTGTTTCAGGTAGAGGGTGGCGCTCTTGACCACAGGGACGGGGGGTGCGGTGAACTTACTCATCTCCTTGGCAACGGCTGCAGTCACCACCTCTTGGAGACGCTGGTGGGCCTCCCGCGTCATCCGCTGGGTGGGTACGCGCACCTCCAGGTGGACCTGCTCGGAGGGAAGCTGGGCCAGGGTATAGCGCAGGGCTGTGGTCCGCATGGTGTCGGCATAGAGGGCCATGCCGCTGAGGAGCACCCCTGCCACCGCAAACCCGAAGGCCAGGGAGAGAAAACGGGTCCGCTGCCGACGGATCCGGCGGAGCACGAGGACGGCCACTTCAGCCACTCGCTCCACGCCCTACACCTCGTCGCCCAGGCGCAGCCCCGACCGCAGGGCCAAGGGTCCCAACGCCCGTGTCGTTAGTAGCAAAGGAGCCAGGAGGGAGAGGGTCACCGTCAGGACAAAACCCCCCACCCAGAGCCAATTGGTGGTCACATCGGTGACGTCCAGGACGAAGCGGTTGCTGACCCCTGTATCCAGGAGGGGAAGCACCCACAGGGCCACCTGGCGTCCTAGCCAGCCTCCCATCAAGAGAGAGGCGACCAGGCTCAGAGAGTGCTCCAGCACCAGCCACCGGCCCACCTGGGGTTGGGGCATGCCGAGGGCCTGCAACACGCCCATCTGAACGAACCGCTCCCGAGGCGCAGCCTGCGCCACCAGCAGGGCCCCCAGGCAGGCCAGCAAGGTCAACGCCACCAGCACCAGTCGCGCCAAGGCGCCCAGCGACGCCTCCAGCACCGGGTCTGGCGAGGGAGCCACAGAGGTCCCTGAAGGGTTTCCCAGGGAGGAGGTGAGGGTGGGCTCTACACTGGCAGCGACGACCACGGCGCCCACGCCGACCATTAGAAGCAACGCCAGCCGAAGGGAAGGACCAGGCTGACGCGCGGAGGCCCAGAGCCCCAGGGCGCCCCATGCCGGCGCTACGGGGGTGAAGAAGGCCGCCAACAGCCGGTGAAACAGCGGAAGCACCCTCAAGAAGAGGAGGGCCGAGCCCAGAAGCAGCAAGAGGGGCGTCATCATGAAGAAGGGGTTCTGGGAAGGAGGCCCCAAGAGGGACCTGGACACCGCGCCCTCACTCCGACTGAACTCCCACGCCAGGACACCACCGACGACGAGGAGGAAGATGTCCAGGTACCACCGGAACACCAGGGGGTCCGTTGAGGGCCGGCCCAGCTCTTGACGCACCCTGACCCCCGTCTGCCTTACAAAAGCGATCCCAGGGACGAGGAAGGCAACGAGAGCGGCGAGGGCGCCTGCCAGTGCTGCGAGGTAAGACACCCCCAGGGGAAGGGCGGTCGGCAGGTCGGCCCCGCTCAGGGTCTCCAGTGGTCTCACCAGCAAAGCGACCACCGCCATATGAGCCAGAAGCGGCGCCGCCAGCAGGGCCACGAGGGCAAGGAGAGCAGCCCCCGCCGCCAGGGGCAGAAGCATGGGCACCACGGCAGCGCCCCGGCTCCGCAACAGGGCCAGCACCCCCCGCTGGCGCTCCACGAGGACGGCCCCCGTCACCATGATATAGAGGAGGGCTACCCCTACGGCAAAGGTAATGAGCACGCCAAGTGGGGCCGAGGTGAATATCTGGCGGGCCTGGTGACGGGCTACGGCCAGGTCCAATGCGGTGAAAGCCGTGGACCTGGGAAAGGCGCTGCTCACCTGGGTTTCCACGGCCCGAATGGCCCCCGCAGCCTGAGCGACGGTGTCTGTCGTCACCACCCCTTTCCGAATGTAGAGGTACCACCAGTAGTTGGCCGACTCGGGGGCCAGGGCCTTGCCCAGCCCGTCGAGGAAGACCCGTTGATTAACGAAGAGGCGGGCGGTGGGAGGAGCATCGGTATTCTGGAACATCAGGCCGAAACGGTCGTACCCGAGCCAGAACTCCTCCCGCGCATTGAGGGGCTCCACCAGGCCCACCAGCGTCACGGTTGCCTTTCGCTGCGGCTCCTGGGCCCGAGGGAGCACCTGGAGCCGGTCGCCCACCTTCAGGCCCAGGCTGCGTGCCGCGGCGGCGCCCATCACCGCCTCCCCGTTCCCATCTGCCCCCGTGGCGCCCTCGCCCCACCAATGCCCCTCCAAGATCCGGGCGTGCTCCTCAACGCCTTCCAGGAACTGGACCACGACACTCGGGGTGTTCGGCTGTACCTGCTCAGGGGTTCCGGGCAGCAGGAGGAGGAACTCGGGGGTGCTGCCGTAGCGCACCACGCCACGGGTCATCCAGTCCAGGTGGTCGGCGACCTTCGCCTGGACCAGGGCGTCGACCCGCTCATAGGCGGAGCGGTCCAGGGGGCGAAAGGGGACCCAAAAATGGATGTCCAGGTCCTCCAATAGCCGCTGCTCCAACTCGAACCGCAGGCTGCCCTCGCGGGCTGCCGCCAGGAAAAGGGGGCTGATGGCCAGGAGGAAGGCGGCCACCAGGAACCCCACCCCTGCCAGGGCCAGGAGGCGCCAGTGGATGCGCCAATGGGCGAGGAGAATGGAGAACATGGATTCCTGAGCAAGCTGCTGAAATACTCTTTTCGACCATCCCCCTGCCCCCTTCCTGGCCAGGAAGGGGGTGGAGATTCTATCTGGGGGATACCCCCAGACCCCCACCAAAGGGGCTTCGCCCCTCTGGACACCCCTTTTTCATCACCCTTTTAGGCGAAAGACGCCTCTATGGGGCAGGTTACGGGGCCCCAGACCCGACGGTGGGTCGTCTCTGGGGAGATCGCAGGGAGAAATGCCCGCCGACCCACGCCCCCAGGGCTCCCAGGGTGGCGATCCAAAGGGAGGCCCCTGTCGCCAGGATCTCGTAAAAGCCCCTATCGTCGTCGGCAATGAGGTGGAAGGCCGTGCTGAACAGGAGCACAAGAAGGACGCCCGGGAGCAGCACCAGCAGCCCCATGACCGCGCCGATGCCTACGGCCACGCCACGGGTCGCCCGCACCCTGGACCCACCGACAAAGCCGCCCAAGAAGGACCCCAAGAGATGCGGGCCGGTCACGAAGTGGATAATCGGGGGCAGCGCCGCCAGCAGCATGACGGCGAACCCAAGAAGAGCGCCCCTGACCACGCGTCCTACCACTCCACGGCCTCCTCGTAACCGCTCCCTTGAAAGATGGCCCGGGCCGTGAGCCCCACCAGTTGGGCCGGCTGGGTCTGAGGATGGGCGTTGAGGTATCCCTGAACGACTCGATAGCCTACCGTGTACCCCGTCCACTGAGGAATGCGGTCGTTGTCGCCAAAAAGGACCCTGCGAATCTCCGTGGGTTCGGCCACCTGAAGACGCCGGCGCACCTTGAGCCAGACCCGTTTCTCCCTTTCGGCTGGGAGGGCCTGTATCCAAGCCGGCGAGCACTGGGGAGAGAGCCCGCGGGCAAAGGAGTCGGCGATGCCCTCCGCCACCATAGCGTCCAGAAGGGTCTCGGGCTCCTGGGTCTTCAGATAGATCAGCCTGCCTCCTGCCACGCCTCGGGGGAAATGGTGGTTGCGCACCAGGTGGGCATACTCGTGGATGATGGTATAGGTGAGCCACTCCTGCCATCCAGGCACAGGCCACACAAAGGTCATCATGGCCTGGTCCCCCAAACTGAACCCGAGAACGCCGTGCATCTGGGACACCAGCACCCGGCTCTCGCCATCGCCGGGCAGCAGCAGAACCCGGGCGTCCAGGTCGGGCCTGAAAAGAGCCTCCGAGCACCGGCCCAGGGCCTCCTCCGCAAGGCTCTTCACCGAGCTGGCCTCCAACTCCTCCAGGGCTTTGCTCAAGGAGTCCATGTCCGGGTCCCCCATCTGCGTCACGGCCGAGCGCTGCCCCAATTCGGCAAAGGAGGCCGGCACCATGGTGAGGAGGCTGTGCACGTAGCTCTGCACCCTCTGACCCAGAGCATCGAGGGCGGGGTCAAGGGGCAGGTGTTGCACCTCCTTGACGATCTTGGCCACCACGCGATAGGCAGGAATCACCCGCAGGCTCACGGCCCCTCCTTTGGGGGCTATTCTGAGGCAGGGAGTGAACGCCGTCAATCACGGCAGGCAGGGCGGGCCCATCCCAAGGGCCGCACCCGCCTTGCACTAAATGTCCCGGTGAGAAGGAGTTCAGAGGGGACTCCATCCCCTCTGACGGGGGTATGGGGGTGTCCCCCATAGCTAACAGGAATTTGCTGTAGCAGCCAAGGCCACCAGCTAAACAGGGGGTCAAACGGATGAGACTCTTGTCAATAATGGAACTGACGGTGGGCAACACTTGACGTGCTATTGTGACGTGCTAATGTAGTGTTCACTGCGGGTCATTCTTCGCCTCCGTGGGGCAGAGCAAGGTGAATAGTCTGGATTCGCCGGAGCACGAGTCTGCTCCTGAACGTCGGATGGGGAGGGGGCCGGTCCGGTTGGACCTAGTCAGCGTCCTCGTGCTGACCGTCGCCGTAGTCTACGGTGCTCTGGGTCTATTCTATGTCCTTTATTATTTCTCCCTACCTTCGGATGGCTGGACGGTAAGCGGATTTGCAACCTCTTCCGACAAGCCCATCGTCTATAACAAGAATCGGCTGGGAGTTGATTCCCCTCTCGAGTCGGGCGACATCCTTGTCAGCGTCGACGGTGTTTCCGTCAAGGATATATTTAGAAGCTGGACGAGCCTGCGCTCAAGACCTTCTGCGGGCTGGCAGGCTGGTCGGACCGTGCCCTACGTAGTCCGGCGCAACGGTACGCTAGTCAGTCTGGACGTGCCCCTTTACCACCGGACTGTATCGCTCGCAGGCAAGATTGCCCGCGATGCGTGGGCCGAGCTCGCCATCGGCATCGGCATCGCGTGTATTGGCGTGTTTGTCTTCGCCCGCAGACCGACTCATCCAGTCGCACGTGCTTTTCTCTTGTTTGCTGTTAACCAGATTGTCGGCCTGGGTATCTATACGTGGTTTGTGGGGTTCCCAACGCTCTCGGAGCTGCTGGACCCCGTCGCCGGCCCGTTGCTGATCTTGCTCCTTCTTGCTTTCTATGCGATATCAATTTCATTCATCATTTATCTCTTTCTGGCTTTCCCTGAGCCGAAACGATGGCTTCGGACCCATCAGCGCGTGAGCCTCGCTGCAATCTTTGGGTTGCCCTTCGCGATCAATGTGGCGGCGTTCGTTGTCTCCATGCCCCGTCCGACCGCATTCGGTGTCAACCTTAGCCTGGCCGTGTCTGTGCTGGCGCTTGCTGCGCCACTCATCGGCGGCGCCGCGCTTCTCCACTCATTCCGATCCGTGAGGGAACCCTTCGCAAGGGCACAGCTCCGCTGGTTGGCCGTGGCTTTTGCATGTTTTGCTGTCGCCAACATTCTAGGACTCGTGAGCGTACTGTTGCTGGGCATGAATCAGCTCGTGCGGCTGCTCGAGGCTGTGCTGGCCAATGCTTTCCCCATCGGGGTGGCGGTGGCCATCTTCCGGTACCGCCTGTTCGACATTGACGTCATCATCAACCGTTCCATGATCTACGGTCCGGTGACTGGCGCGTTGGGCGGTGTAATTATCGTGAGCAGCAACCTTCTTCAACTGGCCTTTGGTGAAGTTGTGGGTGTCACCGGAGGGTGGGTCGTCCTGATCTTCGCTGTTGCAATCGAGCTCCTATTTTCGCCCTTGCGAAGGCTTGTCACGGAGTTTGTTGATCGACGGTTCTACCGCGAGAAGTACGCCGCGAGCCGCGCCTTGGCTTCCTTCGCCGAGGCGGCCAACGAAGACGTGGATGCGGCCAGTCTCCGCGCGCGGATTGTGGCTGTGGCGATGGAGATTTCGCAAGCCCCAGGGTCCTTCCTCGTCCACGTCGGTGCTGCTGAAGAGGACACGGGCGGCACGCCTTCAAGCGTCGCCAGGGACGACCCGTTAGTGCGAGAGGTAGCGGACCGCAAGGGGGTCATGGAGATAGGAAAGCTGAATGCTGTCTCTCCTACACTGGCGCGCTTCAGGGCGGTTCGGGTGCAACTCGTTGTCCCTCTCGCCGCCCGTGGGGACATCATCGCGTTGCTTGCTATTGGACCTCGACCGAGCGGCAAGGGTTACTCCTTGGATGACCGCAACCTGCTCAAAACTCTTGCATTGCAGGCGGGGCCTCCGCTGCGCCTGGCTCAGCTCACCGGGCGAGCATAGCGCCGTAATCTGAGGAGCAGGCCAGCAAGCAGGTTGGGCGGCCCGGCGCTCGCCCTTTGTCAAAGCAAGGTGACATGGTCCACCATCCAGTGTAGAACGCCCGCGGCCGGTTCCGACGGGGCAGCGGTAATAAGGGCCTGCAGGGCTTCCTGTCGGTAGGTCTCAATGATCAGAAGACAATAGCGTAGCGTTCCTCCGCTTCTGATCTGGAGCCGCACCTCTTCCCGAGCGTTGGGTTCGCGCTGGGCCTGGCTCAGCAACTGGAGAAAGGCAAGACGCGCCCGACCTTTCTGTCGGCCAAGGTGAACGGCAATCGGAAAGGATCGCTTTCCCGCCACAAGGTCGCTCTCACGCCCCTGTATGTAAAGCTCCCAGCAGTCCTCTTTAAGCGACTGGGCCGTGCCAAGGGCCCGCCCATAGGCAGCATAAGAGCTCACCAGCGTGTCTGACGCGCCTGCAAGGTGTGCACCCAGTAGCGCAGCCATCTCCAGGCAGGCGCCTCCCTTGCCGGCAGCGCACTCCTCCGCTTGGGTGGCGGTCACTTTGGCGTTGCCGGTCATCAGGAAATCCTGGCGTTGGCCCGCGCTCGCCTTGAGAAAGCCCGCGGCTACGATCTTAAGCAGGAGTGCAATAGTTACAGGTGGGGCTGGAATATCGGAAACCGTGAGCTGGGGCAAGGAGACGAGCAATTCAGCCGCGGTCAAATTCAGGCTGGCGGCATCGGTAGCCCCAGAACCCACAGATGCATCTCCGTCGGCCAGATCATCCAGCAGGTTGAGACCCTGGCCAAAGAAGGCAGTGGCGGCGGCGAGCGGAATTGCCTGAGAGTAGCGCCCGCTAATGCCTGCGTAGACAAGAAGAGGCAACAGGTAGAGGGGCGGGGCACCTTCTTCGCCACGACTTAGAGATTCCAGAATTGCATTAAGGGCCTGTCGCTGCGATCGCGATCGGGCGTAACGTTTGATTGAAGCGCGTACGTGGGAGACAACGTCTCGCTGGCCGTTGACTAGCCAGGTATTGACGTGCCCACTAGTGCTGTATGGCGGTTGGGTGGTGATAGGACTACCAAAAGTCGGTTCTTGCCGGCCCGCCCGCTTCCGTCGTCAATCTGCCACCAAGGGAGCCCTTAGCCAGTTGTATGAGTTGAGAGTCTGTCCTGTTCCAAGGCGCCTTGATGAGTGCCTGCATCTCGCTGTCACTAAGCTTGAATCCTGCTGCGGTGACAGCAGCGCGGGGATCCTTCCGCAATGCTGCTCGAAATTGTGCATCCGCCTCAAACTTATCGACGATCTTCTGTAGGTCTTCCCGTGCCATACGATCATCCTCCTTACGATGATTGCGAACCAGCAGCCTAAGTAGAGACTCGTGAGACTTCACCACGACGGATGACCAGCCAATCACTCTCTGTGGCGCCGGTCATTGAATACCCTAGACAGCCCACAACACTACCAACACCAGATGGTGGATGCCGTTAGCTGCCTTGATTGTCGCTGTACAACACAGGCGGTCCCTGGTACCCAAGCGCGCGGAACTTCTCCTCAAACGCGCTCAGGATGGATGGGGCATACATCTCCTTTGGGGAAGGTGCGCCAATAATGGCAACCTGCTCGCCGGACGTCTCCATCTGCGCCAGGTCCGCATTCGTGAAGGGCAATCCGGAGGACATGCTCATATAACAGATCATGTCGGGCGCAGTGAGTAGCGGCCTCTTGTTGTTTTTTGTTGTCCAAAACAGGAGCGTTTCGTTTGTGAACCGCACGATTAGGACAGGCTGGTTATCGGCCTGCTCAACGAATGCGGAGCCAGCCTCAAAGCCTCCCTGCTCGCCACTCCAGGTGAGGTGAAGGCGACCCCTGGCCATAACTCTTCCGTGGAGTTGCGCACTCACTGCCTCCGCCGGGTCTCTCCCGTCAGCGCGCGCAAGACGAAGGGATTTCCCGAGCGCCGCAGCCTGGGAAAGCATGCCGCGTATCGCGACCCGTTTGATCGTCTCGCCTGACATGGCCCAACACGCCACGGCCGCGCCATTGTCCCATTTAGGTTGCTGCACCAGGGCGCGGAGTTGGCGTTCCGCATCCTCTGCGTTCTCAGGGGTGAGCGTGCTTGATTCTCCATGCATGTTGACGACAACAACTGGAGCAATGGGAATGCCAGCGCTGGCAAAAGCCGTCATATTCAACGCGGGAACGGCCCTCGACGCCCCTGCCGCGTCAAGGACGGGAATACCTCTTGCCGCCGCCACAACCATGGGCACGAGGCTGCTTCCTGCGCCCATCTCTCCGGACATCACGTGAGAGATCTTGCCGCCGTGCAACGCATTGAGAGCGTCAAAGCTCTGCATCAGGATGTCCAAAGGCGATTCGCCCTCCACATGGGCATCCCCCGCGCCGATCGCCAGAACCACTGCTGCCATGGCATCATCAGCGAGGTCGCTGAGAGGGTCAGCCATGAGGACAGTACACGTGGATAGATATGCGTGTAGCATCCTTCCGATGCCTAAAGGCCCTCCACCGCCGGAGCCCAAGAGGCAAGCGCCATACATGATGTCCTCAATGTCGGCGGCACGTAGCGGCGTGGCAGAGGCCACTTCCCACCTCCTGGGGCTGGGCTCTAGATGACCATTCATCCCAGGCTATGAGTTGGTGATTCTTCGGCGAACGCGTTGCGCATTTGCAACAAGTAGTGAGCGGACAGGCGACAGCATAGTCTGGAGCCCGTAGCTTGTCAAGGTGTTGTCCTCGTTCAGTACATAGGTAACAGTGGGGCCCCCTTCTTTTGGGTGAAACTTGGCAGGAATTGTCGATGTCCAAGATGGCCTGAGGACTGATGAGGCCTTGAGGAGTTTCCATCACCCTGCCAATGGCCCTGATGCGGGCTAGGTCCTGGAGAAGGCCAGGAGCCCTTCCACCAGCTCCTTTAGCTTGGCCTCGGTAATGGCGCCCACCCAGGTCTTGTACACTCGCCCGTCTGGCGCCAGGAAAACGGTGGTGGGCATCCCCTGGACCTCATAGGACGCCAGGACCTCGGCCCCGTTGGCGGTCCCCGGCGTGAGGGTCCCGGCAGGATAGGTAACCTGAAGCTCCTGCAACAGGGCCTTGGCGTCGGACGAGGTGCCCAAAAGGGTATAGGCGCCCACATCCAGCCCAAACATGATGATCTCCTGCTGGTGCGCCTGATACACACGCTGAAAGCCAGGCATCTCCGCACGACAGGGAGGGCAGAGCCCGGCCCAGAAGTTCAAGACCACGGGCTTGCCCTTGTTGAAGAGGCTGGAGAAGGCAACGGTCTGGCCCCCAAGCTCCTCGGCGCCCTGATACACCACGATCTGGAAGTCCGCCGGCAGTTGAAGGGCCTTGGTGGTCCGGAGGCAGGCGACAGCCGTCAGCAGGAGCGCTGCTGAAGCCACTGCCAGCAGGCACACCCGCGCCCAGGTGCCCCTGCTGTGGTTCTTGTTCGGAGCCTGTTGCGCCCCCATGAGGTGTGTCATCACCCTCAGGGTACCACAACGAAAGCAGCGCCTCTCGCATTCGACGTAGAGTGGGCTTGCGGGGTGTCCATCCGTGAAACTTCGGGAGTGTCTCCCTAGGTAGCGTTGACAGGGGACTACGAGAGCCGTAGCATACAGGAGGTTCGTTCCCTGGTCCCTCAAAGCGGCCCGGTGGTGTAGCCTGGCTAACATACCACACTGTCAATGTGGAGATCGGGGGTTCAAATCCCCTCCGGGTCGCCAGTAGATAGATACAGAGAAGGCCCCAGGGCAAATCCCTGGGGCCTTCTCTTTTGACCTTTGGGCACGGATTGGGCACGGAACCCTAGCGAACCTTTTCCTGGGCCATTAGGTTCGCGAACCTTACCACTGCCTCCTCCTGGAGGCCCGCCGCGACGTGGCCGTAGACCTGCATGGTGAAGGCGGCGTTGGCGTGGCCGAGCCTGTCCTGGACGACCTTGGGGTGTACCCCTGCCTTGATGAGCCCCGCCGCATGACCGTGGCGCAGATCGTGGAGGCGTAGGTGGGGGTATCCCGCCCGGTCTCTCAGGCGTTCCCAAGCCTTTGTGACAAGCTGGGGGTCAAGGTAGCCGCCAAGCGGAGAGGTGAACACGAGCCCCCGGTCTTGGTAGCCGCCTTCCAGGGCCGTCTTGATAAGCAACTGCCGCCCCTGGTGCTCTCGCAAAAGGTTCACCGTGCCAGGGTCCAGTGCAATCCCACGCCTGCCCGCCGCCGACTTGGTGGGCTGCACCTCCAGGCCCTTGCTTGGGAGCCGCTGGAGGCTCTCAACGATGCTGGCGACGCCCCGCTCCATGTCTACGTTGGCCCACCTTAACGCCAGGGCCTCTCCCCGCCTGAGCCCGGTATAGGCCAGGAGGGTGAAGAGGGAATGGTAGGGGGAGCCCTTCGCCAGGGCCAGGACGCGCAAGGTGGTGTCCATCTCGGGGGCCTCCACCTCATAGCGGCCAGGGTGGGGTGGCTCTACGGCCTGGCAGACGTTGCGGAACACCAAGCCCCGCTTCATAGCGTCCTTCAGAGCCTTGCTTAGGATTCGGAACACCCGCAGGCAGGTGGTGGTGCTCAGCCCCTTGTCTTTGAGAGAGGCTATGAGGCGGTCCACGTCCGCTGCTTGGAGCTTCTGGAGAGGGATGCCCCCCAAGACTGGGAGGACATGGCCTTTGATGGTGTTTTGGTAGGAGTCCAGTGTTCGGGGCCTGGTCCGCACCGCCACCACGTCCCTGAGCCACGTCACTAGGTAGTCGCCAAGCACGAGCTTGCTGTTGTCTATCGGGAGCCCTTGGTCCTGCTGGTGCAATAGCTCGGCCAGGCGCTTCTCAGCGTCCTTCCGAGTGCCCCGGATGGTGACGCGCTGCTGGCGACGCCGCCCGTTGGGGCCAGGCGGTAAGTCTACCCTGACTCCCCAGGAGCCTCTACCCCGCTGTTCTAGGTGTCCTCTCATTTTGCGCCTCCTTCTTCCCTTGCAATACCATCAGGACGTCGGCAACCGCTTCCCTCAACACCTCACGGATTTCGGCCACTAGCTTCGATTCCTGCTCTGTTTTGTAGTTGTTTTTCTGGGCCAGTAACTCGGCCATGAATTGTCTCGACCTCTGGTCGGCTTCTTCAAAATGCTCCCGCGTTAAGGTCGGGTCTGCCGCCCGCGCCATCTCCCAGAACAAAGCCCCAGGTTCCCATCTGGGGAATAACCCCTCGGCGACCATCTGCTCATATGTAGGGTTGGGAGTGACCCACCCTTGGCACATGATGTACGCGTCAAGGTCGTTCGTAGGTAATTTTCGTCCAA
>Ga0209515_10006502_pt1 | contig 14514 bp, 16 predicted proteins | sample Subgroupgradi54m_FD_187454 | JGI IMG/M metagenome (GOLD analysis project Ga0209515, IMG submission 187454) | Subsurface groundwater microbial communities from S. Glens Falls, New York, USA - GMW60B uncontaminated upgradient, 5.4 m (SPAdes)... ...
GGAAGGGCAAAGAGCGCGGTTGACGACCTTGCCGACATCACCTTCTCGGCTGATGCGGCCGGTGGGGTGCAGATCGGATCGGTAACGCTTAAATTCTCGGGTTCCGCGCCTTCGACCGGCGCCGGGTTCTTTAACACAGGCACGAGCAAAGTGACGCTCTACGATACGTCCAATGGCACGACATATAATGCCGTCGCAAGCTCAACTGGATCAGGCTCGATTACACTTGGCCCAACTGCTGCGACGACATCCACGGCAACTTCTACGTTCCCGGTTACGATCAATGGATTTAGCGTTGCGACGACAACCGCTATTGCAAGCGGCACTACCGCTACTGTTATTGCTTCGGCCATTGCTGCGGTGATCAACGCGTCAACTAGTGTTGTCGGCGTAACTGCATCAGCCTCGGGCGCAGTGATAACCCTTCTCCAAAATGTTAATAGTGCAACTACAATTGTTGTTAGCGCGGCGACTCCTCAGGGCGGCAATATTACTTTCGCCACTACAAATGTTACTGGCGGTAATACCACGCTTGCCTACGACCTTGGGAACTACCAGCTTTCTGGCGGTTCCTTCAAGAGCTTCAGGTTGAGGATCAATTCTGCTGGCGCTACTGCGGTTGGTGGATCTGGCGTATCGGTTACCTTGTCCACAACGATAAACGCCAATACAGATGTGACATGGCAGGATGCGCTCGATAGTTCTGCGTCAACTGGCCTTAATCTTGAGCCTTACGTTGTTCCTGTTCAGATCCAGTCCGTTTCGTACGCTGCTGGTACGTAACGATTGCATGTCACTCTGTACTTGAGGCACGGAGCTTGATAGTCAAGGCCCCCGGCATTAACCGGGGGTTTTGATTTTGTTTTTTTATTGTTATAAAATGCTGACTATGGCTTCTAGGATTTTAACTAAAATAATCGTTGCATTTATTTTCGCCGTTGTGATAACTGTGCCGCTTTTTTACATGAAGGTGGGGATTTATCCTTTTATTTTTGACAAGACGCTATTTTTTCAGACGCTGGTTGAGATTTTATTCGGTTTGTGGCTAGCACTTGCGATAAGCGACGCAAAATATCGTCCGAAGTGGACGTTCCTTCTTAAGTCATTACTTGTTTTTGTCGGCGTTTTAATTCTCGCTGCGCTTTTGGGAATAGACGCCTGGCGAAGTTTTTTTTCCACATATGAGCGGGCATTCGGTGTTTTTGCAATAATGCACATGGCGGCATTTGCCGTTGTTATTTCATCTTTACGGAAAGAATTGCCGTGGAAATGGATTTTCGCTTGTTCAATCGCGACGTCCGTTCTAGTTGGATTTTTGGGAACCTTGGAATTCTACTACAACGGCAATTTGCTTTTAGAACAGCCGGGCGGCAGAGCCGGCGCCACTTTTGGCAACCCGACTTTTCTTGCCGGTTATTTAATATGGAATATTTTTTTGGCATTATATTTTCTGCTTAACCGCAATCGTTCTCGGGAATTATTTGCGGATAGCGGAGGATCCGGTCGCAAAAGATCTTTTTCAAACCTTCTTTTTTCTTGGCCATATCTTCTTGTAGTAATACTTTTTGAGGTTTTTGTTCTTGTTTTTGTGACGCAGACACGCGGAAATATCTTTGGTTTTCTCGTCGGGCTTTTTGTTTTGATTCTTCTTTTTGCGATCAATCCGCCGAGATTTTTTAAAGAAGGAAACCCGGAAGAAGGTAATAATTTTAGATTTTTTAAAAAAATTCTCGCGGCGCGATCAACGTATGCTCTTGTGGTTGTTTTGATAATGCTTTCCGGTTCTATTTTTTGGTTCACCCGCGCAAGTAGTTTTTGGAGCAAGGTTCCAGGGGTGGAACGTTTTCGCAATGTGTCTTTGTCTTCGGAAGAACTCCAGCCGCGTCTTATCGCCCTCAGGGCGGCGTGGAACGGATTTCTCGAGCGGCCGATTTTTGGCTGGGGCCCGGAGAATTTCAACGTGGTATTCAACAAATACTATGATCCGAAAGCGCTTCGCTTGAGCTATCAGGAAACACGTTTCGATAAACCTCATAATTTTGTCGCAGAAGATTTGGTGACAGGCGGCATAGTTCTCACTGTTGCGCACCTTTTATTTTTGATGTTTTTTGTTTTTGCGGCGGCAAAAAATAAAGATAAATTGTTCGGCAATATAATAATTGCCGCGACTGCAAGTTATTTTGTGGGCAATCTTTTCATATTCAGCACGATAGGTTCGGACCTGGTTTTTTATCTTCTTGTCGGTTTTCTCTCTGGCGCAGGAGAAAAAGAAACCAATAATGTCGCGAACAACGTGAACAAACTTCGCGAAGAAAAAACGGTTCCGGGCGTGGTCGTGGCCATTTGCTCCGGCGTGTTTTTTGTTTTTGCATATTTTGTAAACATCAGAACGCTTCAGGCTTCCCGCAGCCATTTTTACGGATTTGTTAACGTGGCCCACGGAAAAATCGATGAAGGCGTGAAAAATTTTAGAGACACACTGGATATCTGGAGTCCGTATCGCTGGAACTTTGCCAGAGATTTTGCCGCAGTCATGTCGGAACTTTATTTCTACAATCCGGAGATTGCCAAAAAAGAAGATGTGCTTGAAGCAATAAGTTGGATGGAGCGGGCACGCGATGAGCATCCGCTTGATGCCTACAATCATTACGCGTTAGTTGATATGTACAACGAAATATCTGATATTGATCCGAAAAGATTTTTGCCGGCTGCGGAAAAAGAGGGAATACTTGCTCTAAGACTAAGCCCCAATCGTCAACAGGTTTATTTTTCTCTTGCAAAAACGAGAACTCTCGAGGGTGACTATCCAACGGCAATAAAACTGGCGAAATATGCTCTTTCGCTGGACGACCAGGTTGCCGATTCTCATTTTTATTACGGATTGCTTTTGGCGGCGCACGGCGATATCGAAACTGGCTACGTAGAGCTTAAAACCGCAATTAAACTCGGGCGTAAATGGAAGAACTTCCATGAGCCGCTTGCGATCGGCAATCTGCTTGCCGATGCCGGACGCATTGATGACGCGATCCAGCTTTACGCCATTTCGGTGATCATGGCCGAGGGCCAAGATAAACTTGAGGCGAAAACCAAACTAGGAATCGCTTTTTACTTTGCCGGCCAGATCGACAAGGCCAAAGAAGAGTTGCAGTATGTAGCCGAAAAATTTGATTTTAGAAAGAGCCAATCGTTTGAAAATTTAAAACCAATCTTGGACAAGCTCGGCGTTATTTATTAGTTGCGCAGTAAGTTGTTTGTTATAATCAAATACGCGGAGTTTTGCTGGAAAGGTCGAAGACATCAATTTTATTTATAAGCTTTTAGAAAAATGACTAAAGCAGGATTAGCCGAGGCAGTGATGAAGGCTGCCGGTCTTGAAACAAAAGCGGCGTCCGAGAGGATCGTTGACGCCTTTTTTGATATTATTGTGAAAACCATGAGCCGCGGGGAAGAGGTTGCCATAACGGGATTTGGCACTTTTCGTGTCGTCAAACGTGCGGCCCGACAAGGTCGCAATCCAAAAACAGGGGAAACTATCCAGATCGCGGCATCTATCAAACCAAAGTTCAGGGCGGGCAAACTCCTTAAAGAGGCCGTAAAATAAGGCAGCATAAGCAGATTTTCTAACAGAACAAAGTCCAGCCGCCAACTTGGCGGGCTGGATTTTATTCTGGTCGACTATTTAACCAGGGCTTTGTTTATCTTTTCCGCCAAGTCAAAAAGTTTTTTGTAGGTCGAAGAAAGGGCCTCCAGGGACGACCGTATCAGATCCAGAGTTCCGTCTGATGAGTCATATGATCTGATTTTTTCTTTAACTTCATCATTTAGTGATTTTGCGTTTTTAAATTCTTCTTCTGAGTCTGCTAAGCCATTTCTTACTTCTTCGTTAAGGCCGAGGTTGAAAATTTCTACGCCACGTTTCATTTGGTCCAAACGATTCTGTGCTATTTGCATTAACTCTTGGTTCTGCGACCAAAGTATGAAATTGGCAACAAGTATTGCTGTTGGTTTGAAATTTCCGGCTCGCCAAGTTTGAAAATTTTTCGCAAACTCTTTACTTCCCCGTAGTCCCAAGTCGTCTATTAATCCTTTTTGCAGATCGTAATAATTAAGCATATCGGAGAACCATGGTAAAAATTGATTTTGTAGAGACTTGGTTTCTTCGTCGGACACTTTTACTGTCGAGAAAGACTCTTTTAGGTTTTCTGTTTCGTTGACTGCACAGTCAACGACCGTTTTAAGGAGAGATTTTCTCAGGCTCAGTTCTTCGCGAATTTTCTCCTGGTTGTCTGGCGCAGAGCTTGATTCCAGATTTTTTAACTGATCAAATTGTTCTGGAGTTAAATTACAACTCGTTTCGGCAAGGGTGCGATTGGTTAAAAAAAACGAAAATGCCGCAACGGATATCATTGCGGCGGCGAGCGGGATTTTTTTTGAGAAAATCATAATAAGTGGGAATAGCCGGTTTTTCTGCTACAAACGCGGCCGGTTCTTATTCCGAAAGCAATTTAAGGGCTTCTTCGATCGAAACCTGTTTTGGGTCTTCTTTCTTTTCCTGGCTCGCTACGTTCAAAACACTCTTTATCTCTTGGGCGGAAGCAACCGTTGATCCTCTAAGGTCTTCGTTCGAGGCCGGATAGTTAACGTCCGTAAGCTTTATTTGTATATCAATCGCTTCGGCCTCGGCTTTTATTGTCGCCGGATCAAGCGCCGTTATCTGAAGCGGTTTAAAAACTTCTACTCGTGACAACCCTCCCAAAATTACGAAAATTAAAACTCCGGCCAATGCGAAAGAGGCGCCAATTTCAATGGTGTTTAAAAATATATTTAAAAACGAAGCGGTTGTTTTCCTTTCGCCCAAAATTAAACTGCGGGACTTTGTGGTATAGTCCTTGTCCGCCTCTATTTTTTTTAATTGTTTTAGTGTTTCCAAAAGTTCCATAAATTTAGGAAAGTATCTTTTTTAGTTCTTTCATTGCCCTGTGTTGTAAAACCTTTATTGCTCCTTCGGATTTATCCATTGTTGCCGCGACTTCTTTTATCGGCAGATCTTCTATAAAACGCATAACGAGAACATCCTGATAGTCCGGTTTCAATGTTTCTATCGCGGAGCGGACCTTCTCTACGCTCATTTTTTCTTCCATTCCAAAGTGTGCTACCGCCGGAGCGACAAAATAATCGGGGTCAATTTTTTCAAGGCTGGCCTCCTGTTTTCTTGTTCTATAAAAATCTATAACCTGATTTTTTGCGATCTTATAGAGCCAGCTCGAGAACGGATGTCCAAGGTTTTTATAAGACTCAACGTTCTGCCAAGCGCTCATGAACACCTGATGGGTCAGGTCCTCGGCATCCTCACGTCGGCCCACCTTGATTAGCACAAACCGGTATATTTTCGGTTGGTAATAATCATAGAGGGAGCCAAATGCCGAGGCCTTGCCCCGGATGGCACGTTCTATTAATTTGTCTTCGCCATCTAACATATAAAACGATTAAAGCAGATATTGGTTACTTTAGAAAATAATGCGAATTAGCACCCAGTTTTGTAATTAAAAAAGGGCTTATTGCCCCGTTTTTATGATTCTAACATTAAAAGAAAATTAGTCAAAGTTTTATTGTGACATTTAGTTTTTGCTCGGTCGATACGTTATCTCAAAATGGAAACTTCAATATTTTTATATTTTCGTTTTTTCTAACAAATCAACTTAATCCATCTTGTTTTTTGGATCTCCGTATGTATGTAAGGGATAACTGAACATTTTTTTTATATTCTTTGACGAGTCGAAATCTTTTCCAAAGCTGAATCCCAAACGTTTCAAGGTGCGAATTTGTTTAACGGCGAAGGCCCATGCCGCTCTTTCTTCTTTGACTCGCTCGAGTGATTTTTCCTCAAATGTCAGCTCATTTTCCAAAGTGGCGTGTCCTAACTCGTGCAAGAAAACAAAAACAGCTTCTGGATTGCCAAAAAATATGGGAACAGTTTCGCTTTCATAAACCGTGCGGTTTTCCTTATCTACTTCTCGTTGATAAGAATCTGGGCCAAGAGGTGTGTCTCTTTTTCGGATTTCAAATTTCTCTTCGGGTAAATTTTCTCCAGGACCTACAGTGTACGAAGTTCGTTGCATACGTTTTGCGTGTAACGCAATAGTTTTTACTTCGCCAAAAGTCGCACTAGCAATCAATCCGCCATCCAAAACAAATTTCCAATTTGGCGGCAAGAGTCCTAACAAATCGAAAGTTTCACCCTTCTTGTTCTCAAGTAAAAACTTATCAACGCGAAGTCTGTATGCGGTGTGATCGTCTTCTGTTATCGACACGTGCAAGGCGGTGTCTCCAAAATTAAAATCTAAATCCTGTCGATTTTCTAGTTTTGATTCCTGACGTAATGTCTTCTTCTCCATAATTAGAGATTGTAGCAGGAAATCCGAGTTATAAAAACACCCATTTTTAAAAACGTCGATCCGGGCAATTCTAATTTCTCATTACCATAGTTAAAGAATCGTTGACTTTCTTTGGTGGCGGGCGAGCAGAAGTGAACAAAATTTTGCGTTCGCAAAATTTTCTAAAATCCAGCGGTTTTAGCATTTTCGCCACGGGAAAACCGCCGTTTTCCCGACCCCTTTCCCGTTCGATTCCTCTTTGTCCAATTGCAGATATAAAATCAACCCGCCTTGCGGTGAGCTGATTTTATATCTGAGCGGGCGAGCAGAATCGAACTGCCGTCTCGTCCTTGGCAAGGACGCATAATAGCCACTATACGACGCCCGCCTTCGCTCGCCGTAGCGAGCTTCGGCGGGCAAGCCCGCTTAGTTCGCTAACGCGAGATATTTCTATACATTCTACATTCTACATTCTACATTCTCAAGTTTAATAATTCGGCGGGTTACTGCTTGGTCCGATGATATGCGGTTTTCCTGTCGGACCGTTGAAGCCGGGAGGGACCCACTTTGGAGTGGTTGATGCTGTTTGGGATTGTTGTTCATCGACTGGCGATTTAGCCGATGGCGTGGGACTTATGTCGTGAGAAACTGCCCTTATAAGCACGTCTAAAACAACCCCCTTTATTTGTTCCGAAAAAGAAACAATAAAGATAGAACTGGCTATGCCGATGATAAGAAATGTTGCGACGAAAGAACTCATTTATTGTTTGTCGTATAATTTGTCGGAAGAAGCCTTGAAGTGGGGCGGAATATCTTTGTCATCATCTCCTAAAAATAATTCTTTTTGCAAAATTCTTCTAATATCCGGATAGTTAACGATTTTATCTGCTTCGTTCCAGCATACGGCTTTTGCGCTTTGCGCATCACCTTTTCGCAGATAGATTACTAAAGTTTGAACGCAGGAAACGCCGCGTCCGCTATTCTTATTTTTTTGTAAACCATCAAGCTTGTCTGCCAACTCCATAAATTGGCCAATCTCTTTTTGTGACCCCGGGTTTTCCATAGATATATTTAGCTTACTATGATTTGGTGCCCTCGAGAGGAAGCTCACGCGCTCACCTTGTTCGCTTTTCAGAACCCTCGGTTCTGAATAATCTCCTACACGGAGGGGACACCGAGTTTCCCCTCCGACCCACCCCTCGTTCGATTTCTCTCAAAGAATAACAGATAAAATTTTACATACCTAAAGGTATCTAAAATTTCATTTGTGCCCTCGAGAGGAATCGAACCTCTATCACGGGATCCGCAATCCCGTGTCCTATCCGTTGAACGACGAGGGCATAGAGTTTACGTTGTTACTTTAATATAGCCATCAGCTACTATTTTTTCAATGTAATCTTTGCGTTTCAGATTTTTTAATTTCTTTTCGATTTTTCTAGCTTCTGGCAGAGAACCATATTTTTGAGAGAATACAAGTGTGGGGTTGCGCATATTTCGTGTTGTTTGTGTATGACCGGATAGGTGTTGTTTCGTCCTGCGATCTAGATTTTCGGTGCTACCAATATATAATTTTCCATTTTCGTCTTTTAATATATAAACAAATCCATTCATAGTTGTTTTGTGTCCTATCCGCTCCGACGCTCGCGAAGCGAGGTCGGAGAGCCGACTTCCGACACCGTAGTCGGGGCGTCGGCTTTGAACGACGAGGGCAGTTTTTTCAATAATTGAAAATTATGTTCAGAATCCTATGAATTCTTCCATTGAATCCATAAGAGACGGTTCATGGTCCGCTTCCGGCACAATAGACGATAGGTCGGCTTTGATCTCTTCGATTTTGTTTGCCGGCGCTTTTATTTTAAGCGATGGCTTAAACCTGCTCTTAAAATGAAGGAAAATATTTTTCCATTCGCCGTCCGATTCCTCAATGCTGAAATTTTCCAATTCAGTGTAGGAATATTTTTTATACTTGCCGATAGAAATTCCTTTGTCGTCCAGCAAAAACGTAACCATGCCGGGTTCTTTGTTGCCCCAGGTGATGACGAGCATTTCCGCGACAACCACAAAAAATCCGAAAAGAAAATTCTTTTGCCAGATCGATGCGCCGAGAACGATTGCGGCAATTATTATCGAAAGCCAGTACCAAGAAACGCCCTTCGGCCTTTCCTCAAATTCCGGAGCTTCCCATTTGATTTCTGTTTGCGCCATAAGCACATAATATCAAATTCCCACCGTTAGTTTAATGAAGTGCCCCGCAAACAGCGTTTGCGGGGCTAATGTTTCGTCAGTTGCTGACGAATTCTACGAACGGGCAGATCTTGCGTTTTCTGGCTTTGGCATATTCAAGGGCGACAGAGGCGAATCTTGTGACTCCCCGATCGGTGACCACCGCAACTTCTTGGCTGGTCATACGACGGGCGTATCTACGATCTCCAAGTTTTTCTAGGAACCATTCGACGGCGATCCCCGTTAGGCCGATAATCGTAGCAATCAAAGCGACCGAGAAAAGAACCGCAATGATTATAAGTGTCTCGACTGGTATGAACCGGAAACAGGTCATGACGATGCCGGAAAGAACGAAGAACCATCCCTGCAGACGTCCGACGATTTTTTTCGTCATCAGTCGCTCCAGAAGCTTGGTCTTTCTTTCGAGTTCGCCCATGCCGCAAATTGACAAAAGAATCAGGACGGCCATTGCGGCCACAACGGCAACCACGGCGACGACGAGCAGGGTATCCAGCGGATAGAGCGCGATCAGGGTTGTGATTGCCGTGGCCAGCGTTACGGTCCACGGGGCGATCACTTTTTTTGTTCTCGCCAAGAAAAACCATCTGATCGTAGCCCAAAACAGGAGCACTCTCACGAAATGACAGAGGTTTTCTTGTCTTGGCGGTCTGCCGCCTTTGTCGATCCAATATTGGTACCACTTGCCCGGTAAGCTTTGCCGATCAACTTTCATTACTCCCCCTTGTTTCGTTTCAATTTATTGCTACTGACATTTTAGCATACTATAAAAATTCAGTCAAACGCCCGCCGCAGAGATTGCGATAATTTTTCTTGCGCCAGCGGACTTAAGCACCCTCGCGGCCTCTTCCATCGTTGAACCGGAAGTTATGACGTCATCCAAAAGAAACAGGTTTTTACCGGAAATCGCTTGCTGATTTTTGACGGAGAAGGCACCGCGAACGTTTTCTTTCCTTTCCGCCACATTCTTTGTTTCGCTCTGCGGCTTTGATTTTTTGGTCCTTAGGAGACCATCCTCAACAAGCTCTAATTTCAGCTCGGCCGCTACATATTTTGCTATTAATTCCGATTGGTTGAATCCTCTTTCTTTTGATCTGTTTTTCGAGAGGGGAATAGGCAGAACGGAAAAATTATCCAGAGGAATTCCGAGATTTTTTAAATAATTCACGACTAGCCGTCCAAGCGGCAACGACGCGGACCGAAGATATTTGAATTTCAAGCCACGAACAAGTTCCTTTACGAGTTCATTATCATAGCTTGCGGCCGCGCCCAGAATAAAAGGAAAATCTTTATGGCAAACCCCTTTGTTGTCCGCCAATCGCGCTCTGCATTTGCCGCAAAAAAGAGTTTGGTTGACGGTTATTGAGGAAAAACATTTTTCACAAACAGTTTCTCCGTCCGTTATTTTCCCGCAGCCAAGGCACTTCATGGGTAAAATTGCATCTAATAGTTTTTTTATAAACATGTTCCTTGGCGATTGATTTTTTATTGAATTATTGAGGCAAGCCGCGAATAACTGTTACCTGCTATAATTAACAGAAATGGCAGGAATATTCAATATTTTCAAAGAGGGAGTTTTTCCGTCTTATCTCGGGGTTGACATCGGAACGACCTCGATTAAGGTTGTTGAAGTTAAACCGGGAAAGCAGTTACCGCAAGTGATCAATTACGCGTTCCTTGAATCAAGCGGTTATTTGGCTCGGGCGAATCAGGCACTGCAAACAAGTACTTTAAAACTATTCGAAAAAGAAGTAATCGAACTTTTGCGGCTCATTTTAAAAGAGATGAAACCCAAGGCTACCGAGGCGTTTGCCTCTCTGCCCGTTTTTTCCGTTTTTACAACCATTCTTGATTTTCCGATTATGGACAAAAAAGAACTTGACCAGGCAATAGTTTATCAGGCCAAGCAGTACGTTCCAATTCCGCTGTCTGAGGTAGCCATGGACTGGCTGAAGGTGGGAGAATCGGAAGACGAAAAAGGTTTCAAGCATCAGCAGATACTTTTGATCTCGGTCCCGCAGGAACAGATAAAAAGATACCAAAGAATTTTTAAAGAAGTTGGCCTGAATCTTAAAGCGCTCGAGATAGAAAGCTTGAGCTTGGCAAGGATTTTTAGCGGAGATCTGACCCCGACAGTTGTCGTCGACATCGGAAGCCGTTCGACCAATATAATCTTTCTTCAGGGTGGTCAGCTCAAGATGCACAGCCAGACGGATTTTGCCGGATCGTCCTTAACGCAGGCGCTTGCTTCAAGTTTAAGTATCAATCCGATGCGCGCGGAGGAGCTCAAAAAGGAGCGCGGTATCGCAACAAGCGGTCCAAACTACGAATTGTCCACAATACTTCTGCCGTTTTTAGATGCTATAATTAATGAAGTAAAGAAGGCCATTTATCAATACGAGAACCAGTTTAAAGGCTCTCCGAAAATAGAGAGATTGATATTGGCCGGAGGAGGAGCAAATTTGCGGGGAATCGAAAAATATTTTGAAAGGGAAATGGGCATTCCCGTCGCGAGATCCGCCCCATTCATCAAGTTTGAATACGACCCGCAAATGGAGCCCCTTGTTCCCGAACTGAATCCGCTGATGAGCGTTGCTATGGGGCTGACGCTAAGGGAATTCACATAAGCAAATTAAAAATGTAAATATCAAAATGTAAAATTTTGGAACTCGCGGAGCGAGCAATCATTAATTTTCAATTTTACACTTTAAATTTTTCACTATCTATCATGGCTTTACCGCAAAAAGTTCTTGAACAGTTGGGACGAGAGCCACCAAAGACTCCGGGATGGGCGAGTCAGTTTTTGATGTTTTCCGGAACGATATTTTTAATAAGTATTTTTGTTTATCTTGGGTTGGTTTTCGGTTATCGCCCCTACATGGTTTCCGAACTGAACAAAATAGAAGACCAGGTCAATTCTTTCAGTCAACAAGTTTCTGCTGAAGAGCAGGACAAGGTTGTCAGTTTCTACTCCCAACTTCTTAATTTGCGGTCACTGTTTTCGAACCACGTCACAATCTTCCAGCTTTTTGACTGGTTCGAAAAAAATACACAGGCGCGCGTTTATTTCGACAAATTTGATCTGAATACGAAAGCCGGAGATGTCCGGCTGGGCGGTTTGGCCAAAACGATGGAAGACGCCAATCAACAGTTCGCTATTTTTACAAGCAGTCCGGAAGTTTCACGCGTAAATATTTCGAACGTTTCATTTTCGAACAATCTTTGGCGCTTTGATGTTGCGCTGACATTTCGCAGTGGGTATTTTCAGGGGTTAAATAAGACGCAACAATGAATCCCGTTAGAGATGAATCATTTGCCAATCAAATCTAAATCTTCAACCATGCACATAAATAGCACAAAAGAATCGCTAAACATTAACGGAAACGATAGCGTTTCCTATCTCTAACGGGATGAAACAAACAACTAAAAGATTTTTGAGCATGATCCTCGGGCTTGTTTTGATAGTCGCTTCGTTGATGATCTATTTCCAGCTCATAAGCCCGGCATATGACGAAACCCAGACGATAAAAAGCCAGAAGATCAGCCACGGCCTGCTTTTGAGCAATGAACAATCGGCAATAAAAAAAGTTCAGGATCTGATCAGCGCATACCAATCTCAGGGTCAGATTCAAAATGCGGTTTCCTTATCTTTGCCGGCGACAGAGGATATAGGCGGAGGGCTTGCCCAGATCTATGGAATAGCAAAAAACAGCGGCCTCGCCCTCCAGTCGGTGTCAATTTCTCTTCTTGGTATTCGGTCGGCCAGTGGCGGAGCAGGTGCTGGGCAGGGGGCGGCAGCGAAATCCACATCTCAGTTTTCTCTGCAAAGGCCGATCGGTTCGGTGGTTTTCAGTGTCCGTTTGACCGGCTCATACGAAGGACTCAAAGATTTTCTACACCTTCTTGAGACAAATATTAGAATTTTTGACGTCGAAAACCTGTCAATTAACCCCGCGGGAGCTTCGACCGGTGTTCCCACAGGAATATTCAATTACGACCTATCTGTCGCAACCTATTACCAACAATAAAAATAGTTAATAAAAGCTAAATTGCTAATTACTTAAAAACATGGCTATTGTAGTCGAAGAAGATCGTCCAAAAATAAATATAACCCAAGTTTTGATGTGGCTTACGGTGCTTTTGATAGTGGGTTTTGCCGTTTATTATATTTTCTTTGCCGAGCCGCAGATCGTTGGTGTTGCCGTACCCCCGGCCTTTAAAAATATTGATCCTTTGGCCGAAGTCAACTTGACCCCCGAAGATCTGATAAATAGCGAGCAGTTCAAATCGTTAAAGCAATATGTCACACCACCCGAAGCCGGAAATGCTGGCAGAACAAATCCGTTTATTCCTCCCCAGTAAGTAGTGCAAAATGTAAATATCAAAATGGAAAATGACAGTGTTAAAATGGCAAAATGAATTTAAACCATTTTAAATTTTTCATTGTCATTTTAAACTTTGACCTTTAATTTTTTAATTTTCTATGTCCTCCGAAGATCTTTTAAAAGAAATACAAAAAGCAGGATTGGCCGATGAATTATCTATCAACAAGCTAAGACGAGAATCCGTTCTTTCCGGACAATCCATAGATGCCGTCGCTCTTCGCACAAAGCTCGTTGACGATCAAAAGCTCGCGCAACTTAAGAGCGTCATTCTGAAGGTGCCCTATAAAAAAATAGACGTTGATAGTTTCGACGTCGCTCTTTTAGATTCTGTCCCCGAAGAAACAGCAAAAACATATCAGGTTGTTCCGTTGTCTAAAACCGACGGCATGCTCGTCGTGGGCATGGTGAACCCGGACGATTCCAAGGCGCAAGACGCTCTGAAGTTTATCGCAAGGAGGAATCGTCTGAATTTGGGGGTTTATTTGGTCGCCTATGGAGACTGGCAAGAGATACTGAAAAGATACTCGTCTTATCGGTCGGAACTTGAAAGAGCCGTTGAGGCGCTGGGTATTAGGGCGGGCGAAGAGAAAAGGAAAACAGTTTCTCTTGAAGAGGGCGGGTCGGGTGAAGACGCGCCGATAATAAAAATAGTCGCAAATACCCTAAGAGAAGCCGTTAACAGCCGCGCATCGGACGTTCACATTGAACCGGAAGAAAGATCCTTAAGAATCAGATTCAGGATAGACGGCGATCTGAAGGAAGTCGCTTCTTTGCCCTCCGAGCTTTCTCAGCCAGTGATTTCCCGGGTTAAGGTTATGTCGAACTTGAAGCTTGACGAAACTCGCGTGCCGCAAGACGGCCGTTTCAGGAGCAAGTTGTTTGATCGCGAAATTGATTTTAGGATATCAACTTTTCCGACTCCGCTCGGGGAGAAGGTTGCTATCAGAATACTTGACCCGACAACCGGATTAAAAAATTTTGAAGACATGGATCTTCTTAAAGAAGTCAGGGAAAAAATAGAGAGGGGACTCGCCAGGCCGTTCGGCATGATCTTGGTTACCGGTCCGACCGGTTCGGGAAAGAGCACCACACTTTACGCGATGCTCCAAAAACTTAACAAAGAAAGTGTTAATATCGTCAGTCTTGAAGACCCAGTGGAATATTTTGTTTCAGGAGTAAATCAGTCGCAAGTTAAGCCGGAAATCGGCTATGACTTTGCTTCCGGCTTGAGGCAGATCTTGAGGCAGGACCCCGACATAATAATGGTCGGAGAAATAAGAGACGGCGAAACTGCCGGACTTGCGATTCACGCGGCATTAACCGGACACATAGTGCTTTCAACCCTGCACACAAACAATTCAATAGGCGTTATTCCGCGCCTGATAGACATGAAAGTTGAACCGTTTTTGATACCGGCGTCGCTTAGTCTCATAATTTCTCAGCGGTTAGTCGGCCTTATCTGTCCAGATTGCAAAGTTGCCGAGGATGCGTCGCCGTCTTTAACAAAAATAATT